>ENA-UOWO01002327-UOWO01002327.1-activated-sludge-metagenome-genome-assembly--contig:-NODE-2327-length-23684-cov-59.683736_pt1 | contig 23684 bp, 24 predicted proteins | sample MGYA00238148_ERZ761564 | MGnify/ENA primary metagenome ERZ761564 (study PRJEB28885, sample SAMN05720194) | activated sludge metagenome | isolation source: Anaerobic digester | place: USA... | reverse complement strand
ACGTGCCAATGTCAATACTGCACACCGGACTTAAAAACATTGAAGGAGCCGAGCAAAAGCTTGGTATGATTCTCGAGCACGTTAAAGATGTCGTTGAAGTTTCTACCATGGTGCTGCCAGAAGGGCATCACGGGCTTTACAATATAGCAAAGAAAGAGATAAAAATAAACGCGAACGATACAGCGTTGCAGAACGTAAAAACGCTTTTTCACGAACTTGCACATCATTATCACGAAACACAATATCTGGAAGGAGAAACCGAGGAGCAAAAAGAATTTATTGCCGAGAGTGCGGCGTTCATAGCGTGTGCCGCGATAGGAATAGACGCCTCTGAATATAGTATACCGTACCTGAAAAACTGGGCGGATGATTATTCGCTGTTTTCGAAGATGCGAGCAAAAATCGAGAAGATAGCTAAAATGTTGCTTCCATTAGCAGAAGAGACAAAGGCGGCATAGAACAGAAAGAAGAAAAGGCGGCGAAAACCGCTTTTTTTCAAATATTTTTTTGAAACACTTGACTTTTATATTTTTATATGATATAACGAAGTATAGAAAACACAAGGAGGGTTTCGAAATGAAAGAAAAAGCGAGATACACTAAAGAAAGAATGATGGCGGAGGTGTTACCCCTATATCCCGAGCTAACGGGGAAAATTGCAATTGAGGAGATAGGGACAAACGAGGGTGTCCGAGTCAGATACAGAGGATTTGTAGCTGACGTAACGGAACAATATGGAGCGGTAGAGTTAGTAAAAGGGATATGTTTTGGGATAAAATATCCTTTGGCTGCGGGCAGTATTGCGATAGAGGAGAAGCCGAAAGGCGGGGTTTGGAAGTTAAGAATAGCGGGCGAGGTTGTCAGCACAGGGACACATCGAAAAGATATCGAAGCCTTTGAAAAAGGCTTTTTGATGGCAACCACTGAATAAAAAAAGAACAAAATTAAGAGCGGCGAAAGCCGCTTTTTTTCAAATATTTTTTTGAAACACTTGACTTTTATATTTTTATATGATATAATCAGGCATAAAAATAAAAAGGAGGAATCAAAATGGGAAAAAATAATATTGGGAAGGAAATCGTTGCCCTGCTGGGCGGCAAAAAAAAATTATTAGCGATAGGGGCTTCGAATTTCCGGTATTTCGAAGCCGGGGCGATGTTTATGATCGAGGGTGTAATAAACAAGTATGAAGCCCGGCTGAATGCAGTCGGGATGTATGACGTAATATTTTATTCTCACGGAAGGATACATAAGATAGATAGCGAGATATTTGCTGGTGAACTTAAAGAGAGTTTCGAAAGAGAAACTGGGATAAAAATATAAAAAAAGCGGCTTTCGCCGCTTTTTTTTGTTTAAAAATCTTTTTCTAAACACTTGACTTTTATATTTTTATATGATATAATTGAGCATAGAAAAAAAAGGAGGGGTCGGAATGAACAAAGAAGAGGTAAAAAACGCGGTTGTTTTTCTGGCGTCGAGATGCAACTTCGCGTCAACGCTTGACGGGCGGGGATTCAATAAGTTAGACACGCTCGGCGGGCACGAGCTGGCGGGCAGACCACTTGAACAGTGGTCGGAAGATGACTTCGAGCGTGGGCTGCGATACGTGCAAAAGTATCGCACGCAGTTAGAAAAAGCCGGATTTATAATTCCAAAATCAGAAAGAGAAAAAAGCAAAAGTAAAATAAATATAGCAACGGAAAAGGGCTGGTATGTCGTCGGCTTCGAGTATAACGGGCTTCTTGTGGCTCGTATTAAGGAGATAGAAGGCAGGCGGTATGATCCGGCACAAAAGAAGTGGTTGGTGCCTTCTACGAGCCGTGAAGGGCTTAGAAGGTTTTTGGAAGAAAATGAATTTTCTTCCGAAGCCGAAGCCCTTCCGGAAATAATCGAAAAGCCAGAATCTCGTTCTCGTGTAGAAGAGGGCGAAAAAACGTACAAGATATTTTTCGAATACAATCCAAAACTGGTGGCAGCAATCCGTGAGGTCGCGGGCAGGCGATTTGTAAGAGAGTCTGGAAGCGAGCCACATTGGACGGTGCCAAAAACAAAAGCGGCAATGCTTGCATTACTGCCAATATTGCAAGAAGGTGAGTTTGTGATGCCAGAATCGGTAAAAGAAGAGATCATGAAGAAACACGAAGCTGCGATAAGCAACCAAAGAGACTCAGGGGCTTATTCGATAGATGAGCCTTTCGAGATCGATGGATTGAGCGGAACGCTCAGACCGTTTCAAAAAGCGTGCGTAAAGTACATTGCAAGCAACCCAAAAACGATAATAGCCGATGAGCCGGGACTCGGGAAGACGATTGAGGCGCTGGCGGCTGTGCAACACCTGAACGCATATCCGGTGGTTGTTGTATGTCCTGCAACCTTGAAACTTAACTGGAGGCTTGAAGCGAAACGGTGGCTACCGGGGAAAACGGTGGAGATTTGGGAAAAAGGTAATCAGCGAGCAGCGGATATCATTATAACTAACTACGAAATGATGCCAAAGCAAGAAGCTGAAATACGAGAATTAGAGCCAAAAGCATTGGTATTTGATGAAAGCCACAAGCTCAAGAATAAAAAAGGAATCCGAACAAAAGCGGCGTTGGCATTGTCGAAAGACATCGAGGTCGTGCTTGAATTAACAGGTACGCCAGTGATGAACCGTGCGGAGGAGCTTATCAGCCAACTAAAGATTGTTGGACATCTGGAGGATTTAGGCGGAGAGTGGACGATATTGCGGCGGTATTGTTGGAACAGTGACAAGACAGAGGAATTCAACCGGAATCTACGTGCAACCTGCTTTGTACGACGCGAGAAAGATAAAGTGCTGGATGAGTTACCCAAAAAGCAGCGGATAGTAGTCCCTGTGGCAGTAAGCCTCGCCAATTACAACAGGCGAAAGAAAGAGGTAATCGAATATATAGCTCTCAAGATGAAGGCGGACGAAGAGCTGATGCACGCGATAGAAGGGAAAACAAAAGAAGAAAAAAAAGAGATCATACAGCGGCATCGTAAGACACAAAAGACGTTATCTGCCCTTCTGCCGGAGATTGAAAGTCTAAAGCAAAGCGCAGCCGAAGCAAAGATGGATTCGGTGATAGAATGGATTAGAGACTTCATCGAATCAGAAAAAAAGCTCGTGGTTTTTGGGCATCATCAAAGTGTCGTACAGAGAATTGCGAGCGAATTTGGGGTTGAGTATATCAATCAACACACTGCGCTGAAAGACAGGCAACGGTTGGTGGATGATTTTCAATGCAACCCAAGCACGAAAATTATTGTTGGAACGATCGGAACAATGGGCGTTGGGCTGACACTTACAGCGGCTCAAGATGTGCTGATGGTAGAACTTGGGTGGAACGCGGCACAGATGGATCAAGCGGAAGACCGAATCCACAGAATAGGTCAGAAAGGATCGGCGACAGCGTGGTATATCGTGGCAGAAGGCACAATAGAAACAGAGCTGATGGAAATGATCGAGCAAAAGCGCGCCCTTGCGACAGAGATTACAGAAGGCATAGGGTCTGCGTCCGCGCGAGAAGCCCTTGAAAGAATTATAAAAACGCTCCTTGACGAATAATAATATAAAAAAATGATATAATTGACTATATAAAGGAGGGGAGAAAATGACAAAAAACGTATGTATCTCAATAAAAAATTTTTCCACATATCAACACGCGAAGGCGGTTGCGGCGTTACGCGGCGAAAAGCTTTCACGCGTGATTGAAAGCCTGCTTGAAAAGTACGTAGAAAAAAACACAGTGAATAGCACGAACCGAGTGGAATAAAAAATAGGGGGGGAGAACAGGCAATGGTACAGTTGAAAGAGCTCAGAACGAACGACAGAAACCCGCGAATAATTAAAAGCGAACAATTTGCGAAACTGGTTAAGAGCATCAAGGAGTTTCCTGAAATGTTGAAGTTGCGACCCTTGATCGTGACCGATAACGGGGAGGTTATCGGTGGCAATATGAGATACAAAGCATTGGAGAGTCTCGGCTATGAAGAGATTTCAGACGATTGGGTAATGTGCGCCTCGGATCTTACGGAAGAGCAAATAAAACGATTCATTATATCCGACAACATAATAATGGGCGAATGGGATTTTGACATCGTTTTTAGCGACTGGGAAATAGGCGAATTAAAAGATTGGGGCTTTGATGTTTCACTTTTGGACTTGCCGGATACTATGTTAAGTGATAACGAGGAAGAAGAGAGCAAAGAAGAAACCAGCACACTCAAAAAGTATAAATGCCCAAAATGTGGGTTCGAATTTAGCGAGTGACCGGTATGAAGATTGCCGCATATATTCAAAGAAAATACGCCAAAGAGGCATACAAGAACGAATGTTATAATGCGCGGCTATGGGTTGGCTTAGAAGTCGTAATAGATTCGCTCAGGCGTGCTGGGTACGAAGTCGAATATACGGAAAAAAACAGTGTGGAAAATTACGACGTAATTCTGGTTTCTATCACAGCTGATTGCGATTGGCTGTCGTTCTTGGAAGAAAGAAAAGACTGGAAAAAAGGCGATTATATAATAATCTGTGGCGGTGCCGGTGTGTTGAATATTCGCCCTTTTCTTGAGTATGTCGACGTTTTTGTTTTTGGGCGTGGCGAGGAAACAGCCCCGAAAATTGTGAAGGAATACGAAAAAGGTGGGCGGTATCAAGATGAATCCGTTGTGTGGGCGAAAGACTTTGATCTTGAAAAAGAATATTACATTGCACAAGCAAAAGAATTATATCCGTATAAAGTGGAGTTGCCTAACGGGTTTGAATACGAAGAAACCGCACTCGGTTGTCCGAACAAATGTTCGTTTTGTGCTTATACGTGGCACAGAGATTATATTGGGGACGGAACATATCAGATGTCAAAATTGTCGAACAGAACAACAATAGACAAAACGGAACGAACTATCGCGGATTTGTTGAAAATTCCCGTAGAAAATTGGTCTGATGACGGGCTGGTAAAAACGATAGGATTAGACGGGATGTCTGAGAGGCTGAGATTCAGAGTAAATAAAAAAATCTCAAGTGAGATGTACCGAAATGTATTGCGGGGTTTGATCAAACAACCAAAAACAACAGAATTAAAGGTGTTTTGTGTTATTGGCTATCCAACGGAGTCAAAAGAGGATTGGCTCGAAACGCTCGAGGATATAAAAGCCGCGGAACCCGAAACTTTCACAGGCGAAAAGCAAGAAAAATTATTATATCATTTTACCCCGTTTAGGGCGATGCCCGCAACACCTGCTGCAACTTGGGAGATGCCAAAGGAAAATCTACGGGGTTTAATATCTAAAACATTAAAAAAGCCTAATATGCCCGGGAACGTATTCTATCAAGGTAAGGCGTTTTGGGCTTTGGAGAGTTTCGCGACCGATCATTTGTATGCGGTTATATTGTCTGCTTTGGTACTTAGAGGGGTAGAAAAAGATTCGCGGGCGGTGGACAAAATAATAAATGCAAAAGGGTTTGATTCTTTACGTGCATATAAAAAAGTCATCTTTTTGGATAAAATCCTTGACATAGACAATCTATTCCGAAAATACACAAAAGAGGATTTGCCGACGAAATACTTAAAAAAACGGGTGCAAAGAAAAGGAGAGAGCAAATGATAAATAATGTTGGATTTCAAAACAAAAAAGTGACAAAGCAAAACAAAAAGAGGTGAGAAAATGGAGCAAAAAAGAGGTCATGCGGGAGGTCGCCCGACGGTTATTTCAAAAGAAAAAGTAGAAAGCTTGTATAAATATCTGAAAATCGGATCATATCCGGAAACTGCCGCGGCAGCCGCCGGGATTTCAAAGACAACTTTCTACAAGTGGCTAAAATACGGGCGCCGAGTCATTGAAAACAGCGAGAAGAGATACAAAAAAATAGCGGAAAAAGATCGCGTCTTTGTTGAGTTTGTGAACGCCTATGACGAAGCAATCGCAATTGCCGAGATGCGAGATTTGATAGTGATTGACAAAGCAGCTCAGGAAGACTGGCGTGCCGCGGCTTGGCGGCAAGAGCGGCGAAACCCGAAGCGGTGGGGGCTTCGGCAGCAGCAAGAGATTGAGGCGACGATAAAAGAGGTGCAGCCGTTCAGAAACGAAAAAGAGTTTTTGGAATCGATTAGGGAAATAGCAGAAGCTGCGAAGGAGTTTCCGAATAATTGTGAAGAAGTAGGAAATGCTGAAACAAACGAATGAGGGGCGAGAACTTACAGACGGCGAAAGAATCATTGATAGCAATCTGCGGCATCTTTATCACAACGAGTGGATAAAGAGCCGCCCGGGGAAAAAACAGCTTCTCTTTTTGACGTTACCTCAAACCGAGCTTTTGTACGGCGGTGCGGCTGGCGGTGGAAAGTCAGAAGCATTGCTTACCGCAGCGCTAATGTATGTTAACGAGCCGGATTATTCCGCGTTGTTGCTTAGAAAAACCTACGCGGAATTATCACTGCCCGGGGCACTTATGGAGCGGGCATTTTCGTGGCTATTTGGCACGGCGGCAAGGTGGCGGGACGATCGAAAAACTTGGGTGTTTCCGTCTGGGGCGACTTTGTCTTTTGGCTATTTGGATTCCGAGAACAGTAAGTACCGTTATCAGTCGTCAGAATTTCAATTCATTGGGTTTGATGAGTTGACGGCGTTTCGAGAGAGCGATTATCTTTATCTTTTTTCAAGATTGCGAAAGAAGGCAGATTCGAATATTCCGCTTCGCATGAGGGCGGCGAGTAACCCGGGAGGCATAGGGCACGATTGGGTAAGAGAAAGGTTCTTGAGGGGAAAAAAGCTTTTTATTCCCGCGACGTTGGAGGATAACCCGCATATTAACAGGGAAAAATACGAAGAATCGCTTAACAAACTTGATCTTGTTACAAGGCGGCAGTTGAGATTTGGGGATTGGGAAATAAAAGCAACCGGAAACAAGTTTCGTCGTGATTGGTTTAATGTTGTTAGAGATTATCCCGCCGATTTCAAGAGTGGCGTTCGTTTCTGGGATTTTGCAGCGACAGAACCAAAGAAAGGTGGTGACCCCGATTATACGGTTGGAACACTAATAGTCGAGAAGGGCGGGCTATATTGGGTGGTAGATGTTCAACGTATTCGGGGAACCCCACAGAAGGTAGAGCAACTCGTCAGGGCGATAGCGGCATCCGATTATGCTAACTACGGGAATAGAGTCATAACGGCAATCGAAGAAGAACAAGGATCATCCGGGAAGATCGTCGCGGACAACTACACTCGCAATGTGCTGAGAGGTTATACCGTCAAGTTTGTGCGTCCGACAGGCTCAAAAGAAGTACGTGCAAACCCGGTGAGTGCCGCTTTTGAACGTGGTACAATCAAAATCGTGGGCGGAAATTGGAACAACGCATATATCGATGAATTAACCGCATTCCCGTCGGCTGGTGTACACGATGATCAGGTCGATTCGACAAGTGGGGCGTATAATATGCTTAGTAGAACCTTCGCACTTCGGCAGGGAAGAATAGAAGTATAACTCATAAAGGGCAGGTGACCGGATGAAAAGCTTTCAGGAATTGATAAATGTTTTTTTCGGAACGTATACCGAAGCTTATTGCAAGGCAAATGATCTCTTTGTGGCATATAAGAAAGACGGGGCTACAATAAAAGCTAAAACAAGGATGATTGAGAACTTTCAACAAGAACTCGTTAAAATTGACGCCGGGTATATCATAGGCGGTTGGCAAGAATATATTGTGGACGACGAAACCGGGAACGCCAAACGGCTGTTGCTTGACATTCTCAAAGATAACAACTGGGAGGCGGAACAACTCAAAATTATTTTGCAGGGGCTTATACTTGGGACAACGGCGTTTCGTGTTGGCAAAGATATGAGTGGGAAGGTGCGAATAAGCCACATCCCAATCGCTTCGGCACTTATAAGTCGCTTTGGTGATGGCTGGATTGTAGAAACCAACGTGGAAGATAATGGGCACATGGCTATGCTCCGTGAGATTTCGACTTCGCAATTCTATCGTCGGGAGAGAAACGGCGTGCCAGAATTTGAAGCGGATATATCGAGTTATGGAATCCCGTTTATAACTGTTATTCCAAATCGCCCGACGATTGACCCAAACTTTTCGAGCTGGCAGGGTGAACCCGAATGGCGAACGATCCAACCACAGCTTGATGAGATCAATTCGTCTTACAGCAGGCTTTCAATGATCGAAGATCGTTATGCTAACCCGCTATTGATTGTTAAAGGGATAAACGACACAAGTGATTCGGAGATAAAAAAGGATTCGAACGTGCTTTATCTGCCAGAAGGCAGCGATATTTCCTTTTTAGAATATCAGGGTAATATTTTGTCGCCTTGCTTGGAAAAGATTCGAGAATTGAAACAATCGGTAAAAAACAAGTGCCCCGAGCTGATCTTACAAGACCTTACGGCAGTAAATTCCGGCTACGCCCTGAAAATCCGGTTGCAATCGTTGAAGCGAAAAATAAGTACCTTACGGGCAACGTATTTTTCGGTCTTTGAAAATTATTTCAACGTGCTGTTGAAAATGGCTACAGGAAATGATTACGCGATATCGATAAAAGCAGAGGATGTTATTCCGGAAGATACGGAATCGCTATTAAAAGAATATATCGCGTTAAGAGGGCTTGGGATACTGTCTGATAGAACGATTGCGGAATCCCTGGGGTACGATTACGATGAAGAGCAAGAGGAAATAGCTAAAGAGGTGCTTAATCCAAACAAAACGCAAGAAGAGGAAAAAACGGAAGAAGCAGGGGTAGAAGAGTAACGGCGGGGGTGGTGAAAGATGATAGTTTCGTACGATCCGAAGATAGAAAAGGAACTGTATCGCAAGCTGATCTCTGCTGAAAAAAAATATATTTCCAAACTTGAATATTTGTTATCGACCGGGCAAACTATGACGCCTAAGACGCTTAAACACAAGATTGCAAAGGCAGAAAAGATGTTAAAAAACGTCACCGCGGACTTCAAAAAAGAGTATGTGGGAAATATGGAAGCGTTTTTCGAGAGAACGATAGAAAACGTATTCAAAAACGAACTAAAAATAGTGGCGGTGAATTGGAACTCAATTTCGAGGAAAGAATTTGAAAGGCTAAAAGTCGGCGGGTTGGCGTTTATGCACAATTACGAGGAAAACATAATTAAAAAGGTTCAGACCGAACTGTATTTGTCCTTTCTTAATGGAGAAAGTTACACTGATGCGTTCAAGCGAATAAAACCGTTCGGGAATGATCGTTCTCGCCCGAAGGTTATGGTTCGGGATCAAATGGAGAGAGTCTATCAAGCGTCGATCGTCGAGGCATATGGGGCAACTGGGCACCCGCAAGATTTTTTGTATTATTGGACGGGTCCCGACGACGAACGAACGACTGATATTTGCACGGATAGAAAAAGCAGGAATCCTTACACGTGGGAGCAGGTTTGCAGTATGGATTCTCACCCGCATATCCAATGTCGGCATCGGTGGGTTGCGGAAATGACAAAGACGTCGGAAAAGAGTATCTGAGAAAAGGAACGGTTTGGAATTTTCAGGCAGTCAAAAACCGCGATGATATAGTCCGAAAAAAAGAGCTAAAAGAAAAAAAAGAAAGAAAAGAACCAAAAGAAAGAAAAAAAAGAAAGAAAAGAAAGAAAATAAACAAAGGGAAGAAAGGAAAGAAAGAAAGGAGTGTAAATGCTTGTGCATAGCAAATGCATAGCAAATGCATAGAGGTGCATAGAAGAGGCATAAGCGGAAGAAGCAGCAGCACCTGAAAATAATTGTCGTTGAAAGAAAATGTGATATAATAAAACACTCACAAGGAGGAAAAAAATGGCAGACAAAGAATTTGAATCAAAACCGCAGGAAAACACAAAAACTACCGGAATATCTGACAATCCGCAACGAACCGTGTCCGAGGTTGAAAAAAATATTGACGTAAACGGTATCGGGGCGGGGTTGGAAGGAACGGGCGGCGATCAAACAAAGGCGGGGTTGAAGATGTATACCGAGGAACAGATGAGAGACCTTTTGCAGAGAGAAGCAGATAAGAGGATAACCGAAGCTCAAAAGACTTGGCAAAAAAAGATCGATGCATTAAAGACCGAGATTGAGATGTCGAAACTTTCGGAAGAGGAAAAAGCGAAAGAAATTTCGAAGCAGAAAGAAAAAGAGCTTCAAGAAAAAGAGCAAGAGATAATGCGGCGGGAGGCGGATTTCAACACCATGAAGTTGTTGGCGGATGAAAAGCTGCCAACTGAATTGTTGGGCGTCTTTGAAAGCGTGCCAGATATGGACAAGCGGATAAAGGCGATTAGATTATATCGCGAGATATACAACAAAGCTATCGCGGAATATAAAAACGAACGCGAAAAAGGGTCGTTTCATCTGTTGAGCGGCGCAAAACAATTCTCAAAAGAAGAGATCGCGAAGATGACGCCACAGCAGATAAACGAAATATTTGACAAAGACCCCTCTTTGCTTTTAGGGTCAAAAGAACGCTAAAGAAGGAAGGAGAGCGAAATAGATGGCATTAGATGGATTCATCCCTGAGATATGGAGCGCAAGGCTGCTGTCTCATCTGGATAAAGATCTTGTATTCAAGCAACTGGTAAATACGGATTACGAAGGCGAAATTTCCAACTATGGCGACACAGTACGGATCAATCAGGTTGGTGATGTGACCATTAAGGATTATACGCGGAACGCTAACATGGAAGATCCCGATGAACTCGGTGGGGCACAGCAAGTACTATCTATCGACCAATCTAAGTATTGGAACGTGCAGGTTGACGATCTTGATAAAGCGCAGCAAAACCCAAAACTTGTGGATCAGGTAGCGGCGCGTGCGGCTTATGCAATCGGAAACACAATCGATAGTTATATTGCGGGATTCCACGCGAACGCTGGCATCAAACTTGACAATGGCGGTTCTGGTTATACCGTCGGATCGGGCTCTAGCGAAAAAAACGCATACGATCTCGTTGTCGAAATCGGCGTGGAACTTGACGAAAACAACGTCCCCGCTTTTGGGCGTTGGCTGGTTATGCCGCCTTGGTTCCACGGAATGCTGTTAAAAGCTGACGAGTATAAGCTCGCCTTTGCGGATTACAAGGCGAAAGGGCTTATTCCCGAGATCGCAGGGATCAAGATTTTGAAGAGCAATAACATCAAGACAGCCAGCACTTCGCATTATCTATTGGCAGGGACGTCGCTTGCAATAAGTTATGCAGGGCAGCTCGCGAAAATCGAAGCGTATAGAATGGAGAAGCGGTTTGCTGATGGGCTGAAAGGGCTTTACCTGTATGGCGCGAAAGTAGTTATGCCAAATGCACTCGCGAAAATTGTCGCGATAAAAGGCACATAGGCGGTGATGAATATGAGGAAAACAAAACTGTTTTTGACGCTCTTGATTTTGGCTGTTGTTACTGTACTTATTGGCGCGACGATAACGCCGACGCTTATTAGCCGAAACACAATCACGAACGTCACCGCTCAGTCGCTCACCGCGAGCGGGACAATGACTTTTTTGTATGAGGTAGATTCGAAGATCGGCTTTTTCGTCGACCTAAAACCGACAGATGCTACAAGCCCAACGATTACGCTAACGATCCGAGCAGGCGACTTCGGTGGGAGCGGTGAAGGAAGCATATCACTTACACACGCGACAACCGCAGAACTTTTTTACGTTATTCCTCCCCTTGAAAGTTGGAGATTCGTCCAAGCCAGTGATACGACAGTAAGTTTCTATTTTGAAAGTGCAACAAACACGAGCATTAAGGTCTATCCGTTCCAATTCTGGTAAAGCTGGGGAACTTCCCCGGCTTTACTTTGTTTCAAGTAGCGAGGTGGAAAGATGGCAGACACGAATCTCACAACATTAAGATTGTGGCTAAAAGATAGCGGCAAAACACTTTTCTCGGATGCTGAGCTTACCTCCATACTTACAAGAAATGGGGCAATCGTTGATGGTGCGGACGTAACGCTGACCAACAAGATGTTGGATTTATCACGTGCGGATGCTTACGAGTTGCTTACAGGCGACCCTGCAAAATTCAACTCTTACTCAATTGGCGGGGTTAGCGAAACGATTTCAAAAGAGCTGCTGCTGCAGATGGCAAAGGATTTGAGAAAAAGATATATCATCGCCATAGAGGATATCGAGTGATGCGAGTACCGTGGAAATTCTATGAGCTTACGCACCGAAGAGTGGTAGGATCACCGAGTTTCAACGTTTCGACCGGGGCTGTTACCGAAACAACGCAAGACAACGTGGTATCTGGATACATTGTGCCATCAACACCGCAGGATATAAGCAAAGGGTTTCAGGTTGGCAGCTACAAATGCTTTGCCATCGGGGTGGCAAACTTGCCGATCGTGAAACAAGACAAAATAGTGTGTGGTACAACCGTCTACACAGTTCGGAACGTGCGGGATTGGGTAGGTTCTGGGCTGTATGAGTTGGAGCTTATCGCGTGATAACGATACAGCTTGCAAAAGAAACGAAAGAAGCTTTTCAAAAGGCTTTGGAAAAGCACAAAAAAGAAGTAGAAACGGCTTGTGAGTATGCTCTTCAAAAGTTTTTGATGTTGCTCGAAAAGGGAATCGCAGAACATATTGCGAAAAATAGTACGAACACAGGGCAACTATTGCAAAGTTTGTATCAGAAGCAAAAAGGTTTAGAAGGTGAAGTTGGGGCGACCGCGGCACACGCCCCGTATGTTGAATTTGGCACGCGTCCGCACAGACCGCCGTTCGCACCAATTCGCGAATGGGTTTGGCTCAAAAGACACGACCTTGGGATTCCCGACGAAGCGGTGTATCCTTTTGCAAAAGCCGTATGTGACGCGATAGCACGCTATGGGACAAAAGAGCGGCGACCGTTTCGAGACACGATTGAGGCAAACGAAAAAACACTGAACGATTTGATCCTGAAAGCAATCGAAGAGGTGGCACGATGACGATCTTGATCCCACAGTTGAATCTAAAATTTTCGCAATCGATAACAGGAACAAGCGTAATATTCGGGTATACAGACAACTTAAAAACCAAAACCGAGTATATCTTGATCGACTATGAAGGGGCGGCAAAAGACAGTGGGGCAACTCCAATGGTGCAAGAGCTTAGGCTCAGAGCCGAAGCCTTTACAAAATCCACAACAAACGCCTACGCGATTTTCACGCTGGCAAAAAAAGTCTTGGATGTGTTGAAGCATAAGATAAAGCTGGCAAACGGGGAAGTGGTCGAATTTACGAGGATAACATCAAACTATTTCGATGTGGAAGTTGGAAAAAAAGCGGAAATATCCGCGACAGTAAAATTTTGGAGGTGAACAATAGATGGCAGGCGAAGTAACAAAGAACAGGCGTGATGGGACGCTTACGATTATTGACGGCTCCGGGACACCAGTGGAAACACTTGTCGAGTTTGCAGAGGGCGACTTTACGTACAACGAACCGACGATGAAGGAACCAATAGTCATAAAAAATCGTAAAGGCGAGCTAAAGTTTTTGAAGGTGGATGATAAATTTTCGGGGTTCGGGCGCGTTTCTTTTTCGTTCCAATATCAAAACAAGACAATCCGCGAACTGCTTTCGGATCCGGAGACTACGTCAGCGGTTGCTGACGATAAAATCCATTCGAACTACAAAACCGTGAATCTTGAATTTGTGCTTAACAACGAGTCTGGGGCACCCGAAGAAACGCACACGCTTTATAACTGCCGATTCGCAAGAGGAAACGTGAAGTTTAAGGAAGGAAACGAGTACAACACAATATCGGCAGAAGGTATTATAATGGGAAAGATCGACAACGGCGTCCGCAAGTTTGTCGCCGTGACGTAGAAGGGGGAGGTGAAAAGAACATGAGCGTCGTAAAAAACAAGAGAGATGGTGAGTTATCGGTAACCTGTGGGGTTGCATCAGCGTCTGTCACGGCGGCATTGGATTTCTGCGAAGGTGATTTCGCTTATGAAGACCCCGTGGAAGGGGAACCTATCGCGATTCTGAATAGAATCGGCGAGTTGGATCACGTAAAGGCGAACGACCCACATAACGGATTTGGCAAATGCACTTTTTCCGCGAAGTACGTCAACAAGAACATAAAAGACAAGTTATGCGCCCCAGTGGCGACAACGGCGGTAGAAGCCGACGGCATTCCAAGCGTGTTTCGTTGCGTGAATATGGAATTGGCTTTGAAGGACGAAGCGGGTGCCCTTGAAGAAACAATCTATGTGTACAACGTGTTTTTCGATCCCGGGAAGGTTGTTTACAAAGATGGCGACAATTATTCCACGCTTACAGCCGAAGGGTATGTCTTTGGGAAGTACGACGTTACCGCGGATAACGACAGGCGGTTCAGCGAAACCGTACCGAAAACCTAATGGCAAGCTACGGGAAACGGGACGCGTTTTTGAACCTCATATATAATGGAGAAAGTATAGCCCTCTTATTCGCAGAGGGCTTTTCTCCAATCCACGCGTATGAGATGCACAGTTATAAACCGTTGAATTCCCGGACGTATCAGAAAAAGATAATTGGGCAGCGTTATTCTTTTGGGGTTGATGTTCTATATCTTGATAACTTCTACGCCGTATCGCAGTACGCGACAATGCTTGATGAATTTGGGCGGGCGGCTTTGGGGCAATGGGCGTTTGGAACAGCTTGGGCTTATGGTGACGATGGCTTGCCGGTTATACCCGATATGCGGGAGAATATAGCAACTGTTTTCGACTATATTGCGGAACATCGCGAAACGTTTGATTTTGAGGTTATCGACTATGCGGATAGCGCTAAAACGCTTTTTCACCACGTGCTTTACAAAAATTGCCTGATAGAAAGTTTGAGCCGCAATGATGATAAAGTGATTAAAAAGAACATAAAGATAGTGGCGGAAAATATTACATCGTATGCGTAAAAAACGAGAGGAGAAAAAAAGATGGAACTTAAAGGATTTGATCAGAGCAGTGCGGGAGTTTTTAGGCAAAAAAAAGATTATCGAATCACGTTTCCAAACGGGGAGAGTATAACGTTCCCGTTAAAATCGCTGCCGACGAACGTCGCAGATATTATATCGGACGCGCTTCCATATCCGGCGGCACCAAAAAAGTTTGACCGGGAAACAAAGACTTGGGGGCAAGACCTGTCGTCACCGGAATATCTTAAAGAAAAATCGAAGATAGATGCCGCCAGAACCTACGCGTTAGTTATTTATGGGATAGACGAATCCCTTTTCCCGATACAAGGCAACACGTTGCTTGAAAAGATTGATACCCTCATTAAGACCGAAATCCCGCTTGGATACTTTTCGAAGATTGCAAATGCAGTAGGTGAGTTGTCCGGCATATCGTCGGACGAGTTTCGATAGTGCGTTCGAACTATTCGGCGGCGATGAGGCGGTAGAAACCTATAAAGTGCCATTGAAGTATCAGATTTATGATATAGCCGCGGAATATTGGCATATTCCAAATGTGGAAGAGGTTTTAAGTACGATGAGCAAAAGACAACTTACTTACTGGTTAGCTTACCGATCCGTTAGAAGTAAGATCGAAGAACGGCGAATGGAAGAAACCAAAAACAAGCAGAATTAAAAAACAAAAAAACAGCAGATAGTGTAGATCGCAAACGTTCGAAATTTACCGTCCTATCGCTCGTATAAAAGCGTTTACCTCGTTTCGTGATAAAAATATCACGGAAAAAAAAACTAACGATTTTGGAGGCGATTAAACGGTTTTTAAAAATCTGACGCCATCGAGGTGATAGAGTGGCAGGAACAGTAGAATTACCGGCATTACTTGCAAAGATTAAGATAGACGACAAGGAATATAAGGCGGGCATTGGAAATGTGCAAACCGCTCTTGACAAACTTGAACAAAAGATGAGATCGACCTTCTCATCAATGGAAAATATCGGAAAAAAAGCGGCGATACCCTTTGCCGCTCTTACAGCGGCATTAGGAGGAGTTACGAAAGCGGCCGGCGACCTTGAAACCGCAACAATCAGGTTATCGGCGGCTGTTCAGGGCGACACGAAGGAATTTGCGTACTTTGCCGATGCAGTCAAGCGGGTTCGTGCTGGTTCGGAGGAAACGCTAACAACGATTACGAATGTTATGGCACGGGCGAAGCTTCTTGGTACTGAACTCGGGCTTACAAACGAGCAGATAGCGGAATTGACGCTCGTTTCCGAAAATCTTTCTACCATATGGGGCGGCGATATGCAGACCGCCCTTGAAGGTTTGATGTACGGAATGGCAGGAATGACACGCGGTTTGAAACAATATGGAATATTTGCCGATGACGTGCGTTTGAAAGAGCGGTTGCGGGCGAAGGGTTTGAACGATGACCTGAATCTTTTAACTGCAACACAGAAAAGCCAGTTGATTTACGAGACGATAATGGAAAGCGTACAGGGGCAATTAAAAGAAGCCAATGCGGCAGGGGCGTCGTTTAATACGCAGGTTGCAAGAGTTAAAAACGCATTTATCGACCTTGCGGCGGCGGTAGGGAAAAACTTTCTCGGCGACTTCACAAAGTCGATTACTTCATTCGCGGATAAAATCATCGCAATCTCGCAAAGCCCCGCACTCACCGAATTGATAGCGCGGTTACTAAAAATCGGCGTCGTTCTCACGGGGGTTGGCGTCGCAATCGGGATTATAGGCAAACTGGGTAATATATCTTTGTCCTTGCTGCACGCGGGATTCACGATGTTGACGAACCCTATACTCATTACAGTCGCGGCGATTGCCCTGCTACTGGCAAATCTCGATAAAATCCGCGTTGCTTGGGATACGGCGAACATCGAGAATATGGGTGAATATTGGAATCAGCTTGTAACGAGTTTAAGCACAGGGGATTTTTCTGGTGCAATAAGTGCTGGTTTGAAAATTGTCATCGCCCCGATTAAGTGGTTATGGGAAGGTATCGAGGAAGCATATACCTCGTTAGCGGGAATTATTGGGGAGGATATACGAACATCAGTTGATGCCCTAAAAACCGCTATTGACAAAGGAAATTATTTCGAGGCGTTAGGATTCGCTCTTGGGGTTGTGGCAAACGCAGTATGGCAAGGTATCGAATGGGGGATGGCGACAGCCACGCTTATTAGCGAGAACATAGGAAAAGAATGGGAAATTCAAAAAGCGGTTATCGAAAACGAATGGAACACAGGAAGCAAGGCAACGGCGGCGATAGCGGCGGTAGTATTCGCAACTTGGAACGGAATAAAGTGGACGGGCAAACAGTTTGAAGAAGCTGGTAAAACCCTTTCGGCGGTTATAAACGAAGATTGGGATACACAGGTTGCGGCGGTCAAGGCATTATGGGAAAACGGGGATAAACTTGCGGCAACGATTGTAGCGATTGCTACTGGCACTTGGCAAGGGTTGAAATGGAGTTGGAAACAAGCCGAAGGAGCATATAACACAATCTCGGAAGTAATAAATGCGGATTGGGAAACCCAAAAAGCGGCAATACAAGGAGAATGGGATAAAGGGAATTATATCAGTGCTGTTATCACCGCGGCGGTAACCGGTACTTGGCAGGGCTTAAAATGGGCTTGGAAACAAGCAATCGGAGCATATAACACAATTTCAAGCGTGATAAATGCAGACTGGGAAACGCAAAAAAAAGCTATTGGTTTAGCGTGGGCTGGAGGCGATTACGTATCAGCGATTATAACCGCCGCAGTCACGGGAACTTGGCAAGGGTTAAAATGGGCGTGGGGTCAAGCCAAAAAGACATATGAAACTCTTTCCGCTGTTTTGGGTGAGGATTGGGAAACACAGAAAGCCGCAATCGGAACGTTATGGACTTCCGGCGATTATCTGGCGGCTGGAATCGTAGCGGTTGCAACCGCAACATGGAGCGGGTTAAAATGGGCGTGGGGTGTAGGCGAAACCACGTACCAATCACTTTCGAAAGTTTTAGGCGAAGACTGGGAAGTACAAAAAGCCGAAGTAGTGAGATTATGGAACGGCGAAAAGAAAATCGAAGCGGGGCTGGTTGCCTTTGTATCGGCGGTTTGGAGTGGTATTCGTTGGGGAATCGTGCAAGGCGAGAAGACTTGGGAAACGCTGTCTTCCGAAATGCTTAGCGATTGGGATACGCAACTTGAGGCAATAAAAAAATTGTGGCGAGAAGGCGATTACGTAGCAGCGACAATATCGGCGGTCGTTATGGCTTCTTTCCAGGGCGTGAAATGGGTTGCCGGAGTAATCGGCGAAATCGGCACTCTCGTTAAAACGGCTTACGAAGCCTCTTCGCTCAAAACTGATATAGAGGCGTTCAAAAAAGCAGCTGGAGAAACGGGATTTTCCGTCGCTACGGTTGAAGCTGGAATCAACGTGATTTTAAGCGCGGCTGGAATTGTTGTAAACGTTCTCGTTTCTGTATGGGAAACGGTAAAAAACAAATTGGCGGTTGCCCTTGGATTATCTACAACCGAAGAAACGGCAAAGAACATCGGGGCGTTCGACGTTATCGCTCAGCTTGTTATCAACATCGGTAATATAGCAATTTCGGCGATAACATACGTTGCGGATTTTCTCGAGGGGATTGTCAGAAGCGTTTCAAACTCATTGAGAGAAAAGATTTTCGGCGGTGAGAAAAAGGCTTTTGACGAACCTATAAACATCGGCGATGTTGCGATAATACTTTCCGGAGTCATTCGCCTTGCGTCAACGGCGTTTACCGTTGCAACAGATTTTTTTAATTCGATGAACGCCGCAATAGAAGCGGAAGTGAAGAAGCTGAAGACCGCGAATCAAAAAATCTCCGTAGGGGTCGACGTGTCAATGGACGCGGAAGCAGAAATACTCACGAAGGAAATTAACGCTTTTGCGGCGAAGGTATGGGGATTTTTCAAGGCGGGTTTTTTGCTTGTTGCGAATATTGGTGAATTGATAGCGGAAGCATTTCAAAAAGCCTTGACGGATTTTACCGGTTCACCGGAAATTGCCAAACTTATAACGAAAATATCGGAAACGCTCGTGTTTGTTGTAACGCTTAAACTCGCAGTTGATGCCTTGACTGCACTTGCTGGCACGATAATGTCAACGCTTGGTCTTGTGAAAGGCGCGGCTGGTGCAGCGGCGGGTTATATTCTACCGGTAACGATTCTGTTTGCGATGTCTTTTCTCGGTGACTCGGTGGAAAAGCCCGTTGAAGAAGTAAAAAAAGTGTTCGAAAGTATTAAACTTTTCCCTTCATTAAAGTTAAACGAAGCCGAATACACGAAGGATTTCAGCGATTTTCAAAAGAGATTATACAAAGCGTTAAGCGAAAGCAAAGAGAATCCGATACTTGGGGGCATCGCAAATCGACTTCTGGAAGTATCGGGGAAATCTGGAATATTCAAAGAATTGGAGGCTGGTTTTGACGCTGCTTTAATATACGCGTATGATTTCCTTGACCGACTCGGAATCATGATACAAGATTGGGTACAAAAGCAACTCGGAAAAATCCCCGGCATCGGCGAAATGCTTGTAGGGAAAAAAGACGATGTCGAAAAGGTGCAGGAATTACTGAAAGCAATAGAAACAAAAGATACGAAAACGGCTCTTGCGGTAGCAAATTTGATGCAGGAGGGTGCGCCGATAGAAAAAATTCAAGAGGTTGCGGAAGCGATAACTAAAATAGAAATCCCAACTGATATAAACGCGGGGCTAAACAACGCTCTTAATTCTGCCAAAGACCTTGACGAACAGATGAAAATATTGGCTGAAACGATGTTCGGAATGACGGTTGATGAATTGGCGAACGCCCTTAATTACGATGATGCGGTAAATGTCATCAATGCGATTCAAAATTATTTACAAAACGAGGTTTTCCGCGACGCTTACACGTTAAAGATAGATGCGGATATTTCAGCGGTTGTCGCGAAACTTAAAGCCCTTAATATCAAGAATCTCCCTGAACTTAAACTACAAGGCAAGCAATCTGGCGGTTATACGGGGGAACTACCCGAAAATCAAGTTGCGGGCGTTGTACACGGCGGCGAATGGGTTGCGCCCGCGTGGATGATACGAAAATTTCCTGAACTTTTTGAGACTTTAGAAACCGCTCGATTCAGGGGTTATCAAGAAGGCGGGTACGTAGGTTCAGCGAACGGGATTGTATCGGGTGCGGGTTCTGCCATTGGAACATCGCTCGATACGTTAAAAAATGTTGTTGATTATATATCAGATACGTTCTTGAAAATCATTGATAATTTGCAAGGCGTTCTCGGGGAAGAAACAGCCGTCCAGTTGCGGACATTGGTAGAAGGCATGAAGAAATACGTCGGGGAAATGCCCGGGCTGTACAAAGAGGGATTACAACAAATAGACGCGCTATCAAACGAGTTATCGAGTATGGGAGACGATTTCAAAGAAACGAATACGGCGATGGAAACAGCGGCTAACGAGCTTTCAAACGCGACAAATGCGATACAGGAGCAAGCTGCAAGTTTAGGCGTAGGAGTTACCGATATCGCGTCAGCGGTTCAATCGGCATTTTCCGCGAACACATATGAAGAGTTTGTAAGCAATTTTTCGCAATCACTCGAAGAAATGACGAAACAGGCTCTTATAAATGCGTTCCTGTCATCGGAAGTTGCCAAAGCGTCAATGGAAAAACTTTCGAGCTTGTTCGTTGCGGCAGTGAAAGACGGTACCATTTCTTCGGAAGAATTGAGCGGGATAAAAGCCGCCGAGCAGGAATTACAGGGATTGATGAAAAACACGTGGGATGTTCTCGCGGGTTTGGGATATGTGAATAAACCCGAAGAACAAACGGCGTCGACGGAAAAGCAAGATACAGCGTTCACAAAGTTTCAAAACTTCTTGATGGAACAAGCAAAAAAAATATTTGAAACGATCAAGAATTTCGTTATAAACCCACTAAAAGACGGAATGAGCAAGGTTTTGTCACCCGCCTTCAAGCGGTTGCAAGAACCGTTGTATCGGCTTGGGTTGCTGCTTGGGGAAATTCTTCTGCCAGTCGTGGAAGCGTTAACGCCGATATTTGAGGCATTGGCAATAGGGTTGGCGTACGTGATAAATGTTATAATTGGTGTGGCGAACGCGGTTATCAGTCTTGTGAATCTTATTCCTTCGGTTAACATTCCAACGATAAATTATATTGATATTGCGAAGCTGAAAGAGGGTTTCGCGTCTGAGCAGGAAGAGTCTGAATATTCAAACGAAACGACCGCCGGTTGGAATCAGCCGATAACAAACAATTTTGCAATTACGTTTACAGGAAACACAATATTAGATACAGATGATAAAAGTCTTGAAGTCCTTTCAGACGCTCTTATAAGATATTGGAAGGACAAAGGGGTGAAGGTATTTGCCTAACTACGCCACAATTTCGGCTGGGGAGATAAGTATCGGCTTTGATCCCGTGAGTTACGACGGAACCCCGTCGCACACGACAATAGAAAATCGGAGTGTCACCGGTGTTATCTATCGCGTAAGGGTAAAAATCCGAAAAACTTGGAAGCTGTCTTTCTATTGCACGAAAGAGGAAAAAGAGACGATAGAATCACTTAACGCCGAAAACACGGTAAGTCTTACAGAGGATTCCGGGGCACATACTTGTATAATGGATATAAGCTCGATAACCGCAATATCACTGATAGACGGCGAAGAATTATACAAAGTTGATATCTCGCTCGAAGAAACCGGGGCGTCAACATGAGCGTGAAAATTGAGAGAAAGATAATAGCCGGCTGGGAAGATATAACAGATATGTTAGAAAGCGGAAGGCTCTCATACCAGAGAGCCTTTTCGACTTTCTGTGGGTCGGAAGCTGTTCTCGACATACACGAATCTGACGAAGCAACGGCTTTCGCGAAGTACGCCAAAAAAAGCGTGATACGAATCTCGCAAACAGAAAGAGCGGAAAAAAACTTTTTGGACAGCGATGTGCTGCTGTATGGGACAATCGAACGCCATTCTTGGAATGAGGACACCAAAAGTGTTCGAGTTACAGTAAAGGATTTGTTGTACACAAAAGTTGAAAGAAAAATCGCTGGGTTTCTGTTCGTTGGAAAAACAGTAACAGAGATAATGACAATCATTGCGGCGGAACTTGATGTGAACGTCGTTTATACACCTAACGCGCCCGGCAGCTGGGTGAACCCTCTTGTACCCTATTATTATATTCAAAATGATGTGACATATAAAGAGATTTTGTCTCACATCGCGGAATCGATAGGCGGGCGGATATACTGCTCGCCCGGGCTTCCAACAGCAACGATGGTTGTCGAGGCTGGGTGCCTTGTTGCTGACACGTCAGTATATGATCCGACACCGTATCTTTCGCTTACTGCTGACGAGGCTGTTAACATAACATTTGAGTACCCGCCGAGAGAACATAACGCGTGGACGGTCAAGTGCTTTTCCAAAACCGTCAAAACCGATACGCTATATCTTGCAACGATAGACAATGAGTTTGTTATCCCGTCTTCTGGCGTTGGTACGGGAGACGATCTGCATTATATCGAATTTGATATGCCGGTACTAAAAATAATCGCGAATAACATTGATTTTACAGGGTGTCCAGATGTCGCGTTTGATTCGGTTGTTTACAACTCGAACTTTGTGGATGATAATCCCGCGGGATATTTGAAAAATCCGTTTAGAATGCAGATAAGATTTACAAACACTTCTGGTTTTGAACGAAGTCTGCTGTATTGGAATATGAAAATTCAGGGTGTTGATGAGCAAAACGTCGAGGTGTCAATAGATGATTCGCTGGAAGATGGTTACAAAAACGAGTATACATTACAAAGCGATATAATCGTAGAAGATTCAAGTTGGAACACAAGGCGACTAAACTGGGAAAAGGCGTTCCCGCAAGAAGAACTGCAATTTACAATCGTCGATCCGGCAAAAATCCCACTCATCGGGGCTTGGGATGGCACGTACTCTGATCCTGATTATACAATCGATTACGATGGTGCGAAGATTGTCCCCGAACGTCTCGGATACTCGATAGACAAAAGAACTTGGGAAATTGGCGGGAGGGCAGATAGAGCGGCGTTTGATTCAAGTGTTGTTGATTCCACGACTACGCACGGAGGCTCAGTCCCGGCTGCACCCGAAATAACGATTGCGGAAACGCCTGACGCTCCAACGTTATCTTCGGAAGTGCGAGCCGATAACAAGGTTTATCTGCTTGTAACCGTTGCTGAGATTGGAAGCTATGAAGTTGATATTTACAACAACACGCGGGAATCACAAGCCGGGATGATAAGGGCGGAAGGAGGGACGTCGCCGTTTATAGTTGCGTTCCGTGCGAACGAAAGCGAGAGTTATAAAGTGCGGGCACGAATATCAACGGCAACTGCCGTTTCTGAGTGGTCTGAATGGTCAACTAATCACACAACCTGTTCAGCTGAAACTCCAAACACTCCAACCCTCGCCGCCTTAGAAAAAACATATACCTATATTTCAATCGTGTCCGCGACTTGGACTCATACAAAGAAGCAGAACCATTCGCACTATGAAGTTGAATATTATGAAGGAACTGGCGATCAAAAAAAGCTGATTGGAATATTCTCGACCGTACAGCAGACATTCTCGCTGCAAGTATCCGAAAATGTGCTCGTAAGCGTTCGCGTTCGTGCTGTTGACAGTGATGGAAAGGTTTCTGCGTGGAGCCCCGAGCAAACCACGACATCGCTTTATGACACGGCGGCACCCGCGACGCCTACGAGTGCCGAACTTG
>ENA-UOWO01002326-UOWO01002326.1-activated-sludge-metagenome-genome-assembly--contig:-NODE-2326-length-23694-cov-5.245146_pt1 | contig 23694 bp, 23 predicted proteins | sample MGYA00238148_ERZ761564 | MGnify/ENA primary metagenome ERZ761564 (study PRJEB28885, sample SAMN05720194) | activated sludge metagenome | isolation source: Anaerobic digester | place: USA... | reverse complement strand
TTGGAACAGGTGTAGAAGGTGAACCAACATAACCAAAAACCTGGGCCCCGGCAGAACCCAATTCATAAATTCTGGTATAACCACTTTTTATGTGCAGCCCAGGTAAGTTCTGTGCTTGTAATTCTGCCAACTTTTTCCAATCAGAATTTTCACTTATCAAAACTGGTTGAAATTTTGCCTGTTTTTTCACAGTTTTATAAATTCTGTCCACCGTTTTCTTTTTAAGTTTTAATTCTTTTGAAACCAAACTTACTAACTTATCCAAATCTTCAGTTTCTTCTGGAACCATATAGATTCTGTAAATTGGTGTGTCACGTGAAATTGGTACACCAGATTGAGAAAGTATTTTTCCACGTTCAGGCATATTTATCTGAATTCTAAAAGAATTATTTTCAGATTTACGTTTATATTCTTTGTAGTTAAAAACCTGCATTTGCAGCATACGCAAAACAAGAACAGATGTTAAAATCGCACCACCACCAAGAAAAAGTGCAGAACGTCTATCAAAAAGTCTTGCTACTTCGGAATCAATCATTTTTTTATCCTTTGTGCCAATGCAGCAAATGGAATGTATAAAGTACCCAACCATAACACTAACCAGATTGCACGAAACAAGCCAATAAAATTCCATCCCAGTATTACCAGTAGAAATGATGCCACACTGAAATACGCCATGAATACCATAACACCTTCATTTTTTTGTCTTGTTAAATCGACGAAGTTTTGAAAACCATTTGCTGCATAAAACATACAGTAAATAAATGTCCAGAATAACAAGGTATCAAATTTATAATCAATCAAAAAACAAAATACAGCAGCATAAGGAACAAACCAAGGCACTGGATTTATAAAAGAATAATAAAAAATTGGAATCAATGCCAAAATTCCACCAGGATTCCAAAATGGAACTGATAAATGCCACAGAACTAAAACCGCCAAAAAAGGAAAAGCGGTTCTTAGAAAATCCGAAATTTTTTTAATCATTTGTATTTGTCTTTACTGTTAAACTTTAAAACAATAACGTCTGATATTTTTGAAGGTAATACAACATTCACATCTTCATGGCTGGTCATTTCACCAATTGGAATTCCATTTGGTAATACACCACGAATTCCACTGGTAATAAGTTTTAACCCGCGCGTTGGTTGAAATTCTGGATCGCTGAAAAAACCAATTGTTGGTGTATTTGAACCATTACCTTGTAAAAACCCATATACTTCTGATCCTGCTATTCTTACAGGAATATTTGATTTACTGTCAGTCAGAGATCTAACTTTTGCGAAATTTTCAGCCACATCAGAAACAATACCAACCAACGAACCTTCGAATGATACAACAGCCATTCCAGATTCAACACCAGAATCATAACCTTTGTTTATAAAAAATGTACTGTGGCTAAAAGCTTCGTTATTATAAGTGATATTTGCAACAATTGATTTTTGTGGAATTTCTTTCACTATATCCAATTGCTGGGTTAAATGCTGGTTTTCGGAAATCGCAATATCGCATTCTGTTTTATTACGCAGTGCATCACTTAATCTGACTTTTAATTCTTCATTTTCACTACGCAAAGTTGATAGTTCGCGTATTCCAGAAGCAGCCTTGCCAATTGCATGTATCGGCCAAGTAACCCCATCACCAACCCATTGTGCAACAGGTAAAACAATTTTGGCCAGACCATTCATTATTTTATAATCTGGTTTATCAATCATAATATATATCAAAAACACCGGTAAAACAGCAGCTGTTATGGCTGATTTTACAATAGAATACACGCGCGAAGATATTTTTTTCTGGTTCATGGTTCCCGGCCATTGTTATCTAAATATAGTTCATTACAGCGGACAGTCTAATATTTTAATTATAAACATTCAATAAAAACTTGATTTTTATAAATTTTATGCCAGAATACGCCGTATCCGAAGTGGCAAGGCATTGCCATAAGGTTTTGTTCGATTCAAATCAAAGGAATAGAAAATGCCGAAAATGAAAACTAAATCGTACATGAAAAAACGTGCGAGCATGACAGCAACGGGTAAAATCCGTGTTGCCAGAAACAGCCACAAGAAACTGTTGCGTAAAAAATCCAACCGTGCAAACAACGCTGGATCCAAGGCACAGTACTTGAATGATAACATGGTGGGACAGGCCAAAATCTTGACCCCATACGGATTAAAGAAATAACAGGGGGCTGAAAATGGCAAGGGTAAAACGCGGTACAACCGTAAAACAAAAACATAAAAAAATTCTGCAACGTGCCAAGGGGTTCCTGGGCCGTCATCATTCGACATATCGTACTGCACGTGAAAAAGCTGAAAAAGCTGGACAGTATTCATATCGTGATCGTCGCGTTAAAAAACGTGATTTTCGCAGCTTGTGGATCGTTCGTATTAACGCAGCAGTTCGTATTCATGGTTTGACATACAGTCAGTTCATGAACGGCCTGAAAAAGGCTGGTATCGAATTGGATCGCAAAGTATTGTCGGAAATGGCATACGCAGGTGATACAAATTTCGATAAATTGATCGAATCTGCAAAACGATTTATCAAAGCTGAATCTAAATAATTCGGTGGCGGTATTTATCGTAATGTTCTAGAATAGCCACCATCAGGTGGCTATTTTTATTTTGTAAGGGTTAAATTATGGAAAATCTAAAAAAAGAATTATCAAACGCAAAAACAACCCAGGATCTGGATAATATAAAATCCAAATGGTTGGGTAAAAAGTCTGAATTAAAGGCAAAATTTGACGATTTGAAAAATATTCCAGCAGAAAAACGTCAGGAAGTTGGTGCAGAATTGAATGCCCAGCGTGTCAAAATCGAAGAAATGATTGAAAACGCAAAGACAGAAATCCAGAAGCGCATTCTAAATGAAAAACTGGCCAATGATAATTTTGATATGACATTACCTGGTATTGGTATTTCAACTGGCGCATTGCACCCAGTCAGTGTGATAGAAGAAAAATGTATCGCTGCCCTGCGCAGATTGGGTTTTATACCAGTAAGTGGACCAGAAGTCGAAGAACCAAAATACAACTTTGATTTATTGGATATACCACCGCATCACCCTGCCCGTGATATGCAAGATACATTTTGGATTAAACACGAAGAATTACTGCCACGAACTCATACAACATCTGTTCAGTCACGTTACATGATGTCTTTAAATGGTGATGAATCTAAATTACCGGTTAAAATTGTATCCCCGGGCCGCGTATATCGAAACGAAGCTGTTGATACCCAGCATTTGGCAATATTTAATCAGTTTGAAGGTTTATGGGTTGGACATGATGTAAAACTGTCCGAATTAAAGGGTACATTGGAATTTATTTTGCGTGAAATTTATGGACCGACCGTCAAGATTCGTTTCAAACCAAAATACTATCCATACACCGAACCCAGTATTGGCGCAGATATTGATTTAGGTGATGGTTGGTGGACAATTGTTGGTGCAGGTATGGTGTCGCCCCAGGTTATGAAAAACTTTGGTTTTGACCCAGATAAAGTGTCTGGATTCGCATTTGGATTTGGTACATCGCGTCTGGCTGGTCAATTTACCGGTGCCAGCATGCGTGAATTATATGGAATGGATTTAAGGGTATTCAAAAATATCAAAGGTGTTAAATAATGAAGTTCAGTAAAAAGATTTTAGAAACTTTTGTTGATTTACCGGCTGATTGGCGTGAATTGATGGAAGATGTTGGATTGGAAGTAAAATCCGTCGATGGCGACATAATGAATTTGGAATTGCTGGCAAATCGCGGCGACCATTATTGTTATCTGGGTCTGGCAACAGAAATAAACGGAAGAGCCGGAACCGGTGTGAAACAATTACAGGAAAAGGGTTTAAAATACGAAAATGCCAAAAGATTTGTAATTGATACAGATAAATGTATTGCTTATTCATTCGTACCTTTTGATATTAAATCAATAAAACCAGCCAAGGCTGATTATATACTGGAATCATCTGGTGTTAATGTAATTAATCCGGCTATTGATGTAACAAATGTTGTTATGTTGGAATACGGTCAACCAGCGCATGTTTATGATGCAGATAAAATAGTTGGTCAGGTTCATATTCGTGAAACCAAGGTCGGTGAAAAAGCCGCGCTGTTATTTCACGAAGGTTTAACTGAATTGCCAGCTGGCACAGTTGTAATTGCTGACGATGAAAAAATACTCTGTGTTGCAGGTGTAATTGGATGCCATGGTGCAGGTGTTGATGAAAATACCAAGAATGTATTGTTAGAAACAGCTTTGTTTGACCCTGTATCAATTCGTAAAACAGCAAAAGAATTGGGCGTTTGCACAATTGCCAGTCAAAGATTTGAACGTGGCGGTAATCTGGATGCAGTGAAATCTGGTGCTGAACGGGCAAACTATTTGTATGAACAAATTAGTGCAAATCAAAACGGAGATGCAGAATTTTCACAACGCGTTAAATTACCGGTAAAAGAAATACAAATGTCAGGTGATTTTGTTCGTAATGAACTGGAAATAGATATTTCAGACAAGGAAATAAACGAACGTTTATCCAGGTATGGTTTTATAATGTCTGATAAAAAATATGTAGTCCCAAATGTTCGCACTTGGGATATCAAGGGATTCAAAGCTGATTTAATAGAAGAATTGGCACGGTCAATTGGTTATAACAATTTGCCAAGTCATCTACCAATCGCAAAAATTGGAAGCGAACCAACCTCGGCCGAGCTTCGCAAATCCCAGATAGATTCATATTTGGTCGACAACGGCTTTTTTGAAGTATTTACTGACAATCTGTATTCGCCAAAACATGCAAAATTGTCACCTGTTCCAGAACATGTAAAAATCGAAAACAGTATCGAAGGTGGGTACGCATTTATGAAAAATAATTGCATAGTTCAAGCAGTTGAATTGGTTTCAAAAAACCTGCGTGTTAAAAATCGTGAAATCCGTGCATTCGAATGGTCAAAAGTATTTGATTTTGATAAAAAAGGTATCCCCAGAGAAACAAATATGTTGTGGGGAATTGTAAATGGTAACAAAGAATCAGCATTAACAGTCAAAGGTTTGTTGGAAAATCTGTTTGAAAATCTGGGTTTGGATGTTCGATTTGAATATAATATTGAAAAACCAGACGAAGAAGATAATTTGTTAATGCCAAAACGTCGCGGAGAAATTTATTATACCCCGGCCGATGCATTATTGGGTAGCTTTGGCGAAGTATCACCAGGTTTTTCGGAACAGTTTGATATTAAAAACGAACATCCAATATACTTTGTTTTAAATACAGATGCATTGTTGATTGCACCAAAGAAAAAAACAAAATATGAAAGCCCCAGCAACTTAATTGCCAGTGTTCGTGATATTTCTGTGTCAATTCCGTATGGGGTATCTGCTGGTAGTGTTGCAGGGTTTATAGCTAAAAACTATAAAGTCATAGCAGATGTAAAAATAACAGACGTATTTGAAAAACCAAAAGAATCATTGCGCAATATAACATTTGCTTTGGAATTTAAGGGTACACAAAGCACCGAAGAATTAAATTCACTGATTCTGGAAATTATGAACGCTGCAAATGAATTCGCAAAGAAATAACAAAAGGAGTAAAAAATGATGATAGGATTTATTGAAATATTTTTTCTGTTTATTTTAATATTTTTGTTTGTTTTGTTGATTCGCTGGCCAATAAGTATCGCCGAAGAACGTTGTGTTGCGCCAACAATATTAGGTACTGTAAAAGTTCTTAGCTGGTTAGGGATTATTTTTGGTGTCACATGGGTGATTGCAATGATTGTTGCCCTGTTGGCAGAATCACAAATCAAAAGTGATAGTTTGGATAAGCTGGAAAAATTAAACAGCCTTCGCAAAGCCAAAGTAATTACCGAGGCAGAGTTTCAAAAAGAAAAAAAGAAGATACTGAAATAAAAAACCGGCAAAAAGCCGGTTTTTATATAATTTTATCTTTGGCATTGCACCATTTGGCAACCGGACATTCGGCGCATTTTGGTTTTAACGCTTTACAGATGTATCTGCCGTGCAGAACCATTACATGATTCGCCATCCCATGATATTTTTCTGGGATTAATTTCATCAGTTTTTCTTCGACCTTTTCCGGTGTGTTATCAGATTCATCTGCCCAACCATAACGATGTGAATTTCTGAAAACATGTGTATCTACTCCAATATGCGGTGCACCCCATAATACATTCATAATAACATTTGCTGTTTTTTGACCAATTCCCGGTAATTTTACCAAATTTTCACGGGTATGATATTCTTTTGGGAATTTCCAATATGGGTCGTATTGTTTTGATTCGTCCGCCAACTGTTCCGCCAGTCCGATAATGCTCTTTGCTTTGTTATTAAAAAAAGATATAACTTTTATGTACTCTTTTAATCCGTTTTCACCAAGTTCCAGCATTTTTTCCGGAGTGTCTGCAATTTCAAATAATTCTGGGGTGACTTCATTAACTTTTTTATCTGTTGCCTGGGCTGATAAAATAACAGCCACTGCAAAAGTGAATTCATTAACAAAATACAATTCACTGCGGATTGACATATCAATCGCATTAGGTACTTCGCGAAAGTAAATTTCCGGAGTTAAAGTTATTTTCTGTTTTACCATTATTTGGTTTTTTCACTCTTCCATTTATTAAATGTTGGCCATAACGCATCTTTATCCGAAGTTATAATTTTATCTTTTGGTATCCCCCAATTGATGTTCAAATCTGGATCATTGTATAAAATTCCACCCTCGGATTCTTTGTTATAATAATTATCGCATTTATAAGAGAAAAGTGCAGTTTCTGAAAGTACTGCAAATCCATGAGCAAAATCACGTGGTATAAACAGCATATTTTTTTTTTCACCATCTAACTCAACAGCAATATGTTTTCCAAATGTTGGACTGTTTTTGCGTAAATCGACAGCAACGTCCAAAACTTTTCCATGAATAACACGAACTAATTTTGCCTGGGCATAGACACCTTTTTGAAAATGCAAGCCGCGAATTGTTCCATAGCTGGATTTTGACTGATTGTCTTGGACAAAATTATCAGACAAACAATACCCAGAAAAATCCTTTTTACTATATGATTCAAAAAAATACCCGCGGGAATCATTAAAAACGGTTGGTTCTATTATAAAAACACCAGGAATTTCAGTTTTAATAAATTTCATAATAATAATCCTTTACTGTAAAGCCGGTAATTTTAATTATTTACCGGCTTTTTATTAAGTTTTTTAATTGTTTTTACTTATTGTTATCTCAAACTGTAAACCTTCGATTTCTGTTTTTGAATCTAAATCTGCCCCAGTCATTGATTGATCTATAATAGTTTCAATCAAAGCATCTTTCATGATTCTTTCTTTGTGTTCTGATATAGCTGCTAATATTTTACTATCACCAGAATATTCTAAGATTATACGATCAGAAACATCCAACCCAATTGTTTTTCTGGTATCTTGAATAAATCGCAAAGCTTCGTTTGCCAAACCTTCGGCAATTAATTCAGGTGTCAATTCGGTATCCAAAACAACAACCGCAGTATTGTCTGGTAATGCAGCCCCTGTTATGCCATCTTTTACCGTCAAACGAATTTCAAATTCATCTGCGTTCAGAGTATGTTCAGCAACAACAAGTTTTTCGCCTTCAACATGATATTTACCCTGCTTGATTGCTGGGATAATGTCTTTTAAAGCACTACCCAATCTGGCACCAATTTTTGGTGTTATTGGGTAAACAAAAGAATCAGCAACATCTGAAATTTTATCTATTTTTTCAACAGATTTAACATTCAGTTCGTTTTGAATTATGTTTGTGTAATCTGAATCAAACCAACCTGCAACTTTTAATGATTTTAATGGCAATCTGTTACGCAAATTTGCATTTTCGCGGATTTGTTTTCCGGTTGATACAATTGATTGGACTTTGCGCATCGATTCCAAAAGGCTGATATTCTGTTTTCCTATTACATCTGGAAAAGATTCCAAATGAACGGATTTACCACCATTTAAGTTTCTGTAAATAAATTCACTGGCAAATGGTGCCAATGGTGCAATTATTTTACATAATGTTATTATAACTGTGAACAATGTATCAAAAGCGTTTTGTTCTTCGCCCCAGAAACGTTCACGATTTAATCTGATATACCAGTTGTTCAAAATATCCAAGAATCTGACCAATTCTTTTATAGCGATATCCGGTTTATAATTATCAAAAGATTCTTTGAAAGTTTTTATTAACTCATTCAATTCCTGCATAATATATTCATCTGAAACATTATTTGTTTTTCCCAGATTATCTTTTGCAGTTAAATTTCCAGCATTCGCATATAATGTAAAGAAGTGATATGCATTCCAAAGTGGTGTCAGAATATTTTTTGTTGTTTCGGCAAAAACTTTACCTTCTTTGTCGATTGAAACAGGTTCTGCTTTTAAGAAATTGCTACCCAGAATATACAAACGTAGTGCATCTGCACCAAATGTATCAATTAAAACAATAGGGTCTGTATAATTTCCAACAGATTTAGCCAATTTCTTTTTATGTTCATCCACAATCATTCCATTTGCAGAAATGGTCCGAAAAGCCGGTCTGTCGAATAAAGCTGTGCTTAAAACCATCAAAGTATAGAACCAACCACGTGTCTGATCCTGACCTTCGATTATATAACCAGACATGTAATTTTTATCGTCAATTATATCTTTGTTTTCAAATGGATAATGCATTGATGCAAATGGCATTGCGCCAGATTCAAACCAGCAATCCAAAACATCAGGGATACGTTTCCAACCATCTTTTTCTAATTTATCCATTGTTGGACGATGCAAGTCAATTATTTCAACACCAAAAAATTCCTGAATTTCAGCAATACTTCCGAAAACTTTATATTCCCCAGAATCATTTGTCCAAATTGGTAATGGTACACCCCAGAAACGATTTCTTGATATTCCCCATGGACGTGCATTTTCTATCCAGGCTTCGAATCTATTTCCAGCTGATTTCCAATCAACCAATTTATTATTTGCAATTAATCGGTCACGGATTTTTGGAACATCAATATACCATGCTTCGGTTGCGCGATATATTAATTTTTGTTTACTGCGTGGACTGAAAGGATAACTGTGTTTATGACTGTCTTTTTTAACCAAATGACCGGTATTTTTCAACTTTTCTATAATTTTAGGATTTGCAACAAATATGTTTTCACCAGCCCAATCAGTTACATCATCTGTGAAGTTACCATAATCATCAACATTTACAATAACTGGAAATTTTGGATCCAATGCCTTGGCAGCCAAATAATCTTCTTCACCAAATGCTGGTGCGATGTGAACGATACCTGTACCATCAGAATCAGAAACATAATCAGCAGAGATTATTTGATATAACATTTCGTCATTGTAATAGTTGAACAAAGGCTTGTATTTCATACCAACCAACGATTCGCCCATTATTTCTGCCACTTTTTCAGCTTTTATAAACTGTTTTTCGTATGCAGACAATCTGGATTCGGCGATTATGTATTCAGAACCATCTTCGTCATGCATAACCAGATACTTCATTTTTGGATTTACAGCCAATGCAGAATTAGCAGGCAATGTCCAAGGTGTTGTTGTCCACGCCAGAACACGTTTGCCATTTTCTAGCTCGAACCATACGGTTACAGTGTCGTCTACGATATCTTGATATTCTTGGGATGCTTCTGAATTAGAAATAACAGTACCCAATGCCCAATCAAATGGGTTGACTTTGAAGTCGCGATACAACAATCCATCATCGTATAATTTTTTCAATGCCCAGATTACCGATTCCATATAATCTTTGTACATAGTATTATAAACAATATCACCATCGCCAATTTCAACCCAACGACCAATACGGTTCAAATACATACCCCAATCACTCACATATTTCATAACACCACTGCGACACATATCACAAAATTTTTCAATACCGAATTCACTAACCAATTCTTTGGATTGTTTGCCAGTTGACTTTTCAACCATAACCTCGGTTGGCAGTCCATGAACATCCCATCCCAGTTTATGAATAACGTTGTTACCCAACATGTTACGATAGCGGCAAACCGCGTCCTTCATGGCCGAAACGCCCAAATGCCCGATGTGTGGAATGCTTGACGGGGTTGCAGGACCATCAAAAAACCGGAACACATTGCCGCCTTTGTTTTTATCTTTAAGCTTATTAAATGTATTATCTGATTTCCAAAACTCTGAAACCTGTTTTTCTAATTCTGGGAAATTTGCCCTGGGATCTGTCTTAGGGTATGCCATTTATTTTAACCTTTTATTTTAATCAAATTTTTTAACATCAAATTCATAATAAGTTTCGGATAGATTTTCCAACTTCTCATTTTTGAATTCTTTTATTTTCTTTCCACCAATTTTTTCATAAAAGCCACATGATTTATTTTCAGACAAACATCCAATTATAAATTTATCAGCGCCTTGTGCTTTTACGCGATGTGCAAATTCAGTAACTAAGATTTTACCAATACCAAAACCAATAAAATCAGGATTTATGTACAAACCTTTTAATTCATACATTGGTCCAAATCCAAATCCATTATCACCAAAACCACCATCTGCAAACCCTATAACTCTGCCATTTTCGTTTGTTGCAGTCAAATGGATATCAGTTTCTTTTTTATTAACTATGGATTCAAGACGTTTTGCAACTTGTTCAGAAAAAACAGATGGATTTATGCGCTTATCCAGAAAAGTATCGCTGAAAATACCACGATAAGCATAGTTCCAACCATCCGAGTGAATTTTTGTTAAAACCTCGGCATCATCTATTACGGCATTTCTGACAATTATTTTTATCATTTTTACCTCCTGGGTAAATAAAAAGGGCGCATATGCGCCCCAGCAACCGCCAAAGCGCGTTACTGTTTATCCTATAATAATTGTGTTCTTTCTTACCATGTTATTATTTATACAATCAATTTTTACCAAAATCAAGTTTTATTGATTTAAGTGGTGCCGATTGCGGGATTTGAACCTGCGACCCCCTCATTACGAATGAGATGCTCTACCAGCTGAGCTAAATCGGCATGTTCAGCAGTTTATAATAAGATTTTATGAATTTCCAGTTTTAATTTTTCGCAGAACAACCATAATTCCTGCGGGTGTAATACCGGGAATTCTTGATAAATCTGCAATATTTTCAGGACGCGTGCGGGTCAGTTTTTGAACCAATTCATTTGTTAATCCTGACAGACTGCTGTAATCAAACTTGGTTGGGATCTTCAGATTTGCATCACGTTTATAACTTTCGATTTCGCGCATATTCCTTGCTATGTATCCAGCATAGAAATTATCGTTTTTTGAAATTATCTCTGCTTTTTGATTATATTTTTCGGCGCGTTGGGGTTCTGAAATCAATCCCAGTTTAACGCCAATCTCGCCCAGCCTTGCAATTGCATTATCGCTGCGCAGGGATAATCTGAATTCAGCGCGGCTGGTAAACATACGATATGGTTCATCAATTCCCAATGTAGTTATGTCATCAATCAATACACCAATCATGGAATTTGTTCTGTCCAGATCCAATGTTTCCAAATTCAAAGCATTTGCAGCTGCATTTGCGCCGGCAACCAATCCCTGGGCTGCGGCTTCTTCATATCCGGATGTTCCGTTTATTTGCCCAGCAAAGAAAATTCCTTGCACATCCTTGGATTCCAGTGTTGCGCGTAAATCGCGTGCGTCAATTGCATCGTATTCAATTGCGTATCCGTAACGTTCAATTTTTGCGTTTTCAAGACCGGGTATCATACGAATCCATTTATCTTGGATGTCGCTGCCAAAGCTAGTTGAAATACCATTTGGATAAATTAAATTGCTATCCAGACCTTCTGGTTCCAAAAAAACATGATGTGTTTTATGTTCTGGAAATCGCATAACTTTATCTTCCAGTGATGGACAGTATCTTGGTCCTGTTCCGTGAATATCGCCATTATACATTGGTGCATTTTTTATATTTTCACGAATAAAATTATGAGTATCTTCATTTGTATGTGTTATAAAACAAGATATTTGTTCAATTTCTTTATCAATTGGTTTTGAAAACCATTCGTGCGGATTGTCACCAGGTTGTGGTTCGCATACATCAAAATTTATTGAATCACGGTGAATACGGGCGGGTGTTCCGGTTTTTAATCGAAGTAACGAAAAGCCGGCTTTTTGCAATATTTTTGATATATTTGTATCAGCTTCTTGGTATGTTCCATCATCTTGTAGTCTGCCGGATTGGATTTTTTCATCCCCGCGATGAACCAAACCACCCAAAAAAGTTCCAGTGGTCAGAATAATTGACTTGGCAGAATATTTTTTATTTATGATTTTATTTTCTAAATCCAAATCATCAACAGATTCAAAAATAATTTTCAAATTTTTATATTCAGATAAAATCGATTTTATTGCATTGTGATATAAATTTCTGTCAATTTGTGCACGTAACGCCTGGGTGGCTGCGCCATGACTGGCATTTAACATTCGCCAATGAATTCCTGATAAGTCAGCTGCAACGGGCATAACACCACCCAGTGCGTCAATTTCAGAAACCATTTGTGATTTGCCGGGTCCACCAATACTGGGGTTACAAGACATAGCACCTAAATCAGATTCAGATTTTGTGAATAATGCGACGGTCGCACCGCGACGAGCAGCCGCTGCTGCGGCTTCGACCCCGGCGTGACCGCCACCAATAACAATCACATCAAATTCATTCATAGATTAAAAACGTCCCAATCCACCATTTATATGTAATGTTTGACCATTGATATAACCTGCTTCGTCGGATGCCAGGAATACACAGGCTGCTGCAACGTCTGCTGGTTCACCAAATCGGCCAGATGGAATCTGTGCAAAATAGGTTGTCTTTTGTTCATCTGTTAAAACATCAGTCATTGGTGTTTTAATAAATCCAGGTGCAATACAGTTTGCTGTAACACCGCGTGATGCTGTTGGTTCAGCTGCAATTGATTTTGTCATCGCAATCATTCCACCCTTACTGGCCGCATAATTTGCCTGGCCTGGCCCTCCGATTGCACCCACAATTGAAGCCATATTAATAATACGTCCAAATTTATTTTTCATCATTGGCATAATTGCAGCACGGCACAATTTGAAGGTAGAGCGCAAATTTGTGTTTATAACATCATCAAATTGTTCATCTGTCATACGCATTAACAATGTATCTTTTGTAATACCAGCATTATTTACTAAGATGTCGATTTTACCGGCTTTTTCGATAGTTTCTTTAATCAATTCTTCTGCTGCACCGTCTTTTGAAACATCCATTGCAATTTTTATGTAAGAATCATCAAATTCAGAATCCAATTTTGCCTGATTGCGTCCAGTTACAACAACGCGTGCACCAGCGTCGCGCATTTGTTTTGCAATTGCAATACCAATACCGCCAGTTGCACCAGTAATTAAAGCCACTTTATCTTTTAACGAAAACATTTTTACTTCCTTTTTTATTATCTATATTTTTTATTATATTGTAAACCAATTCTTCTTCTTTCTTTAGCACGTCCAATGTGTGCAGAAGTTCTGCCAGCACGACATTTTGTAAATATAATCTGATTTGATAAATCAAAAATCTTAATTATATCTTTTTGACACAAATCATATGGTAATTCCAATGATAATATTTTTTCAGAAACTATCTTGGACCTTCTGACAACATTATTTATAACATACCTTGCCTTATGAATATATTGTTGTGACATAACTAAATCTCTAACTTCCTTGCTGTGATTGATGGTTCGATTCTTGGAACCATTCCAGTTAGAACACTTCCCGGACCAACTTCAATAGTTTCAGTAATTCCCAATGCAGGCATAGCCAATACAGATTCACGCCAACGAACACCATGTGTAATTTGATAAACCAGCGCCTCTTTGATTTCTGTTGGATCCATCAAAGGTGAACATGTTTTGTTTGAAATCAATGGAACACTTGGAATATTCATTTTTATACCAACCAAAGCCAATTCCATTTCAGTTGCAACTGGTGCCATTAATCTAGAATGTGGTGGAACAGACAATGGTAATAACATTGCGCGTTTTGCCCCCGCTTCTTTGGCTAATTCCATTGCAATTTCAATTGCAGGTTTTGAACCTGATATAACAATCTGTCCAGGTGCATTATCATTTGCAATATCACAAACCATATCTGTACCCGCTTTTTCTTCTGATGTGCGACAAATTTCATTTAATTTTTCAACATCAATTCCCATAATAACTGCCATTGCGCCCTGACCAATCGGTACAGCACGTTGCATAGAATCACCACGAACCCGCAGCAGTTTCGCAGTATCACCTAATGATAATGCACCAGCTGCACACAGTGCTGTATATTCACCCAATGAATGTCCTGCAACAAAAGATATTTCATCCATGTTCAGTTTGCTTGTTTCAATTGCAACGCGCAGCATTGCCATAGAAGTTGCAAAAATAGCAGGTTGAACATTTGCAGTCAGTGTCAGTTCTTCCATTGGACCATTGAAAATAATATCCGATAATTTTTGATTTAAAGCTTCATCGACTTCGTTAAATACATCACGAGCGACAGCAAAGTTATCATACAATTCTTTGCCCATACCTACGGCTTGGCTGCCTTGGCCTGGGAATATTAAAATAGAAGACATAGCATTTCCTTTGTTGAATACAATGTGAATTATACTTTGCGAAAACTGAATTCGCAACCGCAATAATTTTGACGATAAAAGCCGGCTTTTTTATTTATTTCACTGCGCAGCGATTCGTTCCAAATTATTGGTAAATAATTGATTTTTGAAATTGTATCGTTTGCAGATGTATCAACCTGGGATTGGTCTTTGTGTTTTGAAACACCAAATACAGACGCGATTGCATTATAACCATTTTCCAATGCCCATTGTTGCGCAAATTTGAATCGATATTTGAAACATTCACTGCAACGGGATCCACGTTCAGGTTCATTTTCCAATCCATGAACATATTCCAACCAATTATTATGGTCCCAGTCGCCAACCGTGTATTTTATACCCAAATTTTCACAATATTTTATCTGTTCATCCAATCTTTTTTGATATTCGGTCTGTGGATATATGTTTGGATTGTAAAAAAGAACAATAAAATCTGATATTTCTGGAAATTCCCCATCTGCCAATTGTTTAATAGCCCCAGCAGAGCAAGGTGCACAGCAAGACATTAAAACAAGTTTAACTTCTTTCATAAGATAAGTTCTTTTGCAAAAAATTGTCTTTTAAATATAATTTTAATTCTCTTAAAGTTTTCCAACTTCCACTTTTTTGCATATTTAAATAAAATTCTGTAAGAAAAATTGAAGTAGTTTTGCCTATAACTCTGTTACCAATAACTCTCTCGAATCTTGATTCCACATTGCAATCAACATAATTAATTGGACTCAGATTACATATCTTGTAGTTTTTACATTGTTTACAACAAAAACTAAAAACTATTGTTGAGTTATCACTAAAAGCAACAATTTGTCTTACATAATTTTTTTTCATAAAAAATCCTTAATTAAAACTTAAATTCGGAACCAATAATGGAATCATCAGGTAATTCAATAATTCCATCGTGATTGTTACCAAGTCCCAATTCATCTTCGGCACACATCATTCCATTTGACAGAACACCGCGAACTTTTCGTGCTACCAGTGGCATGTCAAAAGCCGGCAATTTTGCCCCAACACGTGCCAGAACACTGACCAGACCTGCCCGTGCATTTGGTGCACCACAAACAATTTCCAATGGTTTTCCGTCCCCTGCATCAACAGATAATACCTGCAAATGATCGGAATCAGGGTGTGGATTTGCAGTCAGAATCTTTGCAATTACAATCTTTGGTGTCTGTTTTATGTATTTTTCAGACATAAATTTAACTTTGTCTTCATCTATTCTTGTAAACAGGTTTTCAGGAATTTTGAATTCTGTACCACCATTTATACGCCATTCAAATTTTGTTGGCCACGATAAATCCAGTTTCGTATTAAATATTTTAATCATTTTATCAGCAGTTTCTGGAATAAACGGCGCGGAAATTCGTGCATATAAATCAATTAATTGGAAACATATGTTCAAAACATCTGCGGCTTCGCCTGCCCTGTCTTGTTTTACCAATGCCCAAGGTTCGGTTTTTGTAAAAAATTCATTTCCATATGACCATAATTCACGTAGAATTGATATTGCCTTGCGGAATTCACAAGCATCCAGCGCAAATTTTAAATCGTTTAATTTTAAATCAATGTCATTCCTAAAACTAACCAAATCAATAAAATCTCCAAATTCTGGTACATTCAGTCCAAAATTCTTTTCATTTATTTTGCAAACGCGTGATACAAAGTTCCCCAGAATTCCGTTTAAATCTTTGTTTACAATTTCTGCAAAACGTCCAATTGTAAAATCAGAATCGTCTGTTTCTGGTGCGCTGGCCAGCAGTGCGTAACGCCATGCATCCGCTGGTGCATCATTGATAGCATCATTAAGGAATATTCCATTACCAGTTGATTTAGATATTTTTGCACCTTCAAAGTTCAAAAAGTTAAATGCTTTTAATATATCAACAGTCTTCCAATCATTATTCATAGCCAATTCCTGGGCAGGAAAGAATACTGCATGGAATGCAACATTATCTTTGCCCATAAATTGTGCATAATGACAGTCATTATTTTTCCACCAATCAGCCCAGTTTTTATTTGCAGCTTGTGATATTGAAACATATCCCCACGGTGCATCAAACCATACATAAAAAACTTTACCTTCGAAACCCGGTTTATTAACCGGAATACCCCATTTTAAATCACGTGTTATTGGTGTGTCTCGCAAACCCTCATTCAGCCACTTATTTGCAATTGCCATAGCTGTTTTTGGCCAACCAGTACGTGATTTTAACCAATCACGCAATTGATCCTCCATTTTACTAAGTTTGAAATACAAATGCTTTGTTTCACGCATTTCAACAGGAGAATCAGTAGTTATTGAACTGTGTGGATTTATTAAATCGCCCGGTTCCAAAGTAGCGTTACACTTTGGACATTCGTTTCCATATGCACCTTCGAAACCGCATTTTGGACATGTGCCAATAACAAACCTGTCTGCCAAAAACATTTCGTCTTTTATTGAAAAAGGTTGAATGGAAACTTTTTCTTCAATCATTCCCTGATCATCCAAACGTGTAAATAAATCCTGGATTAGTTTTTCATGCAGTTTTGTGTGTGTTCTACCATATAAATCAAAAGATAAATTAAATTGCTTAACAGCAATTTCATGTGCAGAGCGATATTTATCAACATATTCTTCAACCGGCATACCCTCTTTCATTGCACCAACTTCACTGGTTGTTCCATGTTCATCTGCACCACATACAAATAAAACATCCCGACCCATACCGCGACAAAATCTGGCATAAACGTCAGATGGTAATAAACATCCAATCATGTGACCAATATGCAAATTATAATTAACATACGGTAACGCACTGGTTATAAGATATTTTTGTTTTTTTTCAGACATGTTTTTTATCTTTTTTTTATAAATAAACGCCCCCAACAGGGCGTTCGAAAATACTGAATCCCGTTGAATTTTTGTATAACCTTAGTTGTACATTCGCATATTTAAAATTCCTTTATATAAATAATGGTGGGTGATATTGGACTCGAACCAACGACCTTTACGATGTCAACGTAACGCTCTAGCCAACTGAGCTAATCACCCGAAAACGCCACAAATTATAACAAAGTAAAAATTAATTGCAAATAAATTAAACAAAAAAACCGGCATTTGCCGGTTCTTTATTTTGTTGGTGCAATAATAATAGATTTTGTTCGTTCATCAGGTTTTGACTTACTTTCCAATACACCTTTTTCACCAATTATTTCAATTATTTTTTCAAAAAGTTTTGGAATCGCTTCCCTTCCCTGTGCTAAAACGCGTTTGCTGCCCTTGGTCATAACAGATATTTTTACTTTGTCACCTTCTTCCAAGAATTCAAAAACCTTTTTCATTTTGATATTCAAATCATTTTCTTCAATAAAAGGTTTTACCCAGACTTCTTTTAATTCTGTAGTTTTTTGGTTTTTACGTGCTTCGGCAGCTTTCTTTTTTTGTTCGTATTTGAATTTTCCATAATCCATAATTTTTACAATCGGTGGTATTGATCCACCGTTGATTTCGACCAAATCCAAACCCTCATCGGTCGCTGCTTGCAACGCCTGAGCCGTAGGCATAACACCCAGATTCTGACCTGTGCTGGATATTACCTGAACGCTTTTTGCAAATATTTTATTGTTCATGCGGGGACCAAAATCCCTGCGGTTATCACGATTAATTGTCGGTTTAATTTTAGGCTCCTTTTAAGTCTGTACACTGTATTATTAACTATATTTCCCCATTTTTCAACAAATTTTGCAGCTTTTGTAAAGCATCCCAAACATCACGCTTGGTATCTGGTTTTAAGATTAAATAATTTGGATGATATATTGGTATAACTGGTATATTATCTTCGTTTTTTATTATCTCTCCATGATTTTTAGGTAGTTTTGCATTAATAATTTCAGCTGCTGGTAATGTTCCCATTGTAATAATCACTTTTGGTTTAAGTAATGAAATCGCACATGATATAAAAGGTTTTATCAAGTCAATTTCTTCACGTGCAGGTGTTCGTCCACCAGGTGTGCGCCAGAATACCAATGGTATAATTGAAACATTGTTTCTTTTTAGACCAATTGCAGAAAGCATTTTATCCAATAAATCACCTGCCCGTCCCGTCATTATTTGCCCTTTATCATCGTCGTCGCCGGATGGGACATCGGTTATTATCAATAAATCCGAAGATTCACATAGGTGCGGTATCACAATGTTTTTTGCAAATTGACGAAGCGGATGATCGAAATTTGAAATAGCATTAATAAAATCTGTCAAACTTTTTATGTTTTTCACTCTGTCTTTTGCAGATGATGTTGATATTGGTGCAACTGGCGGAATTATTGATTGATTTATATTTTGACTTTTTAAATTTTTTAATTTCAAATCAAAATCAGATGGTTCGATTTTTGTTTCATTTTTTGGTTTTTGTAATTGTGTTTTATCACATAGTTCCCATTTGACTCCTGCTAATTTCAAATCACGCAAAGAATTAGTTCCCATTAGTATTTTTCCTTGATTTTACAAACATTTTGGTATAGACTAATAAATGAACAACAAAAATACAAGGGAGTATTTTCATGAAAATAAAAAACTTAGCAATGTTGGCCGGTATCGCTGGATTGATGGCTGCTTGCGGTGGTTCAATTGTAGAACCTGCAGATATGAATGGTCAAAAGGTATTCTTTGCCTTTGATTCTTCTGAAATCTCCGAAGATGCAAGCAACAATTTGTTGGGTCAATCTTTGTATATGAAGAATCACCCAGATACAAAAATCCAGATAGCAGGTAACTGCGACGAACGTGGTTCTACGGAATATAACTTGGCATTGGGTGCACGTCGTGCAGCTGCTGCTAAATCTATTATCGTAAAAGACGGCGTAAGCTCTAAACGTATCTCTACAATTTCTTATGGTAAAGAACGTCCAGCTGTTAAAGGCACAGGCGAAGAAGTTTGGGCACAAAACAGAAACGCAACAACAATGGTTAAATAATTGTTGATTGTTTAAAATATTAAAAACCCGCAGTTGCGGGTTTTTATTTATTTAATAAAAAAGCCGGTATTTTTACACAATTTCATATGAAATGACCGGTATTTTATTGTTTGTATTGATTTTTTATATACCCATTTTTAATTTTAATTCTTTTAATACGGGCATAGATACTTTTAATTTCTTTGATCTGAATATTAAACCATTCAATGCCGATATTCCTTCGACTGTACCAGTGATTGGTTTTTTATTTGCCAATGACAACCCTGCTGAATAATTACGGCTGGTTTTTGATGTTGCTGACAAGAACAAGTCACCTATTCCACAAAGTCCAAGAAAAGATCTTATTTTCGCACCATTAGCCAGACCAAAATCAACAACTTCATTCCAGGCACGTGTGAATAACAAAGCTTTTTCATTTTCACCAAGTGCTTTTATACTGGTATACCCAGAAATCAATGCTACAGCATTTTTACCAACACCGCAGATTTCTGCACCAATTATATCATTTGATTCTTCTAAGTACATACCTTTTAGAATCTGTCTTCCAACAATTAATGTATTTTTTGTTCCCGCTAATGTACTGCCAGTTGGAACATCATTTGCAACTTCGGCTGCAAATTGTGGCCCAGAAAGAACACCAAAATCCTTACAATTTGGAATCTCTTCATTTAATATTTCAGACATAAATTTGTTTGTTTTTGGCTCTATTCCTTTTGTACATATTATTATCGGTTTTCTTTTATAAAATTTTGCGCTTTTACGGATTGTTTCGCGAAAGTAAGCCGCCGGAGTAACAACCAACCATGCATCCATATCAGATAAATCACTAATATTTTTTGTAATGTTTAATTTTGTTTGTTTTTTTATACCCTCGAAATTCTTCATCATACCATCATAAGACCACAATGTGACCTGATTACCGGCTTTTTTGGATAAAATAGCCAACGCAGTTCCCCATGCCCCTGCCCCAAGAACTCCTATTTTCATTTTAAATCCCTTATTTTATTTTTAAGTTGAGGAATTACAGATAAACCATCGTCAGACAAATCAATAGCATGTAAATATGAATCACGCGCCAATTCTTTATTACCTAATTTTGCATATAAATCACCAAGGTGTTCAAATAAAGAAGAACAGCTGTCAGATACTTGTGCAACTTTTTCAATTACTTCCAGAGCGGCTGAAGGCCCTTCTTTTGCATAGACAACCATCCCTAGTACATCCCAGGATTCAATATCCGTTGGGTTCTTACTAACCAAAGCAATCGAATATTCATAAGCTGTGTTTAATTCACGTTTTTGAATTGCCCATATTTTTGACTGTATTGCCAGTATTCCGGCGTCCATAGGTAAAATCTTGGCAGCATCATGAATATCATTTTGTGCAGATTCTACATCATTAAACATCAGGTAAACATGTGCCCTGGTTTTCAAAAAGAATGCACGCCCGGTATCAGTAAGATTTTCATTTTTTAACGCACGATTTATAACTTTTAATGCTGTATTTTCGTTACCAATTTGAATGTTTTTAGCAACTAGTTTTACGATTGCAGGTATAAACAATGGATTTGAATTAATTGCTTTTTCAAGTTCACTGGTTTTACCAGTTTTTTCAGCCATCTTCATCATTGCAAAAGGATAAAAAGGACTGTTTTTTGCAATCTTATTAAGATAAATTTCGTAATTACCACCATTATTCAAGAAATATTGGCCCAGATAATAATTTATAGCATCTTTATCTGAATTTTTACCGTCTTGTACAACTTGGGCAAAACGCAACATTAAAAGTGAAAGATCTGAATACATCATTAGTTGAGTGTGCGAAACACTTTGAATCAAATTAAAAGCCATAGCATTATGAAATCCGCTATAATTTGCCCAATCTGGTGATATTTTCATATTCAACATATATATACCGCCAGGGCGTTCTGTAAAACTTCTTTCCAGATCCGCTGCGGCATCACGCATATTATTATGATTATAAAAAGCTGTTATATATAAATAATCATTAATGTTCATAAAATCTACAGGTACTTTTGCAAATTGCTTTGCGGCCAACTCAGTACGCCCAGTTTCTGCGTAAATTTGGCCTTTTATAAATATTTTCCATGAATTTGTAGTGTTCAGACTATTTATAAATTTTATAATTTCATCAGATTTACCGATAGCAACACCAGACCAAATACGCAATGGTGATGCAAGTGCTGATTCATCATTTTTATGTCTTTTATATACACTTTCCCAATCATTTTTTTGCACCAGATATGCATCATATATCAATTGTGCTGCAGATCCTGTTTCGTCACCCAACATACCAGAAGTTTCAGGAATTTTTCCATTCAAAAAGTCTGATAATATTATTGTATTTCTGATTATTGGCGTATCTGTATCAGATAATTCTTTGGAAAATTCAGCAGCTTTTTCAAAATCGTTTATATATATAGCATGCTGACTTGCCAAAAATGCACCATATTTGTTTGTCGGAAAATTATAAGATTCCGACGATGATTTGTTTGGATATGAATTCCAAATTACAACCCCAGTTGCAATAATAATCGCAAATAATCCAATACCTGTAAATAAATTTTCTATTTTTCTCATGACCATATTATGGTACAATAAATTCCATGAATAATAAAGAAAAATTTGCAAAATACACCGAATTGCTGCGCGAATGGTCCAAGATTATGAACCTGGTTGCGCCCAGCACTTTGACGGATATAGAAAATCGTCATTTTGCTGATTCTATGCAGTTGGTTGGTGTTATACCAAAAGATGTCTATGTGGCGGATATGGGCAGTGGGGCAGGTTTTCCAGGAGTTGTTTTGGCAATAATGGGATGGGATGTAACATGTATAGAATCAATTGGTAAAAAAGCCAGTTTTTTAAACACAGTTAAACAATCTTTGGATTTACCAAACCTGAATATTTTTCATGGTCGTGTAGAAGATTTTGTAAAAAATATAAAGCAGGGCGATACAGAGTTAATTTTTACCGCGCGTGCATTTGCACCATTGATAAAGATATTGGATTATGTATATAAAACCAAAAGCCGGCTTTTTCTACTAAAAGGCCGGGAAATTGAGGCTGAAATAAAAACAGCCAAAGAAAAATACAAGTTTGACTATAATCTTATACCATCAAAAACTGGCGACGGTTTTATAATTACGATTGAAAATATAAAATTATTTCACATGAAATAATAGTTATTTGTTTGATTTTATTTTATTTTTTAACGTAATTTCTTGATTGTGTGTTTTACAACAGTTTTTATTTCATGTGAAATATTTAATAATATATTGAAATTACTTGTATAACAAATTTATAATTTTATCCACTTGACCGAATCGGTCTTATTTTTGTATCGTGTCATCGTGTTTGAAGGAAATAGTAAAATGACAGAAATAATTGCTTTTGCAAATCAAAAAGGTGGGGTTGGTAAAACAACAACTGCGATAAATATAGGCGCTTCGCTGGCCGCAATAAAAAAACGTGTTTTGTTAATTGATTTGGATCCTCAGGGTAATGCAGGAACAGGTTTGGGATTTGTTCGTGCTGCACATCGTCAAAGTGTTTATGGTGTGATTATGGGGACTGCAAACGCTGCGGATAATATTTTATCAACAGCTGTTCCTGGTATGCATATTTTACCGTCATCTCCAGCGCTTTCTGGGGCCGAGGCCGAGTTGTTGGATATGGATAACCGCGAATATCGTTTGCGCGAAGCTTTGGAATCGGTCATGGATCATTATGATTATATTTTGTTGGATTGCCCACCGGCTTTGGGTTATCTGACTTTGAATGCTTTGACAACTGCAAACAGTGTGATTGTACCATTACAGTGTGAATTTTTTGCATTGGAAGGTGTTCAACATTTGGTTAATACAATAAACGAAGTTCAAAAAAAGTGGAATCCTAAGTTAGAAATTTTAGGTGTTTTATTGACTATGTATGATAAACGTTATGGTTTGACACGTGCAGTCGAAGAAGATGTACGTAAAACATTTGGAGATCGTGTTTTTACAACAGTTGTACCAAG
>ENA-UOWO01002325-UOWO01002325.1-activated-sludge-metagenome-genome-assembly--contig:-NODE-2325-length-23706-cov-12.629233_pt1 | contig 23706 bp, 20 predicted proteins | sample MGYA00238148_ERZ761564 | MGnify/ENA primary metagenome ERZ761564 (study PRJEB28885, sample SAMN05720194) | activated sludge metagenome | isolation source: Anaerobic digester | place: USA... | reverse complement strand
ATATGACTTACGTAAAACCTTCATTCCGCCACCCCGAACTTCCCAAAAATGATTTGGGATTCACCAAAAAAGACTACGAAGGTGCCATTTCCACCCTCTGTGGCGGGTGCGGCCATGACTCCATCAGTGGAGCCATTACGCAAGCTTGTTTTGAAATGGCGATTGCACCCCACCGCTTGGCCAAACTGTCGGGCATTGGCTGCTCTTCCAAAACACCTACATATTTCCTCGGCAATTCGCACGGGTTCAACTCGGTACACGGGCGCATGCCTTCGGTAGCTACCGGAGCTAACCTGGCCAATCGGGATTTGATTTATCTGGGCGTCTCCGGAGACGGAGATACGGCCAGTATTGGCATGGGGCAGTTTGTACACGCCGTGCGCCGGAACCTCAACGTGGTGTACATCGTGATGAACAATGGTTGTTATGGCTTGACCAAAGGCCAGGATTCGGCCACTGCCGACGTAGGCTCGGTCAGCAAAAACGGGATCAATAGTTTTAATGCGATCGACTTGCCGGCCTTGGCGCTGGAACTGGGCGCAACCTTTGTGGCCCGGAGCTTTTCGGGAGATAGAACGCAACTGATTCCGCTGATTAAAGCGGCGGTTTCGCACCACGGTTTTGCCCTGATCGACGTGATTTCACCTTGCGTGACCTTCAACAACAATACCGGTTCAACCAAATCATACGATTACGTCCGCGAACACATCACAACCGCAGATGTGGTCGACTACGTGCCACCCGGCGAGGAAATTACAATGGAATACGCCGAAGGCTCATCGGCTGACCTGACCTTGCACGACGGCTCCACGCTGCAATTGCACAAACTGGCACCCAATTGGGACCCCCGAGATAAACTTGCCGCCATGCAACGAATTTATCTGTCGCGGGTCAATCAGGAGATTCTTACCGGCCTGCTTTACATCGACCCAGATACGCAGGACTTGCACGATATATTGAACACCGTGGACAAACCGCTGAATGAGTTGCGAGAGGAGGATTTGTGCCCGGGGAGTGAGGCGTTGGAAGAGATCAATCGGTCGTTGAGGTAAATTTCTTTTCAACGATATTGCGGGTTCGGGGTATTCCCGAACTCGCCCCAAAGGTTAAATTTCACCCAACTTATCCATTGAATAGAAGCAATCAGTATGTTTGCATTTGCCTGAACAACGGCTTAGACTTCTATTCCATGAAAACTAGACTTTTTTTACTTGGCCTCGGTTTGTTAGGCCTTTTCAGTACCTGCTCGCCCAAGGTTGTGGTCAAGCCACTCCAAAATTTCCCAGCTCGCCAAATGTACGAAGGCTTGATTGTATTCATGCCAACCGATTCGATTCGTTATACCGAAGCGGAAGTTATTGGAGAAATTCGAGTCATGGACAGTGGCACAAGCATCAATTGCGATCTAGAAACGGTAGTAGATTCTGCCGAGGCGCAGGCTTTGAAACTCGGTGCCAATGCGATTAAAATTTACAAACATAAACTTCCAAGCACCCTTGGAAGCACCTGCCACCAAATTAGTGCCAAAGCGCTACGCTTAAAAGACATCAGGCCATATGAAAAAGAAATTGTCTGGGATGCCCGCCGAAGATTAAGCATTACTGATTTTAAAGGAGACACCTTGAACCGGCCTTTTCAGGCAGCAACCTGTAGTTCGTTCAAATACAAAACCTGGGGCAAGTTGATCGATGGCTACATGACCTTGAGCGTGGAAACCTTTTTCGATTGTTTTTGCTCTTACTTCAAACCCGATCCTGCTGCTGAAACATTACTTGAACACGAACAAATTCATTTTGACATTAGTGAAATTTACGCCCGCCGATTTGTCCGCCAAGTGAGTTCAGAAATAAAATCAATCGAAGAATTCAACAACACCGGGGAAAAAATCGCCAGAACTATTGTTCTCGACATGCAGAAACGACAGGATTTATACGACAGCGAGGTGTACGCTGACCCATCTAAACAAGGTGCCTGGATTGAAAAAACACAAAATGAATTGCAGGAACTCCAGGAATTTGCGCCAAAGCAACTCCGCATCAGATTTAAAGCAAAGAAGTAGCAGTGAGTTCAACCTTTTCTTTTAATCCTAATTTCAGTGCTTTCTTTAAACATTAAATTCAAAAATCGAATCAAAATTCAAAAAAATCCAATCAAATCGAATCAAAGAACACAAAGCGAAGCGTTGTCAACGTCTAACTTTGTGTTCTTTGAGCCCTCTTTTTTTCCTTTGTGTTTAAATAATTGTCGCTTTGGCCGTCTTTGGAAAAACCAGGATAACTTCTTCTTGCGTCCTTTTTTCTCAATTTGCTAAACATTGGGATAACGACTACGTTTTACCTTGGTTTTACAACCTTCGCTACCCTCTTCACCCATGCAATTCGACTTCACACCCAAAAGTGGCCTCCTGCTCATTTTTTTTGTCCATGGCCTGGTTTTTTGTTTTTTACTGCTCAAAAAAGGCTGGCAATACCAGGACAAAGCCAGCCTTTGGCTAAGTTTATTCGTTTTTTTGTGCGCGATGTACATTGCGCCTTTCATGTTGGGTTATGCAGGTTGGTATTCCGACGAGCCTAGGCGCAACATCATGTTTTATGTCCCTTTCCAACAACTGTTGCTGATTGGTCCGGTCATCTATTTTTATACCCAAAATTTATTGAATAAGTCTTTCAAAATCAGCAAAAAAGATGTTTTACACTTTCTCCCGGCTCTTGCTTATTTCGTGTATACCCTTATCGTTTTTGTCACGGATAAAATCATCCTGCACCAATACTATTTTTATGCCGATGGCCAGGACAAAGACCTTGATCCCTGGTATCAAGTAGCGGGATTGGTGTCGATGTTGGTGTATTTGTACCTGAGTTTACGGTACTATGCGCTGTATAAGAGGATTGCCTTTGAAGTGGTCAGTTTTGCGGATTCCATTTTGTTCAACTGGATTCAGCGTTACCTCCTGGCACTGTTGCTGATTTCAGCTTTGCGGGTCTTGTTTTTTATTTTGAACCCGGAATGGGGAGAATTTGGCAGTAAGTTCTGGTACTACCTCTGTTTTTCCATTCTGTTCTATTACATCACCATCAGCGGTTATGCCAATTCGGTGCAGTCGGTTATTGCAGTGGAAGCGGCACTATCCGATCAAGAAGCACCAGTTCAGGCACAAGAAAAGGAGATCAAAGAAACTACTGAACTGGTCAATTTACCAGAGTGGAAGGATAAAATTGTGCAAATCATGCACGCAGAACGGCTTTTTGAAAACCCCAACCTCACCCTAACTGATGTAGCGGAAAAGCTCAAGACCAACCCCAAGCAGGTGTCCCAAATTGTGAACCAAGGCTTTCAACTCAACTTCAACGACTTCGTCAACCAATACCGCACCGAGGCCATCCTCGAAAAATTTCAACAGGGGGAACATCGCCAGAAAACCCTGTTGGCCCTCGCTTTGGAATGTGGCTTCAACTCCAAATCCACGTTTAACCGCGCTTTTAAAAAAAGCACTGGCCTATCTCCACAGCACTACCTGAAAAATCAGGGCTGAAATGGGTGTCAAATCCAGATTTGGAGCGCCGGAGAACTGGTCTTACCCGATTTTTGGAGCCTAGTAGTGGGGCAAAACATGAGTCATCCCGAATTTTAAACCTCCAACCGCGGCAGCGGTTGAATCTTGAATAGCCGCGGTTGTCCGCGGGCTTAGCCGTTTGGCGTGGTTTAGCAACCGCGGCAGCGGTTGAATTTCGTGCTGAATGGTTCAACCGCTGCCGCGGTTGTGGAGCATTTTTCACGACATTTTACCGCGGACGACCGCGGCTATTCAAGATTGAATCACTCCGTGATTCTAAAGGCTTCGTTGAAATTAAAATTCTGGGTGACTCCTGTTTTTATCGCCCCTTAAATTTCAAAAACAGGATCATGAAAAGTTTTTTCTTCGCCCTTTTTTTGTTGCTGACAACGCTCACCCAAGGTATTGCGCAAAGCATCGATGTTGCCAAAATCGACCAATTACTGGAATCCAAAATCAAAACTGGCGCACCAGGTTTGGCGGTAGGCATTGTTAAAAATGGTGCAATCGTGTATGAACGGTACCTGGGATTGTCCAATTTGCAACACCAAATCCCGGTTGACCCCCAAACCCGGTTCAACCTGGCTTCAGTAGCCAAACAGTTTACAGCTTTGTGTGTACTAAAACTGGTGCTGGAAAACAAACTCTCCTTGGAAGCCGACATTCGCCAGTATTTGCCCCAAATATACCCCCATCTAAAAACCCCTATCCCAATTAAGACCTTGCTCAATCACTCCAGCGGCATCCGGGATTTTTATGATCTGCTCAGCATCAGCGGCAAACCTTGGTGGCGGCAAGAAGGCCTGGATAATGAGGATGCACTGGCCTTGTTGCTGAAGCAAAAAGACCTCAATTTCGCACCGGGTACCGAGCGTTGGTACAGCAACTCCAATTATACCCTGCTGGCAGAAATTGTCGCCAGAGTGAGCGGAACCCCTTTCCCAGAATATGCCAAACAGCTTTTTATAGACTTAGGTATGCCACATACCCAGTTTTGCACCAATTACATGCAGGTGATTCCATTTCAGGCGCTGCCTTACAACGATTGGGGCGATGGCAGTTGGCAGCAATACCCCATGATGACCAATCTTTACGCGGACGGCTTTTTGTACACCACCTTAAAGGATCAACTGGTGTTTGAACAAGCCATTCAAAAGACCAGTACCCAGGCCAATTCACTGTTGAATAGTAGTCAAAAGCCAATTCCCAACACGACCATTCAGGATTATGGCTACGGGTTGGAGATCAGCCCGATCAATGGCTACCCGGCGGTGCATCACGCTGGTAGCACAGGCTCATACAATGCCCAAACGCTTCGTTTCCCAAGCGAAAAATTGAGCATCATGGTGCTGAGTAACAATGGTAATTTGTGGAGTGGGGGGATTGCCCGGGAAGTTGCTACCCAAATTTTGGGGCGCAAAGCAGCAGAACTCGCCTATGCAACCCGACCGCTGCAAGTACAAGCGGCCTCAACACCCGGAGATTTGGTCGGTCAGTACCGCAGCTCCGAAAACAACATCATTCGGATTCAGCTCAAGGAAGGCAGCTTGTATTGGCAAATGGACAACAACAACCCGCGCAAACTGATTCGTGAAACAGGCAATTTATACCACTGGGATATTGATGAAGACTGGAAAGTTTCCTTCAACCACAGGCCAGATTCGACGAGCACCATGGCATTGTATACGAAGACAGAAGAGCCGCTGTTGCTTAAAAAACTTCCCCCCTTCGCTCCTTCCGACGCTTACTTGCAGGCTTGCGTGGGTAGGTATTATAGTACAGAGCTGGATCTGAATTTCAGTATTAAATTGTCGCCAGAAAAGGGCTTGGTTTTTAAACGAGAGGGGGGTAAAAACGACATCAACATTGAGGTGGTGCAAAAGGGGGAACTTCTTGCCTCGGATTACAAAATGAGCTTGGAAACTGAGGCTACTGGACGGGTGATTGCCGTATTGATGACCTACAATCGGGTCAGGAACTTGCGTTTTGAAAAAGTAGAATGATCAGATTAAGCAGTTTGGTTTTTGAATCTCCTGAGACCTGTCAATTACCCACAATCTCACATTCAATGTGCGGTTTTGTGGGTAATTGACAGAGCCTAGAGACCCCAGAAGAGGGGAAAAATTAATTATTAGTGGTCGAATACTTGTTGATAAACTTACTTCAAACGTGCTTGAGGTAAGTCATGATTATCAATAGGATTATTTCAGAATTTACGATTTCTATGTATTCGTAGCCCTATTAATCCCATGATCACTACCACCACCGATCCCAACTGAAATCCCCACCTCCAATTTCGTTTTTCCACCAATCGTTCACTTTCTACTGCCTCAACGGAATTGCTCCAGGCGATGAAGGCATCGGCGATGGGCAAAGTCCCAAAAATATAGCGCTTTTTACCCCGCCACTTTAGCCCTACACCAAATGCCTCAATGCTGTTGCGCAAGCCAATAGCGGCGTCATTTTCACCATATACAGCCATGGTTCTTTGCCCCACAATCGACGCTGCTCCACCAATACCCAAGAGTACTGGCCCAGAATCAATGTCTCCCAATCCGAGGGTTCCTTTCGGATACTCACGTATGCCTGGAAGTCCAAAACGGTAGGCTAAAAAAGATTGTTTGTAAGTTTTAATTTTTTGACGAGCGTAGTTTGAATCAATTTCGATTAAAAAGTTAAGTATCAAACTTTGAGAAGAGCCCCGGGCGGGTTCGATTACTGATCCAGTATAGGGATGAACTGAATGAGGTATTAAACCTAGGGCGTCGGTTTTTTGCTCCACTCGCTCCACCCAGCTGTTGAGAACTTGTCGAAACCTGGGTTCAAACAAACGATCGTGCAAAGCCAGGGTAGCCATACAAAGAACCATGTCAGCAGGCCATGCAGCATAGATATACGACTCTAGAAAAGGCGTTTCGCTCTTTTGTACGGCACTTGCAATCAATGCGCAATTGTTTTGAAAAACCTTTACCTCTGCTGAATCGCGAGCAGATGCTGGGATGATGGTCAAGTATTTTCCCCGTAAATAATTACTCCATCCCATGTAATAAGCACCATAAGCTAGGGGCAAATTGGGATTAAAGGGGCGTTTCCCGACAGGAGATGCTATTTCTTGCAAAGCCCAGCGCACTTCATCAAGCCCTTGTTGCTGAATTGCCGATTGTGCCTCGATTTTTTCCAATAAAGCACACCAGGACAGGCCGTACAAAGCATTCAAAAAGAGAAAGCCTTCGGGAAAAACGTTTTGCATGTCGGCACCAGCGCCTGTATGCATGCGCGTTTGGAGATGTTGAAGCTGAGCGTATATACTTTGATTGAGATGTAACTGGTCTTTTGCCCATTTGGGCTGGTAATAAAGCCGAGCATTGAGATAAATCAATACCGCAACGATAAAATAAAAAACGTAACGGAGCAGTATTCGTCCCATAGTATGGAGTTTTGCCCCCTAAAATACATTAATATTTGAACCACCTGAGACACCTGAGTTCATCTAAGGTGCACTCAGGTGTCTCAGGTGGTTAAATCCCCCTCAATCCTCCTCCTCCAAAAACGCATTCGAGATCGCTTTAAAAGACACTTTTCGGTCTGCTGTACGCAGCACCAAACCTTCCCTTATGGCCTGAGGATTCAGCAATGAAGTGCCCTCTGCCAGTTTCAACAAATCTCCTATTGTGGGCGGTAAACGAAAATCGGGGTTGACCAATGGGACAACCTGCAAGTTGTTTTCCTGGCAAAAAGCCTGGGTTTCGGCAAAAGAGAAATAGTGATGCTGATCAATGTCAAACACATGGAACACAAAAAGGTGCTGCCCCCACAATTTGTACAGGTTCTTTTGGATGCCCTCTCCGATCATCTCGCCCTGAATGGCCAGATTGCGCCGCTGTAGTTTTTGCTCCAACTGGTTTTGCTCCGCTACTTTCCAGTATGAATTGGGGTCTTCAGGCGAAAGCTCCCAATTGCGTGAACAAACCCCAAACCTGCCATCGCGCTGATAAGCAGTGAAGGACGTACCGTCTAATTTTTCGGTCACGATAAAGGACAGCCCTTGCCAGGTCGCAAACTCCTCCACCAGATTTTGTACCCGCTCTTCATCCGTTTTGGGAATAAAACCGGGAAAAGGCCCAATTACTTTGCCGCTCAAATCGGCAGGAATGGGTGGCTCGTATTTGGCCACGCGCAAACGCTCGGTTAGATCGGTGCCAATGGGTTCAGCGGGATCCACTTCGGGAAATACACTCAAGGGCATAAACAAACCTTGCGACAATTGCCCCCGCAAACGAATGGTGCGCAAGCGAAAACCTTCTGTTTCGCCCATGCGGCGCAGCGAAGACCGCCGCAAAAACTCAAAACGTGCATCGTCTATGGGCAAAAAAGAGTCTATTTCAAAATAAACCCCTTTCTGGCCGAGGCTGAATTCACCTATTTTAACAACGCAAGTCCATCCGTCTACCACGGCAATTTGGATGGCATCGGCACCCGGAATGGGACGCAGTTCGGCACATTGTCGGATGCTGGCTAGTTTTCGATTCATGAACTCCGATTGAGTATTTAGTGCTCCAAACCTATTAAATTCAAGTCAAGTTCCGAGTTTTAAAAAAACTTCACCTTTTTTCGTAACCTTTTTCCCAACCCCAAGTAATCCTATTTGAAAGCCAACGGAATGCAGCGCACATCAAACCTGAACGACGAAGAACTGATGGGACAACTCGCAGCGGACAAGCTCGACGCAGCTGCTGTTTTGTTTCAGCGGTATCGGGTCAGTTTGTTCAATTTCTTCCTGCGCCAGGGTCTTGCCCGCGAGGTCAGTGAAGATCTGGTGCAGTCGATTTTTGAGCGGGTGATCAAGTACCGCCAAAGTTACCGTCGTGGGATGGCATTCCGAGCCTGGTTGTACCAAATTGCGCGCAATGTCCAAGCGGATTTTCAACGACAGGGTAGCAACAAGGTCAAAGAAGACATCAGCAAGTACGAAAACCACCTTGAACTCAGTGAAAACGGACTGATGGGATTGGGGTTCGAACGGGAAGAAAACCTGGCACAAATGGAAAAAGCCATGCAACAACTCCCCAAAGATCAGCTTGAGATTTTGTTGATGACCCGCTACCAACGTATGAAATACATGGAAGTTGCCGAACTCCTGGGCTGCACTGAAGGTGCCGTAAAACTGAAAGTATTCCGGGCCTTACAACAATTGCGCAGCCTTTATTTTAAACTCCAAAAGTCATGATGCACGATAAAACTGCAATTCTCCTCATGGAATACCTCGATGGCACTTTGCCCGCCGAGGAACGCCAACAACTGGAAGCACAATTGGCCCAGGATGCTGACTTGCGCAAAAACCTGGAAGAGCTGCAAGCCGTATTACTGCAACTGGAACAGTTACCTGAACAAACTCCTTCAAGCGAATTAGACGCACGATTCGATACATTTTTGCAGGCGGAAAAACGCCAACTGCAATCACCCAACTGGCTTGGAAGGCTTCGTTCCTTCCAAGCGCTTTCCCGCATGGAATGGCAATTGGCAGCAACATTTGCCCTCTTGATCATCGGTTTGGGTTTTGGTTGGTTTTGGCGGGTCAATCAACAGCAACAAGCAGAAATTGCAGCATTGCGCCAGGAGATGCGCAGTACCCAAAAAATGCTGGTTTTGGCCATGTTGGAAGAAGCCAGCGCCAGCGACCGTATCCAGGCAGTAAATGTATTGGAGCAGGAAAAAGCGGACCCCACAATTATCAAAGCATTGATCAATACCCTCAACTTCGACGACATGATCAATGTGCGGATGAAAGCAGCGCAAGCGCTGGGAAGTTTTGCAGACGATCAAAATGCCCGCAAAGCACTGATCAGCAGTTTGGCTTATCAAGAGAGCCCCGAAGTACAAATTACCATTATCGAAATCCTGGTTGCACTGAGGGATAAACGGGCGGTTCCGTCCTTGCGCTCGATGTCAGAAGACCAGGAATTGATGGATTTTGTGCGACAAGAGGCTGCGGCTGGCTTGGATGTGCTCCTGTAAATTTTAACAATCGACATTTTTTACCTTTCAAAATATCAACGTCATGAAGCATGTATTTGCACTGGGCGCAGCACTGCTGTTGCTCTTACCGGCTACGTTTGCCCAAAAAACTTTCAAAAAAGCCTTCACCGGCTCTGCGCCTAAAGTGAGTATTGTCATCGAAAGAGCGGAGATTGAAATCAGCGGTTATAGTGGCAATGAAATCCAAATTGAAGCCGACGGCACGTTCCCAGGCCCTCCTGAACGCGCCAAGGGACTCAAGCCCTTGTACGGCACCGCCGAAGACAATACTGGCATTGGGCTGGAAATCAAAGAAGCTGGTGGCGTGATGACCGTCAAAAAAGCCAATTATCGGGAGGCTACCTACAAAATCAAAGTACCCAACAATGCCGATGTCAAAGTGGAAGTACTGGATTGGACCAAAAGCGACATGGAGATCAAAGACATTAGTGGTGAGGTAGAAATTGTAGGGAAAAGTTCCAACATCAAACTCGTCAATGTAACCGGGCCCATTGTATCCAACACCGTTAATGGTAACACGGAAGTCATTTTCACCAAAGTAAACCAGAGCAAACCTTGCCACATCAGCACCATCAACGGCTTTGTAGATGTGACCATGCCTGCCGATACCAAGGCCAAGCTGTCTATGTCTACCTTCCATGGTGACATGTATTCGGATTTGGACATCAAATTCGCGACCAATGAAAAAAGCGACGGACTTAAACAACTTACCCGCAACGTTTCCGGAGCCACCATCAATGGTGGTGGGGTAGAATTGACCATCAAGTCCATCAATGGAGATTTGTACCTGCGCAAAAAATAGTAAAAAACTAAAAGCGAATAGCGAAAAACTAATAGCGAATAGCAACCCATAGTTCATGCTTTCCGATCCATATTACCGATACTTTTCGCTTTTCGCTATTAGTTTTTCGCTTTTCACTTTCAAATCCTTTCCTATCATGAAAAACCTGATCTTTTTGTGCCTGATCCTCTTGTCGGGCTGTACGGGCCATGCCCAAAACTCCCCTGCTACGCAAGCCCAACCGCAAAGCAAGAGCGGGGATGCAAGCGATTTTACATACGCTATGCCCAGTGGTAAAAAAGCAGTGTTGAAACTGCCTTTTGCCCGTACCATTACGGTCAAAACCTGGGACAAAGCAGAATTGAAGTTGACCACCATCCTCAAAACGACCAAGGAAGAATACAAACAAGTTCACACCATGGAGGTAGTCGACGTTCAAGAGGAACTCAACGTCAAAACCGATTTCAAAAAGGATTTTTTCCGTGATAAAGACTGGAACAAGGATCGCTCTTTTTGGTGCAACAATTGTGACTCCTTGTTGAATGCCGGAGTAAGCAACATCGATTGCTACTGCTTGCGCATCGATTACGAAATCACCCTCCCCACAGGTACGTCACTAGCCCTGGAAACCATTTCGGGCGACATCGAAATACGTGGACACAATGGCTCCTTGCGCGCGAAAACCATCAGCGGATTTGTGGATATAGATCGTACCGCCAGTACTGCGGCTGATCTGGAATTTAAAAGTGTTACGGGCGAAATCTACACCGATTTTGACATCAAATTGAATGAGCACAGCTCTGCCTATAGCAAAAAAGTAGCGGCCAGCCTCAACGGGGGTGGCAGCAGTGTCAAAGCTGAATCGGTGAGCGGAGACATTTATTTCCGCAAGCGCGGTAAATAATGAATAGGTTTTTTGGCGCTTCTAATGCGCTCGTTGCAAAACGTTTTTTATTGCAAGAGGGCTGGTTCTTAGACCAGCCCTCTCTTCTCATTACAAGCGCAGGTTATTTTATTTGTTCCTTAAAATTTACCTTGGCTCAATCAAATCCCACAAATTCCCGTACAAATCTTCAAAAACAGCAACCGTACCATAAGTCTCCTCTACGGGCTCGCGCACAAACTGGATGCCCTGATCTTGATACTGGCGGTAATCGCGCCAGAAATCATCAGTATACAGGAATAAAAAGACCCGCCCTCCGGTCTGGTTGCCAATGCGACTCCGCTGTTCTTCCCCCACTCCTTTGGCGAGCAAAAGGCAACATTCCCCTTGCCCTTTGGGAGCCACCATTACCCAACGTTTGGTTTCACTTAGTGGCGTGTCTTCCAGGAGCTGAAAACCCAGTTTTTGGGTATAAAAAGCAATGGCTTCGTCGTAATCGTCAACCACCAGGGCGATGTGGGCAATGCGTTGGTTCATGTTTGTTTTTAGGGTAAATATAGTTAAACCTAACAATGGCTCACCCAGATCGGGCTTTTGTGGTTTCACAAAGTTTGAGCGACATATTCCCGGGGCGAAACCCCCGTCGCTTTTTTAAATGCCCGGTTGAAAGTGGCCTTGGAGTTAAAGCCGCTTTCCAGGCCAATCCCCAACAGCGAAAGGTGTGCCACGGAAGGATCAGCCAATAGGCTTTTCACCGCTTCCACCCGGTAGGCATTGACATAGTCATTGAAGTTTTTTTCAAAAACCCGATTGATGGTAGCAGAAAGTATCGAGGTATTGGTGCCCAGTCGACGCGCCAAATCCGCAAGCGCCAATTCTGGTTCCAGGTACATTTTTTCAGATTCCATCAAACGAGTCAATTGTTCTCGCCAGTGCTGCAGGTCTGCTTCGCTGAGTTTATCGGTTTTGGCCATCTCCGGAATTGGGGCATCTTGCGTGGATGGATCAAAAACCAGTTGGCGGGCTTGGGTTTGGGCATACCCTGCGATGCTGAGGTAATAAATCAATCCGGCATTGAATAGTTCATCCCACCAGTCGTGCCAAAAATCCAGGTTCAGCCACAGGTCGATTAAAGTCATACTCCAACCAATGACACTGGCCAAAAAATAGGCCAGTAAAAAATTACGGAACCAGCCAAAACTCAGCAACTCCGGGTTAGAGAATTGGGTAGGCGACCACGATCGATATTGATGGTACAACTGGTAGGCCCGATAAAAATACAGGGCAGTCAGCGTGAAAGACAAAATGGCTTCCAGGTATTGGATGCCCCAAGGAAAGTGTACCTCGGTTTTCCACCATTCAACAAAGTCAGGACCCTGGAAGAACACCAGCAAGTGATAGCCAAAATATAAACTGAATGGGGCCGCATGCCACATATCCTGCCAACGCGGTTGCCAGTGCGTATTGAATTGACTTTTCAGGTAAAACCAGCTCAAGGCGGGGATCAATAAATTAAAGTTCCGAGGAAAAAACTCCAATGTAGTCCACAAGATTTCAATCCCGGCAAAACCCAGCATATACTCCCAAATCTCGAAAGTGAATGCGGCGATCAACACGCCAAACAGCCCATCTGACCAGCGTCCATGCCGCCATGCCCTTAGCCAGAACATACCTGCGTAAATCCAGCCTTGGATAAAAGCAAAAAGCAAAGGAGTAGAATAGATGTTGAAATTGAATTGCATAGAGGCAGCTTGAATGTAGATTGATTCACTAGTGAATAAGTACAATGATGAACCAATTCCTCATATCCGAATCAAATAAAGGCTCTTTTCTTTGTCTACGGTCAGGATTAAAGATTCTTTGACTCGTTTGCCTTCCCAATAGGGCGCTTCACAACGGTACAATTTGGTGCCCACTGGGTAACTTACCCGATAAACACTACCCCAACTCAGCTTTCGGCTAAAACCTACGTTGAAATTTTGTTCATCGCCAGGGATTTCAGCTCGGACGTACACCTGTTTGCCGATCATCGATTTACCCGCTACTTTGAAGGTGACCATGTCTAAACCTGCTTTTTGTGCAAAGGTTTCCACTTCAGGTTGTTCTTTGATTTTTTCCAGGCGGTAAATTTCTTCATACTTTTCAGCCCAGGCGGCATCAAGCCATTGTTGGTGGCTGATTTCATAGGTTTTGCCAAGGTTGATTTTTTGGCCTGCATCTGCGGCAGTGACCACCCGGATAAGTTGCCACTTGGTTTTTCGTTGCTCATAAATGCGTGTACCTGAGGGCATGTTCACGGCATGGCTGCTGAGCCCACCCAAGTGATAGCCGTAGCCGCTGGCTTTAGATTGAGCATTATCGAAGTACCGAATATCGATGATTTTGGTGCTCAGCCCCGGATTAGCCAGGGTGAAGCTAACCCGAACCGGGTTGCTGGTACTTTGAGCAGTAAGTTGGAGGCTGAAAAAAAGCAGGGCGCATTGCGCAAAAATCTTGAACATGGTGCAGCGTTTTTGAAGTGAATGAATGGTACAAAGATTCGCTTCCTACCTGAGCTGAATGCTGCAAATCACGATTTGAGGCGCCTCAATTTTAATTTGATGCTATTTTTTCTTTCCACACGGAGTAGCTTTTTAGCTGTACTCAGGTGATACTTAGTTTGTTCACTCCTTTTTCCTGCGAAAATCGAAAGCAATGCGGATAGGTCAAAAATGAACTTACAAGCCTTCTCTGTAAACCCAAAAGCGGACAATTACTGTCCAAAACCGAACAATTATAAACGTTAAATTTTTTTGATTATCAACGAACTATAAGAATTATTTTCGCTGGCACGGAACTTGCGTTACCCAAACATACCGAAATCACACGACCATGTTGCAAAACTATTTTAAAATTGCCTGGCGCAGTCTTTTGCGCAACCGCACCTATACCATCCTGAATGCCACTGGCTTGACCGTGGGCATTGTTTGTGCCTTGATGTTGTACACTGTCATTCAGTTTGAATTGAGTTACGACACGCATCACCAGAAAAAAGACCGCATTTACCGCCTGGTGACCGATATGGAAACACCCGAAGGGCCAAATTTGACTGGTGCCATTCCTTATCCCGTGCCCGCTACTTTAAAAGCCGAGTATCCTCAAATCGAACGGGTTTCCTTTTACATCGGCGGTGGCTCCGGCCAAATCACCGTCAATTCCAGTAACCAAAAATTCCGGGAAGCCAGTGGCATCTACGCGGTAGACCCCAGCTTTTTCGATATTTTTGATTACACCTGGTTGTCCAATGACGCCAGCGCCACCTTAGGGCAACCCGACAACGCCGTTTTGACCCAGGAAGTAGCCGAGCGCTATTTTGGTACCTGGCAAAAAGCCCTGGGCCAAACGATCCGACTCAACAACAACCGCACTCTGAACATCAGCGGGGTGATCAAAAACCCACCCGCCAGTAGTGACCTGCCCATCACCGTTTTGTACTCGGTTACGCCGCGCACTTCGACCGACTGGGTTTCGATCAATAGTGCCTGGCAGGCTTTTGTATTGCTTGCCCCCAATACCAGCGGCGAGCAGTTCAATACCATGATGCCAGAATTTGCCAAAAAACACCGCCCGGCTGATGCCCATAAAGCCGTGTTTCGCTTGCAGCCTTTGAAAGAGATGCACTTCGACGCAGCTTATAGCACCCCCTCTGGGCGCACTTTTTCCAAAGCCACCATTCGCTCACTGACCCTGGTGGGTGTTTTTCTTTTGTTGATGGCTTGTATCAATTTTATCAATTTGGCTACGGTTCAGGCCATTCGGCGCTCCAAAGAAGTGGGGGTACGCAAGGTAGTAGGGGGCAATCGCCGCCAACTTTTGGGCCAGTTTTTAGCGGAAACCACCCTGATTGTGAGCCTATCCGTAGGCGCTGCCTTACTGCTTTCTCAGGTGACCATGCCTCTGGCGAGTCGTCTGCTGGAATTTCCAGTGACTTTACAAGTATTGCATGGTTGGGATACGCTGGCCTTTGTTGTTGGCTTAACCCTGGCGGTTACCTTCCTGTCCGGGTTTTATCCAGCGATTATTTTATCGGGCTTCAATCCGATTGTTGCGCTGAAAAGCCGGGTGAAAAGTACCGGCAATGCGACTTTGCGCCGGGCCTTGGTGGTGTTTCAGTTTGCCATTGCCCAGGTCTTGATTTTTGGCATGTTGGTGGTAGTCAAGCAGATGAATTTTTTCCAAAGCACCAATCTTGGTTTTAGCCAAAAAGACCCGGTAATTCTGATCAACGTGCCGACCGATAGCGTTAGCCAATCCAAAGTCAATTCGCTAAAAAATGAACTCCTGCAACAACGTGGGGTCGCGGAAGTCAGCATGAGTTTTAATTCACCTGCCGACGACCGCAATTGGTTCACACCCCTGCGCTACGACAATGCCGAGAAGGACAGCGATTTTGCGGCCAATATGAAAGTGGCGGATCCCAATTATTTCAGCTTATACGACATTGAATTCGCGGCGGGCCATGCCTTTGCGAGTACGGATACCTTTCGTGCCTTTGTCGTGAATGAAACCTTGCTGAAACGCCTGGGAGTAAAAGACCCACAAGATGCCATTGGCAAAATGATCAACCTTTGGGACGGCTACTACAAAGCACCCATTGTAGGCGTGGTGAAAGACTTCCATTCGGAATCCCTGTCAGAGGAAATCGCCCCCGTGCTGATGATGCACAGCGACAACTACGGTACCGCCAATGTCAAACTACAGGCTGGGCAGTTGTTGGAAACTATCCCACTGATTGAAAAAGCCTGGAACAGAATTTACCCTGAATACATCCTGGATTACCAGTTTTTGGATGACCGCATTGCCAGTTTTTACCAACAGGAGCGGCAAATGTCGCAGTTGTTTAAACTGGCCGCCTTGATTGCCATCATTATCGGTTGTTTGGGTTTGTTTGGCCTGGCTTCTTTTACTGCCGAGCAGCGAGTGAAGGAGATTGGCATTCGTAAGGTCCTGGGTGCTACGACCGGGAGTATTGTGAGCATGTTGTCCAGAGATTTTTTGTGGCTGGTGTTGGTGGCTGCCATTATTGCTTTCCCCATAGGCTGGTATCTGATGCATGCCTGGCTGGATGACTTCGCATACAGCATTCAGATCACCTGGTGGATGTTTGGACTAGTGGGGATTTCAGCTTTGGCTATTGCCTTGTTGACGGTGAGTTTTCAGGCGATCCGGGCTGCGCTGTCGAATCCTTTGGAGAGTATGCGGAGTGAGTAAGAGGATTGTACCAAGCTTAGGTGCCTCTTAGGTGTCTTCGGATTCTAAGGTGGTGAAATAATTTGTTTTTACCACCTTAGAATCCGAAGACATCTAAGGGGCGCCCAAGAATATGCTCGTGCGCAAAAAAGTAACAACAGCTATTGCAATGTAGATGACGAATCGCCCGAGCATATCTTGTTTTTCCTTTTAAAAGGTAAGATATTAACGGGAGATTCCATCCCATGAATGATACATTGTACTTTAGTGGTGTGACGATCCAAAACCTGACCGACCGCGAAGTCCGCATATACTGTTACTGCAGCGAGGCCAATCAAATGGCTAAACAAAATCTCATCACTGTGGTAACCTGTGCACCGCAAGGAAAAAGTGCAGGCCTTCCTTTAAATTTTATTTCAGGGCGTAGCTGTACCGATCTTGACAATTTGTTCCGTTTGATTTGAGTCAGTTATCAATAAGGGGGGATTTTCCGTTCTACCCGGCGCAACTTTTCTCCTGCACTCCGTTCGATCCCTTGTTTGCACGTTATCGTCATATCACTGATTCCTTTTTCCTGCAAAAAAACGTGTAACGCAGCGCTGATTTTGGTGGAAACACCCTGAAAATCGTCACTTTCCAGTTCCAACTGCAATTCCAGTGCCCCTACTTGCCTGAGCCGATAAGCCCGAAACCCCTCCGTACTCCGCGCAATCACCCGGCAAATCAGATCTGGAAAAACTTTGATCAGTTCACCATTTTTTCCTGTAAACACTAAAATATCGTCCTCCCGACCCTCGATGCGCTCCAAAGCTGTAAAGCAGGAACCACATGGGCAGGGCTCGGTTTTTTTCACCAAAATATCGTTCAGCTCATAGCGCACGATCGGCTGGGAGCTACGGGTAAAATCGGTGATGATGGGGATGAAGCGGGATTCGTCCAGGTATTTTTTTTCAAAAATGGCGATGTCCTCGTTCAGGTGCATGGTACCATGGGCGCAGGTAACGGCCAGGAAACCTTCAGTGCATTGGTAGACTTCGCGGAGGGGAACCGGAAATGTCTTTTGAATAAATTGTTTGTCCGCATCGTTCAGTACCTCCGCAAAAGAAATGAGTAAGTGTGGTTGGATGTTGACGCTGCCCGCCACTTGGCCTTCGGCAATTGCGCTCAGTATCGAAGGCTGGGCGGCCAAAATATGAGGTTGGAAATCGGCCAGCGCTACCAGCAGCTTTTCGATGGGTTGAAATATATCAAAGAAGCGAAATTCCAGACTAGCCGATTGCACTGAGCTGTACAAATTGCTATTGGCCCGCAGAAAAAAAGCCACTTTTTGGCGCCTGAAGAACTTGATGGGCACCACCCTGCGTAAGACCATGGCCGTCCATTGCGCTCTTTCTGTAGTGGAAACCAAAAAAAGGCCACGGGTACCGCTGGTTCCGGTGGATAAACCCACGGTTGCTCCCTTGAGCTCAGGGCTGAAGTCGCGTTCGAATTCAGCTTGTAGTGCCAGCTGCATGGCCTCTTCCCGCTGGATGCTCAAGGTGTTGATTTGGCCAAAATTGGCCATAAAGGCCGCTTTATTCATCAGGGGGAAATCGGCCAAGTCTGCTTCTTTTTGAGCCAGTTCTTGGTAAAAAGGGGAGAGTGTGAGTACTTTTTTCCTAAACCTATGCCATTTACGTTGCTGAAAACGCTCCAAAGCCTCCCGCTGCCGAAAGGTGCCGCGTAGGGTGTAGATGAATAGGAAATAAATGATTTTGAGTTTGAACATCTTTAACTTTTCAACCCTAAACGCTTTAACTTTTCAACTTTACTTCGTGTACATAACCAGCGCCTCCTGCTCGTTGAGTATATCGTACAAGTGCTCGTGGTACTCCGGAAAATCGGGTAAGTTGTTGTGCCCGCCGCCTTCGATGGTGATGAGGGTGCTGCGGTCAGCGCTTATTTCGTGCAGGCGTTTGCCTTGGTCGTAGGAAATTAAGCGATCCTTATCGCCGTGGATGATGTAAATTGGGCAACTTACTTTTTTGAGGAATTGGTCGGTCCGCAAATGGTAACGCAGCAAATAGCGCAGGGGCAACCACCAGCCGTACCGGCGAATTTGGTGGTAAAAACTGAAATAAGGTGAATCCAGAATCAACATCCGGGGATCATTCCAGGAGGCCAATCTGGCGCCTATCCCACTACCCAAAGAGCGACCATATACGACGATCTGTTCTTCGGGGTACTCCTTGATCAGCCATTTGTACACCGTTTGGGCATCGTTCAGCAGGATACTTTCGGTGCGCCGGCCCTTACTTTTGCCAAAACCCCGGTAATCAATCATGAAAAAATCGTAACCCTTGCTCACGAAGTCTTTGGCGAATTTGCCCCAACCTTTGAGGCTGCGCGAGTTGCCTTTGAGGTAAAAAACGACCCCTTGTGAATTGGGCACCTTAAACTGCAGGGCATTGATCACCCCGCCATCTTCCATCTCAAAAGTATGTTCGGTGAAGGGGAAGGGATAACGGTATTCAAAGTTTTTGGGCAACATTTCGGGACGAAAGAAAAAATAATCTTGGAAAAAATAAAAGAACAAGCATAGCCCCCCGTAGATCACTACTGGCCAAAATAACAGATTCGCCCAAAAAAGAGGTGACAGCAGCATACAATCGTAGGGGCATCCCTTTGTGGAAGCCCTGTTATTCCAAAAATGTAAAAATCATCAAATATTCGGATTCCGTTCCCTCGCCCGTCGATACGCCCGCACACCCATCATCAGTAAAATCATAAAGCCAATGATGCCTGCCAGGGCCATCACAAAATCCAGTGCATTGCGGTAAACCGCCAAGAGCACAATCGCCAACAGAAAAACCGTCGGCACTTCGTTGAACAATCGCCAGCGGTGGGAACTGAGCGTAAAATCTCCGTTTTCCAGCTTGACAATCATTTTTTTGCACCACAGGTGGTAGCCAGTCAAGCCTAACAACAAGACCAATTTGATGTGCATCCAAGGGTTTACCTTGAGCCATTCCAGTCCATATATAAAAAGCATGGCCAGGCCACAGATCCAGGTCAACATCATGGCCGGGTTACAAATGATCTTGTACACGCGCCATTCCATGCGATTGAACTGCTGGGTGAGGATGTCGCGTTTGGGTTGTTCGTCATCCTGGGCTTCGCGGTGGTACACAAACATGCGCACGAGGTAAAACATACCCGCAAACCAGGCCACAAAACCAACGATGTGTAAAGACTTGAATAATAATAACATTTATGGATGGGATTGATAAATTTCACTAAAATTACTGATTTCAATACAAATTCCAATCATAATTTAATCTAAATTGCCCATTGAACAACTTCTATCCTAATGGACTTTCAAAAAGACGTGATTGAACGCAGCTACGAAAAACCCGTAGTGATCGATTTTTGGGCCGAATGGTGTGGCCCTTGCCGGATTCTGGGACCCGTGATTGAAGAACTGGCACAAGAACAAGCCGATCTTTGGACACTGGTCAAAGTTGATACCGAAGCGTATCCCCAATTGGCCGAAGCCTTTGGTATTCGGGGCATTCCCAATGTAAAAATGGTGTACGAAGGCAAAGTAATTGCCGAATTTTCCGGTGCAATTCCCCGGGCACAAATCCAGAAATGGCTTGATACTCACCTGCCTCCCGTAGAAGCGGAAGAAGGTGAGGAAGAAGATGATTTAAATGCTTTGCTTGAAGCAGTATCCGCCGGAATACCGGGCGCTTTGGAGGCCTTGATTGAATTGGTTGAAGAAAATCCCGATATACTGATAGCCCGCCTGGCCTTGGCGCAACAACTGGCTGTTCCTGATCCTGCGGCTGCTCGCCAGCTGATTCATGACATTCCTGCCGGGCATGAATTGGCCGAAGCCGCTGCGGACATTCGCATCATTGCCGATTGGATTCAAGCAGTGCCTTCCACCGCACATCCGGCTGCCAGTTTATTGGGCGAAGCCCAGACCCTGGCCATTGGTGGAGATTATGAAGGGGCCATCAAAAAAATCATCGAGGCGGTCATGGTCGACAAAACTTACAACAATGACCAGCCCCGCAAAACGGCCATCTCCCTCTTTCGCAGCTGGGGTGTTCAACATCCTTTGACGCTGAAGTACCGGAAGCGGTTTGATATGGCGCTTTATTGAGAGATGATTAAAACACTATCCACAACGCGGAGCAATTTTTCATAAAAAACCTGCTCCGAATTGATTGCCAATCGCTTCGGTTATTTTCTTGATTTCCTGTTCTTTAGACTTAGGATGGATGAGGAGGATATCCTCTTCATCCACCACAATATAATCTTCCAAATCGGTGATCACCACCAGTTTGTCTTTTGGTGCTCGCAGCAAACAGTTGTTTACATTGTGCAACAAATGTGGCCCCAGGTTCATCACATTATTTTGGGCATCGTGTTCAGCTTCCGAATGCAATGACGCCCAGGTGCCCAAATCAGACCAACCAAAGCTGGAGGGAATTGTAAACACATTGTCTGCCTTCTCCATAATGGCGTAATCAATAGAAATGCTGAGGGTATTGGGGTACACCCGATCGATGTAGGCTTGCTCGGTAGAGGTGTTGTAATGCTCCGGCTCGGCGTCCAGTACATCCAGTATTTCTTTGGCATGGCGGCTAAAAGCAGCTAAAAGATGCTCCACTTTCCAGATGAAAATACCCGCATTCCAAAGGTAATCACCACTGGCCAAAAAGGATTGAGCTTGCTCCAGCGGAGGTTTTTCGGTGAAACGAATCACCGGATGTACTTCTCCTTCAACTGGGGCTTTTTGGTAATTGATGTAGCCGTAACCCGTATCTGGCCGGGTAGGCTGAATGCCCAAAGTCAGCAGTGCATTGTTTCGCTTGGTAAAATCCAACGCGGTAACCAGCGCTTCAATGAAGCGGGCTTCGTTGAGGATGATGTGGTCAGATGGCGCAATCACCAAATTGGCCTCGGCGTTTAGCGCCTTTAATTTAAGGGCAGTATAGGCTACACAGGGGGCGGTATTGTTGCGTGAAGGCTCGCAGAGGATTTGGTTGTCACTCAATTCTGGCAGGTGTTCCTTGACCAACTCGCGGTAAATGCCATTGGTGACCACAAAAATATTTTCAGCAGGACAAAGCGCTAAAAAGCGCTCGAAAGTCATGCGCAAGAGCGATTTTCCAATTCCCAGGATGTCCAAAAATTGTTTTGGGGTGGCGGTGCGACTGGCTGGCCAAAATCGTGAGCCAACTCCTCCCGCCATAATGGCTACGTAATTGTTATTGTTGGGCATTTGTTTTCGTGGATTTGAATGGCAAAATAACGGAGAAAAACAACACAATAGTGTGAAGCCTATTTTTTAGGCGTCAAAAAAACGCGCAATTCTTCCAGCCGATCAGTATTGAGCAAATCTACTCCGGCTTGTCGGAGCGCTTCCCATACTTTTTCATTTTCGGGCGAAGCCCATAGGCGCAGCTTTTTACCTTCGGCATGTACCCGTTTGACCAGATCGTTCAGTTTTTGTTTTTCATCGGCGGGCATCTCTCCACTGCCCAGCCATTTGAACTGATTGCGGTAATTATCGCTGATGATGGGCATTAGCGCTGGGGCGATCTTTTTCCCCAAATCACCGGGGCGGCCATCCAGTGTGGCATACCGCATGGGTTGTTTGCTAAGTTTTTCAATAGGGCGATTGCCTGAAAGCACGATTTGCACGGGTGCCGTACTACATTTTTTGTTGGTACAATTCTGGAGGATATCGGCGTAGCGTTGCAACACCTTTTCCAGCGCCAGATAGGTACTGTCCGCCGCCGTTTTGAGGTCGATGAACAAATAAAACGGATCAGTAAATCCAGCGTATACTTTCCCGCCCGTACGTTGGATGTGCGCACGTAAGGGGCGCAGGTACAACTGCTCCAAGGTACGTGCCGGATCGCGATAGAATGGCTTATGGTGCGCCACATACAAAGAATCTCCGATCAGATACACATCGGCCTCCACACTCGTAAAACCCTGTGCAAGAGCATCGTGCAGGGGGCGATTGTGCTCATAATCGTTGTGGGCGTGGGCATTGCGCAAGGGCGAAACGGTTGCCAGTGCTGGCAGGTGAAAGGGTGCCACGGGCTGCGTCCAGGCTATTTCAAAATCACCGGGGAAATAAGGGTTGAATTTGTCCTTATTCGAACTGATTTTGGCACGAACAAACCATTCATCCCCCCGCAAAGTATAACTTACTGTAGCGGGATCATTTCCCTTGATGTTGATTTCTTTGAGCACCTCGCTTTGGGTTTTTCCTTTCAGCACGCCGATGAACTGAACCTTGTACTCGATGCCTGGCTGGGTTTTGACACGAAAAGCAATGGCCTGGCTGGATTGCGCCAAATCTTCAATTTCCACTCCCGTAGTGGCATAAAATTGCCCGGCCTCCATGGCCTCCACAATCGCTCCACCGTGCAACGAATCACTACGCACCATCACCCAACCCCGCCCGGTGTTCGCATATTTGAGTCCAAAAAAGAGGTAGTTGTGGCTATCGTCCGTAGCCAGGCCGTACATCAAGGGTTGCCCGATTTGGACGTAATGCAAGTTGATTTGATCCCACATGGTTTCCAGGTTCACGTGGCTGCTGTCGCCGTAGTTGAATACGTCGGGGTGACCGTTGAAGACCTCAAAAAAACGCTCGTTTTTGAGTCCCTGCATGTCCTGGGTATTGATGGCAAAATGAAAATTGGGGTGGTTGATGTGCGGAAACATCGGTTGCCCCGTGATGCGGCGCTGCGCCAACACCGCATCGATGTTGCTCTGCATCACTTCGGTTACGCTGTTGCCGCGTTGGACAGGGATAAAACCTTTGATGTTGGTGGCGTTCAGGTGAATGGGTTTGCCGGCATAGCTGGCCGATATTTCTTCGCTGGGCAAAATGAGGAAACGCCCCGCTTCCTGAAAAAGGGGCACGTATTCTTTGAAGGTTTTGAGCCGCACGCCAAGGGAGTCTCCCCCCCGTTTTTCGTAGACGACCCACTCGGGGCCGTACTGGTGCAGGTAGCGCTCGAAGGCACGACGGCGCTCGGGAGCTTTGGGTATCCAGCGCCATTTTTCGCCTTCTTGTAGCGTGTTGTGGTCAGAAAGACCCACAAAATGATAACCCGAAGCCTTGTACCAGGCCATGATCATTTCTGGGTAATCATCGCCGTCGCTCCACAGGGAGTGGGTGTGCAGGTTGCCTTTGTACCATTGTTGGGC
>ENA-UOWO01002321-UOWO01002321.1-activated-sludge-metagenome-genome-assembly--contig:-NODE-2321-length-23717-cov-5.008326_pt1 | contig 23717 bp, 17 predicted proteins | sample MGYA00238148_ERZ761564 | MGnify/ENA primary metagenome ERZ761564 (study PRJEB28885, sample SAMN05720194) | activated sludge metagenome | isolation source: Anaerobic digester | place: USA... | reverse complement strand
AATAATTGCGGCCCTTGTACTTCTGTTTGTTGTAATCGGGCTTCTTGTCCGGGCGCAGGTTCTGATTGACATTTTCACAAAGTCGAATGAGAAACGTGGAGGTCTCAGCAACCAGATTAACGGCTTTCTCTTTCCTGTCTTTTTTGTGGTGGGTCTGGCCGGTTTTATCTGGGTTACACTTTCCTCAAGAAAGTATTATTTGCCGGATTCCGCTTCCATTCATGGGGTAAGAACTGATGAGTTGTTCTGGATCACAATGGGAATCATTACCATCGTGTTCATTGCAACCCATGTTTTATTGTTCTTCTTTCCGTACATATATCAGTTCAAGGAAGACCGGAAAGCACTTTTCTACCCGGTGAATCACCGACTTGAATTTATCTGGACAGTTATTCCGGCCATCGTGCTTTCTCTTCTGGTTTTCAGCGGCTGGAAAGTATGGTCTGATATTACCACTGAAGCTCCTTCTAATGCGGTGGTTGTTGAAATTGTAGGAAAGCAGTTCAACTGGATGGTTCGTTATCCCGGTAGCGATCTTTCTTTGGGAAAACATAATTTCCGCAAAATTGATGACCTCAATACAGTAGGGATCGATTTCTCAGACAAGGATGCATTCGATGATTTCATGGCAGGGGAGGTTCATATTCCAGTGAACAAACCCATCCTTTTTAAAATTCGTGCCCGTGATGTGCTTCATTCTGTATTTGCACCCCACTTCCGGTTGAAAATGGATGCGGTACCAGGAATGCCAACCAAATTCTGGTTTACCCCTACCATTACAACAGCGGATATGAAGGCCAAAACCGGTAATGCGGATTTCACCTATGAAATTGCATGTACTGAGATTTGTGGACGCGGTCACTTTGGAATGCGTATTCCTTTGATCGTTCACGAGCAGGCTGAGTATGATACCTGGTTCAAAGCTCAGCAATCTTTTCTGGCCAAGAATCCTGATTACCTGAAAATGGTACCGGACAATTTGAAGAAACTGGCCGAAGAGTCCATCCAAGACAATAAAAAGTCAACAACTGTTGCATCACTGGAAAGAGTTTCTCAGTCTGTTGCCAAATCGAATTAAAATTAAGTAAGAATGGATAGTATCGAACTACAACATCACGGTCATGCGGTTCATGGCCATGGTCACGATGATCACCATGAGGATCATGAAGAGGGCACCTTCCTTACCAAATACATTTTCTCGCAGGACCACAAGGTCATTGCCAAGCAGTTCCTGATTTCAGGTATTTTCTGGGCTTTAATTGGTGGGACTCTTTCATCATTGTTCCGCCTTCAGCTTGGTTTTCCGGATATGGATATGTCCTTCCTCAAGCCCATTCTTGGAGGATGGATTGAAGATGGAAAGTTGAATCCGGAATTCTACCTGGCAATGGTCACCATGCATGGTACCATCATGGTGTTCTTCGTTTTGACTGCCGGCTTGAGTGGTACATTTTCAAACTTCCTGATTCCATTGCAGATCGGTGCCCGAGATATGGCATCCGGCTTCCTGAACATGTTGTCATACTGGTTCTTTTTCGCCAGTTCTGTCATCATGCTTTGGTCAATGTTCATTGAAACAGGTCCTGCATCAGGTGGTTGGGTCATTTATCCGCCTTTGAGTGCGGTTCAAACGGCCTCACCAGGTTCCGGTCTTGGAATGACTATGTGGTTATCTGCGATGGCGCTATTCATTGTATCTTCATTGCTGGGTAGTATCAACTACGTATCTACCGTGATCAATATGCGGACCAAGGGTATGACATTTACCCGGTTGCCATTGACCATCTGGGCATTTTTCTTTACAGCTATCATCGGGATTCTTTCCTTCCCTGTTCTTTTGTCTGCTGCTTTGCTGCTGATTTTTGACCGTAGCATGGGAACAAGTTTCTATCTGTCTGAAATCTATATCAACGGTGAGGCGCTTCCAAACATGGGAGGTAGTCCGATTCTGTTCCAACACCTTTTCTGGTTCCTGGGACACCCTGAAGTGTACATCGTACTTCTTCCTGCATTGGGTATCACCTCCGAGATTATTGCGGTTAATTCACGTAAACCAATCTTTGGTTACAAAGCGATGATCGGTTCCATCATGGCGATTACATTGCTTTCGTTCATTGTGTGGGCACACCACATGTTCGTTACAGGTATGAATCCGTTCCTGGGATCCATATTCATGTTCCTTACGTTGATTATCGCGATTCCGTCCGCAGTTAAGGCTTTCAATTACATTACAACTCTCTGGAGAGGAAATATTGTATTTACTCCAGGTATGCTGTTTTCCATCGGCCTTGTTTCATTCTTCATCTCCGGTGGTTTGACAGGTGTGGCTCTTGGTAACTCTGCCATTGATATTCAACTGCACGATACATATTTCGTTGTGGCGCACTTTCACCTGGTAATGGGTTCTGCTTCCTTCTTTGGAATGGTGGCTGGGGTGTACCATTGGTTCCCGAAAATGTTTGGTCGCATGATGAATGAGAAACTTGGCTATGTTCACTTCTGGATATCGTTTGTTGGTATCTATTGTGTGTTCTTCCCAATGCATTACACTGGTATTGCTGGTTTCCCAAGAAGGTATTATTCTTTCACCAGTTATGAAGCATTCAAAACATTTGGCGATCTGAATGCCTTCATTTCTACGGCAGCCATCATCACATTCGGTGCTCAGTTGATTTTCGTATACAACTTCTTCTATAGTATTTTCCGTGGACGTCGTGCTCCAATGAATCCATGGAGAGCCAACACTCTGGAATGGACAACACCGATCAATCCTGGTCATGGTAACTGGGTAGGTGAAATTCCACATGTGTATCGCTGGCCGTACGACTATAGTAAACCTGGTGCAGATGAAGATTTCATCATGCAAACAGTACCGTACGCTCAGACCCCTTCTTCAAACCTTGAAGGCGAAGAAGATCTGGTAGAAGATTCAACAACTGAAAAGGCGCATGCCTGATTCTGATAACGCAATAAGAAGATACAGGAGGTCCATTCGGACCTCCTTCTTTTTAGTGTTGTTTCTTGTTTTTGTCGGAGGTGTTGTCAGGAGTACAGGCGCCGGGCTTGGTTGCCCGGACTGGCCAAAGTGTTTTGGTTTGTGGGTTCCACCTACCCATATTTCTGAGGTTCCTGATAAGTATTGGAATGATCCATTGTCCTCAGTAAACGGACAGATCATATTCAATCCTGTTAAAACCTGGACGGAATATATCAACAGGCTCATTGGGGTCGTCATTGGTATTTCAATTTTCCTTCAGTTTGTATTTGCCGTACTTTATGGTCCAACTTCGGCAGCCAAGCGTTACAGCCTCCTGGCTTTGATACTTGTGTTGTTTGAAGGCTGGCTCGGTGCAAAAGTCGTTTCTACGGATTTGAAGCCTTTGGTTATCAGCATTCATCTGGTTGTCGCTTTGATTCTGGGTTGCGCTTTATTGGCAGCTTTGTTTTATGCTTCAGATCGTCGAAAACCAGTGTCGCCGTTCAGTAACAGAAAACCTGTTGAGTGGGTCATGTGGGTAACCAGTGGTCTTATTTTTCTCCAGTTTTTTCTTGGTACCGAGGTTCGGTCTCAAGTGGATGTGTTGTTCAGGAAATATGACTTCGACCTGAGAGATCTGTATGTGTCACAACTGAACTGGAGTTTTTATGTGCACCGGACTCTTTCCATTTTGGTGCTGGTGATGATGGTTTTGCAGATCATTCGTTTCAGCAAACGTTTGCCGGTTGTCGATTTATATCAGGTTGTCACACCATTGGTTCTGACTTTTTTCCTGATTTTCAGTGGAGTAATTCTAGTCTATTTTGGATTTCCGGCTCTGGTCCAGCCTTTTCACCTTCTCCTTGGTTTTTCCATTGTATGCTCTCAATTCTGGTTAATTTTGAACCATCGGTTTTCTGAACCTTCTTCTCATGGAAGTGCTTGAAAAACAAAAACTAACAACAACTACCGCAGCAATGTCTGCCTACTGGACACTCCTCAAACCTAGATTAAGCCTTCTGGTCGTTATCTCTACCTTGTTGTCTTTTGCGTATGCAACTGACGAGGTGTCGTATTTCAGTTCGTTGATGCTTCTTGGTCTTTTTGGATTTCTTATCACAGGAGCTGCCAATGCCTGTAATCAGATCATTGAAACTGAACTGGATGCCAGAATGAACCGGACTCGTTTACGACCAATGCCCACTCAGGCCATTTCTCAGCGGGATGCCCTGATTTTCAGTATAGTCTTAGTAGGGTTGGGAATTTTTGGGATTGCCTGGTTTTTCAATCTGACGGCATCGTTGCTTTCATTTATATCGTTTGCATTATATGTTTTTATCTACACTCCTCTCAAGCCGAAAACACCTCTTTCTGTTCTGATTGGAGCTTTTCCTGGTGCCTTACCGATTCTTGTTGGTTGTGTGGCAGCCAGCGGACACTTTTACCCGGATTATTTTATTCTGTTTGGTATCCAGTTTTTCTGGCAGTTTCCTCATTTCTGGGCTATTGCCTGGGTTCTCGATGAAGATTACCAAAGAGCTGGGTTCCGGTTACTTCCTTTCGGGCGGGATAAGGACTCCACCGCTGCTTACTACATTTTTATCTATACCGTCGCTCTGGTGATGGTCTCCCTCTTTCCTTCCTTCCTGCAATTGGTCGGAGGTTGGTATACCGTAATTACAGCTGTTGCAGGATTGGGATTTCTTCTCACCACCATCTTTCATATGCGGCAACTCTCTGTCGCTTCGGCCCGAAGGGTGATGTTCTATTCGTTTTTTTATCTTCCGATCGTACAACTTTTACTAGCTCTTGACAAACTATGAAACCGACCAAAGTACCCATCTGGGAACAGGAATCCAGTGAAGCACAGCCAACTCTTGGTATGAATCCAAAGAAGTTCAGCATGTGGCTGTTTCTTCTGAGTGTGGTTATGATTTTTGCCTCTTTAACTTCGGGTTACATCGTGCGGAAGGCCGAAGGAAACTGGGTTGATTTCGAATTGCCTCCCATTTTCTGGTTTACAACCGCTATTTTGCTCGTGAGTTCTGTTACACACCAACTGGCTTTTAACCAGGCAAAAAAGGACAACCTCGCACAGGTAAAAGGTTGGATGCTGTTGACTACTCTTCTGGGTGTCGGTTTCCTGGTCACCCAATGGTACGCCTGGGTATATCTGGTCCACATCAATGTGTATTTTTCCGGAAACAATGTGGCCGGATCGTTTCTTTATGTTCTCACCGGCCTTCATGCTCTTCACCTGATTTCTGCCATCGTCTTTGTTTTGATTATCACCATCAAGACTTTCCGGTTTCAGGTTCATTCCAAAAATATACTGGGGATTGAGCTCTGCACAACCTACTGGCATTTTCTGGATGCTCTTTGGGTGTACCTGTTTATCTTCTTACTGGTTTTCCATTAGGAAACACCCGGCACTCACAGGTCGTTTCGAAGCCGGTTTTCGTTTATGAAACCCCGCTTCCTGAACGTACAATTTCAGAAGGCTGAACGAAAACCAGTTTTCCATCGGCATCCTGTGCCATCAGGATCATGCCCTGCGACTGAATTCCTTTGATTTCCCTTGGAGCCAGATTGGCCAGGAGCAGGACCTGTTTTCCGATAATGTCTTCTGGTTTGTGGTATTCTGCAATTCCGCTCACAACTGTTCTTGAATCTATTCCCGTATCCAGAGTGAGTTGCAGGAGCTTTTTCGTTTTTGGAACCGGTATGGCAGAAGTAATGGTCGCCACACGAATGTCCATCTTTCCAAAATCTTCAAAGGCAATGTTTTCTTTCTGAGGATGAGCTGTGTAATTGGCCAGAGCATTTTCCAGGCGGGACTTTTCCAGTCGTTCCAGTTGGGTCGCTACTTCCTCATCGGTAATCTTGGTGAAGAGAATTTCCGGAGTCCCCAAAACGGCACCTGCTTCAATGAAGTTTGCTGTTGAGCCATCGGGCCAGGCCGTCTGATAGGTTGGAAGCATATTGCAAAGACGGGTGGCAGAAAACGGAAGGAATGGCTCCATGAGTCTGGCCAGCAAAGCACAGGTCTGGATGGAAAGATTCAGAATCGTTTTGACACTTTCAGGATCCGTTTTGATTCGCTTCCACGGCTCTGTTTCGGCTAAATACCGGTTACCAGCTCTTGCCACATTCATCATTTCGATCAATCCCTGACGGAACCTGAAATTCTCAAGATTCTCAGAAACCAGACCCGGTGCCATTTTAAGGATACTGATCAGTTCCTTTTCTGAGTCACCCAATTCACCGGCCGCTGGAACTTTTCCTTCATAGTATTTATGGGTGAGCACAAGTGCCCGGTTTACAAAATTCCCAACGATGTCGGCCAGTTCGTTGTTGTTCCGGGACTGGAATTCTTTCCATGTAAAATCATTGTCTTTGGTTTCCGGTGCGCAGGAAGCCAGAGTGTAGCGAAGAGCATCTTCTCTTCCCGGTAGATCAGTAAGAAATTCGTGCAGCCAGACAGCCCAGTTACGGGAGGTCGATATCTTTTGACCCTCCAGATTCAAAAACTCGTTGGCCGGCACATTATCCGGAAGAATATAATCCCCATGTGCTTTGAGCATGGTTGGGAATATGATGCAATGGAATACAATGTTGTCCTTCCCTATGAAATGAAGAAGTCGTGTATCGCTGTCTTTCCACCATGTTTCCCAGCTTTTGTTTTCCCGTTTCGCCCAGTCTTTTGTAGCGGAAATATATCCAATGGGTGCATCAAACCACACATATAAGACTTTGCCTTCTGCCCCTTCAACCGGCACCGGAACACCCCAATCCAGATCGCGGGTTACAGCACGGGGTTGAAGCCCCTGTTCGATCCAGCTTTTGCACTGTCCATATACATTGGATTTCCATTCTTTGTGACCTTCCAGAATCCATTCACGTAGCCAGGATTCATATTCATTCAGCGGAAGGTACCAATGTTTGGTTGCCTTGAGAACCGGACGGCCCCCACTGAGCATAGAGCGTGGATTGATTAGTTCGGATGGACTCAATGTAGAGCCGCAATTCTCGCACTGGTCTCCATAGGCATTCTCAAATCCGCAATTCGGACAGGTGCCCTGAATGTAGCGATCGGCCAGGAATTGCTTTGCTTCTTCATCGTAATACTGGTCGTTGCTTTGTTCCAGAAATTTGCCTTCTCCATGCAGTTTTTGAAAGAAAGCCGAAGCCGTTTCATGATGTGTCTGATTCGAGGTTCGGGAATAAATATCAAATCCAATTCCGAATCCTTCAAAACTCTTCTTAATGAGAGCATCATATTTATCCACAGCTTCCTGAACGGTGATGCCTTCTTTCCGTGCCCGGATCGTCACCGGAACACCGTGTTCATCGGACCCACAAACAAAAAGAACCTCTTCTTTTTTCAGACGCTTGTAACGGACATAAATATCAGCCGGAAGGTACACACCTGCCAGATGGCCAATATGAACCGGACCATTCGCATATGGAAGGGCTGCTGTTATGAGAGTTCGTTTGAATGTAGGATTCGGCATAATTCAGGAAATGAGGCCGCAAAAATGATGATAAGGGATGGATTGGCGAAACAAAATGCCAATTGTCAATTCAGGAGGAACCAGATTTTGTGGAGAATCCCTGCTATAAGGTCAGACTTCAAACCCGATCAGAAGAATGTCGTCGGTCTGCGATTCGGATCCCTGCCAGGATTCGAAAAGGGATTCGAGTTCGGATTTTTGTTTGGATAATGGCAGGGATTGCAGTTGAACAATCTCCTTAACCAGATTTTTTGTGCCAAGCCGTTTCCCGTTTAAGTCTGAAAGCTGGTCAGAAGCACCGTCCGTAAACAGGTAAAAGCGATCGCCCCGTTCAATTTCCATTTCAATGGTTTCATATTGAACATCTTCTGTAGCCCAGGTAGCGAGCTGGAACCGTGTACCCGGAATGATCTGGCTTTTACCCTCAGCCGAAATACGGACAATCGGGCGGCTTGCGGATGCAAAAGACAGAGTTGTGTCGGTAATCAGGCAAACGGCAATGTCCATGCCATCACCCAGTTCGGAATTCTGGTCCTGTTTGAGCCGCCGGCGAAGTCGTCGGTCTAGCTCTTCCAGAATGTCTGAAGGAAAGGATTTACCCTGTTCTTCCACAATCTGTGAGATGAGATTCGACGCAAAAACAGCCATCATTCCGCCCGGAACGCCATGGCCAATGCAATCGGCAATCACCAGAATCAAACCCTGATAGGTTCGTTTGGCCCAGTAAAAATCTCCTGAAACAACATCCTTGGGTTTGTATACCAGCATCCCGGATTTGAGACCGCCAAACATCTCTTCCTCAGATGGCAGAGTTTCGTGCTGAAGCATTGAGGCCAGACGGAGACTTTCGAAAATGGATTTGTTCTGTTGCTGAAGGATGGCTGATTTCTGTTTCAGCTGGTTGGTGGCAATGAGGGCTTCGTCCTTTTGAATCATCATTTTAAAGGACAAAGCCGAAAGATCCTTGTTTTGAGCCTCCACGATTTCCTGGTACCGGTCTGATTCATGCCGGAAATTGTAGATCACAAAAATGAACATGAGGAAAGCCACCAGGAAATTCGGGTAGTATGAAAACCGAAGACCCTCGTCTACAATCTGCGGATGGTACTGAAACCAGGCATCATGCAGAACATACAGAACACAAATCGCCAGTGTGTACAGAAGGATCAGCACCATGTCATCAAACAACAAAAAGCTGATGATGGTGAGAAACAACATAAAAAAATGAATACCAATTACATTGCCGAACTGATAGCTGATGTTACCAAGAGAAATCAGAACAGCGACCATGATCATATGTCGGGTGAAAGCTCTGTAGCCAATGGCATGCAGTGAATACCCGACCATGCAGAAAACGATGGATGAAACGGCATCCCAGAAAAGGATTTCCTGATAGTGGTAAACGCCATATGCTAAGGCATTTAGGATGTTCAGGAAAAACAGATAAATAAGCAGATAGTTGGAAATCTGGATTTTCCGTTTCTCATGAAACCCATCTTCCGGATGGATTCCAAGGTTTACCAACTTCTGAATAAAATCGTTCAAGGAAGGATGCATTTCGGGCATTAAACCCGGTAGTAAATCAACCCCCTAACCTGATTAAATTTCAGCGGTTTTTACGAAAATCCGAAGGAAGTAAGGACTGATTGAAAATGCGAGAATTACCCATGGTCTGTTGGTGAGGAATCCTGATTTTCCTTAGATGTGACCACCAACGGCTGCTTTTGAAAAAGGATTAGTTTGATCCTGTCACGAAGTCGCACCACAATGTTATACATCGCACCAGTGTACACTTCCAGAATATCCCCGCACAAACCAACGGCCACCGCTGCAATGGTCACATCCATACTGTAATTGTAATTGGCATAAATAATAACAGCCGCTCCAAGAATCAGAAGTACCTCCAGAACCTGCATGGTTTTTACAACCAGATCGTACCAGGATGGGTAGTAATCGTGGATGTAAAAAAAGAAAATGACATTGAGGTAACAGAGAAAAACAGCCAGAAGAAGACTGCCCCATTCACTCATGGTATTCATCGGGGCGTCGTTGAGAACCATCGACACTATGTTGGCGTGAACAACCACTCCAAACATATCGGGATATGCCTTGCCGGCGTATTTTTTGTTGATCGGTGTATGGAATTTATCTTCCCGGGTGAGGTCAGATGAAGGTCCGAAATTCTCCCCCATGAATCCCATAATCACGATTTTATCCTTCAATGAGATGTTGAGTTCAGGTTCCTGAATAAAACCACTGCCGTCGTCATGACCAAGCAGATCTGTTACATCCAGGCTGTAGAAATAATCCTTGTTTCCTCTGAAATTGATGATTTCCACATCCTTTTTCCGTGATAGAAATTTTTCGGTTTTCTCCCGGTCTATATGAGCGGCTATCTCAACTGCAAACGCATTTTCAATGTGGCCGCGAACCGAATCCACCGGTTTAAATGTGCGGCAGGTAAGGTATTCATCCTGACCGGGAGTAATCAGATTACAAAATCCGGAACTGCCATGCTGGGCAAATTTTGGGTGGCAATACAGGAGAGTGTCGAATTCATCTGACTTGCTGTGGTCGGAATAGTCCAGTTTGCTGTACAATACCAGATTGTCAATTTTACTCATTGCTTCGGCAAGCAAAGAGTCATCTTCTTCTTTTTTCAACACCCGGAAACTGCAGTCAATTCCCACAACTTTTGGTTTTTGTGCAGCAATGATTTCGATTTCCCGGGCGATTCCTCTTCGGGACAGGTTCCCGAAATTAACCAGTACAATGTTGGTATCGAGTGAAGGTGCCTCCCGGATACCGGCCGAAAAGACGATATCCGTCATCTCAAAATCGGATAGTGCTGTTTCAATGGGGTTGAGGAAAGAGAATTTTTCCACCAGTTGCCGTATCCCCACCATGAAAAGGAAAACCAGGATGGTGCAGTAAATGTAGTCCGGCTTGAAAACGGCTTTCAGAATCCGGATGGGTAAGGAAGATTTTTTTTCAACCATCAGCGTCCATCTTCCAGCATCTTACTGAATTTAGAGTACAACGCTGTTTGCTTGCTTTCGAGCGCCACCGGCCTGCCCTGAATCCAGGCATAAGTCAGCTTTTGGGTGCTCATGTCGAGTGCATCGCCTTCTGAAATAAATAATGTGGCGTCTTTTCCGGCTTCGAGGCTGCCGCATGATTTTTCCAGACCCAAAATCGCGGCTGGATTCAAGGTAATCAATTGAAGCGCCTGTTCGTTGGTCAGGCCATATCGTGTAGCCGAACCCGCCAGAAATGCCAGGTTCCGGCTCCCCATAATTTCCATATCACCCGAATAATCAAGTGCCACCTGAATACCGGCTGCTACCAGTTTCGCCGGAACTTCCACCGGAAGGTGAACCGGATCATCCGGTTTTTTAGGTAAGGCATGAAGGCGGCTGAGCACCACCGGAATGTTGCGTTCTTTCACCAGATCCAGCACTTCCAGAACCTGTGAACCCGTCACCAGCACGACATTGGTCAGATTTTGTCTTCGGGCAAATTCGAGTGCTGATACGATATCCGCTGCAAATTCAGCATGCATAAATAGTTTGGTTGAACCTGAATACAGACCTGCAAATGATTGCAGTTTCACATTCACCTGCTTCATAGTCGAGGAATGATACATCCGGGCTTCTGAAAAAGTTCGTTCCAATTCTTCTCTTTCCTTCATGTACTCTTTGTTGCGTTCAATCGCCCCTGGTTCTGCCCACCAGCCCTGCACCGAATAACGGGAAGGCCAGATCACGTGCATTCCATCCGCTTTTTTCAGTAGGGCATCTTCCCAGTTCCATGCATCCAGCTGAACCACAGATGACAAGCCCGATATGCCCCGTCCTCCAGGTGTAATCTGAGCCATCAGCACCCCATTGAGCCGGATGGTCGGTATTAAATCAGAATCGGTGTTGTAGGCAGTGATGGCCTGTACATTGGGATTTTCTTTTCCGGTTTCTTTTTCATCTATCGTCGCACGGACGGCATCGATTTCAGCCAAACCAAGAGGCGTATTGAGCGAAATAAATCCAGGATATACGTGCTTTCCTCCGGCATCCAGAACATCAAACCGGGATGGGTCCGGCCTGGCTCCGGAAGCTTTCTGCTCTCCAATCGAGCTTATTTTACCGTTTTCAATCCGGATGAATCCTTTGTCCAAGACATTGCCTTTCCCATCGTGGATGGTGGCATTGAAAATATACAAACCTTTGACGGGCTTTTTTCCGGGTGCAGGAACCTGAGCCAGGCTTTCCATACTGATGGTCAGACAGAAAACACAAGACAAAAGCAGGTTGACAGGATAGGTGAACTTCATAGCTGGTGCAAAGTAAAAATTTACTTTATCGGAATAAGGCTCTGCGAAAAAAAATGCTCTTTTGCAGCCCGATCGTATCGTTCCAATTCATGAGAAAAATTGCCTTCAGCGGCTTTTTGCTGGCCTTTTCATCTTTTTTGTTTTCCTGTGGTGAGAAAGAAGATAAAACCATGCCGATGCACAAAGACATCACACAGGCGGTGTATGCGTCAGGAAAGATTTTCCCGGTCGATTACTACCGACTCAACGTAAGTATTCCGGGTTACATAAAGGAGATTTATGTCAAAGTAGGCGATACCGTTCAGGTAGGAGAACCATTGTTTGCCATGAAATCGGAAGTGTCGAACCTCAACGTGGCCACTGCCCGTAACAATCTGGATCTGGCTACCTTAAATGCTTCAGAAAATTCAGCTTACATGACAGCGGTGAAACAGGATGTAGGCCTGGCAAAAGAAAAGCTCGAACTCGATTCCACCAATTATGCACGGGTACAGGGACTCGCTGAAAACAACGCAACAACCAAATCCAACCTGGATCAGGCAAAAGCTCAGTACGCCGCATCTCGCCAGAACTATCTGAAGGCAAAGTCATCTCTGGAAGCTACCCGCGAACGATTGAAAACAGAGGTGAAAAATGCGCAGAACCTGTTCAAAGCGCAACAGTCCAACTCCAACGATTTCACCTATTTCTCATCTGTTTCAGGAAAAGTGTACGACATCAGTGGCCGGCAGGGCGAGTATTTTACTCCCCAACAAATCGTGATGGAACTAGGCAGGATTGACAACTATGAAGTAGAACTGATGGTGGACGAAGCTGATATTCACTATCTGGCTAAGAAGCAGGAGGTAATATTCCAGACAGAGGCCTACCCGAATCTGTTTCTGAAAGGAGAAATAAAAGAAGTGTATCCGAAAATCAGCAGTTCCAACAAAAGCATTAAGGTGATGGCCTCCATCAATTTGCCGGACGGTATCAGTATGTATGCCGGGGCCACTTTGGAAGCGAACATCATCAACCAACGTAAAACCAACGCTTTGGTGATTCCGCGGTATTACCTCACCAACGATTCCGTCATTCTGAAACGAAAAGGGAAGGGCCACAAAGAGAAAGTAAAAGTGGAACTCGGTGTGGGCAATGTGGAGTTTGTAGAAGTACTCAGTGGCCTCACCACCGAAGACGAGGTGTTTAAGAAATGATTGCGCAATTAGCCAACCGTCCGGTACTGAGAATTGCCATGGTGCATCTTATCAGTAAAAAAAGACAGACCGCTGTGGCCATGCTCGGTGTTATGTTTGGCATCACCGTTTTTATATTTCAGGCAGGATTGATTACCGGTCTCCAGATTTTTATGCTGGATAAGATTGTGAACAATTCTCCTCACGTCCATTTATACAATGAGCCGGAAAAGAATCCTCCTTCCATACTGAGTAAAATCTACCACGAAGACAACCAGATGGTGGTGGTACGAAATCAGAAGCAGAAGGAAATTGATAAGAAAATCCGGAATTCGTCCGGCATCATGGAGATCATCCAGAAAATGCCCGGGGTGCTGGGTGTAGCTCCCAATGTGGCTACTCAGGCCATTGTGAAAGCAGGTGTGAAGCAGATTCCGGTCACCATTTCCGGTGTGGAGATTGAAAAAGAAGATGCTCTTTTTAATATTCACAAAGACCAGATCGCCGGCGACATCCGACGACTCGACATCATCAACAATGGTGTCATTCTGGGAAAAGGAGTCGCTGATAAACTTGGCGCTACGATTGATGACATCATCACGGTGAGCACCACCTTGTCAACCATCGACATGAAAGTGGTGAGCATAACCAGCACAGGCATCACGTCCATCGACGACAACAGGGCGATGGTGAATCTGAGGATTGCCCAGAAACTGATGAACCGGGACAAACTCTACATCACCGACATCAACCTGAAACTGAAAAATGTGGACAAGGCCGATGAAATGAGCGAGGACCTCACCCGTTTGTTCGGACTCAAAGCCCAAAGTTGGAAGGAAGCCAATGCCAACGTGTTTTCGGTCTTTAAGATTCAGAACATTGCGACCTATCTGGTGATTACATCCATTCTCATCGTGGCTGGATTCGGGATTTTCAATATTCTCATGATGATGATTTATGAGAAGATGACCGACATCGCCGTCCTTAAATCAATCGGCTACAAGAACCGCGACATCCGGAATATATTTATGGTGGAGGCGGTTGTGATCGGATTCACTGGTGGCCTGCTGGGACTGGCGCATGGCTGGCTGGCGAGTTTCATTGCCTCAAAGATTGAGGTAAAGCTGGCGGGTCTTGTGACTCTCGATCACCTCAGCATCAACTTTGATCCCATGTTTTATCTGGCCGGATTTGCCTTTGCACTTGTCACCACTGCATTGGCGGGATACTTTCCGGCATTGAAAGCGAGTAAGGTAGATCCGGTGGACATCATCCGGGGCCATTAATCTGTTTTATTTTATTCAAAGACCGAACTGAATCCAGGACGGTATCTTTCCCGGCTCAACCGTATTTTTTGTGGAATAGACGTTTTTTTCTCCATTTTTGGCCTGATGACGTTCCGGTATTTGATGACAGTGGTGCTTCTTCTGGCCCTTGGTTGGTGGATGGTTACTTCCTGCCAGGATCCCAAACCAGCAGAAAAAACGGTGGCCAAAACGGAAGAGGTTCACTACCTCAATCCCAATCAATGCGCTTCCTGCCACAAGGAAATTGTGGATTCCTACCTGAAAACAGGAAAAGGTCGTTCGTTTTATCCGGCCTCAACCAACAAGATCATCGAAGACTGGACCGTTTCACCGGTGCACGATGCCGTCCGTGATTTTTTCTACCTTCCTTACCAAAAGGGAAACGCATTTTACATCAAAGAATACCGGCTCGAAAAGGGCGATACCATCCACCAAAGGACGGAGCGGATTGATTTTTTCATTGGCTCCGGAAACCAGACCCGGAGCTATTTGTATCAGAAAAATGGCTATTTGTACGAAATGCCGCTGACCTGGTACACCAAAAAGCAGATCTGGGACCTGAGTCCGGGTTACGAAAATGGCGCCAACAATCGGTTTGAGCGTGAAGTAGGAGAGGAGTGCATGGCCTGCCACAATTCGGGTTTTGAAGCGAAGCCATATTCGGTGAACCGCTACCGGAATTTCGGGAATGCGCTCTCCTGTGAAAGTTGCCACGGCAATCTGGGTACCCACATGGAAACCATGAAATCCGGGAAAGGTGCCGGCAAAGATCCGTCTGTTTTAAAATTGGGGAAACTACCCGTTCAGGCACAGATGGACGTTTGCCGCAATTGCCATCTCGAAGGCGTGAAAGTACGAAAGGAAAAAGCGAAAAAGGGCGATTTTGAGCCGGGAAAGCTCTTTTCGGATTATTATGAAGTCTTCATTCCGGCCACAGGCGAGCAGGATTTTGGGTTTGCTTCGCATGCTGAGCGTTTGCAGCTCAGTGCCTGTTTTGTGGTTTCGAAAGGCACGATGACCTGCGTGACCTGCCACAATCCCCATGAATCGCTGCCCGAAAATCCGGAGGTTTTTTTCAACGACAAATGCCGGAGTTGTCATGAAGGCGAATCACATACAAAGTCCTGTTCGGGTTTGAAAAACATGGAGATTAGAGCTGAAGGGGCAACACACTGTATTTCCTGCCATCTTCAGAAATCGGGCACCAACGACATTCCACACGTGAGTTCTACCGACCACTGGATCCGGAAGAATCCGCTCAAGACCAAAGAGAAAGGCCAGTCCATCCGTTTCCGGAATTTTGCCGGGGCACAGTTTACCAATCGTGATAAAGGCAATGCGCTCTTGCAGTATGCCGAGGCACATTCGGATACGGCTTCTCTGAAGGAAGTGGCCCGTTATGTTCAGTATCTCACAGTAGAGCAGCGGTTGAAATACGCCTATATCAGCGGAGAAGCTGCCTGGAACTGGAGCGATACCGTCCGTTTAGCGACTCCGGCTGGTCCTTGGACGCTTTTCTATCTAGGTGAATTGAAAAAGAAACAAGGATTGCCTTTCCGATCTCAGCTGGAAGAAGCCTGTCGTATGGCTCCCGATATGGTGGCCTTTCTGTACAGGAAAGCACAGTCCGACGAAGAAACGATGGATCCGGAAATGGCCTATGCGCCGGTTCTGAAGCTGCAACCCGAACATGCCCGGAGTTTGTCGAATCTGGGTTTCCGGTTTCTGCAGATGCATAACTATAAAAAAGCGGAAGGCCTTCTGATCCGTGCTTTGCGACAGGAACCCGACTTTACCCTGGCTCAGGAAAATCTGGCCCGCTGCTATCTGGAGCAGGGAAAATTTGCTGAATGCCGGAAAGTCCTGAACCGGCTGATCCGTCAGTTTCCGAACGAAAATCGCTACCTTCAGGCGCTGAACAGCATACCGTAAACCCATTCTCCATGTCAAACGAAATCATCCAGATCGAAGGAAACTCAGGCTCCCGGTATTCATTCCGGTTGTTTTATTCGGAGGAATCGCCATTTCCTACCGGTTGGGATTTTGAGCAGCAGCATGGTATTTTCCTATATGCCCGAACGGAAGGCGATGCCCCAAAAGTGTTGGGATACGTCCTTTCCTTCCGCATTTTCTCCCGGGAAGAATTCCACCGGATCCAGTACCTCCATCCCGGCAGGCAGGCCGTCCGGGTGTATTTCCTGCCGCTTCAAGATAAAGCCACGGCTGAAGCGATAGGGGAAGATTTATTGGTGATGAATTTGATGCGGTTGTATACGTGTGGGTAGGGGGAATTTCAATCATTGGTTTTTTCGAGAGAAATCCAGAAAGTTTTTTGTAACCAGATGTTTGTAACTTTCTATTAAGTTTCGAAAAAATAGTTACAAAATGGATTCCTTGAAAACTGTTCGGGATGCATTGGGAATCTCCCAGAAAGATCTGGCAAGGATTTTAGGCATCAGTCTTTCTTTACTGAAGCAGGTGGAAACCGGTCGGCGGAAACTTCCTATGGACGCCTGGAGTATGATGTCATCGATTTCCGCTTTTGTTGAGAAAATTGACCGCCAGAAAAAAGCAGATGTCCCGCCTGTCTCCGACTCATGGAAGGACATGAAATTATTGACGGTCCGAACCCGGTTGGGTAATGTGGAATTAGAAATGAAAAAATGGGAAACGAAGCAGAAACAGGCGGAGTCCCTAATCAAAATAGCGAAGGCCTTGCGTACTGGAAACACTCAGAACATCAGTCCTGGTCAGGCAAAGTGTATCGATGCACTTGAATACGAAACTGGTTTCTGGCTGGAAGCGACCAACCAAACGCCCTACTGGGATCTTATTCTGAGGAAGGAGGGCCTGCTGGCTGTTTTGAAGAGGTTGGAGATGTTATGATAAGAATGCCAGTTCCTGGTAAAAAGATAATTATCTGTCATTTACCTTTTTCTCTCTCTACCAATTCCAAAACTTTCCCTGTTGCATAAATCGGGACATTCAGTAGAGTAAATGCTTTTCCCTTGATGGTCTGGATTCTTTCTATGGAAAGGTGGTTGTCTAAAACCCGGACGGCCAGTTTGGCGTCTGTGCGGTCTATGAACTCAAATAAAGAACGTAGCCTGCCACTCGCACCCGATTTTACTTCGACGGGTAAAACTCCTCCACCAAAAGGTAAAACCAGATCGACCTCTGCATTGGTGGCTGCTTCTTCCCTAACCCAAAACATAAGCTTCGCCAGAGGTGAATCTGACATCGAAACAACTTCCTGCCAAACGGCATGGTTCAAGATGCCGCCCCTGAATTGATCCCCAAGGCTGTTAGAAAGCAAAATTCCTGTCTGCTGTTTGTTGAGGTATAAGAGCATACCCGTATCAAGGAATTGAATCCTGGGTCTTTTCTGATGGTTAGGGGTAATGGGAAGTGTCAGAGAAGTGGTAGGATAAACTAAACTCAGAATTCGGGCTTTTTCCAGTTGTGAGAATGCTTCCGAGATTTCCCTGCTTTTATAAAGTGTCTGTCCAAAGTTGGCAAACGAAAACCGGTCCAATTCATAAGGCACGTGTTCCATAATAAACTGCAACACTTTCTGGTTCCCATTGCTGCGTTGGTATTTGGCCACATCTTCTTTATAGCCAAGCCATAGATTATCAAAAACCGTGGAAAGCCGGGTCATAGAATTCCCATCTTCCACATATTGTTTCACCGCGGCGGGCATACCACCAACAACCAGATAGGTCATCCATGTATCCATAAAAAGAGAATGGAGGTCTGGTTCAAAAGCCAATTGGTTCCATTTCTCATAAAGTAAGTGCATACCCATGGCACGTAGAAACTCATCAAACGACATGGGATGTAACACTACCTGTTCTACCCGTCCTACTGGCATGGATGGAACATCACCCAAAGCAAACTCAAGCAATGACCCGGCTGCGATCACATGAATGTTTGGGAGTTCTTCAAAGAAATATCGCAGAAGGGCAATCGCTTTGGGGTATTGCTGGATTTCGTCAATGAACAACAAAACTTTTTCGCCCGCTAAAACGACCTTATTCTGTTGGATGAGCAGTATTTCATAAATACGTTTGACATTATCGGAATTCTCAAAGAATCGCCGATCCTCTGTTTTCTCAAGATTTAAAGAAATGAAATGATCGAATCCCGAACTGATCTTTTGAACCAGTGTGGTCTTTCCTACCTGCCTTGCTCCACGGATGATAAGGGGTTTCGGATTAGATTGATTCGCCCAGGAAGTGAGTCTGGCTTCTAAATTTCTGTAAAACAAATATTTAAGCTGCTGTATTTGCCGCTAATTAAACAAAAATGTTTCAGAATGGCACCTATTTTCTTATTTTTTTGTAACAGAATGGCACCTATTTTCCTGAAAGTTTGGTTCAGAATGGCACTTAATTTTTGGTTTGCCAGGTCAAAACAGGTGGAATTGATTTGTTAGATACTCAGATATGGTACGCACCTGAAAACCCAATCTCATGCAATCCCATCCCCAAACAATCCCGGAGATTGAACGATTTCCCGTTTGGCTTCTTCGGTGTTGAATTGGCTCCGGCATTTGGGACACATAAAAATGTACTCAAAATAATAGCTCTGGCCAGGATGAAAGTTCCGCTTTGCAGGAATGTGTTTCACCACAGGTGTCTGGCAATTCCGGCATGGGTCTCCTTCTTTCAGAACTTTTCCTTTCGCTCCATTTTGTGCTGAAGAATGTAAGCCTGAATCTGAGAGAACTTGATTTTCTGCCCGATATCCCTCATCTTCAATCCCTTCCTGAGTTTGGATGGCTTCTGTCGCCATTTGGTCGCAGCGTTCATTTTCCGGGTGGCCGTTATGCCCCCTGACCCAGTTGAATGTCACCTCGTGTTGTTCGACGAGTTCCAGCAGACGGGACCACAAGTCCGCATTGGGGACAGGCTCTCCTTTTTTAATCCAGTTTTTCTCTTTCCAGCTGAGTGCCCAACCTTTTTCGATTCCATTGACAACGTATTGCGAATCGGAATGCACGGTCACACGGCATTTTTGCTTCAGCTTTTCCAGTCCGGAAATTACAGCCAGCAATTCCATCCGGTTGTTCGTAGTGAGCCGGTAGGCCTGGGAAAACTCTTTGTACTTTCCTTTGGCACAAAGCATAATGGCCCAAGCTCCTTTTCCAGGATTTGGATCTGCCCCACCGTCTGTAAAGAGATCAACGTCAATCCGTTCGGCTTCTGATGGATTCATTCAGTTCCTGTTCTTTTCTGTAATCACCTTCAAATAAAAATGTGGAAAAGATTTATTCGAATTTTTTCTCTCGTATTTAACATGGCAACGTTTGAATCTGAGGTTCTGCTTGACTTTCCCGGCTTTTTTTAAACCTTCCTTTCTGTTTCGGGTTTTACCGTTTTGTTTTGCGGCCTCATTTCAACGCCGGTCTTCGAACTGAATACATGACTCTCCACATAAAGCGCATTCCTCTTTTCTTCTTTTTCCTCTTTCTTCTTGTTTCACATCTGCTTCCGGCTCAGTCGGGAAGCAAAGCCACACTCTCTGGTTACATCAAATCAGCGGGAGATGGAGAGGCCCTCATCGGTGCCGGTGTGTATGTGGAAGAACTGAAAAAAGGAGCCACCACCAATGTGTACGGCTTTTACAGTCTTACCCTCCCAAAAGGTCGGTATACGGTAAAGTTTATTTTCCTGGGATACCAGACCCAAACCCAGACACTTGATCTGGAATCCAGCCATACAGTTAACATCGATCTGGCCGAAGAAGTGCGACAGGCCAAAGAAGTGGTGATCACCGGCGAACAAAGAGAGGTGGAAGCCAATGTGAAATCCACCCAGATGGGTGTCACCAAAATGGACATCAAAACCATCAGCAAAATTCCACCACTCCTGGGTGAAGTTGATGTGATCCGATCCATTCAGCTGCTGCCGGGTGTTTCGACAGTAGGTGAGGGAGCCTCTGGTTTCAACGTGCGTGGCGGAAGCATTGACCAGAACCTGATCCTGTTGGATGAGGCACCGGTTTACAATTCATCCCACCTGTTTGGCTTTTTCTCGGTTTTCAATCCCGATGCGGTAAAAGATGTGAAGTTGGTGAAAGGTGGAATTCCGGCTCAGTATGGCGGACGAATCTCTTCACTTCTCGACATCCGTATGAAGGAAGGAAACTCCAAAAAATTCGAGCTCAATGGCGGAATTGGTTTGTTGTCCAGCCGCTTTGCTGTCGAAGGTCCCATCCTTAAAGACAAGATGTCGTTCATTGTAGCCGGACGTCGTACCTATTTCGACTTGTTTTTTCCACTTTCATCCGACGAGCAGCTGGCCAGTACAGTGGCCTATTTTTATGATCTCACAGCTAAGGTCAATTATAAAATTGATGAGAAAAACACCGTTTTTGCTTCCGGCTATTTTGGCCGGGATAAGTTCGGTTTTGGTTCCGCCTTCGGATTTGAATGGGGAAATTCCACCACATCTCTTCGGTGGAACCATGTATTTGGAAGTAAGCTCTTTTCAAACCTCACCGCTTTTTACAGCAAATACGATTATGCCCTCAATATCAAGGCAGATGACGATGGATTCAATTGGAAATCCACCATCGAAAACCAAAGTGTGAAGCCCGAATTCACCTGGTACCTGAATGACAAAAACACCATCACGTTTGGAGGCCAGATGTTGTATTACAACTTTCTTCCGGGACGAACCAGCATTCTCAGCAATGGTGCAAGCCGCATAAATGAACTCAACCGCAAGTATGCCTTTGAAAACTCTCTGTTTGCCAGCAACGATATGACGGTTTCCAAACGACTTAGTCTTACCTACGGACTCCGCTACTCCAACTTCGCCAATGTTGGGACTGGTACCAAACTGATTCTTGGAGATACCACAGCCGGCATCAAACGCCCTGTCCGTGACTTCCAGGCCATCTCAAGTGGAAAGATTCTTGCCCAGTTCGGGAATTTCGAACCTCGCTTTTCAGCTAAATATGAACTGACAGACGAGTCATCCATCAAGGCTAGTTACAACCGCATGGCCCAGTACATCCACCTGCTGAGTAATACCCAGGCTTCTGTTCCTCTCGATGTCTGGACACCAAGCACAAACAATATTAAACCTCAGATTGGAGATCAGGTGGCACTGGGATACTTCCATAATTTCACATGGATGGCGAATGAGTTCGAATTTTCATCGGAAGTATTCTACAAGGAAATGCAGAACCAGATCGACTACATCGATGGGGCTGATCTACTCCTCAACCGCACTCTGGAGGCCGAACTCCTCAGCGGAAAAGGACGAGCCTATGGTCTGGAGCTTTACCTGAAAAAACGGAAAGGGGCCTTCACCGGATGGATTTCGTACACGCTCAGCCGGACCGAGCGTCAGGTTTCTGGCATCAACAACAAAGACTGGTATCCTACCCGATTCAACAAAACCCACAATCTTTATTTGGTAGGAAGTTACGAGATCAATCGCGTCTGGAGTGCCTCTGCTAATTTTGTTTTCAGCACCGGCGTGCCAGGAACCTTTCCGACAAACCGGATCGAATACCAGGGATTTATCATTCCGCACAATTCTGAGAATCTTCGGAATAATTACACGTTGCCAGCCTATCACCGCCTCGATATTTCGGCCACATATGATCCCAACAAGGACTCTCAGAAGCGTTGGAAAGGCAGCTGGACCTTTGGGATTTACAATGTGTATGCACGACGAAATCCTTTTGGCATTTATTTCCAGCAAACACCTCCGTCTGATAATCCATCGAGAGACGATCGGGTAACGCAAAGCACCAATACCCAGGCCATCCGCTTCTCGATTCTCGGTACATTAGTTCCATCTGTCACCTATAATTTCACATTTTAAGCCATGAAAACATCCATCTTTTTTCGTTCGCTTATCGGGGTTGTCCTTTCATTGTCTTTGATATCCTGTGAAGACGTCGTTTCAGTAGATCTCGACCCAGGTCAGAGTCAACTGGCTGTCGATGCACTGGTAATGGTAAACGATGGCCCTCAAACCATTCGCCTGACGATGACCAATGCTTATTTTGATAATGGAACCCAAGCTGCCGGAGCATCCGGCGCCACGGTGAAAATGATCAGCAGTACAGGTCAGGAACTGATTTTTGCAGAAGACACGAACAATCCGGGTAACTATGTATTTCCCGATACCGTCCGTGGAAAAACAGGTGAGTTGTTTGGTTTGCTGATTGATTATAAAGGCCAGAAATATCAGTCGGGTTCCATGCTTGTGCGGGGTACAAAGGTTGATAGCTTATATCAGGAAGAACGCAAAGCGGAATTTGGCAATGAAGCAGGTACCTACCTTTATCTGAGGGCGAATGACTCGCTTGGTGTCGGCGATTTTTGCTGGATCCGTTACTCTCTCAATGGCAAACGGGATCTTCGTCCGGGACGGATTTTAGTGGCTGCCGATGCTGCATTTAATCCGGGCGATGCCGATGGACTGGAATTTATTTATCCTGTACGAAACTCTATAAACAGCAATAAGCCTTACCTGTTTGGCGATAAAATCGACGTTGAGTTGGTTTCCATTGATGCCGAGAACTTCCGGTTTTTAACAGAAATGCAGACGCAGATCAACAACACAGGTTTGTTCGCTGAACCCGCTTCCAATGTTCGAAGCAACATTTTCAACGCCGATAAAAACTCCAAAGTGCAGGCCGTTGGTTGTTTTGGAATCACAAGAGTTTCGAGAGCCAGTGTAACGATTCAGTAGAAATATTCATTCCTGAAATTTCAATACTGTGCATCCTGATTCGGTTGGTCGAACAAGGCTTGTCGATCGAAGGTGACTTTCGTAGATTGCCATCTCTACTACGGCCACTATGTTAGTTATTCGAACCCTTCTTATTTTACTGCTTCTGGGTTGGACTTCTCTTTCGTCCGGACAGTCATTTTCGTTTTCCGGTTTTCAGAATGTTCAGGTCAGAGTTAATGATGAACCACTGGCAAATCCATTCTCGGGTTCTTACAATTCCGGACAATTCTGGCCATGCGATCTGGATAACGATGGCACCGATGATCTGTTGGTGTATGACAAATCGGGTCGCAAGGTGCTGACCTTCATGTCGAGAATGGTTGGTGGCAACCCTTCCTGGGTGTATAATCCAGACTATGAAGATCTGGTTCCTCCAATAGAATCCTGGCTCAGTACAGCAGATTTCAATTGTGATGGAAAGCTGGATATTTTCACACAGACCTCTGCTGGTATCAAAGTGTACAGGAATGCATCATCCGGAATCGGACAAGCTGCTTTTGTGCTCGAAGTGGATGGTTTGATGAGTCAGGGTTTCAATGGCCCGATCAACATTCAGGTCAATCCATATGGCGCTCCTGCCTTCAGCGATGTTGACAGCGATGGAGATCTTGACATTTTATGTTTTGATTTTTCGGGGAATACAGTTGAGTACCAT
>ENA-UOWO01002319-UOWO01002319.1-activated-sludge-metagenome-genome-assembly--contig:-NODE-2319-length-23731-cov-20.821634_pt1 | contig 23731 bp, 17 predicted proteins | sample MGYA00238148_ERZ761564 | MGnify/ENA primary metagenome ERZ761564 (study PRJEB28885, sample SAMN05720194) | activated sludge metagenome | isolation source: Anaerobic digester | place: USA... | reverse complement strand
TCGCCGACATCCGCCATCTTGTCCCTTTTTTCAACGTACTGCTTAACTTCCACCCTCATGTTTTCCATCGCGTCGGCAAGTATTTTTATTTCACCGCCGGCTTTGGTCTCTATCTTTTCGGAAAAATCCCTTCTTGAAAGTTTTTCGGCTTTTTCTTTCAGCCTTCTCAGCGGTACGGTTATTCCGGAAGAAATAATAAAAGCCAGTATCAAAGCCGCTGCTATTGAAACCGCGCCAAGCACAATCAAAAACAGCCTGTAGCGCGAAACATAGTGCAGATATTCAACGCTTGCTTCAACACCCACGGCACCTGCAACCGTATTTTTATTTTTCACAGGAATATATCCGGCTTTAAAATATTCGCCGCCCCTGCCCGCGTAAAGGCGCGAAGAAGAAGATATTCCGGACAACGCCCTGTTTATTTCATACCTGTCCACTTTTATATAGTATTTTCCGCCTTCATCAAGCGTTGAAAGGATGATGTTGCCTGAACCGGGTTCAATAATAAAAATATCCCTGACTTTAAGGACTTCTTTCAGATTAATAAGTTTATCGCGGTAACCCGAATAGACTTTACCTTTAAGCCGTATCATCTGAATGTCTCCGGGATTTATGCCGGACGCTATTATCCTTCCGGCCGATAAAATCCTGTTTTCCATTTCGCTTTCAATATTACCCAGGATAAAATTATAGGTAATAATGCCGAACGCGCTTACAATAAGCGCGGCTGAAAGCATAAAATACATAAACACTCTTGCCCTGATTGATCCGGCCATTATCCATCCCAATATTAAGATATTGTAAAACGCGGATTACTTTTTAACTTCAGCCTTTGCTTCCGCCGGGTGTTTTATTCTTTTATAAAGCAGTATAAACATTTCACACGCAATGAAAAATACAATGCACCCTATTACGGTTGTTACAATGTCAGTGTATTTGCCGGCAAAACCTTTTACGGAAACGTGCTTTAAAAGTATTCCGCTGTATGCCCATATAAGCACAAATCCGTAAGCCATATCCATATTCCTTATCATTGTAACTGCGCCTATCAACATTCCGATTGCCAGTATAATAATTGTCCATATCGGCTCCGCGATTCCAAATCCGTCCCATTTTAAACTTACAAGCATAACCGTCATATTGGCAATTGCGGCAACGGTTATCCACCCGAAATAAACGGAAAAAGGCAGCCTTACAAAAATTTTCTCCCTTTTTGTAAGGGTTTCTTTATAAATAATCCCGCTTATTTTTATAAGGCATACAAGAATTACAGCCATAAGAATCATTGAAAGTATTATGTACTTATAGTGCCAGGAAAAAATCCAGGCCGCGTTTGCAAGCGAAGACGCGGCAAAAAGCCCGCCTATTTTTTCAAACAGCGCGCTTCTGTCAGTCTCTTTCGGCTGAAAAATTCCAAACTGGTAAACCGTGTAAATCAGCAGCAGTAAATATATCAATCCCCATATTGCAAAAGTAATGCCCGCCGGCGCGAACAGGTTTTTATAGGAGTCAGATACCGCGCCCGTATTAAGCCCGTTTATGGGAAGCGCGTTTGCAAGGTAATTTACACCCACCATGATTACAAAAGTTAAAGCCACCCATATTTTTCCTGTTAAAGCGCGTTTTTGGCCCTCCATTGTTTCCTCCTGCATATGTTTAATTTTAACATCCGCCCTGTTTATCCATTTTATTACTTAAACGGGTATTTATCCACAAAAACTTATACTTTTAAACGCTCTGTTTTTGACTTATTTATCTAAAATTAGAAGCTTAGAAGAACAAAAGGACAATACAGGGGTTGGGTGTGTTTTTTCAGTATGCGCCGCCCTAACATACTATGTATACGACAGGAACCATTTAATGCTGCGCCGGCATATTCGTATATCCCGTGAATTCACGGCTGCCGATGACGTTAACACAGCGGAGATTTCAAGTTTATTTGCATACAAGAATACCAATTTGCGGCGCGTACTGAAAAAATATACCCAAGCCCGGTAAAGCGGAGGAACGGAAGCAAGAGCGCGAGAAACAGAAAAAAATTAAGCTATAAGCAGTTAAGCAATAAGCATAAGCGAAAGCTTAAAAGCAATGTTTCGCCATAGCTTAACTGCTTATAGCTTAATCCTCTACTATTTAAAAGCTGCCCGCGCCTACCAATACCAAACCCGCTTGCCGAGCCGCCGAACTGCTTGATGTATCTGCCATTTCAATTTTCTTTGGCAAAATACTTTTTTATCTCTTCCTTCTGTTTTTTATTTAAAAACTTCGCTTTTTCGTCATCGGATTCCACGGCTTTTAAAAGTTCTTCTTTTGTCCCAAAAACCGTGTAAATCTCCCTTTTGGTCTTTTCCCCTATGCCGGGTATGCCGTCAAAAACTGATTTTATAAGTTTCTTGTCCGACAGCGTCATCTGATAAGTTATTGCAAACCTGTGAGCCTCGTCCCGCACGCGCATTAAAGGGAAACGCGCAGCGTCAGAAAGCGCGATGCCTTCGTTTTTGCCTGGAAAAAACACAAGCTCTTCTTTTTTGGCAAGCCCTATAACAGCCGCGTCTTCTGCGCCCACCATTGACAGCGCCTCTTTTGCGGCGTTAACCTGCCCTATGCCGCCGTCTATCAGTATCAGATCCGGAAAATCACCGTTTTCCCGCACCATTTTTCCGTATCTTCTCATGACAACTTCTCTCATTGAATCAAAATCATCTATTTTATTCACGGTCTTTATTTTATACCGCCTGTAATTCTGTTTGTCGGGCGCGCCGTCTTTAAACACAACGCACGAAGCAACTGTGTTTTCGCCGTGCAGGTGGGAAATATCAAGGCCGTCTATTGTTTCCGGAAGTTTTTCCAGGTTAAGCTCCTCTTTAAGCGCTTTAAGCTGGGATGCATATTCACCTGCTGATTTTAATTTTACGCCTTTTATCTTTTCGTCCTGTTTTATTTTTTCGTGAATGTTCTCGGCTGCCATTGACAGAAGCGCGTCCCTGGATTTTTCGGAAAGTTTAACTTTTTTCCCCGCAAATACGCCGTTTACAAGCACTTCGCGGTCAGCCGCACCTTTTCTTATCACAATTTCATCCGGCAGCATCCTTTCCGCGGAATAATACTGGGCAAGGTATGTTTCAAAAGCATTGTCCGATTCCGCCGCTTTTTCAAACACGTCCATCTTCTTCCCCAAAAGCCTTCCGCGCCTTACATTAAGCACGCAGAAGTAATAGGAACCGTTCTGATATGCATAGTCAAAAACATCGCAATGCGTTTTTTCAAGCCCCACCACTTTCTGCTGTATTGAAATTTCATCTATGGCCTTTATGGCGTCGCGCGCCTCCGCCGCCTGTTCATATTTTTGCGCCGCGGAACATTTGTTCATAACAGCTGTCAGTCTGTCCTTTACGGATTTATACCCGCCGTTTAAAAAATCAACAACTCCGTTTATCATTGCGTTGTATTCGGCTTCGGAAACGCGCCTTATGCACGGCGCAAGGCAAACGCCGGAATCAAAAAAAACACACGGCCTTTTAAGCGGCTTGTCGTCAAATTTATGGGCGCACTGCCTTGCCTTGAAAATTGAATATATTGCCTGGACGACCCTTTTGGTTTCAAGGGCGTAATACGGGCCAAAATACAGGGCGTTTTTGTCGCCTGTCATCCTTGTGACATAGACGCCGGGATATTTTTCTTTTGTTACTTTTATATAAGGATATGACTTGTCATCTTTTAGAAGGATGTTGTACTTTGGTTTGTGTTCTTTTATAAGGGAGTTTTCAAGAAGGAAAGCCTCAAGTTCGTTCTTTGTGACAACGTAATCCATATCCGCTATAAGGGACGCCATAATGCTTGTCTTAACGTCTTTTTTAGAGCCGCTGAAATAAGAACCAACCCTGTCTCGCAGCACCTTGGCTTTGCCTATGTATATTATCTCTCCGGCGCTGTTTTTAAAAATGTAAACGCCCGGCTTTTCGGGAAGTGCCTTTATTTTGTCTTTATCCATTGTGATATTATAACATATAAGAACTGAGGATCAGATGGTTAGAAGGTCAGATGGTTGGCAAAATCAAAAACTTACCCTCCGACCTTCTGTCCCTCCGTCCCTCTGTTTTTAGTGTATACTTAGTATGCAGGAAGAAACAGGGAGGTGAGTTATATGGCGGTAAAAGAAAGGGCAAAAAGACAGAAAGAAATCAAAGCGATTCCTTTCTTTCCCCATGAAAAATTTGAAGTAAAACCGCCGCAGCCATGGGAAAAATTTTCAAAGGAAGGCGCGCCTGATTTTCACCTGGCTCACGACACAGACAAGCACCATAACAGAAGCGGGTGGAGGCATTATTAGAATACAGAGAGACGGAAGTAAAAACCAATATTGAAAATTCGATATTCGAAAATTAGATTAACACATACAGGGGTTGGGTGTGTTTTTTCAGTGCGTGCCGCCCTGACATACTGTGTATACGGCAGGGGCGGTTTAATGCCGCGGTTGGAGCGAGCCTGCGAAGCGGAAATCCCCGGGCTTGCGCGAGTTTACGAGCGCAAGTGTTAGGGGACGGCATACATGTATGTGCCGCGAATTGACGATTGCCAATGAATTAACTTGCCTGTCTATTTCAAGTTTATTTGGATGCACAGTTGGAGCGAAACTGCGAGCGCAAGTGTTAGGGTACGGCGGGCACTGAAAAAATATACAAAAAACGAATAAAAAACTGAATTTTTAGATTTGATTTTGCCGACCTTCTGACCCTCTGACCATCCGTCCCTCTGTTCTTACTGCACTTTTTCCATCTGGACTTTTTTGCCTTTAACAATGCTTTCTTTTATCTTCTGAATCACAATATCGGCAACTTCGTGTTCAAGCTCTATGTATGTGTGTGAAGCGCGTATTTCCACCTTCCCTATCTTATCGGCCGACACGCCGGCCAGGTCTTCAATCGCGTCAATAATATCATGGACTTCAACGCTGTCATCGCTTCCCACGTTAATAAACACGGTATCCGTTGTCGCCCCGTTTTTTACCGGGCGTTTCACTGTTTCCGCCCTGTTATGGTTAAGGTCATCTTCGCGCTTGTCCGTTAAAGCGGCTATTTTTAACAGGGCTGCCGCTATTTCCTTTAAACCGTAATTCTGCGCCAGAAGTTTTTCTATTTCCATATTCTGCCTTTCAAGGTTTCCGGCAGTTAAGGCTTCGCGCAGCCTGTCCAGCACTTTTCCTGTTTTTAAATCCGCGGATTCGTCAAAAGTGGGGACTTTTTCGCAGCGTATCTGAACGTTGGCGTATTGTTCTATTTCAAAAATTTTGTTCCTTTCGCTGCCGTAAATAAACGTAAAGGCCTTTCCTTTTTTGCCGGCCCTCCCCGTCCTTCCTATCCTGTGTACGTAGTATTCAATATCCTGAGGTATGTGATAATTTATAACAGCGTCCAGCCCTTTAATATCAAGGCCGCGCGCTGCCACATCGGTTGCCACAAGTATTTCTGTCTTGCCCCTTTTAAACCTTTCCATCACTTTTTCCCGCTGCTGCTGCGTTTTATCGCCGTGCAGCCCTTCTGACGTATAACCCATTAATTTCAGGCGCTCCGTAACACTGTCAACTTTATGCTTTGTGTTGCAGAACATCAGCACGTTATTGAATTCAAAGGAATCCAGCACGCGGCCTATGGCATCAAGTTTAGCCCCTCGTTTTACCTCATAGTAGCACTGGTCTATGCCGTCAGCGGTCAAAACTTCCTTGACCACCGTGATATATTTTGGGTCGTTCTGGTAGCGCTTTGTTAGTTTTAATATGGGCTCCGGCATTGTGGCGGAAAAAAGCGCCGTCTGCCTGTCTTTAGGCACCTTTTCAAGTATAAGCGATATGTCTTCAACAAATCCCATGTTAAGCATTTCATCAGCTTCGTCAAGCACGGCTATTTTTACGGTGCTTAAATCTATGTTGCCCCTGTTTATGTGGTCTATAAGCCTTCCCGGCGTGCATACAATGACCTGCGCCCCGTATTTTAGCTGCCTTATCTGGCGCTCTATCGGCTGGCCGCCGTAAATGGGTACGACTTTAATACCTTTAACGTATCTGGAAAATTTTACTATCTGCTCCGCCACCTGGACGCACAGCTCCCTTGTGGGGCACATTACAAGCGCCTGCGTAAGGTTTGAATCTTTGTTGATTTTCTCAATAATAGGTATGCCGAAAGCCGCTGTTTTGCCGGTTCCTGTCTGCGCCTGGCCTATTACATCATAACCGGCCATCATTTCCGGAATGGCGGCGGACTGTATCTGCGTGGCCTCTTCAAAACCCATTTCCTGGGCGGCCTTTTTTATCTCTTTTGAAATTTCCAGGTCGCAAAACCTTATATTATTCAATTCAGCTCCTTTTATTCCTAAAAACTATTATAAACCTAAAAAAGGAGATATTCAAGACAACAAAACACGCATGTCAGCCTGCGGTTTTTTTCGCGGTTTTTTTTGTGGGTATCAGAATAATATATATGCTTGCCGCCAAAACCCCTGCGGCAAACGCTATTTTCATCCGGTTATCGCTGATTAAAAAATAAGAAGACACTGCCATACCAACCCATGCGCTGCCAATGCCCATTACTTTGGCCTGCATTGAAATACCCCTGCCTTCCATAAAATCCCTTACAAAACGCCCAAGTATTTTATGGTGTATAAGCCATTTATAGAAAGCGTTTGAACCGCGCAGGTATAAAGCGGCGGCAACTATTAAAAAAGGCGCGGCAGGCATTATAGGGGTTATAAACCCTATTATTCCCAAAACCGTAAACGCGTGGCCGCCAAATATGTAAGCGTTTCTGTTTCTGACGCTTATTTTTTCGGCGCATATTAAAAATATCGAATACTGCCTGCCATTTTTTTCAACGGTGTAAACAGTCCTTATTCTTATTCCGGTAAAACCCGCGCCTGCCAGCAGGTCAAAAATCTCATCCCTGTCAAAACCAAAATGATAAATACCATCATTATTACCATGAAAAGTTCCGTCTTCTTTTTCCAGGTCTGCTATGGCTATTCGCCCGCCTTCTTTGAGGGAGTTAAAAAATTTTTTAAGCGCCGCAGCCGTGTCCTTTACGTGGTGCATTGACATTGAAGATAAAATAACGTCGTAATTGTTTTCAAATCCGGGTATTGTTTCAATATCAGCGTTAAGCGTGGTTATGTTTTTTTTCTTTTCATTGTTTATTTTATCGCGCAGCTGTTTAAGCATTGCCTCTGACGCGTCAACAGCCGTCACCTGCCCTGACAGCTCCGCCGCTTTAAGGGTGATAAGGCCGGTGCCGGCGCCAAAATCCATGACTTTGTAGGTTTCTTTAAGCTTCACGCACTTTATCATTGCCTGCGCTATGGCTTCAGCCATTTTTACCCTGGCCTCTGTATCCCACTCTTTTGCCTTTTCTTCAAAAGTATCCATTGATTCTCCCTGCTTTTTTATTTCCTTTAACAAATTATAGATACTGATACGCGTTAAATCAACACGCAAAAAAAAAGAGGCGCAATATATGCGCCTCTAAAATCAGCGAATAGAGTGTGTCCCATAAGCTTTGGCTTATTCATTATATTATTATTTATGGGCTTTGGCTTATACTTTATGGCTTATTATCCGCCCTTGGGGCCCGCCCTTCTGTTCATATGCTGCCCCGCAAAACCCTTCATATTCTTAAATGAATTTGTCTGCTTAAAATGCTCCCACGGTTTTTCCTTGTGGATTTTCTTTGCCGGTTCCGCCGGCGCACTGCCTTCGGCCTTTAATTCCGCCGGTTCCTGTTTCTTTTTGTCGTCAGCCATACAGCACCGCCTTTTGTAAGTTTTCTATATTATACTACACAATTTATAAATTGTTGACTGCATTTATCAACTTATTGCTGCTATAAAATCCGACAAAAAAAGCCCCGCTGAAAACAGCGGGGCTTTTTAATTATGCAAAATTTTCTATTGAGGCCCCGGCACAGTATCGCATGTAATGTTTTTATTGCTTCCCGGAAGGTAAGTGCTGGGATTTACCGGATAAGGGTGTTCCCAGTCCGCAATAGGCGGCGTAACACCGCATATTCCGGCGTAATCGCCGGGCGTCGGGCCGTTATCAAATCCGCTTGCGTCATTGTCAACTAAAGCAGTAACATAATACGTACCCGGATAAAACATAAAAAAGTCGTAACCAAACGAAGTGCCGGATGCCGGAGTTGTCCCTTCAACCCCTGTGAAAACTTCATATCCGTCAGACCAAGGGCCTGTTGAAACATATATAACATAAGGACTGCCTGTCAGCGTACCAGGCGCTGTTATTGTGCCGTTGACATTTGAAGCCACATCAACCATTGTAAGGTTTACAGTCATATTGCCGTTTATGTTAAGATTAGGCTCGGAAGGAATATTCTGTAGATTTGTGGTGTTGTAAACTCCCACATAATCGCCGTAAGACGGGTCGCCGTCATCCGAACCATCCGCGTCCGCGAATCCGCCCAGTATGTATGTTCCGGGTTCAACCCCATATAAAGTGACGCTGAAATTATTGCCGGAAGGAAGGGTTTCTTCTCCGTATTCCGGTGATATTCCCGGCTTTAAACTTTCTGAAAATAAACCAATACTAGCGTCACCCGCAGAAGTACCCGGCATTGTCACGTTAACAGTGACATTATACCAGTACCGTTCCATATCAATTGACAGCCCTGTATTTGGCAGAAATGTTGACGGGCCAGAAGGCGGTTCAAAAGGTGAAGAAGCATTTGCATACCCCAGATAATCACCCGGCGTAAAGGTGCCTGAATTATCCATATCAACAACAGCATACACGTAATAATTGCTTCCCAGTCCAAAATTCGGTTGAAAAGAAAAATTAGTAAAATTGCCTGCCGTACACAGATTATTGTATATGAATAAATATCCGTCTGTTTCATCCTGGTTATTGTCAATAACCACAAAATACTGTTTACCTTCCAGTGAAACATCGTAGTTTAAGGCTCCTCCCACGCTTCCCGGAGTGGGATTAACGGTAGGCGTATGGATTAAAGTAAAAACAGGCGTCGGCGTTGCTGCTGGCTGCGACGGCGAAGAACCGCTGTCTTTTGAACACCCGGAAAAAACAAAAACAAGCATGAAAACAAAAAGGCCAAATAAAAGCATAACTTTTTTCATTGCCATACCTCCCCTTTTAATTTGTAGTTTAATTATACCTGCATTTTAAATTTTTTCAATTTTTATATCTTAAACCCGAATTTTTTCTTTTTGCCTTTTTTTATATTTATCCCGCCCCTGATGTCTTCTATTTTGTCGCGCAGTATGGCGGCGCGTTCAAAATTAAGCGCCGACGCCTCTTTTGCCATTTCTTCTTCCATTTTCTTTATCAAATCAGCCCTGTCCGTGTATTCTATATTTATCTCTTCTTCGGCGACAGGCACCGTAAAATAATCCATTTCATAAACGCTTCCCTGTATGGCTTTAATCTCTTTTACTATGCTTTTCGGCGTTATATTATTTTCTTTGTTATAAGCCTTCTGCTTGGCGCGCCTTCTTTCGGTTTCGTTTATCGCGCGCCTCATTGAATCAGTCATTGTGTCCGCGTACATTATAACCTTTCCGTTCACGTTTCTTGCGGCGCGGCCGGTTGTCTGAATAAGCGATTTATCCGACCTTAAAAACCCTTCCTTATCCGCGTCAAGAATCGCAACCAGCGACACTTCCGGTATGTCAAGCCCTTCGCGGAGCAGATTAATGCCTATTAACGCGTCAAACTTTTTCTCGCGCAGCTCCCTTATTATCTGAATGCGCTCCAGCGTGTCTATGTCGCTGTGCAGGTAGCGGCACTTTACCCCTTTGTCCTTTAAATACGAAGTCAGGCTTTCCGCCATTTTTTTTGTAAGGGTGGTGACAAGCACGCGTTCGTTTTTCTCGGCGCGGCTTTTAATCTCCGCCATCAGGTCGTCAACCTGGCCGTCTGTTTTTCTTATCTCTATTTCCGGGTCAATAAGGCCGGTGGGCCTTACTATCTGCTCCGCTATGTTTTCAGAGCCGGATTTTTCAAGTTCATAATCGCCGGGCGTGGCCGATACAAAAACCGCCTGGTTCATCTTTTTTTCAAACTCCTCAAAGTTAAGCGGCCTGTTGTCATACGCGCAAGGCAGGCGGAACCCGTAATCTATCAGGTTTTTTTTGCGGGAGCGGTCGCCGGCGTTCATCCCGTGAAACTGCGGCAGGGTCACGTGCGATTCGTCCACAAACATTATGTAATCCTCCGGAAAATAATCAAGAAGGGTGTACGGCGCCTCACCGGGTTTCCTTCCGTCCATAAGGCGCGAATAATTCTCTATGCCCTTGCAGAATCCCATTTCTTCAAGCATTTCAATGTCATAATTGACGCGCGATTTTAAACGCTCGTATTCAACCGGCCTTTCTTTATAGAACTTCAGCCTGTCTTCAAGCTCCGCTTTTATCTCTTTTACCACGCCCTTCATTTTTTCCGGCTCCATTACATAGTGCGATGCGGAATAAACAGCGGTCCTGCGCACCCGGTTGATTACGTTTTTGGATACAGGCTCTATTTCGCTTATTTTTTCTATTTCGTCGCCGAAAAGCTCAATGCGCAGGGCTGTGGTGGAATAAGCCGGCCAGATTTCAACTATATCGCCCTTTACACGGAATATGCCCTGAGTGAATTCAAACTCGTTTCTCTGATACTGCATGCGCACAAGGCTTTCGGCAATGTCATCGACGGACATCCTTCCGCCCTCTTCCATAAACAGGCGGATGTTTTTGTAATTTTCAGGCGAGCCCAAACCGTATATGCACGACACTGACGCCACGATGATGACGTCCCTGCGCGTTAAAAGTTTCTGCGTGGAAGCCAGCCTTAACCTTTCAAGCTCGTCGTTTATGGCAGAATCTTTTTCTATGAACATGTCCCTGTGCGGAATATAAGCTTCGGGCTGGTAATAGTCGTAATAGGATACAAAATATTCAACCGCGTTATCCGGGAAAAATTCCTTGAATTCCATATACAGCTGCGCGGCAAGCGTCTTGTTGTGCGAGATAATGATGGAAGGCCTGTTAAGCTGTTCTATCACCTTTGCCATGGTGAAAGTCTTGCCGGAGCCGGTTACGCCCAGAAGCGTCTGGAATTTTTCGCCACCGGCAATGGAAGAGACAAGTTTTTTAATTGCCTCGGGCTGGTCGCCCTGCGGCGTAAAATCTGATTTTATTTTAAATTTATCCATAAAAACAACCCCTTATATATAACACTTTAGCAAATTAGGCAATTAAGCAATTAAGCTATAGCAGAAAACATAGCCCTTTAACGAATTATGCAATTAAGCTATAGCGGAAACCTGATATTTTCGATTTTGCTTAACTGTCTGTTTTATGCTTATATTTTCCCGCTTATGCTTAACTGCCTATCTGCTTTTTGCTTATGCTTATCTGCCTGTCTGCTTTTTGCTTATATTTTTCGCTTATGCTTATCTGCTTAATTGCCTAATGTGCTATTACTTAATTTTCCTGTATTTCGCGATAAGCGCGTTGGTTGAAGCGTCATGTTTAAGCTGCGAATCCGATTCCAGGTCAGGCGCTATTTTTCCGGCAAGGACCTTTCCAAGCTGAACTCCCCACTGGTCAAAAGCATTTATTCCCCAGATAACGGACTGCGTAAACACGCAGTGTTCATAAAGCGCGATTAATTTGCCAAGCGCTTCAGGGGTAAGTTTTTCCATCAGGATTGTGGTGGACGGTTTATTGCCTTCAAACACCTTATGGTTCACAAGGTTTTCCGGCGTTTTTTCAGCCCTTACTTCATCCGCTGTTTTTCCAAAGGCAAGCGCGGCCGACTGCGCGAACACGTTGGCCATTAACAGGTCATGGTGATTGCCGGTTGGATTAAGCGATTTGCCGAAAGCTATAAATTCGCATGGTATTAATTTTGTGCCCTGGTGTATAAGCTGGTAAAAAGAGTGCTGCCCGTTGGTGCCCGGTTCTCCCCAGTATATGGAACCTGTCTGATAGGTGACGCGCTCGCCTTCGTTGGTGACCGTCTTTCCGTTACTTTCCATTGTCATCTGCTGCAGGTAGGCGGGGAAGCGTTTTAAATACTGTTCATAAGGCAGCACGGCTATTGTTTCCGCGCCGAAAAAATCCGCGTACCATAAGCCAAGAAGCGCCATGATAACAGGCATGTTTTTTTCAAAAGGCGCTGTCCTGAAATGCTCGTCCATTTTATGAAAACCGCCAAGCATGGCGCGGTAATTGTCCGCACCCAGCGCTATCATATTGGAAAGCCCTATCGCGGATGTCATTGAATACCTTCCGCCCACCCAGTCCCAGAATTCAAACATATTGGCCGTGTCAATCCCGAACTTTGAAACCTCTTCGGCGTTTGTTGAAAGCGCCACAAAATGTTTTGCTATGGCTTTATCATCCTTAAGAGCTTTTAATACCCACGCGCGCGCTGTATGCGCGTTTGTCATTGTTTCAAGGGTGGTAAATGTCTTTGACGCCACTATAAAAAGAGTCTCTTCCGGATTCAGGTCGTGCGTGCATTCGGCAAAATCAGTGTCGTCTATGTTTGAAACAAAGCGGAACACAAGGTTCCTCTGCGTGTATTTTTTAAGGGCTTCATACGCCATAACCGGGCCCAGGTCAGAACCGCCTATGCCTATGTTAACAATATTTTTTATTGTTTTGCCTGTGTACCCTTTCCATTCGCCCTTTCTTACTTTTTCCGAAAACGCCGCCATTTTGTCAAGGGTGGCGTGCACTCCCGGCATTACGTCTTTGCCGTCAACCATAATTTTTGCCGTTTTCGGCGCGCGCAGCGCGATGTGCAGCACAGACCTGCCTTCGGTGTTGTTTATCTTTTCTCCCTTAAACATACTTTCTGTTTTTTCCCTAAGCCCGGCTTCTTTTGCAAGTTTAAAAAGAAGGCTCATAGTTTCGCCGTTTGCCCTGTGCTTGGAATAATCAAAATAAACGCCTTCTTCCTCAACAGCCATTGTTTCCGCGCGGTCAGGTTCAAGCGCGAACATCTCCCTTAAATGAAGGTTTTTAATCTTTTCATAGTGTGACTGCAGTTCCTTCCACGTATTTAAGCCTGATAATTTTGCCATTCTTAAAATGTCTCCTTTTGGTTTAATTTTAATTGAAATTTAAGCGGGTTAAAAGCAAAAAATAAACGGCTGATTTACTTTGAATTCTGCCTCTTTGCCACTTCCGCGGCTATCTGTTTTACTTCGGGGTTGTCCGCGTATTTTTCCGACGCCTTGTTATATATGTGAAGCGCTTCCTTAAGCATGTTCTGATTAATGTATATGAAAGCGGTTGTAATCAGCGAATCAAGCGTGTCGTCGTTTACTTCAAGGTCATTGCGCTCCTCTGTTTCATTATCTTCTATAAGTTCGTCAAATTTAGATGACATTTTAAGCGGCGCGGCGGACGGCTGCGCAGGGACTGAAACAGGAACCGGAGCGGCAGCAGGGACAGGCGCCTCTTCTTTCGAGTTTTTTATTTCTTTTGCTGTTTCCAGCGCCGTCTTTGCAAGGGTCGGCAGGGCATAGGCGCCTTTTAGCGCGTCTGACAGGCTTTTTTTCTTTTCTTCCCCGTTGGCCGGCTGTTTTTTAAGGTCATCAAGATTAAATTGTTTCTGCACCGGTTCGTTTTTCACCGTCACCATCTTTTTTTCCGCGGTTGCGGCGGCAGGCGCGGGCTCTGCCGGCGCGGCAACAGGTTCCGGTTTTGGCATTGATTCCCTGGCCTTTTGCATAATCTCTTCTTTCTGCCTGTTCCACTTATCTATGGCTTCCTGTTTCAGCCTTTCAAGAAGCATTTTTTTCTTTTCTTCCTGCTCTTTCATTATTTTCTGAACTTCTTCGGCTTTAAGTTTTTCGTTCTTCTGCGCTTCATCCAGTTTGGCCTTCAGTTCAACGGCGGCTTTCTGTATTATTTCAAGCTCCATTTTTTCATACTCGCCCTGCATCCTTGCCTCTTCTTCCAGAAGCATGCGCGCGCGTTCTTCCTCTTCCTGCATTATCTTTTTATTGCGCTCCTCAATTGCCTTTCTTTTTATCTCTTCCAGTTTGTCTTTGGGCGAACTGTCAATTTTTTCCCATACTTTTTCACCGGTGCCTTTTGAAGCCACAATGGAATATACCCTGTGAAGCTTTTCCCTTAAACCCTTGTCGTTCGGGGCAAGCTTTAAAGCCGTAATATATGTTTCCACAGCGCCGTCATAATCGCCGTTGTTTAAATAGTTCTGCGCCATGATGTCAAATTTATCCACAAGCTCATTGCCCGTGCCGTACGACTTTGCCTGCATTTCATTTTCCATCTGTTTCATTTTAATGGTTTTATGCCTGGCTTCGGCGTCGTTTAATTCCTTTATTTTAATATTTATCGGGTATTCCTCGCTGTTGAAATCCCCTATGGATTCATAGATAAGCCTGGCCGCGTCAAATTCGCCGTCCATAACCTTTTTTTCCGCGTCGCGTATCATGGTCCTTAAAGTGGACTTAAGCTTGTTTTTTACCCTTGGCTCTTCAGGATAGGTTTTAATGACTTTCTTGATTATCCTTATCATTTTGTCGTACTGCAGTTTTTTTTCGTGGATGGAAAGCGCCGCCACGTACCCGTCAAGCGCTTTTAATGAGTTGCCTGTCTTGGAATATGAATCCGCCAGCATATTAAGGATATTTACGTCTTCAGGTTCGGCCCCGGACAGTTTTTCATACAGTTCAATGGCTTTTTTATACTCTTTATTCTGGTAGTAGCCGTTGGCAAGTTTTACGTACAGCTTTTTTTCGTCCGCGTCCACTATTGCCGTCTCCCTTGTTGCCGTCTCCCGCAATGCAATAATACAAGTTGAAATACGGGGCATTTTCAACCATTACAGGGATTATTATAATACAATAAGGGGATAAACTCAATTGTTAAAAACCGGGGGGCTGAAGGAAAAAATTAGGCAGTTAAGCATTAAGCAGATAAGCAGAAGCTCTGCTCCGGCTGCCAAATCTTAACCGAACCGTCGTTATTACGAAGCCTACTGAAAAAATACATCCAACCCCTGTTGTGAAATCTGCGGCAACTTACATGATTTTTTCATTTTTTGTTCTATATTTGTCTTTACTTCCATCCCTCTGTCCCTCCGTGCATCCGTCCCTCCAAACTACTCCGTCAGCAGTTCCACTTCCACGCGGTTTCCCTTTGCCGGCGCCGCTTCTTTTACGGATACATCTGCAAATTCGCCGTCCCCATAACCCACAATATATATATTTTCGGAAGGAATACCCTGCCCGTCAGACAGGTAATCGGCAACCTGCCTTGCCCTGTCTATTGATAATTTAAGATTTTTTTCAGGGTCGCTTGAATCGGTCGAAAAACCCCTTACAAAAACATAATACCCTTTTGCGTACTGTTTAACAGCGTCAGCCGCCTGGTTTAAAAAAGCGTATTCCTCTATAGGTATTGAAACATCTCCTGCCGGGAATTTTACAGCCGCCAGTATAAGCTTGATTCCGGTTGCCTTAAATTCCGGAAGGTCCGCCTGTATCAGGCTTTTTTGTTCTGTCTGAACGCCGGACTTCTGCGTGACCCTGACTGTAAGCCTGTAACCCCTTCCGCCGGATACAAATTCGTTGCGGCTGTTTGTGCCGTCCCATATCACGCTTCTGATGCCGGCGGGCTTGTTATTAAATTCCGCCATCACATTCCCCGCGCCGTCGGTTATTTCAGCGGACCAGTATTGAACCTGCGCCTCGGGAAAACGCACATTGACCGTGACTTTGTCTTTTCCCGGTGTAAAGATGACATTTTCCGTGCCAACGCTGAATTTTATCCTGTCTGTGTTTATCAGGAATTTTTCCGAAGCGTCATATTTATTTCCCGCAAAGTCTTCAAGTATAAGCTGCGCCCTGTAACCGCCGTCTTTCGCGTATTCGGAAAGCGCGTCTTTGCCGTTCCATGCAAGTTTTGAAGTGAAACCTTCGCCGCTTAACCTTTTGATTGTATGGCCGGCATCGTCCTTTATGACAAACTGCCAGGATTTTATGTCCTTATGAGGGGAATCAATGCTTATAGCCATCTCTTTAATTACGGTAAGCGGGCCGGGCGCGAAAATTTTTGGCTCCAGATACAGATCAAACACAGGCGGCGTTTTGTCCACGGAAACCACCCTTGTCTTCTGCCATAGGACATTTCCGTCCGCGCTTATGGTTACGCGCGCCGTATAATCCCCGTCTTTTAATTCCGCGGCCTGTTCATCAAGCCCGTTCCATTCAAAATATCCTGGCACCCTTCCCGTGCTTTTTAAAGAACGCACAAGGATGTTTTTACCGTCAAAAATTTCAAGCACGGTGACCGTGTTTGCCGGGTCGTACGGCGCATCCTTTATCGTGAATCTTATGATGCCGACGCCCGGAGAAACGTATTTATCCGATAATTCCACGGACACGCCCGCATAAGCGTCTTCTGCCACGGACGCGGTTTTTTCTTCCGGCTGTTTTTCAGCGGTTATTATTGCCGGCTTTTCTTCTTTTATTTCTTTTTTTATCAACTCCCCAAAATACCAGGACGCGTCTATTTTATGGCTTTCGCCGAAACCTCTCATGTCCGGCAGGAAGGCGTAATCAACCTTAAATTCTTTCCTTGAATAGGAAAAGCCAAAAGCCAGAGCCGCGCCTGATTCGTATATGGATTCCCAGGCAAACCCGGCCCTGAACCCGAAGTTTCCGGCAATTTCATTTTCAAATGTTTTTTCTCCGCCCAAATACACGCCAAAACCATCACTGCCGGGGCTGCCCGAAAAATATTTCATATCCATGGCGGCAAGCGCGGTTTTATCAAAAATCCAGGCGGCGCCGAATCTTGCCGAATACGGCACAGCTTCCCCGGCGCCGTTGCTCCATTCGGCTTTTGTGTCAAGGTCATTGACAACAAAAGCAAAACGCATTTTATTATCAAGATATGACGGCACGTATATGACACCCGCGTTTATGCTTGGGACAAAAACGCTTAAATCATAATCTTTGGCGGAAATCATAACTCCTTTAAAGTTCACCCCTATCGAAAACTCACGGGCCTTGTCAACAAAAGCGGAAGCGGAAAGGTACATTACTCCCTTTGAGAATATGGAAGAGGCATATGAAGTGTTTATGTAGGCCGCGGATAACCCAATATCTTCAAAGCCTGGATAAAAAGCGCAAAAACCAAAATCAGACTGCGTGCCTTTGAATACGGAGTGGTAAAATAAGTTTACGCTTGCCTTTTCAATAAGTGATAATCCGGCAGGATTCCAGTAAAAAGCGGAATAGTCGTCAGCAACGGCGGAAAACGCCCCTGCCATCCCCGAAGCGCGCACCCCGGGCGATTTAAGCATATCTTCGCTGAAATCACCCGCTTTCGCGGAACACGCCATCAACAATGTGAATACTGAAATTAAAAACAGTTTTTTCAATATTTCCCCTGTGTTAAATTAATAAAGACACTATAAATATATCATAAATACGGACGGACTGTATAAATAAAAAAACCCGGCGCCTTTTTGGACGCCGGGCTATTAAAGAAAGCTGTTATTACAGCCTTTTTTTAAAAACTATTAAAGAACTTTGTCTTTAAGGTCTTTTGCAACCCTGAATTTTACAACTCTCTTTGCAGGTATCTTGATTTCCGCGCCTGTGGCGGGGTTCCTTCCGATTCTTGCTTTTCTGTTCTTTACGGCAAGGATTCCAAGCCCCTGAAGCTTAACCTTTTTTTCTTTCTTAAGGGTCTTGATAACCACTTCGTTAAACGCGTCAAGAACCGCATTCACTTCTTTCTTGCTCTGCTTTGATTCTTCTGCGATTGCTGCAATCATCTGGCTTTTCGTCATGCTGCACTACCTCCTAATGAATTTTGTGGTTCTGATATCGTTAAATATCTTATTATCTTTTTAAAACGCCCAGCCAAGTTCAAAATCAAACGAAGGAAGTATAACGCCGCTGAAAGGCGCGTCCAGGTCAAAGTTAGCGTCAGGAGAAGTGACTGACGCGGAAAAATTCTTCATGCCGCCAAGGCAAATTCCCATTTCAAACCCTCCCTCAAACACCCACCTGTAGCCTGCCTGCAGCCCAAGAAAATAAAGCGCGCCTGTCGCGGTCTGGTTATCCTTTGAATAGGAAGCCATCCAGGAATCAAACCTTGGCCCCAGAAACCAACCTTCAAGCGCCTTGTTCTGCGGATGAAAGAAAACATCAGCCCCATATCCAAAAAGGCCCCATCCTTCCTGGTTTAATCCCCAGTAAAAACCCCTTACCCTTACGCTTAAATTATCAATTATTTTTCTTTCGTAACCAAGATTAAAAAAAGCGCCCAGATATGGCCAAACATTTACGCTTATCGCGTTGTCATAAGTCTGCGTCTGAACTGTTTCGGAATTTTCCGCGAAAACCAAAGTTGAAAAACCAAGAATTAAGGCAAGAAATAAGACTGTTGCTTTTTTTCCCATACTGCCCTCCTTATTTTAATGACTCTTTATAGCATACTATAATATTGAGGTCAACAAAAAAATCAATGTTTATGGGCTTTACAACATCATACCGACGTTATTTATTAATAGACACGGACTTTTCTTAATTTATTTTTACGGCCCTGCTATATATACTGCTTTTTCTGTATTATAAAAAGCGCGTCTTCAGCAAAAAAATTAGCAAACATGGATTTTCTGCGCATCCTTTTTCCGTTTTTTACAAGATAAATTTCTTTCAGTATCTTAATATCGTGTTTGGCGCAGAATTCCTTAAAATCCTTAACCGTAAGATGCCTGATATTCGGCGTGTTATACCATTCATACGGAAGCTTGGAAGTCTTGGGCATTACCCCCTTAAAGAAAAGCCCGAAACGGATTGAGTAATGCGCGAAATTAGGGAATGAAACTATCGCTTTGGAACCTATCCTTACAATATGCTGCAATACGCTGTCCGGCCTCTGCACCGCCTGCATTGTTTCGGTCATTATCACGTAGTCATATGATTTATCCTTGTACTGCAAAAGCCCTTCATCTATGTCTTCCTGAATTACGGACACCCCTTTTTTCACGCAGTTTAAAACAGCTTCCGTGCTTATATCAATGCCCAGTCCGTATATGTCTTTCCTGTCCATAAGCATTTTTAAAAGGTCGCCGTTTCCGCACCCAAGGTCAAGCACCCTGGCTTTGTCCTCAATAATGGCGGATATTTCCTCGTTTATCCTGTCTTCGTATGCCTGCCTGTTCATGTGGTTTTTCTTAAGCCTTTCCGCGTCAATTGTTTTTACTTCCACTTTTATTTTTTCAGACACAGTTATACCCTTGAATGTAACAAAAAATTTTTAATTGCCTGGGAAAGAATTTTATTTTCGTTCATTGTTTTCTTTTCAAGCAGAAAAGCGTCGTGGCCGTGCTTGCTGTCTATTTCAATGTAAGACACGTCCTTGTTGTTAACCCTTAACGCTTCCACAATCGCCTTTGACTGGTCAGGCGAAAAAAGCATGTCAGAAGTGAACGATATAAGCAAAAATTCTGCTTTGGTTCGTTTCATAGCCTGCTTTAAGGAGCCGCCGCCCCACTTGGCCGCAGCGTCATAGTAATCCATTGCTTTTGTTATATAAAGGTAGCTGTTGGCATCAAACCTTTTTACGAATTTTTCGCCCTGATACGCAAGGTAGCTTTCCACCGCGAATTCCCTTTCAAAATCCTTGTCAAACACGGTGGACCCTGTCGTGCACGGCACTTCTTTTTCATACCTTATTTTATAACTTAGGTTTTTTTCGCCGCTCTGAAGCCTGCGTTTGAATTTTTCAGCCATTCCCTCTTCGCTTAAATACGTTATATGCCCTATCATCCTTGCTATGGCAAGGCCTTTTAATTTTTTATCCCTGCCGTAATATTCGCCGTTTTCCCATTCCGTATCCGCCTTTATGGCGTTTCTGCCCACTGTGTCAAAAGCTATTTCCTGGTCTGACAATGCCGCGCATGACGCTATAACAATGGCGCTTTTGGGGACATCCGGAAACTGCAGCGTCCATTCAATTGCCTGCATTCCGCCCATGGAACCGCCTATTACGGTCACAAGCTGGCTGATTCCAATGGAATCCAGAAGCGCTTTCTGCGCTTTTACCATATCTGAAATAGTTACAACAGGGAAAGAAAGGCCGTAAGGTTTTCCTGTTTTTGGATTTACCGAAGACGGGCCTGTGGATCCGTAGCAGCTGCCTAAAACATTGGAGCATAATACAAAATATTTGTTGGTGTCCATTGCCTTGCCCGGCCCCACCATTAGGTCCCACCAGCCGGGTTTGTTGTCCCCTTCGTGATAACCCGCCACATGCGCGTCGCCTGACAGCGCGTGCAGGATTAAAATCGCGTTTGTTTTATCCTTATTAAGTTCGCCGTATGTTTCATACGCTATGGTGACAGGCCCTATTTTCTGGCCGCTTTCAAGAATGAATTCATTTGGAGGTCCGCCGAATGTGAAAAACTGCGGTTTAACAACAGGTTGTGGGTTTCCCGGGGGTTTTTCCATTTACCGCGCGACACTCTCCTTTACACGAATTTTTGTCAATCTTTAATGATAATTTAACATATTTGCGGAGGATTACAAGAAAAAATTAAACTGCGGCAGCATAAAAAATAATTTACGTTTTTTGTATGTGCAATTTTGCCGCGGTGTTTTTATTTTAAAATCACCGGCATTTTGTGATAACATAACCTGAATAGAAAATAAGGAGATTTAAATAATGAAAATACTGCTGCTTGTCTGCTGCGCTCCTGACGCCACGTACAGCACACTGGCGCTGCGCGAAGCCGGTTATGAGGTTATTACTTATTTTTACAACCCCTGCATACACCCGCAGGAAGAGTATGACAAACGCCGCGCGGCAATGGCGCAGCTTGCGGATAAAATGGCAATTGAAGACATTAAAGAAGTGCCGTATGACCCGGAACGGTTTTTTGAGGCGGTTAAAGGCTTTGAAAGCGAACCTGAAGGTAATAAAAGATGCGATATATGCTTTAAACTGCGCCTTATGGAAGCCGCGCGCAAATGCAAAGAGCTTGGGCTTGAGATTTTTGCTTCAACCCTTACCATTTCGCCGCATAAGAACGCGGCGCTTATAAACGCGCTTGGAAAAGAAGCGGCGGAGCATTACGGGGTAAAATATTATGAATCTGATTTTAAGAAGAAAGACGGTTTTAAAAAATCAATCACGATGTCCAAAGAGTTCGGCCTTTACAGGCAGAATTACTGCGGGTGCGAGTTTTCAATAAGGAAATAAATATCCCATAACCTTTTATCCCATATCCCATAGATTAAAATCAATGACCAAAATATAGAAAATTGGATTAACACCTGCAGGGGTTGGGTGTGTTTTTTCAGTATGCGCCGCGCAAGTATAGCATGTATACAGCAGGGGCTGTTTAATGCTGCGCCGGCATATACGTATGTCCCGCGGGCTCACGACTGCCAATGAATTAACTTACCTGTGGATTTCAAACTTATTTGGTTACAAGAACACCAATTTGCGGCGCGTGCTGAAAAAATACACCCGGCCCCTGTAGGCCCGAGGGTCGGAAGGTCAGAGGTTCAGATATAAAAACAAATTTACTGCCGCGGGCTAAAGACCCGCGTCTACCAAAACAAAATCAAACCACTTCAATCAAATACAAAAAAAGAGTCGTGGAATTTTAAACAGGAGTAATAAAAAGTTTTTATATCTTGAATTTTTCCATTTGTGAAGAAAGAATTGAAATGGTTTCTGACATTTTTGACGCTGTTTCCGCCACCTGCTGGGCGTGGCTTAACTGTTCTTCCGCCGATGACGACACCTGTTCGGAAGAAGCCGAAGCTTCCTGCGTGGCAGCGGCAACCTGTTCCATCTGCATGAACACATCTTCAATAGAGCCTGTTATGTTTGAAAACATTGAATCCACGTTTTCCATAAGTTCCATTCCTTCATTGGCGGTCTTTTTTGTTTCTTCTGTAATGCTGGCCGCGTGCTCCGAATACTGCAGTATTTCCTTTAATATTTTAGTGACTTCCTTGGTGGACTTTGCCGAATCATCCGCAAGTTTTCCCACTTCAGTCGCGACCACGGCAAACCCGCGCCCTGCCTGGCCGGCGCGCGCCGCTTCAATAGCCGCGTTTAATGACAAAAGGTTTGTCTGCGATGTAATTTCCTGGATTACTTTTACAATGTCGCCTATTTTTGAAGCGCGCTCGCCAAGCTGGCTTACTATCTGCGCGTCTTTTTCAACCGATTCTTTCATTGCTTTCATTTTTTCAGAAAGGCCCGTCACGGCTTCGTTTCCGGACTTGGACATTTCGCTTGTCTTGCGCGCGGATTCAGCCACAGCCTGCGCTGTTTCCGCTATTACCTGATTGGCCCCGGATATCTGGTTCATTGTGGCTGTGACCTGTTCGGTGGCGGCCCTTGAATCATCAGATACGCGCGCCAGTTCGTGCGAAGATTCGCTTAAAAAATTAGAAGTATTTTTTATGTCATTTAAAAGATTTTCTATGCTTTCCACCATTTTTTTGAATGAACTGCCCATCTGGTCTTCCTTGGAACGCATGAAAATTTCCGAATTAAGGTTGCCTTCGGATATCTGTTTGGCGCAGTAAGTCATCTTTTTTTCCGCCTGAATCAAAAGGTTTGTTTTTTTGCCAAGTTCATTCATCATTTCATCACCGGTTTTTTCATTGGCGGAAACATTTAAATTGCCTTTAGACAGGGCATCAATTACCTGAAAATAATCGCTTAAACCTATTGACTGGTTAAGGATTGTGTCGTGGAGTTTTTTGTTTTCAATGAAAAGTTTGCGCAGCTCCGCGCCTATAAGCCCCGTAAGAAAAAAAACCGCAAGCGCCAGCAGAATAAATATTCCCGGGCCGGCATCTATTTTTTCAAGCCACTGCATCATGCCTATAACAGATGCCAGAACAAGGACAGCAGCCGCGGCCGCGTATAAAACTGTTATTTTCTGTTCTCTGTTAAGCTTTGCCACCGTTTGCGCCTTTCGTGATATTGGAATCAAACACAATTAAGGCCCTTATTCTTTCTTATAATAGCACAATATGTTTGAATTATCTGCTGTTTTTTATACAGGCGACCCTATGACTATTATTCCTATTATTATGAAAACTGCCGCGCCCAACACCGGAAGTATGTCTTCTATTATATGGCCCGCTTTTCTGAACTTATCGCCCGCTGTTTTTTCCCTTATAAACCATACCGCAACCGATACCGCGGTTGTGGCAAGCGCCATGCCCGACATAAAAATAAGCATAAACCATACAGCCTGTTTTACAAGCCCCAGCGCTATGGCAGTGACAATAATTCCGCTTGTAACCGGGCACGGTATTATGCCGGCGTTGAATGCTATTAAAAAAGGGTTCCCGTCATCTGACTGCCCGTGTCCGTGGCAGTGAACGCATTCATGTTTTATTTTGGCAATAATGAAGGTGTAAAGCATATAGGCGCCTATGCTTATTGTTATCCCGCCGGCCACAAACTTCATGATTTCATTTAACCTGTCAACAGGCACCGTTGATTTAAGAAGGAACCATGTGCCAAACACCACAACAGACGCGGATAAAGCGTGAAAAACCGCTGTCATTGATGAGGCTATAAAAACATTTGAAAATTTTCTTTTGGAAGCAACCACCCACGCCTGTACAATAATTCCGCCGTGCGCCATACCGACGCCGTGAAGCAGCCCGTAAACGAATAATATTGAAGCAACGCCCCA
>ENA-UOWO01002312-UOWO01002312.1-activated-sludge-metagenome-genome-assembly--contig:-NODE-2312-length-23794-cov-6.938414_pt1 | contig 23794 bp, 24 predicted proteins | sample MGYA00238148_ERZ761564 | MGnify/ENA primary metagenome ERZ761564 (study PRJEB28885, sample SAMN05720194) | activated sludge metagenome | isolation source: Anaerobic digester | place: USA... | reverse complement strand
AACTATACTCTATTAATAATATGGAACATCAAGAAATAAAAGCTAACGCAGTCTATACCACTAACGAAACTCAGGCTATTCTTAAAGTAAGTAATAGCACGATGAAAAGAATGCTTAAAAATGGCTTGATAAAAGCTAATAAAGTCGGCGGTCAATATCGTATTCTAGGAAAGGAAATTTTACGTTTAGTCTCGCCGGAAGTAGAAAAAAAAGCTATTAAGTCATATTTAAATATCAAGCAAAAAGTAGTTAACAAAATTAACAAATGGTAAATAATATGGAGAACAAAAAGGCTTTAATCACTGGCATAACCGGTCAAGACGGCTCTTATCTCGCCGAATTATTGTTAGAAAAAGGCTACGAAGTGCATGGGATCATGAGGCGTGCTTCAACTTTCAACACAGCAAGGATAGATCACTTGCTAAAAGACCCTCACAAAACTAATGTCCGATTATTTGGACAATATGGTGATTTGTCTGATGGCAGCAATTTAAACCGCATTCTAGAAAAGGTTCAACCCGATGAAATCTATCATTTGGGAGCGCAAAGTCATGTCAGGGTTAGTTTTGACATACCAGAATATACTGCTGATGTTACCGGCATTGGTACCCTGCGATTACTTGATGCCATACGCGAAACTGGACTAAAGACTAAATTTTACCAGGCATCTTCATCGGAAATGTTTGGTAAAATACTTGAAACACCACAAACAGAAAAAACACCTTTTTATCCGCGCTCTCCTTATGGCTGCGCCAAAGTATTTGCCTATTGGATAACGGTAAACTATAGAGAAAGTTATAATTTATTTACTTGCAACGGAATACTCTTTAATCATGAATCTCCTCGACGTGGAGAAACATTCGTAACGAGAAAAATAACTCGAGGATTTGCGCGAATAAAACTAGGCAAAGATGAAAAAATATTTTTGGGCAATTTAGACGCTAAACGTGATTGGGGATATGCGAAAGATTACGTTGAGGGAATGTGGCTTATGCTTCAACAAAAAAAAGCTGATGATTATATTCTGGCCACCAACGAAGCTCATAGTGTCCGTGAATTTGTTGAAAAGGCAGGCAGTTTTTTTGGTTTTGAAATTATTTGGGAGGGAAACGGTTTGGATGAGAAAGGAATTGATAAAAAATCGGGAAAAATTTTAATCGAAATCGACCCCAAGTATTTTAGGCCAGCTGAAGTTGATATTTTAGTTGGTGATTATAATAAAGCAAAAAAGGAATTGGGCTGGGAGCCAAAAGTAAAGTTTACAAAATTAATTGAGCTAATGTGCGAAGCTGATTATAAAAACGAAAAAGATACATCTAACTAAAATTTATTTATTTTTTTTCTAAATTTATAAATATGAATAAAGATTCAAAAATATATATTGCTGGACATACGGGATTAGTTGGTTCGGCTATTTTGCGAGCTTTAGAAAGAGGAAAATATACGAATTTAATCTTTAGGACTTATGAAGAAATGGATTTAATTAATCAAGAGGCGGTAGTCGATTTTTTCAAAAAAGAAAAACCAGAATATGTTTTTTTGGCTTCAGGAAAAGTCGGAGGCATTATGGCAAACAACACATATCCCGCTCAATTTATATATGAAAATATCCAAATGCAAAGCAATGTAATACATAGCGCTTACTTAAGTGGTGTAAAAAAACTCTTGTTTCTTGGCTCTGTTTGTATTTATCCAAAATTATGCCCAGTACCTGTGAAAGAAGAGTATTTGTTAACCGGATCGCTTGAGCCAACTAACGAACCGTATGCTATTGCTAAAATCGCTGGTATAAAAATGTGCCAGAGTTATAACCGACAATATGGGACAAACTTCATTTCCAACATGCCTTCAAACTTATTTGGGCCGAATGATAATTTTAGTCCAAGGGATTCTCATGTTCTGCCAGCTTTAATAAGAAGATTTCATGAAGCAAAATTAAGAGAAGACAAAACGATAACATTATGGGGGACGGGGTCACCAAGAAGAGAATTCCTATATGTAGACGACGCGGCTGATGCTTGCTTGTTTTTAATGAACAACTTCAATCCCACAAAAAATCAAAATGAAAAAGGCGAATGTTATTTAAATATTGGCGCTGGCTATGATTTAACTATTAAGGAATTAGCGGAAATGGTTAAAAAAGTTGTCGGTTACGACGGCGAATTATTGTGGGACACTTCTAAACCAGATGGAACGCCAAAAAGATTGTTAGATTCTACGCGAATAAATAAACTGGGGTGGAAACCAAGTATCAATTTGGAAGATGGCATTAAAATGGCTTATAAATGGTTTTGCGATAATTATGAAGAGATAAAAGCTAAGGAGTAGTATCAAAAAAGTAAGTGGAGAATTATTATGAAAACAATAATACGTCCAAAAAAAACTTTTTCTTTAAACGACCTAAAAGAAATCTGGCAATACCGTGAGCTGATGTATTTTTTTACTTGGCGCGATCTAAAAGTGCGCTATAAACAGACTGCTATAGGAATAGCCTGGGCAATCTTTCAGCCATTTATTACCATGGTTATTTTTTCTTTATTTTTTGGAAATTTTGCTAATATGCCATCTGATGGTATACCATATCCAATTTTTGTATATGTCGGCCTACTAATTTGGCAATTTTTTGCCGGATCTTTATCGGAAACCAGTAATTGCCTAATTTCTAATCAAGCGATAATTACTAAAGTTTATTTTCCGAGATTAATTCTGCCTATTTCGTCAGTACTAACAAAATTAGTTGATTTTTTCATTGCTTCAATCATCTTAGTCGGCATGATGATATACTACCACTACACTCCGCATCTTTATGGTCTGCTTGTTTTACCTTTATTGTTAATTATCTCTTTTATGGCAGCAGTCGGCGGCGGTCTTTTTTTAGCATCAATAAATGTTAAATATAGAGACATAAGGTATGCGCTACCCTTCTTTATTCAAATCCTGATGTTTCTTACCCCAGTTATTTATCCTTCTAGTATCGCAGGAAAATATTCCTGGATTCTTGCTATCAACCCAATGACTGGAGTTATAAAAGCGGCGCGCGCTGCTGTTTTTGGCAATACGGATATAAATTGGTTTTTATTGTTAATGTCTCTGCTAGCAACCATCGCTCTGTTCATGGTTGGCGTCATCTTTTTTAAAAAGACAGAAAGATATTTTGCGGACATTGTATAACTATATGGAAAACATTATAACAATAAAAAACTTAGGAAAAAAATATAATATCAAACACCAGCAAGGAGGTTACGTGGCTTTGCGCGACGTCTTGACTTATATTATTAAAAAGCCTTTTAGTTTCTTAAAACACAAAACAAAACAAATAATCGGCTTGGAAAAAACTGAAGAGTTCTGGGCATTAAAAAATATTGATTTACAAATCAAGAAAGGAGAGGTTGTCGGAATAATTGGCGCTAACGGTGCAGGAAAATCAACTTTATTAAAAATCCTTTCGCAAATTACGCCACCAACAACTGGCGAAATAGAAATCGACGGTTCAGTGGGTAGCTTGCTAGAAGTCGGCACGGGTTTTCACCCTGAATTAAGCGGAAGGGAAAACATTTTATTGAACGGGGCAATTTTAGGAATGACAAAAAAAGAAATTGCTAAAAAATTTAATGCCATTATGAATTTTGCGGGTATAGAAAAATTTTTAGACACCCCGGTTAAATATTATTCCTCGGGAATGTATGTTCGTCTCGCTTTTTCAGTTGCGGCCCACATGGAGCCTGACATTTTAGTAGTAGATGAAGTTTTGGCTGTTGGAGACGACGAATTTCAAAAAAAATGTTTAGGTAAAATGAGCGAAATTACTAAAAATGACGGAAGAACAATTCTGTTTGTAAGTCACAACATGAATGCGATCGAAAAACTTTGCAATCGTTGTGTTCTTCTCAAACAGGGGCAAATCGTCATGGATGATAAACCAAGTAAAGTCATAGATTATTATTTAAATAAAGAGGCCCAATTTAATGCTTCTATAGAGTACCAAAAGAAAAATAATGAATTCGGACAAATTTCAAAAATAACTATTTTGAATAAGGACAAGGCGCCCGGAGCGCAAATACCTGTCAGCGAGTATTTTTATATAAAAATTGATTTTGAAATCTATAAACTCGTCAAAGAAAAAACGGTTTTTATTTATTTCTACAGTAAAGGAGAAATATTATTTTTAAGCTCTGAAGCAGACAAAGAAGGAAAATACCGAGATTATGAACCTGGAAAATACACAACAACTGTCAAAATACCAGCGTTTTTGTTTGAAGCGGGTGTTTTGTATTTTGATGTAGTAATTAGAAATTTAAGGGATGGCAAGGGCAACATAGACTATATCCGTAATATTAATATTGAATTATTAAACATAAACAACCCAAGATATTCAATTTATAAAGACAACTACTGGGGGAAGCTATCAACCATACTAGAATACTCGACCGAAAAAAATAATTAAATAAAATCAATGGAAAAAAATATCCAGGAATTAAAAAAAATAATCGTTCAGTCCTCTTATAACGCAGGAGAGGGTCACGTCGCTAGCGCATTTTCTATTCTGGATATTCTCTGGATTTTATATGACAAAGTGCTTAACATTAATCCTTCTAAACCAGGCAATCCTGATCGTGATCGATTCATCCTAAGTAAAGGCCATGCTTCGCTCGGTCTCTACGCCATTCTTGCCAACAAAGGCTTCTTTCCCTTTTCTGAGTTTGACAACTTCGGAAAATATAACAGCATCTTAGGTGGCCATCCAGATCGCAACAAAATACCTGGCGTGGAAGCCTCAACTGGCTCTCTGGGCCATGGTTTCCCGATAGCCGTAGGAATAGCACTCGGATTAAAAATAAAAAAGAGCAAAAGCAAGGTGTATTGTCTTATCGGTGATGGAGAATCTAATGAAGGCACTATCTGGGAATCAGCTCTACTTGCAGCTCATCACAAACTAGACAATCTTTGTTTGATCGTCGACCACAATCACTCTACAGATAGAGCTTTAGTGGTATGTGATTTAATAGAGAAATTTAAATCTTTTGGCTGGAATGGGAGGGGGGTGGATGGCCATAACTATGACGAATTATTTTATGCACTAAAAAACAGCGACAACTGCAAACCAACAATTATTGTGGCTGAAACAATAAAAGGCAAAGGTGTAAAAATGATGGAGAATAATCCTGCCTGGCATCATAAATTTCCCAACAATGAAGAAATTAATATTATTATGGAAGAATTATCATAAAATATATGAGAAAACAATTTGTTAGCACATTAGAAGAGATGCTGTCAAAAGATCAGCGAATAATTTTATTATTAGGTGATATCGGAGTTTTTGGTTTCAAGAAGGCTTTTAAAAAATTTCCTGATCGAGTTTATAATATAGGAATTTTAGAACAATCGACTATAGGTATCGCATCCGGACTAGCAATGACTGAACTTATTCCGGTTGTACATACAATTACACCTTTTCTAGTCGAGAGAAGCTATGAGCAATTAAAACTTGATTTTGGTTACCAAAAATTGGGAGGTAATTTTGTTAGCGTGGGTGGCTCTTATGATTACGCTGCCCTAGGTTGCACACATCATTGTCCAGGAGATGTGGGAATATTAAAAAATATTCCGGGCATGGAAATTATAATACCAGGCTCCGCAGAAGAACTTGATAAACTATTTAGACAAACTTATGATAATGGTCATCCAACTTATTTCCGTTTAAGCGGAAGAAATAATTTTGAATCCTACGAAGTTAATTTTGGAAAAGCAAATGTTCTAAAAAAGGGTAAAAAAGCTACTGTTATAATAGTCGGATCAATCCTAAGTCAAGTACTACCCGCAGTCGAAGATTCAGATGTATCGATCCTCTATTTTACAACAATAAAACCTTTTGACGCAGAAATGTTAAGGCAAAACTGTGACTGCGGCAAGATACTTCTTTGTGAACCTTATTATAGCGGAGCTTTAATAGCAGACATTACTAATGCATTAAAACCAAAACCATTAATAATTGAGGCCGTCGGTGTGCCTGATGAATTTTTAAATAAATACGGCAAAGCAGAGGAGCATGATGAGCATATAGGTTTAACAGTGCAAAATATAAAAGAAAAATTGGATAATTTAATAAAATTATAAATATGAATGATTTATTCAAAATAATCGCGGAAGACACGGAAAAAATAATAAAAGAAGTCAATCTGAACGAAATAAAAGGAAAAACAATTTTAATTACTGGAGCTTCAGGTATTGTGGGCAATTATCTTTTAGCTAGCCTTTGGCAAACATTGAATTCCGATCCGGCTAGAACAAAAGTAATCGCTATAATGCAAAACGATCTTCTCCCCTGCTTAAAAAAATTATTTGATTATGAGGGCGCTAAAATTGTCAATGGAGATTTAAGTGAATATTCGTTCCTGCGAGATCTGCCAAATGCTGATTACATAATTCACGCCGCTGGCTATGGCCAGCCTGGAAAATTTATGGAAAATCCCACAAAGACTTTAAAGCTTAATACCTTGGCAACGTTCATCTTGTTTGACAAACTAAATACTGGAGGAAAATTTCTTTTTATTAGCAGCAGTGAAGTTTACAGCGGTAACAAAAATTTTCCTTATAAAGAAACAGAAATTGGCAAAACTAATACTGATCACCAAAGATCTTGCTATATAGAAGCTAAACGGTGCGGTGAAGCCATATGCAATGCACAGAGAATAAAAGGCATAAATGCTAAATCAGTAAGACTTTCACTCGCCTACGGACCTGGGACGAAGCCAAATGACCAAAGAGTTCTGAACTCTTTTATTCAGAAGGCTATAGAATCAAAGGAAATTAAATTATTAGATAAAGGCGAAGCAAAACGAACATATTGCTACATAACGGATGCGGTAGAAATAATGTGGCATGTCCTGCTCAACGGTAAAGAAGCAATTTATAACATCGGTGGCGAATCAAAAACCACTATTAGTGAGTTGGCGAAAAAAATCGGTAGATATATGGATGTTCCGGTAATTTTTCCTAAAAGCTCAGAAAACACCTTGTCCGGCGCGCCAGAAGATGTTTGTCTTGATATGAAAAAAGTAAAAAATGAATTTAATAAATCTAATTTTACTTCTTTAGACGAGGGGCTTAAAAAAACTATAGAATGGCAGAAAATATTATACAAAAATAATTAAAATAAATTATGAACAAAGGAACAAAAACGCTAAAATTTAACGATTTCGAAAAAATATGGGGTGAAAAACTAAACCCTTTTTTAAAAAAGAAAATTAAAGAATACAATTTCCAGTACATAGAGATTACAAATGAGGAAAGAGATCGATGTTTAGAAAGAATAATACAAGCCTTATTGGCGGATTTCATAGTATTTGCCGGTTCACACCGCCGCAAACAATGGGATAAAGGTTGGGGGGAGAATCTAAAATCTCTATCCAAAAATAATTACAATGATTCTATTTCGCCTAAATACTTTGGTAAGTACAGTATATTAAGAATCAACCAAAAATTTATCAAGCCTGTTTCTAGAGATTTTGAACGTCGTTCATTAGCTGTAATTCTATATTGGCTGGCTGATAAATATATGAGAGAGGCAGATGCAATTTACGAATTCGGTTGCGGAACTGGCCATCACCTATTAGACGTAAGGAAAATAAACCCACATGCGAAATTATGGGGACTTGATTGGGTTACGTCCTCGCAAAAAATAATAAAAAAATTAAGCGATGATTTGTCTGACAACAAATTGTTAGCTCATAAATTTGATTTTTTTAATCCAGATAAAAAATTTAAATTGGAGAAAAATTCCATAATTTATACGGTTGCAGCCCTAGAGCAAACAGGAAAGAATTACAAAAAATTTATAAGTTATTTAATAAAAAATAAACCAAAGCTATGTATTCATATAGAACCTGTTGGTGAGTTACTGGATGAAAATCATCTATTGGATTACTTATCGATAAAATATTTCCAAAAAAGGAATTATCTAAACGGATTCTTGGATTATTTACGCGAACTGGAAAAACAAAAAAAGTTAAAAATCATTAAAGCCCAAAGATCCTATATTGGTAGCATGTTTATAGATGGCTATTCAATTATCATCTGGGCCCCGATCTATGAATAATAATGAGATAAAAGTAAATATTATTCTTCCTATTATTGGTAACACAGGTACAGATTTTCTAAAAACTGTTAGAGCAATTCTTGATCAATCATATAAGAAATACTGTTTGACAATAATTAGCGATTTATCAATTGATAAATTATTTTTAATATCACCTGAAATAAAAGATAACACTAAAGTAAGAACTATCTCTGAGCAATCATTAAATTACGCCGAAGCTGTTAGAAAAGCATCGTTAGAATGTTCGAGTGAGTATATTTTATTAACTAATGAAAAAGTATTTTTTGATAAAGACTATCTACAAACTTTAGTTAATTATACGGAAGTTCGCCCGGGAGCAGATCTTTGCTATGGTCTGTTGAATGCGGGCAAAAGTGAAGATCAAGAGTATAAATTTGCCCACTCTCCCATTTCCAAGCTTTCACGCTTTCTTGCAAACCACAATTACGCACCTATTGTCTTTGGAATATTTAAAAAACAAGCGTTTATTGATTCACTCCCCCAAATAAACGATGCTGAGTTCTTCTATAGTTCATTAATTGCGAATTTTTTCATAAAAAAATATACTGTTGATTTTACAAATGCTTGGTTAGAATATCAATTTGATAATAAAGAAATGGAAATATCATATCTAAAAAGTTATTTTAATTTCCATAAATGTGTCCTGGAAAATTTTATTAAAAACTACAAACCAACAGCAAACCAAATCGTCTTTCTTAGATCCATATCTATTCATGGTTTTTTAAAAAAATCCATCGAAATATCTAACTGGCTAAAAGCATCGGATAAAGAGTCTATTTATCGCTCAGCAATAGAAAAAGCTACTATTGATTTTCCTAGATTAGGAAATTTTAAGACAGATGAGCCGGACAATATTAGGTTTGAACCTATTTTGAACAGGAATTTATTAGCGATCAACATTACATGTCTCGAAGCTCTTCTTCAAAATATTGATGAAAATAAAAATCCAGAATTATGGCAATCGATTTACTCTGAACTCGAGACAGTAAGAAAAGATAAGAAAAGAACCGAAGAGCAGATTAACAAAGTACCTGAAATAATTTCTGAGCAACTAAGACAAATACCTCTATTAAATCCGAATAAAAAACCAAAAGCTACCATAATTACATTATCTAAAAATTTAGCGAATTTAGTTGAAGAGACTATCCTCTCTGTATCAAATCAAAATTTTGATGATTATGAATTCATAATTGTTGATGGCGGGTCAACTGACGGCACTCAAGACATTGTCAAAAAATATCCTAATATAATATTGATTTCTGAAAAAGATAGAAACACAGTTGATGCCATGTGGAAAGGCTTTAAACTGGCCCGCGGTGAATACATACTGCAATGCGCAGTTTCGGATAGTTATGCATCTTTTGATTGGGTAAAAAAATGCATTGAAACTCTAGAAAATAACAAAGATGTTTCACTGATATGGGGTTTGTCATGCAGCATTAATAACGATTGCAAGATGGTAAATATTGGTTATCCTGATTTATTCTATAACGAGGCACCACAGAGAGATGATATGTTTTACTTCTGGATAAAAACGTTCCGTCATTATCCTGAAGTAAATTTATGTGTAAAAAAATCAGTGCTACTAAAATGTTATCCATCCCTAGATGATTATATGAAGTACGATATTCTTGATTGGTTGGAATTTTCTTATCGATTCAACAGCCTTGGTTACTTATCTATCCATTTGCCCGTGCTTGCAAATTTTTACCATATCAACCACGGGGAACAATTAGGACATAGTATGGAATTAAGCGGCAAATTAAAAAGAATGAACATAGATTATCAAAAAAAGATAAAAAAATATAAATGGAAAATGATAGCTCGTTCAATAGTCGGCCTACAAGGACATGTTTTTATTGACTCTCAAGGTAATAAGTTAGATATTAAATTTAGGCGCAAACAAATGATGCATGAATACCTGTTACCAAAAATCTTAGAGATCTTTGGTCTTAAAAAACATCTAAACAATTAAATGAATAAAATATATATTCAGCCATCCAACGAAATATTTAGCAATGAAGGCTTGTTTAATAGACCGGACATTGGCCGTAATCTTTTTTGTTGGCAAGAATTAAAGCGCAGATTTTATGAGCTGGGATACGAATTGACGACTGCAGATGATAATCCAATAAATGAATGCTCATGGATATTATTCGTCGATACTGCCAGTCTTGATAGTCTTGAATTTAGGGAACTGGGCGTAAAAACTTGGATAAAAACTAAATTAGGAAGAAAAACTAATTTTTGGGCTACTCGCCCGCTTTATAAGGAAGTTAGAGGGAAAAATTTCGAAAACAAAGTTTTATTTTTATGGGAGGGCAAAGCAGTTAATCCAGTAAACTATAATAAAAACATATGGGATAATTTCAAATACATATTTACATGGAATGATGATTTGGTGGATAATAAAAAGTTTTTAAAATTTCATTTACCCATTTCTGACTTCACGCCCATTGATGCCATTATTCCTTTTAACAAAAAAAAATTATTAGTAAATATAACCATAAACAAATATTCTTCTTACAAAAATGAATTATACTCAGCTAGACGTAAATCAATTGATTATTTCTATGAAAATTTTCCGAACAACTTTGATCTGTATGGATTAAGATGGAATGCGCCTATAACAAGAATGGAGAAAATTTTTCCTTTTTTAGTAAAGAAATACAAAAATTATAAAGGTCATACTGATAATAAATTAAAAACTTTATCAAATTATAAATTTGCGTTATGTTATGAGAATAACGGGGATGCAAATGGATATATCACTGAAAAAATTTTTGACGCTTTTAGGGGCAAAACTGTCCCTATTTACTTAGGCGCACCTAATATCGAAAAATATGTTGACAAAGAATCATTTATTGATAGACGTAAATTTAAAAATAATAAAGAGCTAGCTGACTTTATTATAAAAATGTCAGAAAACGAATATAATAGATATTTAGAAGCGGCAGACAGATACATGCGAAGTGAAAAATATGCTAAATTTTTAGGACAAAATTTTTGCAACACGATAATAGATGCACTAAATATTAAATCACTTGAAATGTAATTATGGAAGAAAAAAAGTTTACAACTCCAATATTATTAATCACTTTTAGCCGTCCGGAAATGGTGCAGAAAGTTTTTGACGTGATAAAAAAGGTTAAACCAACTCGACTATTCGTATCAGCCGATGCCCCGCGCGATAATGTTCCTGGAGAAAAAGAAAGATGCCAAGAGTCACGCGACATCATTAAACAAGTAAATTGGGCTTGCGAAGTAAAAACTTTATTTCTAGAAAAAAATCTTGGTAGCGGCGGCGGACCAGCTGCTGGTATAAATTGGTTTTTCGAGAACGTGGAAGAAGGAATAATATTAGAAGAAGATTGTCTACCCAATGAATCTTTTTTTTATTTTTGCGCTGAGCTATTGGAATATTACAGAAATAACGAAAAAATAATGCACATCAGCGGCAATAATTTTCAATACGGAAAAAAACGAGGAAATGCCTCCTATTATTTTTCAGAATATCCGCACATTTGGGGTTGGGCAACTTGGCGAAGAGCCTGGAAACTTTACGATTTTAACTGTGTCTCTCCGGAATATTCAAAATCTGACTGGGGAAAGCAATGGGTCATAGCCGTCCAAAAAAACTCCGGGTTAGCAATATTGCCAAATGTAAATCTAGTCACAAATATAGGATCTGGTGAAAATGCCGTGCACACACGTGATGCTCATTATATGAACCTACCCACCGAAGTAATGCAATCCCCACTTATACATCCAAAGAAAATTAAACGCAATAAGCGAGCCGATTTTTTAACTTACAGGGATATCTTTGGTGGCACTATCAAGGGTTATATATATAAAAATTTCTTAAAAAGAAAACATTAAAATTTACAAATAAACAAATGGAAAGTCCCACTACTCTCTCAAAAAATATATCACTGGAAAAGACTATTGATATTAAAAATGTAATCGAAGAATATAAATTAATAAAGCCGTTTGGTGTTGACGTGGAACGCTTTTTTTCTAATGTGGAAAAAGTATCATTATATAAATGTAATGATACTGGATATCGCTTTTATTATCCTTTTAGCTTGGCTGGTGACGATCTGTTTTACCAACAATTGGAAAAAAATCCATGGTATTACATGGAATGGAAATGGGAGCACAATATTACAGAAAGATATTTAAAAACTGGTGACAAGGTATTGGAGATAGGTTGTGCGCACGGTGCCTTTCTGGAAAAAATAAAACAAAAAGTCAGTTTGGTGGAAGGACTAGAAATGAACACGAAAGCCCTGCAAGATTGCGCAAGCAAACAAATAACTGCATACAATGATACAATCGAGAACTTTTCTTCAAAAAAATCGGAATTCTATAATATTGTCTGTTCGTTCCAGGTATTAGAACATATAGCAAACGTAAAATCATTTATTGAGTCTAGCCTCTCTGTTTTAAAACCAGGAGGATTGTTAATTATAAGCGTACCAAATAACGATTGCTTTTTTTTAAAAGACAAGGATTTTATAACTAATATGCCCCCTCACCATATGGGTTTGTGGAATTTGAATTCATTAATTAGTTTACAAAAATACTTTAAGCTGCGGATTGAAGATGTCCATTTAGAACCGTTACAAAAATATCATGTTGGTTTTGCGGAAAAAATAGCCGAAGGAAAATTAAAGATAAAATTAAATAAAAGTTTCGGCTTTCTTGCGCCGATTATTTATAAGCTAGTAAAACGTATTTCAAGGTTTAGTGTTAATTCCCTATCCAATTATATTACTGGACATACAATCTTGGTAGTTTTTAAGAAAATATAGATTAATTTTATATGAATATTTTAGAGATAAATACAGCGGAAAACAAAGGCGGGGCCGCAAAAATTGCCTATTTTTTAAAATCCGATTTGAAGTTACAAGGCCATAACACCAGCATGTTCGTAAAGATAAAATACTCAAAAGATTCCGATGTCTTTGTAATTAAAAATAAAAATATTATATCTTGTATAATAAAAAAAATAACAGGTAAAAGTATTGATAATTATGTAAGCACTAAATTCCACAGAATAATTGCCTCTGATATTGACTTTTTTGCCTCTGACAACATACTCAAAACAAGAGAATTTAAAGAAGCCGAGGTAATACACTGCCATAATTTACATGGCAACTATTTTAAGCTTGATACTTTGCATAAAATGTCGCTTGATAAACCTGTTGTTTGGACCTTTCATGATATGTGGCCTATTACACCGCATTGCGCTCATGCATATGAATGTCCTGTTCAAGATGGTTTTTTTAGCTGCAAAAGTAAAGATGACTACCAGGGACTGCTTTGGCATAATGAAAAATATTTGAGAAACAAAAAAAGAAATATATACGATAAAACAAATTTTACTATCGTTGTCCCAAGTTTGTGGTTAAAAGATAAGATTGCACAAACGTCTTTAAAAAACAAAAGTATCACTTTGATCTATAATGGTATAGATGAATCTAAATTTAAAAAATACGACAAACAATCCGCAAGAGAAGAGTTGGGATTACCTATAGATAAAAAAATTTTACTTTTTATTTCCATAGGGAAAAATACAATGGTAAAAGGATGGGAATTTATGCAAAAAGCAGTCTCTTTTTACAAAAACGATCCTGATATATTATTTGTATGCATTGGCAGCAAAAAGTTTGAAGAATATGAAAATAATAACATTATAAAATACGTGAATTATATTAATGATGAAACAACTATGGCTAAGTATTACTCGGCAGCAGACATTTTTCTTTTCCCGTCACTGGCGGAAAATTTTCCGTTAACTGTCCTTGAGGCGATGAGCTGCGGATTACCAGTAGTCAGCTTTGATGTTGGCGGCACCAAGGAAGCATTAATACACAAAAAAAATGGTTATATCGCTAAGTATCTGGATGGAGACGATCTTATAAATGGAGTTGAGTATATATTAAATCTTAGCAGTGATAGATTGGAAGATATGTCAAAAGGTTCAATTGAAAGAGTAAAAAACAATTTTACAAAGAATCTGATGATAAAAAAATACAAAGAATTATTTGAGATAAAAATTAAAGAATATAAAAAATATGATAAAACGCATTTATAAAAAATAAACAAAACTATTCTATCTCCATCAGCAAAGGAAATTATGGTTAGCAAATGGAAAAAGGGTGGGAACGAAAAATTGCGCTACAAATATAATTTAAACCAAGATTCGATCGTTTTTGATCTAGGAGGATACGTCGGACAATGGTCAAGTGATATCTTTTCTATGTATTTATGCCAACTATATATATTTGAGCCAGTGAACAAGTACTATAATGATATTAAAGAACGTTTTATAAATAACAAGTCTATGCGCGTATATCAATTTGGTTTATCGGGTAATAACGGCGAATTGAATATTGGTCTCAGTGATGATGGATCTTCTATTTATAAACAGGGGTGGGGCGTAGAACAGGAAAAAATTATGTTAAAAAAAGCTTCTGAATTTATAAAAGAAAATGGAATAACTAAGATTGATTTAATGAAAATAAATATCGAAGGTGGCGAGTATGACCTACTCGAACATTTAATAGAATCGGGAGAAATAAAAAAAATAAAAAATATCCAAGTCCAATTCCACGATTTTGTACCGAATGCGAAAGAAAGGATGAAAAATATACAAAAAAAATTAAGTAGAACGCACCGCACAACATATCAATTTGAATTTGTTTGGGAAAATTGGGAAATAAATACTTTATGATTATAGTTAAACTTCAAGGCGGTCTAGGCAACCAGATGTTCCAATATGCAGCCGGAAAAAGCTTAGCGCTCAAAAATAAAACAAATTTTAAACTTGATTTATCAGACTATATCGACAACGAAGAAAGGTCTTATAGATTAAAATTTTTTAATATAGAAGAATCTCTTGCTACAGAAAAAGAAATTAAAAACTATAAGAATATTTGGAATAAGCTAATTAATGAATTTAAACCTTGGCACAGAAGATCGGTAATAACTTACAAAAATTACGGATTTGAACCCGACTTACTCAAAGTCGGGGACAATGTTTATCTGGATGGTTATTGGCAAAATGAAAAATATTTTTCTAATTATGCGGTACCAATAAAAAAAGACTTCACCTTAAAATCAGATTTATCAAAAAACGCGAAGATGCTTTTAAATAAAATAAATAATTGCGATTCTGTTTCCCTGCATATCAGACGTGGCGATTATTTAACAAACAAAAAATTTAACCAAATATATAAAAACCTAGATATTAATTATTACTTATCGGCTATTAAACGAATAAACGCTTCTCATTCTGAATCAATATTTTTAATTTTTACTGATGACGGAGAATGGGCAAAAAAATTGTCACTCCCCTGCACTACAATTTTAGTTAGTGATTACAAGTTAGAAGATTATGAAGAATTATATCTGATGAGCCAGTGCAAACACAACATAATCGCAAACAGCACTTTTAGCTGGTGGGGTGCTTGGCTAAATAAAAATCAGGGTAAAATTGTTGTTGCTCCAAAAAAGTGGTACAAGACGCAAATTTACGCAGAAAAAAATCTATTACTTCCTGATTGGAAAATAATCTAAAATTTATAATTAATTTTGACAAAAAAATATGGACTTTACAAAAAAAATAAATAACTATTCAAATCTTTTAAAAAATACGTTAGACGCGCTCGATCGCAAAGAAATAAATAATTTTTTAGATGTTGTTTTAAAGGCATATAGTAATAGCAAAAGCATATATATATTCGGTAACGGTGGAAGCGCTTCAACGGCGTCACACATAGCTTGCGACTACAATAAAGGCATCAGCTACGGTTTTGATAAACGTTTTAAGGCAGTTTCGCTGGCAGACAATATTGCTACGATCACTGCTTATGCGAATGACGTCAGCTACAACGATATATATGCAGAGCAACTAAGGAATTTTTTGACCCCCGGTGATATAGTGATTGGGATATCTGGCAGTGGAAATTCTAAAAATATAATAAAAGCTATATCATACGCAAATAGCCAGGGCAACATAACAATCGGAATGACCGGTTATAATGGAGGTGAGCTCAAAAAAATCTCCAAGTACTCTATTAATACCAATATTAATGATATGGAACTATCTGAAGATATGCATTTGATATTATGCCACATGACTAAAAAAATTATTATTGAATATCTAAATAATCAAAAATATGGACAACAAAGCTCTGTCTTCTAAAAAAACAGATTCCGAAGGTATAAATGAAAAAATTGACAAAAGATTATTAGATATTATTGAATTGTTAAAAGAAGCCCCCCAACTAGAAAAATTGAATAATTTTTTAGATATAGGAATGGGCAAAGGTGAAATATTAAAATGGCTATCTGAAAAAGGAAAAAAGTGCACTGGTACGGGAATATCTTTCTCTCTGTATAATATCAGTTCGGAAGAGTTGATTAATAAATACGGCATAATAGCAATAGAATGTGATGCTGAAAGTATGCCTTTTCAGGACAAAAATTTTGATGGTATTATAATGAGTCACGTTCTGGAACACTGTTCAAATGTTGGAAACGTCTTAAAAGAAGTCCGAAGAATATTGTCAGATGAAGGTTGGCTCTTTCTATTTGTCCCTCCCCACGAATCAAAAATTTGCTCCGGACACATTTCCACTGGCTGGAATATTGGTCAATTAATGTATGTTCTTCTTTTAAATGGTTTTGACGTAAAAAATGGTAAATTTATTCACTATGGCTACAATATTTGCGCCTTTGTGCAAAAAAGCAAAACCATCCTGCCGCCTATACTGGGCGACATAGGAGATATTAGTCTATTACAAAAAAATGGACTATTCCCTTTACCAATCATTAGCAGCGACGGTTCAAACAATTGCTTTTTTGGAAATATAAGATCTATCAACTGGGATCCGTCTTCAGAAATATTAAGAAAAATAAATACAGTTCAATATAGCAACACAAATAAAATATTTTTTTCTTTTTTCATAATTTTTTCAAATATATTACCAAAAAAAATCAGGCAACTATTAGGAAATATTTTGTTGAAGGGCGGTAAAATTTTAAATGGAGAAGAAATAAATAATTCTATTAATCCCAAAGTACTAAAAGGATAAATCTGAAATTTATGTCTAAAAAAAAATCAATACTAGTTACTGGCGGTGCCGGTTATATTGGCAGCCATTTCGTTAATAAAACTAAGGATTATTATAACATAATAGTCGTTGATAATTTTCGAGAATCAAGAAACAATATAATTAATAATAAAAATATTAAATACATAGATTTGGATATAGAAAAAAAAGATGAACTTACGGCAGTTTTTAAAAACAATATTATTGACATCGTGGTTCATTTTGCTGCTTTAGCCAGTGTACCTGATTCTTTAACTAAGCCAAAGGAATATTACGATACCAATTTGATTGGTGGGCTGAATATTTTAAACACAATGGTTGAGACGGGAGTAAAAAAAATAATATTTTCTTCATCGGCTTCAGTGTATGGTGAGCCAACTACTGAAATCATCAAAGAAGACCACCCTAAAAATCCTACTAACCCCTACGGTTATTCCAAGCTCGTATTTGAGAATATTTTAAAAGATTACAACAAAGCTTACGGGATCAACTCTATTTCGTTGAGATATTTTTGCGCTGCCGGATGCGACGAGTCTTTTAAAATTGGAGAATACCACAATCCAGAGACTCATGTTATTCCAGGGATAATCGAAACAATCTTAGGAAAAAGGAAAGAGTTCTATGTTTATGGTAATAATTACCCCACTCCCGATGGTACTGGTATAAGAGACTATATCCACGTAAATGATTTGGCATCAGCTCATATACTAACTGTGGAGTATTTGTCTTGTGACAAAAGTATTTGTGATAGTTTTAATTTGGGCATCAACAAAGGTTTTTCAGTAATTGAACTTATAGAATCAGCGGAAAAAATCAGCGGAAAAAAATTGATTTACAAAACAAAAGAACGTCGTCCCGGAGATCCATCTAGACTTATAGCTGACTCTACTAAGGCTCAACAATTTTTAAATTGGAAACCACAATATTTACAAATTGAAGAAATAATTAGTTCGGCATATAATTTTTTCAGATCAAAAATATGAAAGCTTTAATTTTATCAGCAGGGCTTGGCACGAGATTAAGGCCATTGACAAACAAAATGCCCAAAGCTTTAGCACAAATAGGAAGCAAGCCTCTTTTAGAAATACATCTTGATTTATTGATAAAATATAAGGTTAGTGATATTTTAATTAATACCCATTATTTGGCGGATCAAATTAATAAATTTTTAGATAAATACAAGCTAAAAAACGGTAAAACAAATATCAAAACCACTTATGAAAAAATATTATTAGGCAGCGCCGGTACTTTAAAACAAAATCAAGATTTCTTTACCGACGATGAAAATTTTATAATTACATACGGAGACAATTTAACAAATATAAATTATCAAAAATTAATTGATTATCATAAGCAAAAAGGAGGAATATGCACTGTAACCGCATATTACGAGAACCACCCGGAAACCAAGGGCGTAATTACGTCTGATGAAAAAAATAAAATCTTATCCTTTATAGAAAAACCGAAACCTAATAAAATTACCAGCAATTATGCCAACGCCGGCATATATATCTGCAATAAAAAAATATTTGAATATTTAAATAAAGTAAATAAAATTCCGCTAGATTTTGGTTTTGATTTATTTCCCGCATTGCTTAAAAGCGACGAAAAAATGTACTTATACAAAATGACCGAGTTTTTGCTTGATATCGGAACCCCTGAAACATACAACATAGCCCAAAAAAAAGTAAAAAATTTAATATTTTAATTTATAGCTTATGATTATAGTAAAAACGCCTCTCCGAATTAGCTTTATGGGTGGAGGCAGCGATATACCACAATTTTATAAAAAATCGCCAGGCGCCACTTTATCTACCGCTATCGACAAATACGTTTATATTTGCGTCAATAAAAAATTTGATCACCATATCAGGATTAGTTACTCAGAAACTGAAATTGTTGATAATGTAAAAAAAATAAAGCATTCTAGAGCTAAAGCTTGCATGCAATTGACCGGAGTTGACAAAGGGATAGAAATTGTCACCATTGCCGACATCCCCTCTCGTGGCACTGGACTTGGCTCAAGCAGTAGCTTTACAGTTGGACTGTTGAAAGCATTATATGCCTATAAGGGACAAACCATTTCCGAAGAACAACTGGCAAACGAAGCTTGCGAAATAGAAATCCAGCGTCTAAAAGAACCGATAGGCAAACAAGACCAGTTTATAGCGAGCTATGGAGGATTTAAGTTTATGAGGTATTCGCCAACCGGAAAAGTCCTGGTTGATTATGTGATGTGCGATCAAAATACTATAAAAAAAATTGAGGATTCTATTTTGCTTTTTTATACTGGAATTACCAGATCTACAAACATTTTACTCAGAAAACAAATCAAGGGCTATAAGGAAAAACAAAAATTTAGCAATACAAAGAAACTTGTAGAAATGGCATTTGAATTAAAAAAACAGCTAGAAAAAAATAATATTTCTTCCCTCGGTGAGATGTTACACGAATCTTGGCTTCTAAAAAAATCATTGAATGATGAAATTTCAAACAATGGAATTGACCAGATATATGAATTAGCCAGAAAAAATGGCGCTTTAGGGGGAAAGCTACTAGGTGCTGGCGGAGGAGGTTTTTTTATGGTTTATGCACCGCCAGTCAAACATGAAAAGATAAAAAATGCCCTAAAAAAATATCCCGTCATGCCCATAAGATTTGAACCAGAAGGAAGTAAAGTTTTATTTATTAATAAAAATTAATACTTTAAATGATCGACAATAAAAAAAAGATTGCTTTTTTGGACCGTGATGGAGTAATTAATAAAAATGCCGCAGAACATCAATACATCACCAACCTAAGATATTTTAAATTTAATAATGATATTTTTGATTTGTTAAAGTATGTTGCTGATCGTGATTTCGAAATTATTGTCATTACCAACCAAAGAGGCATAGCCAAAAAAATATTTTCTGAAATTGAATTATCTAAAATTCATAACCATATGGTTGCGGAATTTAACAGAAATGACATTAAAATTCTGGATGTATTTTATTGCCCGCACGAAAAAGGCATATGTAATTGCCGAAAACCAAAACCGGGATTAATTTATCAGGCTATGGAAAAATATCCAATAGATATAAATAATTCAATATTAATTACAGACTCTGAAAATGAAATTGAGATGGGAAAAAATATAGGACTTAAATGTTCTTATTTAGCTCCGATGGATAATCCTGGTAAATTATTAAATAACTTAAAGACCAATCAGACCAAACTATAAATTATGAGCAAAATACCAAAAGTAACAGTTCTATTATCTGTTTATAACGGAGAGAAATATCTAAAAGAAGCGATCGACAGTATTTTAAATCAAACATTCAAGGATTTTGAATTTTTAATAATTAATGACGGGTCAACCGACAAATCGCTACAAATTATAAATAGTTATACAGATAGAAGAATAAAACTTATAAATAATAAAATAAATATAGGTTTGCAAAAAAATTTGCATAAAGGCATCAATTTAGCCATTGGGGAATATATTGCCAGAATGGATGCTGATGACATAAGTTTACCCGAAAGATTGAAAGTTCAAGTTGAGTTTATGGATAAACATCCGAAAATTGGTATATGCGGTACGTGGGTAAAAAAGCTAGGAAGGAGCGCAAATTTTGTCAGTAAATATTACAGCGTTCCCGATGAAGTAAAAGCCAGCCTTCTCTTCAATACATCCTTAGCTCATCCGTCTGTTTTTATAAGAAAAAAGTTTTTTATTAAATATAATTTAAATTACAACCAAGAACTTAATGAATCGGAAGATTACGATTTGTGGACAAGGTGTATTGACTTTTTTCCAATCAGCAATATAAATAAGATTTTACTTTACTACCGTTATCATATGGAAAGCAAATCGCAGAAAGGCATAATCGAACTTAAAAATAATTCTGCGATAATAAGAATTAAGCAGTTGCGAAAATTAAATATTCTCCCCAATGATGATGAACTATTTTTACACCAAAATTTTGTACCCACTGATAAAAATAAACGTGCTGAATTTATCATGCTAACCGAAAAATGGCTGCTAAAAATTATTGAGGCCAACAAAGAAAACAAATACTGCACTGAAGATGCGCTGAAAAAAATTATTGCCGACCGGTGGCTACTTATCTGTAGAAACAACAATCAACTAGGATTATTTTTAATTAAAAAATTTTTATTATCTCCTCTTACCAAAAATTTGGATTTAAAAAATAATTTTTTTTCACTAGTAAAATTATTCGCCACATCACTATTTAAAAAATAAAAGATTGGATTTTATTATATTTTTTAGGTTTTGTAAACTTTTTAATACTATAATTACGTATTTTAAAAATGAAAAAAAGTTAGATAAAAATCTAATTAAGCATCTTAGCCATAAGGAAATTTATTAGTGCTTGACCAGTAAAAAAGTCAAATAAAACAAAAATTTAAAATACAAAAAAATCACATTAATACGTGATCTGAAAAAAATTTATATAGCAACTTATTTTTTACATAGCACGATGCTATGTGTTTTTTATAAATTGAAATATTTTTTCCGCTCGAATATCCCAAGTATATTGCTGAATCTTAATGAACGCCTCACTCGTTAAAGCAGAACTCAGCCCAGGATTATTAATAAGCCTCTTTATGCCAACCGCCATTTTTTCTGCGCTACCAGGTTCAACTAAAATTGCTGATTTATCATCTAATATTTCTCTGATTGAATTTAAATCTGACGCCACAATCGGTTTTTTACTCGCCATATATTCAAAAATTTTCATCGGTGACATGTAATAGTTATAATGATCATTCATTGGAAAAGGCGCTAATAAAATATCAAAGGCTTTTAAGTATATTGGCACTAATTTATTTTTTATCCAGCCGATGAATACTACTCTATTTTGTACGTTATGTTTTTTTGCAATATTCTTGTAATATCGCATATCTTCGCCATTCCCACCGACCAAAATTAAATTAATATCTTTTTCCAAATATCTTAATGTTTCCAGCGCAATCCCGACCCCCTTTTCCATCCCCATTGTTTTAAGCATACCAACATAGCCAAGTAAAGTTTTATTTAATGGCAGACCAATTTTTTTTCTAGCCTCTTCCTTGTCTATATTGATATTAAAACTTTTTATATCAACTCCATTGGGTTGGACTAATATTTTTTCCGGCAACAAACCAAATTGTTTAATAAGGCGCTCTTTCTTCCAATGATTAGTTGTTATAATGCCTCGTATTTTTTTTAAAAAATACTTATAAAACAATTCTTTATTTTCAGGAAAATCGTGGATGTCATAAAAAATATTTTTCCTTAAAAAAGATAAAAAAAACAAAGAAAATTTATCATGAGAAAAAAACGCATCTCTCTTGTCTGACCTTGCCAATAGATACAGGCAGCTGATAATTGCATACACTAAAGACGTTATTAAAAAACCGACTCTTCCAAAACCGACTAAATCAATTATGGGTAATTTAATTATTTCAAAACTCTTATCAATATCATAAAATAAAAATGGGTCCTCTTTAATTTTATTTACTCTTTTGGGCGCTATTAAAACAAGCTGATTTTTTTTTGACAATGCTTCGCAAAGTTTCATTGCCTCAAGTCCTTCAGCTTTTTCTGTAGGAATCCTAGAATTTATTAAATAATATATTTTCATAATTAGAATTTACAAAGAATCAAACATTAAAAAATCTGCATGAAAAACTCCTAAAAAACCAAAAAATCTTATTTTGTTAATTCAAAAAAATAACCAAGCGGATATCTTTTTGCTGCCTTAGGGCGGAGTTTTAAAAATAATGAATCTAAAATAAAATAAAAAATAAAAACTATCGGTCTGAAAATTTTTGGCATTGACAAAACTATATTATTAAAATTAACATAAAAAGGACCTCCTCCAATTTTAGCAATCTTCACGTGACTAAAACCTGCAAAATAAAAAATTTTTTCCAATGCTTCGTCTGTATACCTGAAATAATCATTAGGATCAGGATGGTAATTCACCAAAAAAGGAACAAACCCTATAATTGCGCCGCCTACTTTTAAAGACCTATTTACTTCTCCTAATAAAAATCTAAAATTAAAGATGTGCTCAAGAATATTAAACATTAATACGCAATCAACTGAGTCATCTCGAAAAGGAAGCCTATCTTCTTCAAGATTAATTTTATTAGAGCTGCCACTAGGATTTTTCAAATCTAGATTTATTATTTTAGATCCCCTTACACTTTTAAAATTATCATAGAAGCTCTTATTTGACCCTCCCCCGATATCAACGACTAATCCAGCCAAGCTAAACTTGGATATTTCATTATTCATTAAAATACGCACCAGACTTTTTCCTCTAAATAAATCTAAAAAAATTTTTCTATTTTTTAAAAACATCAATTATTTTTAAAACTAAATTGTCGAGGCTATAATCATCTAGCACAATGCTTCTCAACTCTTTTTTTAGCATTTGATTCTCCTCCTGATTATTGTTTTGTATGAAAAACTTTATTTTTTCTGCTAATCCAGTCAGGGTATTGCCACTCACTGTTAAGTCGCTCAAATCACCAAATATTTCAACGAAGGCTTCATTGGTCG
>ENA-UOWO01002310-UOWO01002310.1-activated-sludge-metagenome-genome-assembly--contig:-NODE-2310-length-23804-cov-9.091035_pt1 | contig 23804 bp, 15 predicted proteins | sample MGYA00238148_ERZ761564 | MGnify/ENA primary metagenome ERZ761564 (study PRJEB28885, sample SAMN05720194) | activated sludge metagenome | isolation source: Anaerobic digester | place: USA... | reverse complement strand
CGTTCTTGTCTTCCCACACCCGGTCGCCCAGGGTGGCAGGACGCTCGTCAACGAACACATTCCCGGTGCTCGAACCACCCGGGGTCACGGTCACGGCGATGGTGTTGGGGTTGCCGCCATCCACGTCGCCCACGTCGGTGTAACCCGGCTTGTTGGTTTCGACAACGGTGTAGTTGCCGGCCGGCACGTTGTTGAAGACGTAGTTGCCGTTGGCGTCGGTCGTGGTGGTCTGCACCACGTTGCCCGCCGGATCCTTCAGTTCGACGGTCACGCCCGGGATCGGGGTGTCGCCCACGTTGTCGTTGTCCAGGTCTTCCAGCACGGAGCCGGACACCACGCCCGGCAGGCGCTCATCAACGAAGTCATTGCCGGTACTGTCGGTGCCGGGGGGCAGCATCACAGCGATCACGTTGGGATCGCCACCATCCACGTCACCCACATCCGAGAAGCCCGGCTTGTTGGTCTCGACGACGGTGTAGTTGCCGGCCGGTACGTTATTGAACGTGTAGTTGCCGTTGGCGTCGGTGGTGGTGGTCTGCACCACGGTGCCGGTGCTGTCCTTCAGTTGTACGGTCACGCCCGCGATCGGAACATCGCCGGTGTTGTCGTTGTCCTGATCTTCAGTCACGGTGCCCGAGATGGAACCGGGATTGGCCACGATGCCGGCGTCCCAGGTCAGGTCCGATTCGCCCGATACCAGTTCGGTCTGGATGGTGGTGCCGTCCAGCGGGTTCGCGTCGGAGTCGGCGCCATCGGCACCGGCATCGCGGGTGGTGAAGCGATAGCCGGCAGGCAGGGTGGCCGGATCGAAGGCGATGCTATAGACGCCCGGCTTGAGCCCGGAGAAAAGATAGTTGCCGTTTGCATCGGTGGCGATCGGGCCATCAACGGCATTGCCGTTGGCGTCGAGCAGGCGAACCTGGACGCCCTGGACACCGGCCTCGCCCGCGTCCTGCACACCGTTGCCGTTGACGTCGAGCCACACGCGATTGCCGATCTCGGCGGTGCGATAAAGGCCGGCGTCAATGGTGTTGTTGACGTCGCCAGCAGCGACGGTGACGGTGGCACTACGGCCGGTGCCGTCCACATCGCTATCGACGGTGTCATCGGCACCCACATCCGGCTCCGTCGGCGCGTAGCCGGCGGGGGCGACAACGGACACGAAGTAGCTGCCCGCATTGACCGTGAAGCTGTACTTGCCGGCCGCATCGGTGGTGGTGGTCTGCACCAGATTGCCCTGGGGATCGCGCAGCTGGACGGTCACACCGCCAATGCCGGCTTCGCCCGAGTCCTGCAGGCCGTTACCGTTGATGTCTTCCCACACGGTGTCGCCGATGACCGCCTTGGCGGGAGGCGGGACATTGAAGGTGAAGGTATTGGGGGTCAGATCCAGGTCATTGCCACCACAGCCATCGGTACCGCCGGAGTCACGCACCTGGAAGGTGAAACCAATGGCGCCGCCGGCATCGGTCGGGGCAAGGTAGGTGAGATGGCCGGCGGCCACATCGGAAGCTAGCACCTCCTGGCCCGCCACCACGGCGAAACCGTTGAGCAGCAGGGTTCCCGCCGTCGGCAGGGTGGTGATGACCACCGACTTGAAGCTGTCGCCTTCGACAGGATCGGAAAAACCGAAATCGTCCAGTCCGAGCACGTACACGTCGCCGCTGGCGACATTGGCGGAGTCATCCGTGCCGGAGGGCGCGTCATTGACCGGTGTGACGGTGATGGAGAGATCGAGGATGAAGGTGTTGCCGGTGCTGTCGGTGCCGAGAACGCGAACCTTCAGCTCGCCATTGAAGTTCGGCAGTTGCGTTGCATCGACAGTGAAGGTGTCCTTGTCCACGGCCGTGAAGTAGCCGGAAGTGGCTTCGACGTACTTGGTGCCGTCATAAACGTAGAGCTTGATCCGCGCAGGATCCACTGCGGAGTAGTTGGGATCGGCTTGCTTGAGCAGATCGAACAGCTCGAAATTCTTGCTGGTGTCTTCGCAAAGGGAAACGCTGGTTGAGTACCGCGTAGTTGCCATGAACGACCTCCATGTTTTGGCGTGTTGTTTCGCCTGACCCTGCGCCAAGGGCGGCGAATTAAGAAAAACGGAGGTTCAACTGCAATTTGCGGGCCACCACACCCTTCTTAACTGTCAAAAACGATAATTTCAATACCACTCAATAACTTAATGGATTCTATCGGGTTTTTTACGTGTGTAAAAAATCACGAACCAAAGGGGGGTGTAAAAAAATTCGACAGACAAGAATGGGGAAAAGGATTGCGGGGGTGACGACAAGCCTTCAGAAAATTGACGCCATGGTCATATAAATAGGCGTTTAGTTATTGATATATATACTTTCTTATACACAAATAGTCACCTCCTAACGAACCCTCAAAGGATCTCGTCCCCTACTTTCGATACGTGAAGGAACCCACGAAATTCTCCGACAGGGAAAATTCCACACCCGCAGCACAGGAATTAACACTTTTTTTCACAATAAAAAAAACAAATTTGCATTCAGAAAACGACGAATAAGGCGCAGATTAAAGACAACGTATTTGTGAAAATTGCCTATTTCTCCACAAAGCTCATTGTCACCAGCACTCCGTGGAGCGTGATCCAGTACCTACCTCATGTCATCAAGGCAAACCCTCGTGACTTTTTTACATTTGGCATTTGCGCTCCTGTGGCACCATCGGCCTCCTGAATCATGCGAAGGCCGATTTCCGGCCGCCGCTCAGCACGACTAACCGAGCATTCTGCCCATGCGAGAAACACCCTCTTCAACCCTTGGCGAGGCTTTGGTCGACGGGGTCATCGATCAGTTGATGTTCCTGGCACATTTCTTTGGCAAACGCGCCGACCCAACGCAGTTGCTGGCCGATACCCCGGTGATGGATGGCCGCATCAGCGAGGCCCACATTCACGAGTGCGCCCAGCGGGGTGGGCTGTCCCTCAGCCGCAGCAGCAAGACCCCGGCAGACTTCCGGCCATCCGAACTGCCCGCCCTGATCGTCGTCGAGGGGGGGGATCCGCTGGTGGTCCTGAGCCGCAAGGGAGAGGATTTCGAATGCGTGCAGGCGGGCATCCGGGGTAGCGTTTCACTGAGTGCCGAGCGCATCACCGCCGAGTACCCGGGGGTCAGCTACTTCGTCCGGCCGAGGGTGTTCTTCGACACCCGCAGCCTGCTTTACCATCTTCCGCGGCCGCGCCGCTGGTTCTGGGACACCCTCCTCGCCAACCGCGCCATCTACGGCTGGGCTCTGCTCGCCACGGTGCTGACAAACGTGTTCGCCGCAGTGATCCCGTTCTACACGATGTCCGTGTATGACCGTGTCGTTCCCAACAACGCCCTTGACAGCCTTTGGGTTCTGACCGGCGCGGTGGTGGTGGTGGCCCTCTTCGACCTCGTCATCAAGATGCTGCGCAGCTATCTGATCGAGGCCGCGGCACGCAAGGCGGATGTGGCCATGTCATCCCATGTGTTCGCCCATGCCCTGCGCCTGCGGGCGGCCAACCGTCCGGCCTCCGGTGGTGTGCTGGCCAACATCGTGCGGGACTTCGAGTCGGTACGCGAATTCGTCACCTCGTCCACCCTCACGATGCTGGGCGACGTACCGTTCATGCTGTTCTTCCTGGTCCTGATCGGGCTGGTCGGGCACTGGCTGGTGATGATCCCCCTGATCATGATTCCCCTGACCATCACGGCATCACTGCTGATCCGCCGCCCCCTCATCCGGATTCTCGGCGCCAACATGCAGGAGTCGGCACAGCGCACGGCCCACCTGTTCGAAACCATGAACGGGGTGGACACCCTCAAGTCCCTCGGCGCGGAAGCCTGGGCCCGCCGCAAGTGGGAGATGCTGACGGTCAAGATCTCCGAGAATTCGGTGAGGATGCGAGAATGGACCTCCCTGGGGACCTATCTTTCCCTGCTGGTGACCAACCTCACCACGATCCTGATCGTGATGTTCGGCGCCCTGTTGATTGCCGAAGGCGAGCTGACCATGGGCCAGCTCATCGCGGTCTCCATGCTGACCGCCCGGGCCATCACCCCGGCCACCCAGATTGCGGCCCTGATTGTCCGCTACGAGCAGACCCGCCAAGCCCTCGATGCCCTCGACAAGATCATGGAGTCCCCCTCCGACGAGAGTACCGACAGTCTGCACCTGCCGCGCATGCAAGGGCGCATCGACTTCCGGGACACACACTTTGCCTATCCGGAGTCTCCCCCGCTGCTGAAGGGTCTCAATCTGAGCATCCGTCCCGGCGAGCGCATCGGCTTCATCGGCCGCATCGGCTCGGGCAAGAGCACCCTCTTCAAGCTGCTGCTCAATCTCTACAGCCCGGACCAGGGCAGCGTGCTGGTGGACGGCATGTCGGTCAACCAGCTCGAACCGCAAAGCCTGCGTCGACAGGTGGGCTACGTGCCCCAGGACGTCGTGCTGTTCCACGGCGACATCCGCGAGAACATCCTGCTGGGCAACGCCCAGGCCGGCGATGCCCAGTTGCTCGAAGCCCTGCGCCTGTCCTGCCTGGACGAAACCCTGGCCCAGATGCCCCACGGCCTGGGCACCCAGGTGGGTGAGCGGGGTGATCGCCTCTCCGGCGGACAGCGCCAGGCCGTATCGATTGCCCGGGCATTGGTGCAGCAACCCCGCATGCTGCTCCTCGACGAGCCCTCCAGCATGATGGACCCGGGTACCGAATCCCGGCTCATCGAGAACCTGCGCAGCATCAAGGGCATCACCCTGCTGCTGGTCACCCATCGCATGGCCATGCTGCCCCTGGTGGACCGACTGGTCGTCCTCGACCAGGGTCGGGTCGTCCTGGACGGCCCCCGTGCCGATGTCCTGCGCAAGCTGCAGGGTGGCCCCACCCAGGCCACACCCAAGGAATACGCCGCATGAAAGCCAACGCGCCTGCCTGCGCCCCCCGCATCGAAAGCGAACCCCTCAGCCCCCATCCCGATTTCGACCGGGGCCCCCGCCGGGCGATCCTGATCCTGCTGGGCACCACCGCCCTGTTCTTCGTGCTGCTGTTCGCATGGATGAGTCTGGCCCGCCTCGACATTTCGGTGAACGCCATCGGTTCGGTCGTACCGTCGAGCCGGCTCCAGCAGATCCAGAGCATGGAGGGTGGCATCCTGCAAGCCCTCAACGCCCGTGAGGGCAGCGTGGTCAAGAAAGGCGATGTCCTTGCCGTCGTCCAGAACCTCCAGTTCACAGCCGACCTGGGCGAGTCCCAGCAGAGCCTGTGGGGTGCCCGGGCGGCCTTGGCACGGCTTGAAGGGGAGGCCCGCAATGCCACACCGATCTTCCCGCCCGAACTGGAGAAAAGCGCTCCCGACCTCGTCCGGGAGCAGCGCAACCTGTGGCAGAACCGCCGCCAGGAAAGGGAGAACACCCTCGAGACCCTGTCCCGCCAGCTCAACCAGCGCCAGCAGGAACTGGCGGAAGCACGCGCCCGCCACGAAGCCCTCCAGGAAGCCATCGGCCCGGCCCGCGAGGCGCTGGCCATCGAGGAAAAGCTGGCCACGGCCGGCGCCGGCGCCCGTGCCGACCTGCTCAATGCCCAACAACGCTACACCAGCCAGAAGGGCGAGCTGGAGACCACCCGCATTGCCATCCAACGCATCCAGGCTGCCGTTGCGGAAGCCCAGGCCCGCCTCTCGGAGACCCGCTCGCGCTTTCTCACCGAGACCAGCAAGGAGAAGAACGAGATCGAACTGCGCGCGGCCACCCTGGCCGAGCAACTCACGGGGCGCAGCGACAAGGTGGCCCGGCGGGAACTCCGTGCCACCCTCGACGGCGTGGTCAATCGGGTTCTCATTCCCACCATCGGCGGCGTGGTGAAGGCTGGCGAGAGCATCATGGAAGTGGTGCCGGCCGAAGAACGTCTGCTCGTGGCGGCACGGGTCAAACCCTCGGATATTGCCTTCATCAAACCTGGTCAGGAAGCCAAGGTCCGCATCAGCGCCTATGACTCGTCCATCTTCGGCACCCTTGCCGGCGAGGTGGTGAGAGTGGGGGCCGATGCGGTGGTGGACCCGGAACGCAAGGAGACCTTCTTTGAGGTCTTCCTCGAAACCCGCAAGAATTACCTCGGCGACCCCTCCGAACGCCTCACCATCTCGTCGGGCATGGCTGCCGACGCAAGCATCCAGACCGGCAAGCGCACGATGATGGAGTACATGCTCAAGCCCATCGTCAAGACCTTCGACAAATCCCTGCGGGAACGCTGATGACCCTGCCCCTCCCCGCCCGCCGCCTGGCCGCCGCGCTTGCCGCCTGCGGCCTGCTGGGCACCCCGGCCCTTGCCGCCCCCCTCCCCGTGGTGGTGGACAAGGTGCTGCTGCAACAGCCAAGCGTGCGTTCCGCCCAGGCCCTGCTGCGGGCCGCCGAAGCCCAGATCACCCAGGTACGGTCCGACTTTCTGCCCAGCCTCGGGCTGAGCTACCGCAACTCCGACGCCCGCGACGAAACCCAGGGTCGCCCGGTGGATCGCAATGTGCGCCGCAGCGATGCCAGCCTGCGCTGGAACGTGTTCAATGGCGCGGCCGATACCCACCGCCTGCGTGCCGCCGGCTTTACTCGGGACGCCGCCGATGCCGACCTGGACAGCGTCCTTGAGCAGGTCGCCTTCGAGATTACCGAAGCCTATGCCGACGTGGTGCGCCTGCGTCAGACGATGACCAGCCTGCAGGGCACCATCGCGCGCCAGGAAAAGGTGGAAGCCAATGTCGCCCAACGCGTGGACGCGGGCCGCATTTCGTCGGCCGAACTGGATCTGATGCACGTGCGCCTGATCCAGAGCCGCACCCTTCTTGGCCAGCTCCGGGCCCAGCTCGGTACCGCCGAGTATCGCTACCGCCTGCTCACCGGCGAGGCCCCGGACGATCTGATCACCCCGGGCATACGGCCCACTGACCGGGATGCGGACATGGACGCCCTGGTGGAACGCATCCATGAGCGCAATCCGCGCCTGCGCGCCGCCCTGCAACGGAGTTCGGCACGCAAGGCCGACATCGGCGTGGCCCGGGGCAGCTTCTTCCCGGCGGTGGACCTGTCCATCAACAAGCGCCTGGACAACAGCACCCTCCCCGTCCCGGTGTCGGACACCGACCGGGCCGCCCAGCTCCAGGTGAGTATCGACATTCCCCTGGGCGGCAAGAACCTCGGCCGCCACAGTGAGGCGGTGGAGCGCCATCAGGCCGCCCAGGCCGATGCTGATGATCTGCTGCTGAAGGTATCGCGGGAGATCACCGACCTCTACCGGCAACTCGGCGAAGCCCGCGAGATTGCCCCCCTGACGGAACGCAGGGTGATCGCAGCCCAGCGGGTCGCCGCCGCCTACGAACTGCATTTCGAAGCCGGCCGACGCAGCCTCAACGACCTGTCCATCGCCCAGGAAGATCTCTTCAACGCCCAGCGGGCCTTGATCGAAAACCGCGCCCAGCAGACCACGCTGCAGGCCCAGCTCCTGAGCCTGGCCGGCGAACTGCGCGAGACCCTGCGTACCCGCTACCAGCCAGTACCCATCCTGCCCGAACTGTTGGGCACCACACCCTACAACCCGGCTCTGGCAGCCGCGCCCATACCGGTCGTCGAGGCACCCCCCGCACCGGAAATGGAACTGTCTCCCGCCATCACCTCCACGGCAGCCGGCACATCCACCCCACCAGTGTCTGTCACCGCGAAAGAAACGGACGCTGCCGGCCCGGAACAGCGCCTCGCCGCCTGGGCCGCGGCCTGGTCAGCGGGTGATTTTTCCGCCTACCGGGACTTCTACCTGCCCGACTTCCAGCCCGGCAAGGGGCGTAGCACCGCCGAGTGGGAGAACGAACGACACCTCCGCGTGACTCAAGCCCAGTCTCCCAGCGTCCGGATCGACAAGCTGAAGCTGCGCCAGCTCAACGCCGAACGCATGAGCACTCGCTTCATCCAGCACTACAGCGCAGGCCACTACCGGGACACGGTGCGTAAACAGATCGACTGGGTGAAGGTGGACGGCCAATGGCGGATCGCCGCTGAAACCGTGCTGGCCCTCCCCCCCGCCTCCCAGGTCGGAGCGACCCCCTAAGCGATGTCGGCGTTTTTTACAAATTTCGATCTTCCCCTCCCCCACAAGATCAGCGAACTCCGCCCAAGCAAATGTTTTTTATGAAAAAAATAATATTTTTTTCATAAACGAAAAACTGGCGCCGTTTTTGCTGGATTTATTGGAGACATACCCACAAGCCCCACGCCGCCCAAAGGAACCGATCATGCGCCTGCTTGCCACTGCCTTCATCGCCGCCCTCGCCGCCACGCCAGCGTTTGCCGCGCCCGCCTACTGGACCGACTGGACCAGCACCAGCAATGTCGCTTCAGCCGTAATCGGCGAGCTGACCGTCGGCAGCACGACCATCGGGGTCACCTACTCCGGCTCCTACAGCTTTGCCCAGACTTCCGGGGGCGTGAACTACTGGGCAAGCAACCCGGTGATCTACACCAGCCCGAGCGTGGACAACGGCCCCACGACTGCCGACATCATTGCCCTCGATGGAGGCGGCACAAAGACCATCACCTTCTCCCAGAGCGTGCACAACCCCCTGATCGGCCTGGTCAGCTGGAACAGCAACACGGTGGATTTCGGCGTTCCCATCAACGTCCTCAGCTTCGGCTGCGGCTATTGGGGCTGCGGCGCGCCGGTCGTCAATCCGGCCGGAACCGGCTTCTTCGGCAATGGCGAACTCCATGGGGTGATCGAACTGGTGGGTGACTACACCTCCATCACCTTCACGGACGTCAGCGAAAACTGGCACGGCATCACCGTCGGGGTGCTCGGGGTCAGCACTCCCGGCACCCAAGTCCCCGAGCCGGTCTCCCTGGCCCTGCTGGGCAGCGCCCTCGGCGCCCTCGCCCTGGCTCGCCGCAAGCGCTGAGCCAAACTGCCGCGCACAGCAAAAAAGCAGCCCGCGGGCTGCTTTTTTGCTTTCGGGCTGTTCAAGCGATCTCCCTGATTTACTTGATCGCCCGCGTTTGAAGTCTTCCGCGTCGGGTCGCATTTCCGCGCAGACGGCTTCCATTATTGACCTGCTGACCCGACGCAAGTGTGCAGCCGAACACTTCGTATGAATGGGCGCAGCGGAAGGCATAAAACTGAAATGCTGGACGTGTATCACTAAGCAAGGGGCCGGAGCTGATCCCGCTCCCCCTGCCCAATACGACGCAAAGGACACGTCCATGTCTGAGCTGATTTACCAAGCACTATTCTGCTTCGTAATAATTGCCATGTATGCAATTCAAGCAATCTATTTGATTGCCATGGCCGTGCCCATTGTCCTGTATCTGCTCATCGCGCTGGCTGCAGCAGCTTACACACGAATGCGTTCTGGGAGCCGATGGAAAGCCTCGGCGATATTTTTGGGCTTTATCGTCTTACCCATACTGTTCGGATGTATGTCGCTTTATGAGTTACGCGCCGAATGCCTTCAGGCAGGCAATCAAGCGTTCTTCAGCCAAGTCTCGCCACAGAGCGCGTTATCGTTCGGTCCAGACGAAACCGTCCAGCTGAACACTGCAGGTTTCAAGGCCATTGGCGAAGAAGACATGGGGCGAATCGGAATCCGCTACATCGAGCGCCCGTTCCGCGACGCCGAAGGAAACGTGGCACTGAAAATCAATATTGATGGAAAGCGGGAAATATCGCCTTTCTTCTTGAGCCAGTACGAGTACACAACCGCCGTCGAAAAAAGATCCTTTCTTCCTGTATTTCGCGTCTCCCACCGCATTGTCAATAAATCGAGCGCGGAGAGGACGGCAGAGGCGGTCGATGTCCTGCTGGGCGGCGGATTTATTGGTCGTTACATCGAGATCTTCTACGATCGAGCTTATGTCAGTTGCGGGTATGTGGACGACACAATTGGGGCCTGGCGACCGAATGACAAGAGGGATAAGGAACGTCATCACGCCTATCATGAGGCGGACATCAAATTCCTTTCCCGCGCGCTAGGACATGAGCGTTAAAGCAGGCGACGCCCCAACGATGGACCTTCAAGAATGCAGCGTGTTTCCCCCGAACCGGGCACCTCCATCCCCACTCAGAGCCCCAGCTCACCCCACATGGCATCCACCCGCTGCTTCACCTCAGCGTCCATCACGATGGGCGTGCCCCATTCGCGCTGGGTTTCACCCGGCCATTTGTTGGTGGCGTCGAGGCCCATCTTGGAGCCCAGGCCGGCCACCGGGCTGGCGAAATCCAGGTAGTCGATGGGGGTGTTGTCCACCAGGGTGGTGTCGCGGGTGGCGTCCATGCGGGTGGTCAGGGCCCAGATCACTTCCTTCCAGTCGCGGATGTTCACATCGTCGTCCACCACGATGATGAACTTGGTGTACATGAACTGGCGCAGGAAGCTCCAGATGCCGAACATCACCCGCTTGGCGTGGCCGGGATACTGCTTCCTGATGCTCACCACCGCCAGGCGGTAGGAGCAGCCCTCGGGGGGCAGGTAGAAATCGACGATCTCGGTGAACTGCTTCTGCAGCAGGGGCACGAAGACTTCGTTGAGAGCCACCCCGAGCATGGCCGGCTCGTCGGGCGGCTTGCCGGTGTAGGTACTGTGATAGATGGGGTCGGGCCGGCTGGTGATGCGCTCGATGGTGAACACCGGAAACTGCGACTGCTCGTTGTAGTAGCCGGTGTGGTCGCCATAGGGCCCCTCCAGGGCCATTTCACCCGGGTGAATCACCCCCTCCAGCACGATCTCCGCCGAGGCCGGCACCTGCAGGTCGGAGCCGATGCACTTGACCAGCTCTGTCCTGGCGCCGCGCAACAGGCCGGCGAACTGGTACTCGGAGAGGGAATCCGGCACCGGTGTGACGGCGCCGAGGATGGTGGCCGGGTCGCAACCCAGCACTACGGCCACCGGGAAAGGCTTGCCCGGGTTGGCCTTCTGAAACTCGAGAAAATCCAGTGCACCGCCCCGGTGGGCCAGCCAGCGCATGATCACCTTGTTGGGGCCGAGCACCTGCTGGCGGTAGATGCCCAGGTTCTGGCGGGTCTTGTTGGGGCCACGGGTCACCACCAGGCCCCAGGTGATCAGGGGCGCCACATCGCCGGGCCAGCAGTGCTGGATGGGCAGGCTGGCCAGGTCCACATCCTTGCCCTCCTTCACCACCTGCTGGCAGGGTCCGGACGACACCACCTTGGGGGACATGTTGAGCACCTGCTTGAACATGGGCAGCTTGTCCCAGGCGTCCTTGAGGCCCTTGGGTGGCTCCGGTTCCTTGAGGAAGGACAGCAGCTTGCCCACCTCGCGCAGGGCGCCCTGCCAGTCATCACCGCTCACACCCATGCCCCGCGCCACCCGCTGCGGCGTACCGAAGAGGTTGGCCAGCACCGGCACGGAATGCCCCTTGGGCCGCTCGAAGAGGATCGCCGGGCCACCGGCGCGCAGCACCCGGTCGCAGATCTCGGTCATTTCCAGGTGAGGATCGACCTCGACGGAAATCCGCTTGAGTTCCCCCAGGCGTTCCAGTTGAAAGATGAAGTCACGCAGGTCGGTGTAGCGCATGGGGCGAAGGATGGATCGGATCGAATGGATGAAAAGGTATGGGGCTGCGAAGCAGCCCCATACCTTACCTGAATCCGGCCCGCCGCGAATTGGCAGGCCATGGACTCAGAGCGTGTGAAGAAATCGCAGCGGGCGGTTCGAGTTCGCCCCGAGAAGCGCAGCCGTACAAGGGTCCGGTGAGGGGGACGGTGAGCATCGCAGGGGCGAGATCGGAGCGCGCAGTGGATTTCTCACACCCTCTCAGTCAAGAAGTGCGTTGATCGCCTTGATGTCGTCCTCGCCCAGGGTGCCGGCGGAGGCCTTGAGCTTGAGCTGGGCCATCAGGGTGTCATAGCGGGCCTTGGCCAGCTTCTGGCGGGTGTCGTATAGCTGGCTCTGGGCATTGAGCACGTCGATGTTGATGCGCACGCCCACGTCGTAACCCAGCTTGTTGGCATCCAGGGCCGAGGCCGAGGACACCTGGGCCGCCTCGAAGGCCTTCACCTGGGCCAGCCCACTGGTGACGCCGAGGTAGGCCTGCCGGGCGTTCTGAGCCGAGTTGCGGCGGGCGTTGTCGAGATCCGCCGAGGCCTTGTCACGCAGGGCCGCGGCCTCGCGCACACGGGAATTGACGGCGCCGCCCTGGAAGACGGGCACGTTCACCTGCAGCGCCACCACGGCCGAGCGAATGTCGGTATTGATGAAGTTGGCCAGGGCGTTAGCCGTGGCACTGTTGCCGTAGGAGGCCACCACATCGACGGTGGGCAGATGCCCGGCCCGGTTTCGCTCGACTTCACGGCCGGCGATTTCGCCGGCAATCTGGGCCGCCTGCACCGAAAGGTTGCTGCCCTCAGCGGCGCTCACCCACGCCTGGATGTCGGCCGGCTCGGGGCGGCTGAGGGCAACCCCCTTGCGCAGCCCCTTGAGGGTATCGGCCTCCTTGCCGGTGAGCACCAGCAGCGCATGGCGCTTGACCGCCAGATCGCTCTCGGCGGCAATCACCTGGGCGGAAGACAGATCGCCACGGGACTGGGCCTCGTGCACATCGGTGATGGTGACGGTGCCAACCTCGAAGCTCTTCCTGGCCAGGGCCAGCTGCTGGGTGTTGGCCTCGTAGAGGGCCCTGGCCGCGGCCAGTGTGTCCTGGGCCGTGAGCACGTCAAAGTAGGCCTGGGCGGCGCGCAGGGTCAGGTCTTGTCGGGCGAGCTGGTACTGGGCTTCGGAGAGAGTGGACTGCAACTCGCCCTGCTTGTATTGAACCCAGTTCTGCCAGCGGAACAGGGGCTGGGTCAACTGGGCCTGCCAGCCATTGCTGTTATAGCCCCGGGAAACGTCGGGATTGAGATGCTTCAGGGTGAGATCGTTCCACGTGGTGTTGCCCGTCACCGACAGGGACGGCAGCAGCAGCGCCCGCCCCTGGGGCAGCTTCTCGAGACCGGCCTCGCGGGAGGCGCGGGCCGAGGCCAGGGCTGCGTCGTAGGCCAGCGCATCGCGATAGACCTGCTCCAGGTCTGCCGCCGCCGCACGGGCTGCCGTCAGGCCCGCGGCCAACGCCAGTGCGATTGCCAGTGCCACAGGTCGCGCAATCCGTCTCATCAGGTTCTCCGTCCGTTCATTCGGGTACATCAGTACTGGGGCATGGACGGATCCACCTGCGCCGCCCACTGGGCCACCCCGCCGGCCAGATTGATCAGGCTGGAGAAGCCCTGACGCTCCAGGAACATGGCCACCTGCATGCTGCGCCCGCCGTGATGGCAGATCACCACGATCTCGGCGTCCGGCTCAAGCTCCTGCACACGCGCAGGCACGCTGGCCATGGGCATCGTGATCGAGCCGGGAATCGCGCAGTGCTTGAATTCAAAGGGCTCACGGACATCAAGCAACACGGGCGCCGGGCGCCCTTCGTCCTTCAGCCAGGCCGCCAGTTCCAGGGGGGTGATCTGCTTCATCGGTTTGATCGCTCAGAACTTGAACTCGCTCTTGCGCGGTGCATTGCGCATCATCGGAACGGCGTTCTCAAAAAGGGATTCGGTACGGTACTGGCCGTCGGCCACGCAGGTGACCAGCTGGGCGGTCATCAGACGCTCATCACCGACGAAGGCAAACAGGCGGCCACCCACCTTGACCTGCTGAAGCAGGGCTTCGGGGATCTGCGGCACGCCACCGGACACCACGATCAGATCGTAGGGCGCGTTGCTGGGCCAGCCGCAGATGGCATCGCCCTCTTCGACGATGACGTTCTCAACGCCATAGCGCTTGAGGTTGTCGTGGGCCATGTTGACCATGGCCGGCTCGATGTCGACGGTACGCACCCAATCGGCCTTGGCAGCCATCAGGGCCGCGAAGTAACCGGAACCGGCACCCACCTCAAGCACCTTGTCGGAACGCTTGACCTGGATGGCCTGCAGGATCTTCCCTTCGATGACCGGCACCAGCATGCTGCCGCCATGGCCAAGGGGGATTTCGGCCTCGGACAGGGCCAGGGACTTGTAGGCCTCCGGCACGAACTCCTCGCGGCGGATGCTCATCAGCAAGTCGAGCACGCTGAAATCCAGCACCTCCCAGGGGCGGATCTGCTGCTCGACCATGTTGTACCGTGCTTGTTCGAAATTCATTGTGTGACTCCCGGGTTAATATTAGCACAGGCTAATATTGATGATCTGCATGCCTGAGCGATTGCCAAAAACTTTCGAATTTTAGCTTACTTGAGCAGGGCTTAGATCATTCACGTCGTCCTTCCTGTCCGGTTCGCGCCGCACCCGGTACCAGGCGGCATACAGGGCGGGCACAAACAGCAGGGTCAGCAGGGTCGCCACGATCAGCCCCCCCATGATGGCCACCGCCATGGGCCCAAAGAACGCACTGCGGGTCAGGGGAATCATCGCCAGCACGGCCGCTGCCGCAGTCAGGGCAATGGGGCGCAGTCGACGTACGGCGGATTCGACAATGGCATCCCAGACGCTGAGACCTCGCTCCACGTCCTGTTCGATCTGATCCACCAGGATCACCGAATTGCGCATGATCATGCCGAACAGCGCAATGGTGCCGAGCATGGCCACGAAGCCGAAGGGCTTGTTGAAAAGCAGCAGGAAGAGCACCACCCCGATGAGCCCCAGGGGCGCCGTGAGCACCACCATGGTGGTACGCGAGAAACTCCCCAGCTGCACCATCAGCACGGTCAGCACCACGGCAAAGAACAAGGGAAAGCCGGCGTTCACCGAACTCTGCCCCTTGGCACTCTCCTCCACCGCCCCCCCGGTTTCGATGCGGTAGCCGGCCGGCAGACGGGCCCGGATCGGCTCCAGCAAGGGCAGAACCTGGGCCGTGACCGTCGGCGCCTGGATGCGGCCATCGTAGATCTGGCCACGTACCGAGATGCTCGGCTCCCGGTTGCGACGCCACACCAGGCCATGCTCGAAGGCATAGCTCACGCTGGCCACCTGACCGAGGGGCACCGATTTGCCGGCCCGGGTAGGGATGGACAGCTCGCTGATCAGCGACAGTTTGTCCCGCTCCACGGCATCGGCCCTCAGCACCACGTCGATGGATTCGATGCCTTCCCGGTAACTGGTGGCCGCCAGACCGCGCAGGGACGTATTGAGGAAGTTCGCCACGTCCTGGGTGGTCAGCCCCAGCAGCCGGGCCTTGTGCTGATCCACCTCCACCTTGAGCACCTTGGACTGCTCGTTCCAGTCCATCTGCACATCCGACAGGTGGGGGTTGCCACGCATCACGCCCGCAATCTCCTCGGCATGCCGGCGCACCGTGGGGATGTCGGGGCCGCTGATCCGGAACTGCACCGGGAAGCCCACCGGCGGGCCGTTCTCCAGCCGGTTGATGCTGGCCCGCAAATTGGGAAAGTCCTGCTTGAAGAGGGCGATCATGCGCTCGCGCAGGGCCTCCCGGGCGGTCACGCTCTCGGTGAGGATCACGAACTGGGCAAAATTGGCGGCGGGCAGTTGCTGGTCCAGGGGCAGGTAGAAGCGCGGGCTGCCGGTACCCACATAGGCCACGTAATTGGCGATGCCCTCCTCCTTGTTGAGGATGGCTTCCAGTCGCTCCGCCTCCGCCTGGGTGGCGCGCAGGCTGGAGCCTTCCGGCAGGCGCAGATCGATCAACAGCTCAAGTCGCGTCGAACTGGGGAAGAACTGCTGCTGCACCGCACCGAAGCCCGCCATGGCGGTGACGAAGATCGCCAGTGTGGTGCCGATCACCAGCCAGCGCCGCCGCACGCAGGCATCCACCAACTTGCGGAAGCGGTTATAGAACGGGGTGCGGAACACCGCATCCTCGTCCCCCTCTTCCACATGGGGGTCGCCCAGCCCGATGCGATCCTTGAAGGCGTCCAGACGCGGAAAGCGGGTGGAAAACCAGCTCGGCTTCTTCGGCCCGCGGGGGTCGGGCAGGAGCACGTAGCCCAGGTAGGGCACCACCACCACCGCCGCCAGCCACGAGGCCAGCAGTGCAATGGCGTTCACCTGAAAGATCGAGCGCGTGTATTCGCCGGTGGATGACTGGGCCGTGGCAATGGGCAGAAATCCGGCCACGGTGATCAGGGTGCCGGAGAGCATCGGCCCGGCGGTGCTGGTGTAGGCAAAGGCCGCCGCCTTGGAGCGCTCCCAGCCCTGCTCCATCTTCACCAGCATCATCTCCACGGCGATGATGGCATCGTCCACCAGCAGCCCGAGGGCAAGAATCAAGGCGCCCAGGGAGATCTTGTGCAGGCCCACGTCAAACAGGCGCATGCCGAAGAAGGTCACCCCGAGCACCAGGGGAATCGACAGCGCCACCACCAGGCCCGTGCGCAGGCCGAGGGAGAAGAAGCACACCACCAGCACGATGATCACCGCCTCGGCCAGCGAGCGGACAAACTCGCTGATGGAACGCTGCACAGCGGCGGGCTGGCTGGCCACTTCCACCAGCTCCATGCCGACCGGCAAGCGTGCCTGGATGCCCGCCGCGGTGCTCTTGAGGTCGCGGCCGAGGGCGATGATGTCGCCCCCCTTGGCCATGGACACGCCCAGGCCCAGAGCGTCCTGCCCGCGGAAGCGGAAGCGCGGGGCGGGGGGCTCCACGAAACCGCGGGCCACGGTGGCGATGTCGCCGATGCGGAACTCCCGGCCACCGGCCCGGATGCGCGTCTCGCGGATCGCCTCCACGGTGTCGTAGGCCCCGCTGGGGCGCAGGTAGATGCGCTCGTCCCGGGTCTCGAAGTACCCGCCCGGCGCCACCGCATTCTGACGTGCCAGGGCATCGGTGACCGTCTGCACATCCAGCCCCAGGGTCGCCAGCTTGGTGTTGGACAACTCCACGTAGATGCGTTGTTCCTGCTCACCGATCAGGTCCACCTTGGCCACGCCGGGCACCCGCAGCAGCTCGGCACGGATGCGGTCGCTCTCGGCCTTTAGCTGCGCATAGTTGAATCCATCGCCCGTCAGGGCGTAGATGTTGCCGAAGACATCGCCGAACTCATCGTTGAAATAAGGCCCACGGATGCTGCCGGGCAGGCTGCCCTTGATGTCGCCGATCTTCTTGCGCACCTGGTAGAAGACCTCCGGCACTTCCCGTGCCGGGGTCGAATCCTTGGCAACAAAAAGCACCACCGACTCGCCCGGGCGCGAATAGCTGCGGATGGTGTCCACATAGGGCACTTCCTGCAGCTTCTTCTCGATACGGTCGGTGAGCTGCTCCTCCACCTCCCGGGCCGAGGCGCCGGGCCAGTCCGTGCGCACCACCATCACCTTGAAGGTGAAGGGCGGATCCTCCGACTGGCCGAGCTTCTGGTAGGACAGCACCCCCACCAGGGCGAGGGCCACGATCAGGTAGCGGACGAGGGGCTGGTGGCGCAAGGCCCATTCGGACAGATTGAAGCGCATCACCCCTGCCCCCCGGCCGCCGGCACACCCGCCGCCATGGCACGCAGGGGCTGGCCGGCAACGATCTTGTGCACACCGGCGGCGGCAATCCGCTCACCCGGCTTCAAGCCATCGGCAATCAACACCCCGTCTTCGCGGAACTGACGCACTTTCACCGGACGCAACAGCGGCTTGAGCAGATCGCCCTCCGCCACCAGCACCCACACGGCGCTGCCGCCCTGGTGCTCGAACACGGCACTGGCTGGCACCAGCAAGGCGCCGGCCGCCGCCGCCGCGTCGGGCAGGATGACGTTGGCCGTCATGCCCAGCTGCACCGCCGGGCTGGTGTCGAGTATCGTCACCCGCACCGCGTAGGTCCGGGTCGCGGCATCGGCGCTGGGCGCGATCTCCCGCACCCGCCCCCTGAGCGCCACATTGGGCGCCGACCACAGGCGCACCTCCACCGAGCCGGCCTTGCGCAAATCGGCCACACGACTCTCCGGTACGGCAATCAGCACTTCCCGCTCCCCGTCCCGGGCAAGATGCATCACCGGGGCGGAGTCCTTCACCACCTGCCCGACTTCGGCCGCCACCGCTGTGATCACCCCGGGCTGATCGGCCGTCAGGGAGGTGTAATCCTTCTGGTTACCGGCCACCGAAGCCTGGGCCCGGGCCTGCTCGACCCGCGCCGACGCCGACTTGAACGCCGACTCCTTGGCATCCAGCACACTGCGGCTGACGAAGTTCTTGCCCACCAGATCCCGGTAACGCTCCACCTCGGCCTTGGCAAAGGCGTACTCATTCTGTGCCGCCGCCAGCTGGGCCCGTGAGGCTTCGGCATTGAGCCCCGCATCGGTCGGGTCAAGCCGCGCCAGGACCTGTCCCGGCTTGACCACCGCCCCCACGTCCACCCGCCGCTCGACAACCTTGCCCCCGATGCGGAAGGCGAGGTCCGACTCGTAGCGGGCCCGCACCTCACCCGCATACAGGGCACCGGCCGCGACCGGCGCCAAAGCCAGGGTATGGACCACAACCGGGCGGGGCCGCTCGGCCACCGGCTCGGGTTTGGAACAGGCGGCCAGCACGGCCACGACGAGAACGCTGGCAAGCAAGGGGCGATTCATGGGCGTGACTCCTGCACGGGGGCAGCCCGCAGGCCGCGAAAGATCATTTCGAAATAAGTCGGGAAGTAACTGTCGGGAAGACTGCGGGTCTCGTCGCAGCAGGACATGGAGTTCTTCCAGACGGCCTGCATCAGCAAGGGAAAGAACACCAACTGGCGCACCGTCTCCACATCCATGTCACGAAACACACCACGCTCGACGCCAATTGCGTAGGCTCTGCCGAGCAGGGCCATCCAGCGCACGATCACCGCATCGTGGTGATAGCGGGCCACCTCGGGGAAGTTGCCAGCCTCGGAGATCATCAACTTGCAGATCCCCCCGAGGTCGGTGGACCCCACCTTGTCCCACCAGCCCTGCAGAATCTCCCGCAGCAGTCGTTCGGGGTCGTCCCGCAGGGTTTCCAGCTTGGCCTCGAACTCCTCGAAGAGCGGGACCACGCCCTCTTCGATCACGGCCTTGAAAAGCGCATCCTTGCTGTCGAAGTAGAGGTAGAGCGTGCCCTTGGAGACGCCGGCACGCGCCGCCACTTCATCCAGACGGGTTGCGGCAAAACCCTTCTCGATGAAGAGGGACAGGGCGGCCGCGGCGAGTTCCGCCGGGCGGGCTTCCTTGCGACGCTGACGACGGACGACTTCGAGGGGACTCATGGTGGCTCACCACATTAATAACTGACTGGTCAGTAATTTAGTAAATGGTTTGCCCGATGTAAACCCATCCCCGAAAACTTTTTGCCGGCAGGCGAGCCGGCACAGGCTCCCAGCGCTTGTGAAGAAACCCTGGTGAGCATTTCGAGTTCGCTCACATAAGCTCAACCATGAAATGGTCCGACGAGCATCCCTGCGATGAAATCGGGCCGGGCAGACGCTCAACGCATACTGACCCGCGTTGCAGCAGGCACCAGGAAAGCCGCGCCCAGAAGCGCCTCGTATCGCCGATTGCCGCTCGTCACCAGCGGCCGCCCCCCCGTAGTGGCCTGCAAGCCCTCCGGACGGACACCTTCAGGCACGCGCCAGCGCTCCACGAGGCGGCCACTATAGGCATCGTGCACGTCCAGCCCACGGTCCCCCAATACCCATACGCGCCGCCCCTCCCGCTGCAGGTGAACCGCCAGCACCCGTCCGCGCCCCGCCGTGCGAAGGGTCGCCAGGGGTGTCACCCCGCGACTCAGATCGAGCACCTGCACCGCACTGCCCTCGGCCTGGGTGACGAGCACCCACTTCAGATCAGGCACCTCAAGCAGGACATCCCCCGCCGCGACGGCGCCGGCAGTCATGCCCGGCACGAGCACGAAAAGGCAATGACAGAGATATCGGAACATGACGGCACTCCCCACAGGCAACTTGACGAGAGCTGACAGTAGCGGACAATTATCAAGCTACACATATACACTTATCAGACAAAACGTCCTTCCGTACCGGCCACCTCAACCCGATTGGCCCGGCCCCCTGACCAATACACCAGAGCACACCATGCTGCAGATCGTCCTCTCCGCCGACAGCCCGACCCCCTTGGTGGACCAGATCGTCACCGCCATCCGCACGCGCATCGATGACCGCATCCTGCGCCCGGGAGCACGATTGCCACCCATCCGCCAGTTCGCCGAACAGTACGGCGTATCCCGTTTTACGGTGGTCGAGGCCTACGACCGACTGGTTGCCCTGGGGCATCTGCAATCCCGCCGGGGCTCGGGCTTCTACGTGGCGAACCGCCCGCTGCCTGTCCGTGCAGCCCAGTCGAGCGACACCATTGAGAGGACCATCGACGCCGCCTGGCTGATGCGCGAGATGGCCCAGGATGGCCCCGACCGTATCCTGGCCGGCGCCGGCAGCCTGCCCGCCGAGTGGCTCGACGAGGCCGGCGTGCTGCGTGCCCTGCGCACCCTCAGCCGGCGCAACGACGTGCGGCCGGTGAGCTACGGCTCGGCCCAGGGCTACGCGCCCCTGCGCGCGCAGTTGCAGGTGCGCCTGGCAGAGATCGGTATCGGGGCAACCCCCGAGCAGATCGTCCTCACCTACGGCGTGCACCAGGCGCTCGACATCGTCTGCCGCTACTTCCTGAAACCCGGCGACTGCGTGCTGGTGGATGACCCGGGCTACTGGAACCTCTTCGGCAACCTGCGCCTATACGGCGTGGCCTTGCTGGGCGTGCCGCGCACCCCGGAAGGCCCGGACGTGAAGGCCCTCGAAGAGATCCTCACCCACCACCAGCCACGCCTGTTCTTCACCCACTCCGTGCTGCACAACCCCACCGGCTGCAACCTTTCGCCGGCCAACGCCTTTCGCGTGCTGCAACTGGCCGAGAAACACGACTTCATGGTGGTGGAGGACGACATCTACGGCGACATCGCCCCCGACGCCGCCACCCGCCTTGCCAGCCTCGATCAGCTCTCCCGGGTGATCTACACAGGCAGCTTCTCCAAGACCATCTCGGGCAACCTGCGCGTCGGCTTCCTGGCCTGCCGCCCTGATCTCGCCCACCTGTTCACCGACGTGAAGATCGTCTCGATGCTGTCGTCCGCAGAGATCTCCGAACAGCTGATCCACCAGCTACTCACCGACGGCCACTACCGCAAACTGGTGGATCGGCTGAAGGGCCGTCTCGCCGAAGCCACAGGCCAAACCCTGCGCATGCTCGAACGGGTTGGGCTGCAGCCGGAACCCGAACCCGCAGGCGGTCCCTTCGTATGGGCACGGATCCCGGGGATTACCGACAGCTCCGAATTGGCCCGCCACGCCGCCCGGAGCAACATCCTGCTGGCCCCGGGCAATGTCTTCCGCCCCCAGAACCAACCCTCGGGCTTCATGCGCTTCAACGTGGGAGCGTGTTCCCATCCGCGCCTGGAACACTTCCTCGGCGAGGCCCTCGCCAACACCGTGGCCACGTCACCCCCGCCACACCCGATGACCAACGAGGTTTAAAGATCCGCGGGGCCGACCCGTTATTAGGAAAAGCGTCCACCGGACACCTCCTTCAATCTGCAAGCCTCTGGGAATCCACCGTGATCGAACAGGCCCTCCCCACGCCAACCGGGGTACCAAACCCACCTGCCGAACCTCTCGTCGACTGGCTTGGCCTCGAGACCCAGTTCCGCGGCAAGACCCGCTTTGTCACGGGCCTCGCCGACAAGGCTTTGAAGAATTACCGGATCAGTGTCGAGCGGCTTGACAGCCTGGCCGCAGGTGCTGGCGAGTATTCCGAGATCGCCTTCATTGCCCACAGCATCAAGGGGACCGCCGGATCGCTGAAGGCCGCCCGCGTCCACACCCTGGCTGCCGCCACCGATCAAGCGGCCCGCTTGGCTGAGCCGCAATGCCGGGCCCTCGCCCGCGATCTGGCAGATCTGTTGGAACAACTCATCGTTGAGCTGGAAGCGCGCGTGAAGGGCTGACGGATACGGTCAGACGCACCCGGTTTCGCCAAACCGCAGTCTGAAACGCAAAACGGCCGACCCCAGGGTCGGCCGTTTTGCATGACAAATCACGGATATCAGCGCGATTCCTTGATCAGACGCCCGCGGATCGACTGCACGGGCCGGGCATTCATGGGGTACAACCGGGAGAAGATCGCAATCTGCTCCGCCGACACCTGGGCCGGCTGCTTCATCACCATCCACATCACCCCCTCGCTGCACGGGGGTGTGGTGAGCGAGCCCATGTAGGTGTAATAGCTGCGGTTCTCGGGCAACAACTGGTTGAGATCGACGGCCACGCCCTCCGGCGAGTAATCCACGTTTTTCTCCAGCGGCAGGTTGTTCCACAAGGTCTGCATCACCGGATGGGCCTGTCCACGCTCCAGCAAGACCGCCACCACCGCCAGGCGGCCGTCCAGATCCTTGTGCACCAGGTGCACCACCATGTCAAAGCCCTTGCCATTGATGCGCTCTTCCGAGGGGCGATGAAAATGGAACTGGACCAGATCGTACATGCGCCCCATCACTGCCATCGTATTGCCCGGCCCCAGATTCACCTGGATGGTGTGGCCGTTGTCGACGATGCGGAAGTTGGATGGCCGATAGTCGAAGCGGATCGGTTCCAGATCCACCTTGATACCGTCACGGATGTCGATCGGCGACTGACGCTCGCCCACATTGCATAGCTGCCATTCCGGTTTCAGGGTGCCCCAGTTGGCGGGTGCTCCCTCCCCTTCATAGCTCCAGTGGATCTCATGGTGGGCCAAAGGCGTGCCGGGCGCTCCGTGACCATGGGCTGCATGGGCCTCACCCTGCATGACCGGAGAGCGCACCACCCGGGGCCGCGGACGCGGCGGCACATAGGCAGGAACGCGACGCACCTCCGGGGGGGGCGCCTCCGCATGGGCCGGCTTCTCGGGCGCCGGCTCAGCCTTGGGGGGCGGAGCCGGTTTGTCGATGAAGTTCTTCTTGATCGGGATGGACGGCTCGGCCCCGTGGTCGCCCTTGCCTTCAGACACCCGGGTCACGGCAGGCTTCTCGGCCCCCTTGGCCGGGCGGTAATCGGCCACCCGCACGTCCTGTTTGCCACCTCCCTGGGCTGCCTGCGCAGCCTTGGACGCATTCATGGCCAGCTGGGAGATGTCCTTCGCCCCTCCGCCTGCAGGCTTGCATACGTCCCGCCACAGTTTCTCGTCCACGCTGCCGGCAGCCACCGGCATGTCCTTTTCAACCTTGACCTTCTCGTCCTTCACCACCGCCGAGTCGGCATCCAGATACACCCGTTTGATGGTGGCAAAAGTCTGGTTGCGGCAATCGTAGCGATTGAGGGCCTTGACCGTGGTATAGCCCGCCGTCTCGGCCTCGGACTCAGCCAATACGATGCGTCCCCAGGCCACCTTGGTGCCCGGATCGGATTGCAGGATGCTGGCACGGTCAAGCTCGATGGTGCGCTTCTTGTCTGAAGCAATCATTTGCCAGTCGGCAGCCAGAACAGACGAAGAGCCTGCAAGAACCAGCAGGGCAGCGAGGGGATGCATGCGAAAGCGCATGTTTGCTTCTCCGGGAAAGATGCGAGGCCCGTGTGGGCCAGATGCACCCTATTTCGGCGGCCGGGACCGAAAGCTTTAGAGATTCCACCCGATTCACGAAAAAACCCGCCAAATCTTGCATTTACCGCCCTCTTCCAGTACTTTCCAGGCCATACGTTAGGGGTGCCGAGGCGTGCAACCGTCCGGCTGAGACTTACCCTCCGAACCTGATCCGGGTCATGCCGGCGTAGGGAAACGTGGCTCCTGCCGCCTTTCCATCCGCTGGCGGCCCTCCCCAAGGAGCCTTCATGAACGCCACCGACAAATTTCTCGCAGCCTCGGCCCACGTGGACGAAGCCGCC
>ENA-UOWO01002308-UOWO01002308.1-activated-sludge-metagenome-genome-assembly--contig:-NODE-2308-length-23829-cov-10.883402_pt1 | contig 23829 bp, 19 predicted proteins | sample MGYA00238148_ERZ761564 | MGnify/ENA primary metagenome ERZ761564 (study PRJEB28885, sample SAMN05720194) | activated sludge metagenome | isolation source: Anaerobic digester | place: USA... | reverse complement strand
GGCCCCGCTTGCTACAGCAGCCTTGCAGGAGCCCCAGGTATGCTTCGCGGTCCTGATGTCGAGTTCTTGACGGCATGGCCCACAGAGGCTAGACTGTGCTCGCAGTTCAGGCATCGCTGGGCCGATGATGCCATTCGCCCGTTGGCCACCCCAGCGGCGATAGAAGGTATGCACTACGAGCATGAGCGCAACGACTCAACGTTGGACGGATCGGGCGCGATACGATCTCGATACCGCGGTTGCCATGTTCGACTCGGGTCGTTACCTCTACGTTTTCTTTTGCTGCCAGCAGGCGATTGAGAAAGGACTCAAGGCGGTGATTGTCAAGGAGACGCAGGATTTTCCTCCTCGTCTCCACAACCTGCTGCGCCTGGCCGAGGTTGCCGGCGTATCGCCGCGTGCCGATTACGCCGATTTCCTGGGCGAGCTATCCGGTTACTACATTCAGACTCGGTATCCTGAGGAGATGGAATCCGTGGCGGCGGGCATTACGAGCGAGAGTGCACAAGAGGCGCTTCGAATGACGCAGGAGGTGGCCGAATGGCTGTTCTCGATGCTGCAGTGAAACGCCGTGCGCTTGCCGCGGCCACGATGCTCGATAAGCTGGGGACGGTGCGCGCCTCCTATCTTTTCGGATCACACGTCGAGGGACGTGCAGACCGTTGGAGCGACATCGATGTGGCCGTGTTTATGGACGGTATCGAGACGTGGGACATCCGCCGCCGCGCGCGCGCCATGGCCCAAGTACAGCGTGAAATCGGCTGCGATATCGAGGCCCATCTCTTCCCCGCGTCGGCGCACTACGCGCCCGAGCCCGGCAGTTTCGCGGAGTACATCCACCGACATGGTGTGCGCCTCGAGACTGATGATTCCCCGGAGACTCTCGGATAGCGGCGATTCCGCGGGAGGGAGAGTCCTTGTTGAGGTGCCTGTGGTGGACCACGGAGCCGATTGCCGCCAAGCAAGCGCCTATGCAGGGCGCGGATGAACTTCGGCGCGACGCTGCGCTATAATCGCGCGTGGCCGGGCGCCACGATCCGGTTGTGCCGGGCAGAGGCAACCATCCTCCTGGAGTCCTCATGGGAATGAAAACGCTGAAATCCGTCGAACAAGATATTCTGGACGATCTACTCAAGCGCCGGCCCGACTTGGTCGTATGCGTCGAGGGCCTTTTGGCATTGCACGCGGCGCTGGTCAGGTGTTACGACGCCGGAGGGACGTTGTTTCTGTGCGGCAATGGTGGGAGCATGGCCGACGCGATGCACATCGCCGGCGAGCTGTGCAAGAGCTTCGAGCGCAAGCGGCCGGTTCAGACGGATCTCGCCCTAAAACTCCAAGACTATCCTTTGGGTAATCGCTTGGCCCAGCATCTCGAGGTGGGCCTGCGCGCCGTTACGCTTGGCCTGAATGCGTCGCTCAAGACGGCGGTCGAGAACGATTCGCCGTTGCGCGACGTGGCCTTCGCGCAGGAAGCCTTTGCTCTGGTCAGGCCCGGCGACGTGCTCATGGGGATCTCGACATCCGGCAACGCGGACAATTGCCTGATGGCGCTGTCCGTGGCCAAGGCCGTCGGTGCCGTAGCCGTTTCGCTCACGGGGCCGGATGGTGGGCGCATGGCCGAGTTTGTCGACATCGCCGTCAAGGCGCCCGGCGCGTCGACCAAGGTGATCCAGGAGGCCCATGAGGCGCTGTACCACACGTCGTGCGCGATGATCGAGGCGCATTACTTTCCGGAGTCGCGCTGACGCAGATCGAGGTCTTGGGCTTCCGGACGGCGTTTCGCTATACTTCGCACGCAGCCTTTAGCAAACCAGGAGACGAAAATGGCCTCTGGACGGCGATTCAAGATTGCGTGTGTCGGCGCCGGAAACGTTGGCGCGTCTGTCGCCCAGTACTGCGCCGAGATGGAACTCGGCGATGTGGTCCTCACGGATATTGTCGAGGGCGTGCCTCAGGGCAAGGCCCTGGACCTCATGCAGGCGGGGCCGATTCGCGGTTACGGGGCCACCGTGGTTGGTACGAACGACTATGCGGATATTGCAGGGAGCGACGTGTGTGTCGTAACGGCGGGGCTGCCGCGCAAGCCCGGGATGAGTCGACTCGATTTGCTCGAGAAGAATGGTGCGATTATCTCGGAGATCAGCCGCGAGATCGCGCGATACGCCCCCGATAGCGTGGTGATCATCGTCACCAATCCTCTCGATGTCATGGCCTACACAGCCTTCAAGAAGTCCGGTTTTCCGGCCGAGCGCGTCGTCGGCATGGCGGGCTGTCTCGATAGTGCCCGTTTGCGCGCCTTCGTGGCAATGGAACTCGGCGTAAACGTCAAGAATGTCGACACCATGGTGTTGGGATCGCACGGGGATTTCATGGTGCCGTTGCCGCAATACACCACGGTGTCCGGTGTGTCTGTCACTAAGTTGCTCTCGGCGGATCGCATTTCGGCCATCTTTGATCGAACGCGGAATGGCGGCGGCGAGATTGTCGCGCTGCTCAAGACGGGTAGCGCCTACTATGCGCCGGGCGCGAGCGCCGCGCGCATGGTCCAGAGCGTCGTACGTGACGAGAAGCAGATTCTCCCCTGCTCGGCCTGTCTGACGGGCCAGTATGGACTCGACAACCTGTATCTAGGCGTTCCGGTTCGGCTCGGCGGCGGCGGGATCGAGGAGATCGTCGAGCTTGACCTTACGGATGACGAACGCGCCGCGCTCCACCGATCGGCCGAGGAAGTCCGAAGTGGCATCGAGGGACTCAGGGAACGCGGCATTCTGTAACGTTCGACTGGGCGCGGTATCACGTTTGGGTGGCCGCGTGCCGTATTGGCAGGCCCGCAAGTCATGCAAAAGAGCCAATACCTAGTTGTTGTAGTGGTGATTATCGCCTTCGTCGTCGCCCTTGTCTGGGCTAACCGAGCCGCCAAGGCGCCACGACTCGGCTCGACGTCCACTACGTTCTTTGCGCGTTCAGGAACGATGCGCGACCGAGCCCAGATGCTGGTTTCCGGCAAGAAGGACCTTCCCGCCACAACCGGAACGGCCGCCCAAGAACCCGGGGAGGGCGACAGGGCTCACAGCATCAAGTCGATCTCGCCCAGAGAGCAGGAAGAGACGGACGCCCTGTACCGCGAGGCGGCGCGTGCCGCCTTGTTGGCCGTCACCCCCGAGGAGGGTATCCAGCAACTCCGAGCGCTGCTGGCCGAGGGCGCTCCCGAAGCCGGCGCCGCCGAGGCCTATTCGGCCCTCGGCTCGCTCTACACGCGCTTGAAACCGCCCGACTTGGAGAAGGCCCGAGACGCGTTCGCCACGGCCGCCCGTTTCGCGATCGCGCCGGCTCGGCGTCACGAGGTCTTGTACGCACAGGCCGTTGCGTGGCTGAGTCTGAATCTGCCCGTCGATGCGCTGGATCAGATCGAGACATCCCTGACGGCCGATGAAATTCTCTCACCCGGGCTGTTGCGGATCCGCGTGCTTCAGGGCAATATGCTGGAGGAAACCGGCGATATGGCAGCCGCTGAACGGGCCTTTCGTCAAGTGGTAGATCAACCAGTGGAAACGTTCAAGGCCTTGGGGGCGGACAGCGTGGATGTCTACCGCCAGGCCTGCCTTCGGCTGACCAGGCTCTGCCAGAAGCAGTCGCGCGACAAGGAAGCGCAAGCGGTCGGTCGCGAGATGAACCGCAAACTGCGGCTGATGGAAGGGCAATGAGCAGCGAGCTCTACGGTGTCTGGACGGCCGGCAGTACGGGGGGAGTTGAGCGCGGCGCCCGAATGACCTGCACCGTCCGCGCGGTTCGGAGGCCAATGGCTTGTACACCGCTGCCATCCAGATCGGCGCAAAACGCAACCTCGTCGATCCGTTCCGGGAAGGCATGAACCAAGTCGGGTTTCGCGGCAAACCCTGCCGGACCGGAGATCCATATTGAGAACTGATCGTCACTCATGCTGAGACCCACGTCACTGCGCCCGTCCCCGTCGAGATCTCGGATCACGAGATTCCGGACCGGCGCGGCCTGGCCAATGCCCAGCAGCCACGTTATGGGAACGCGGCCAGTGAGGTGTCCGGAGGGTCTCGGGTCGTGCCGCATCGTGTCCGGCAGGAAGAGGTGGATACTGATATGCAAGGGCCAGTCCTTACCGGCTGCGGCGCGCATGATCGAGTCGACGGACATGCCTGGTTCAGGCGCCTTCCAAAGAACGAGGTCCGCGAACCCGTCTCCGTTGAAGTCCGCCACACCTTCATCATCCACGAGGATCGCGCCGGGATACCGACGCAACGCACGAACTTTGACGCTGGGTTCCGGCGACTCGACCGTACCCGACACAACCTCACAGACGCGCGTGCACGTTTCAGCCACACCCGAGCACGCGACGGTGTACAGAACCCGGCTGCCACCGTCGGAACGGGGCTTCAGCGGAAACCACGGCCAATAGACATAGTCCCCGGATTGCCCCTCTTGCGGCAAGGCGCGTGGCGTCGAACCCACCGGCTTGGAGAAGGGACTCATCTCGGAGGTCGGGGGAATCGCGAGTTCCGAGACCCGACAGATTCGCATGTCAAGGCCGCTCAATGAAGACGCGGCCCTCGGCGTGACCTCGGCAATGAAGGTATCGCCCTCTTCTCCAGGGACCTCAACGTCATACCGACCGAGCAGCGCGCCGTCCAGACCACGCGCTTCGAGTGCCCCTTCGCACGGCAACACGATAGCCACCTCCTCGTCAAGGGTCGTAGCCAATACGTATGGCGAGGGAGACATCGAGCGCGCGGACAGGAGAGACGGTGCCTGAAATAGCTCCAGTCCCTCGTCAAGGTCGTCGCCGTAAATCGAGAACTCGAACAGGAGGACCCGCTCTCCGCAGACGGCAATCACCTCGCTCCGCCCGTCCGCATCGAGATCGGCCACATCGAAGGCCGTCGTCGCTTCCGGCAACTCGACGCGACCGGCCTCCGATTCGCTGAAATGACCCTGGAGCACGCGGTCGTGGAGCACGAACACGCCGGCCGCGTGCGAGCTCTTTCCGTGGGCCAGGAAGACCAAGTCATCGGGGCCGGCCAGAGGAATCGACTGCACGACAAAAGGTCCTGCAGCCACCGCGAACGCCAGTATCATTGCCAACGCTGACATCACTCACCCTGCGCAAAATAGACCTTGGTCTTTCCGGATGGAGCCCGCGATCCGCCATCCCGAGGCACGAGCGCCACATCGCTGAGTCCGTCCGCATTCACATCGGCTACCAGCACCTCGGCATCGTCATCAAAGGCGAGGAGCGCGGCCGGTTGTCTTGGGAAGCCTCGGCCGGCATACTCGAACAACGAAATCCGGTTCGGACTGTTCTGCACCGCCAGATCACGGTAGCCGTCGCCGTTGAAATCACCGGAGATATCCACGAGTTCACCGGCCAAGTAGCGGTTGCCGAAGTCCGTCTGACGCCACAGAGGCTTGTCCAGCGATATCGTAACGCGCACGCAGACATCGGCCTTCTCGGAAAAGCGGCCGCGCGCATCCTGAAATCGGACCTCTATGGCGTGGGCAACATCGCGACTGGTCAGCATCCGATTGGCGGTTTCGCGGACGCCACCGTCGAAAACGCCCATGGATTCCGTGATCATGTCTGCATCGCCGTCTCCGTCGAAGTCGATGAACGAGCACTTCGGCGTGAACGAGCGGGAACGGCGCACCTGGATAGAGCGCCCGCCATCGGTGGTGGCCTGTGTCTCAAAGACCGGCGAAGGCACCGGCATCCTATCCGAGAAGCTCCAATCACCGCCGGCGAAATCCACCATCCCATCGCCATTCAGGGCACACGGCTCGAACCCCGGCGGCAACGCGATCTGCATGGACTCGAGTTCCGTCATCTCGAAGCCGCAACGCGGATCCACCGCAAACCGACGAACGTGCCACACTTCCCCCCCCCGGCCTTCCTCGTCCGTGATGACGGTCACGTGGCGGCCATCGAGCCACAACCGGCAGTGCATCGCGCGCGACGGGAAACGGATACTCCGAGCATCGGCCGGCCAGAGGCGCTGCGGCCCGTCGGTACACAGCGCCATCGGAGGAAGCACATCGAGCACGGCGGCTTCGCGATACACCGTTTCATCTCGAACATACACGCTGAGGCCCGTCGCCGCCGGAATCACGATTTCCGGCACGCCGTCCGCGTCCATATCGTGGAGGAACCGCTCGAACCACAGTCCACCCGAATCATCCGGAGGACGCCAGCGCGCCCAGACGATGTCATGCGTCAAGACGGGCCGCCAATGCCCCTCCCCCCACTCCATCACATCGAGGCCGGCTCTGACTCGGCAGTAAAGAAGGCCTTGCCAGACGTCGCAAGCAGCCCGGAGTTCCGGCATCTCAATCGCGGCGGCCGCATCGGGCCAACCGTCAACGGACCGATAGGCGCTATCGGCCAAGAGCAGGTCCGGATGGCCGTCCCCGTCAAGGTCGGCGTTCCTGAAGCGGCCGGAGTTCTGACCGGTGAACGGGTCGACGGAGTCCACGGAAAGGCCGGGAATATCGTGTGCGATGAACGAAACCCCCGTCAGCGCTAATGCTAGGGCCGTGGCCGTCATTCGTTCAGGTTCCGCCTGTTGAGCACATACACCGAAAGGAAGGCAAAGGTCAGGGCCATCGCCAACGACACTCCTAGGCAGTACTTCGCCTCGGGAAACCACGCGGTATCGATCAGATCAACCCGTCCCGAGAAGACACGCCAAGGCGTTTCGAGATAGGTCGAAAAGACGTACGCTTCAATGCCCAACGGGTGTTTGATGCCCTCCACCAGCAACCACAGCCCCAGGCTCAGGGCAGCCGCCGGGCCGGTACTCCTCGTCAACGTCGAGATGAAGACGGCGTATGACACTGCGGCGGCGAAGGGGGCCATGCTTAGGAGCATTCCCGCACCGTAGGCCCATCGCATCTGGGAAGTGGTATAGAGGATCTCGCCGCCGTAGCCAACGCCGGCAGTATCTCCCAGGGCGTGCGCAGTACCCCACGCCGACGCCGCCACGAGAACCACGAGGCCGAGGGCATAGGTCATGCCCAGGAGCAGTTTGGCGGCCAGAAACTCGCGCCGCAACAAGGGCCGCACCAATACCATCCGGATGGTGCCGTGGCTCAACTCCGAGGCTACGAGGCCTGAACAGAAGACAAGGGTCATAAAGATGCCGAGCAGATTCAGTGCCAACGGCGTGGCGTAGGCCACGAATCCGTAGTCACTTGCGCCGTCGCGATCGACCGGGTGAACGACAAGGGCTCCGGCCACGGCCAGCATCACAAGAACAGGCCCTACATAGGTCGACGCCGACCGCAGGGCTTTTCTGAGCTCGACGGTGTAGGCTGTCCAGATCCGGCCGATCATACGTTCAACACCTTCAGAAAATACTCCTGGAGCGTCCGTCGCTTGGGAATGACGCCGGACACCTTGTATCCCGAAGCCACCAGAAACGCGGTGAGTTGAGGAACGGTACCGTCGCGCAGGCGCACCTCGATTCGCCCCGATCGGAGGGTGGCGGACTCGACCCAAGCCTGGTCGGCCAGCCGGCGGGCCGCCCCCTCGGGCGCCTCCACAACGACATCGACGGCACTCGAGTCGTAGGACATCAGGTCGTCTGTGGCTTCGCAGGCCACGAGCCGGCCGCCATTCAAGATGGCGACGCGATCGCACAACGACTCGACCTCGTGCATCATATGACTCGAGAACACGATGGTGACATGGGCTTCGTCGGCCAAGCGGCGCAAGAGGTGCAACATTTCCTGCGTCGACTCGACATCGAGTCCGCTCGTCGGTTCATCCAGGAGCAGCAATTCGGGATCGCCGATCAAGGCCTGCGCCAGGCCGACGCGTTGCCTCATTCCCCGGGACAGCTTTCCCACCTTCTGCGACGCCACGCGCAGGAGTCCGACCAGGTCCAGCGTACGATCAATGGTCACCTCACGTCCGGATAGGGCAGCCAGCAACGAGAGATTCTTCCGCACCGACAGGTGGTTGTAGAAGGCCGGGCGCTCCATCAGGACGCCCATGCGCGGCGCGATATCCAGAAACTGCACAAGCGGATCCTTGCCGAAGAGCGCGATGGTCCCGGAGGTGGGACGGACCAAGCCCGACAACATACAGAGCGTCGTGCTCTTCCCGGCCCCGTTGGGCCCGAGCAGCCCCAGGACTTCTCCGGTCTCGACCTCGAGCGACAGGTCGCTGACGGCCACTGTAGCACCGAAGGTTTTGGTCACCTGGGCTATCTGGATGCAGGCAGGCATGAGGTTCATCCTAGCACGAAGCCGCCCCGCGATTCAGCGTATCGGCGCGTTCAGCCTTCCCTCGGGCTGCTCCGCACGTCTCTGAGCACCAACTGGATCGTCGTCTCGTCACGCCAAGTGTTCCGTTGGGGCGTGAACGCGATATCCACGGTCCCGCGCAATACGTCGGCGGCCAGGATCCCTGCCATGCGGAATCCTATGACCTGCAATGACTTATCCTCTTGACGCACACTGAACCGGATATGGCCCCCGCGCAACTCGCGCAAGGAGTTGGGCAACACTTCAACGCCGTAGCAGCAGAACACCGGTGCCGGATTGCCGTGTCCGTATGGCTGCAAACGATCCAAGGTCTTAATCAGCCGGTGATCCATCTCGCTCAGCGAGACGAGGGCGTCCAGATCAAGTTCCTTTGGCGCAAGCCCCTGCGACATGCGCTGTCGGGCCTCCCGCTCAAAAGCCGCCACGAACGCTTCGATCTCCTCTTCGCGGATGGTGACTCCGGCCGCCGCGGCATGACCTCCAAAACTCACCAGGTGCTCGTTACAGGCGGAAAGGGCATCCACCAACTTGAACTCGGCGGCGCTACGGCCGGAACCTCGCCCAAGACCGTCCGCATCGATCGAAACGACGATCACGGGGCGGTTGAACTGGCTCTGCAGTTGCGCCGCGACAATGCCGAGTACCCCCTGATGCCAGCCGCTCCCCGCGAGCACGAGGCTGTGCCGGCCTTCGTTCACCAGTTCCTCGGCCCGGCCGAGGAGGGATTCCAGTGTGTTCCGCTCGATTGTCTTGCGTTCCTCGTTGGCCCCGTCCAACTGCACCGCCAGACGGCGCGCTTCAGTGGGCGACTCGGCCTGGAGCAGATCAAACGCGAGGTGCGCTTCCTTCATGCGTCCCGCCGCGTTGATGCGGGGAGCAATCTGAAACGCGATGTTCTCGGCGGTAAGGTTGGCCAACTCGAGTCGCGCCACGGACATGAGGGCCTCGATTCCAGGCCGGGGCGCCCGCTGGATCGAGCGAAGCCCCACCGCCACCAAGTCGCGATTCTCGCCCAGGAGTGGCACGATATCGGCCACCGTGCCCAGGGCGACAAGGTCGACATCGCGCGGCTCCCCGGTGAGTGCCCAGCCCAGTTTGAACGCCACGGCGGCCCCGCTGGCTTTGGCATGGGGCCCGGGACAGGCCTCGCGCGCCGGATCCACCACGGACACGGCCGGCGGCAGCTCGCCTTCGAGCTGATGGTGATCCGTGATGATCAGGTCGATACCGAGCGCCTTCGCACGCTCCGCCGCCGCCCGAGCATTGATGCCGTTGTCTACTGTGACGATCAAGGACACACCCCGTTGCTGCGCCGCATCGACGTGCTCAGGACTCAGGCCGTAGCCGTTCTCCATGCGCGACGGCAAATCCCAGGAGCACCGAGTCACGCCAAAGCGCCGTAGCGCGTTCACCAGTACCGCGGTACCGGTGATTCCGTCCACGTCATAGTCGCCGAAGACGAACACGTGCTCGTCGCGGGCGCGGGCGTCCGTAATGCGTGCGACCGCGCGGTCCATGTCTTGCATCAAGAACGGGGCGGCGACGTGTTCGATGGATGGATCGAGGAACCGCTGAGCCTCCTCGACACTGTCAACGCCGCGCAGGACCATGAGATGGGCCACGACGCGAGGGACATCGAGGGCGCGCGCAAGGGGGATGGTCTTGAGCCGGTTCTCTTCCGCGATGCGCCAAATGGTGTCGGTATTGCCGTTGATCAAGCGCGCCCCCTTGCCAAGTTGACGATTCGCTCGACGACCTCCTCCAGCGTAAGGTCCGTCGTATCGACGAGTGTTGCGTCGGGAGCCTGCCGCAGCGGCGAGGTCTCTCGCTCGCGGTTCTTCCGGTCGCGCTCCTCGATATCCCGGCGCACCGCGTCAGCATCGACATGGGCGTCCCTAGCCCGCATTTCGGCCGCCCGGCGTCGCGCGCGCTCGTCCAACGAAGCATCCAGAAAGACCTTGCACTTGGCCTGAGGAAAGACGACGGTACCCATATCACGTCCTTCGGCCACGGTTGGGCCTCGACGGGCCATGGCACGCTGGAGTTCGACGAGATGAGCCCGCACGCCGGGGTTCTGGTCGAGGCAGCAGATCATGCGCGTGACCTCGGGCGTGCGGATGGCCGCCGTTACGTCCTGGCCATCCACACGCACCACCATGCCGCGTTCGCCCTCCTCCATCTCCAGCGGCATGGCCCGAACGGCGTCAACCAGGGCCTCCGCGTCGTTCAGGTCCGCACCGCGATGAAGAGCCCACCACGTCGCGGCGCGGTACATGGCCCCGGTATCGAGGTACGCAAAACCGAGTCGCTCGGCCACACGTCTGGCCACGGTGCTCTTTCCGGCGCCCGCCGGCCCGTCGATGGCTACTATTTCGGGGGTATCAACTGTCATCTACGAGTGCTCCAAGAGAATCCGCTGGCCTCGACGCACGTATGTGACCGCTCGTCCTTCCGTGTCCGGCGTCACCACCACCATGCCGCTCGGAACCTCCGACCTATCCAACAAACACCGGTCGACCGCAATCCGGACCCCCCGGTCAAAACAACCGCGCACCACCGAGCCCTGCGCGGCATCCAGCGAGTCCGCGAGCAGACACTGATGATCGCGCCGAAGCATCGTGCAAACCTCCTCCAGTTCCGAACGCGTCTGGCGGAGCATCTCGCGCGCGCGACTCCCTTGATCGAGTTTGGTCTTCAGTGTCCTGAGCATCACGCGCATAAGTCCCGAGTTCACGCGTTCCGCCATCTGCGCGTCCGAAGGAAACTCGCGCGCGGCCGCCAGCACGCGCCGGAGAAGCTTCACACGAGAAATGTTCTGCGCCTGATCGAGCACTTCGGTGCGTCCAACAACCTCGAAGAGCTCTTCGTGCTTGGCGCGCAACGATTCGACGATGGCCTTCCGCTTGCTGCACCACTCAGTCCGTTTCGCGTCGAATCCCGACACGACGACCGAGGTAGAATCCTCCTCGGGGCGTTTCTCCTCGAGCTGCCGGCACATGGACAAAACCTCTTCGTGGCCCTCGACCAGATCGGCATCGACCTCGCCTTCCGCCCGCATGGCATCAAGTTCGCTGCTCGTCTCTTTGACCGAGGCCGCTGCGGCCGCGTACGCACCGCGAATCTCCTCGGGGGTCATCCGAACCGCCCGGTTGATCTCGACAAAAGTCCGTTCGGCGCGCTCCTTGAGCATATCGATACTCGCGATCACGCGATCCACAAACGCAAGACGAGACTGAAGACGTTTGGCCTCCTCGACAAGCTTGCTGGTCTTGTCGCCTCCAATGAGAAACATGAGCGTTCCGGCGGCGTACTCCTCGCTTTCCTGACGGGTGAGGTCCACCATGCTCTCGATACTGGCTGCGCGATCCGTAAGCCGGATGCGCTGCGCCAGCAGGCGGCGGCCCTCCTGCGAAATCGCCTCGCCGAAATCCTCGCACGATAGCTCTCGGCGCAGCACAACCGAAAGGTCATGGGTCCCCGAAGCGCGGAAACATGCCGCGACGACACTCTTCGAAACCTCCACCAGACCGCCCGTCACCGAGCCGCCCACCTCGATCTGCGGGGCGATGCATGTGCCTCGCACCATCGACTCCTTCACCCACAATAGCGTTCCCGCGAAAGCCAGTTTCGGGCCCAGAACGTTGCGGCACCGGATGCGCCGCGACTTCGAGATCACCGTGGCGCGGTCAACGATATTCCGCAGGCGAATGTCGCCCTGCGTCACAATGACGGTGCCCGATATGTTTTCCATAACCTCGCAGTGTTTGGAGGCCAGCACCGTCCCAAACACAAATCCATTGACGAAGCATCCGCCATCTTCAACCACCACGATAGCGTTCTCGGGAACCCGATCCAGGACCTTCAGCGTGCCCCTGTGCGGGAACACCGGCCCCCGATATGACACATCGATGCCGGCCAGTCGCCGGACCTCGCGTGGCCGTGCGCGCGCAATATCATCGGAACGTACGATACAGACGCGGTCCGCCAGGTGCGGCAGGCCCGGTTCCGGCCGAGTCACACCGTACAGAGCGCGCAGTCCATCCATGTACGGCGCCAGTTTGGCCAAGGGCCGCTCGACATAGGCTCCCGTCGCCACACGCGTCATCAAGTCGTAGGCGGCAATTAGGACATCGACCTCGTCCCGCTCGATTCCTTCAGTCCCCCACGTCTCGAGGTCATTCATGAGTCCGCGCAACACGGGTTGTTGACGACACCCTTCGGAAGTCGTATCCACCGGCTTCATGCGAGTCAGCCATTGCTCGATGACCGCCCGAGCCCGATTCACAAGAACGGAACGCTCGGCATCGCCTTCGTAGGACCGGCACCAGGCCCACCCTATGGCCATATCCTCGATCGTCATCCGCGACAGATCATCCTCGCGCATCTCGCAGAGGTACTCGATGAACCGATCGAACATGGAAACTTACCTTGACACCTCTCAGACGAACCCGCCAATACTCTCTTCATACGGCGGCCGGAGGATGCCTCGCTCGGTGATGATTCCGGCGATCAGGTCCGCCGGGGTCACGTCGAATGCCGGATTGTACACCGCCACGCCGTCGGGGGCCGTCTGCCGGCCGAACCCGTGCGTCACCTCTTCTCCGGAACGCTCCTCGATAGGGATGGCCGCGCCGTTCATTAAGGAATGGTCGAACGTCGAATAGGGCGCGGCAATGTAGAATGGGATGCCGTGCACCTTGGCCAACTGCGCCACGGAATAAGTGCCGATCTTGTTGGCGGCGTCGCCGTTCGCCGCAATGCGATCCGCTCCCGTGATCACAAGTTTGACTTTGCCTTCGCGCATGACCAGGCCGGCCATGTTGTCGCAGATCAGCGTGACGTCGATGCCGGCCCGCATCAGTTCCCAAGTCGTCAGCCGCGCGCCCTGCAGCAGCGGCCTGGTCTCATCGGCAAACACGCGGAACCGGCGGCCTTCTTCGTGCGCGCGAAACATCACGGCCAGAGCCGTCCCGTAGTCTGCCGTGGCAAGGCCCCCGGCGTTGCAGTGCGTCAACACGCCATCGCCGTCGCGGATCAGCGGGGCGCCGTGTTCGCCAATACCGCGACACAGGCGCTTGTCTTCTTCCATGATCTCGACGGCCTCGGATTCAAGGCCTCTCATGAATGATCCGAGATTGGAGGCCCCGCTGTTCTCGCTGGCCGTGCGACGCATGCGATCCAGGGCCCAGAACAGGTTCACGGCCGTCGGCCGCGAGCCGGCGAGATAATCCGCTGTCGCTTGAACGGCCTTGACCGCCGCCGCGACGTCCGCGGGCGCTTGCTCGCGCACGCCGACCACGACGCCCAACGCCGCGCAAACGCCAATGGCCGGCGCCCCGCGCACGCGGAGTTTCCGGATGGCCTCGAACACCGCTTCGGTCGAATCCAGGGGAATCTCCTTGAACTCGACCGGCAGTAGCGTTTGGTCGATGATGAACAGACGTTTGTCGTCTGTCCATCGAACGGTTTCTGCGGGCACCCGTCTGTTCCCTCCTGCGCGTTGTGCAACCCGCTTCATGCTACCGAATGGCCTTGAACGATGCAATGTGCGGCACGATTCGATCTATGCCTCCGCAGGCGTCGGCACCGGCGCCAACTCGGCCCCGCTATCACCGTCGAGTACGCGCCGCCCATACTCGATGTAGCGGTGCCGATCACGGGGGGAAATCGTGCGCCACAGGAGAAACTGCCGGCGCATGTCCGCCACAAAGCGCCGGTTGACGCGCCGCCAGGCCCGAACCTCGCCGTCCAACCGACGGAGTGCTACAAACAGCACGCCCTCCTCGCCAGACGACTCGATGTGGAATGAGACCCGCTGACTGATACCCCAGTCGAAAGGCGCGAGCCACACCATCGCCTCAAGATGTGCCCCGCCGTCGTCGAGGCCCATCGTCGTCCCTTCCGCGTGGAACGTACCGGTGGCCAGTTCTTCCTGATCCTTGAAATACCTGAACAAGAACGCCGTGATGCCCACCTGGGCGTCCCCGGCGAAGAGAAACGGGAACTCGAGCGTCATGCAATCCTCTACCGGCTCGGGAAGCTGAACCGCGCGCTCGAGGTCCGGCACCGAGAGCCGACTGGCCTTCCACGCGGGATAGAGCGAACTCAGCATCACCACGCCCGCCACCAAGAGCGTGGCATACAGCGCTGCTTTCGACGAGTAGTTTAGCGTAAGGCTCTCGAGTAGCGACAGGCCCAGTTCCGTCTTGGCGATGCCTACGACCTGGCCCAGCAGGTATCCGGCCAGGCAGCCGAGCACGGCATACACGCAGGACTCGGCCAGGAAGAAGGCGCCGATGTGGCTTGGCGCGAGGCCGAGGGAGGTGTAGATGCCGATCTCGCGTTGGCGTTCGTACAACGAGCCGAGAATCGTGTTGAATACGATCAGCGACGCGATCAAGATGAGGATCACCAACGATGAAAGCCCTCGATAATCCGCTTGGCCGAGCGACGTGTACCAGTAGCTCAGGCCATCCATCCCTGCAAAGAGGCCCGTCGCCAGTTTGCTGAGCACCTCGTCGCGTAACGTCTTCTCCGAAATCGTCAGCGGGTCGTCGGCGACAATGGCCAGGCTCCGCAGCGTGCCGCCCATCTCGATCGCCGTGTCGTACGGCACGACGAGCGTGTTGAGCGCGCCGAAATGGCTGAACGAGGGCGGGGGCTTCTTGGCCACAATGTCGGGGCGCGTGGTGACGGCTTCCTGATACGTCTGGGCCGACATGGCGTAGTTCACCGGCGACAGCGGCTCGCCGTCGATGTCGCGGAAACCTTCTTCCGGACTGAAGAACGTATCGTCGAGGATGCCGCGTAGTGTGAAGTCGCGCCCCCAGACGCGGATCGCCTCGCTACCGATGTCGGCCTCGCTCAAGTCGAGCAGCGCCGCCAGGGACTTCGTAAGGATGACCGCGTAGCGGTCTTCTTCGGAGAACCACGCGCCCGTCAGCCAGTCCGGATTCTTCAGCACGATGTCCGCTTCCTGTGCGCTGAGTCCGAGCACGGCGGGCACGCTGGCGCGCTTGCCGGAGGCGGCCTCGACGCGTGTGGCCGTGTTCCTGGGCGCCGATCCGCCCGGATACCACGCCCGCGGCGCAATGGTGTGAGCCTCGGCGAACTCACTCAGGATATAGGTGTAGGCATCCTGAATGATGGGGGCATACACCGGCGAGCGGAAGAGGATGCCATTGTAGGGCGCCTCGATCCGTTGCAGGCTCTGGTCGTAGAGCTCGCGCCCCTTGAGGTTGTTTTGCGACATGATGGACGTGAAGGAGAGCACGCTGAAGGTCAAGAATACGAGCGTCACCAAGGTGTTGGCGGTTCGGATCTTGCGCTTGCGCATGCTCGATATGCCGAGGCCGAAGGCCATACCGGCCGCGTCGCTACGGCCTATCTCGACGTTGTGGATGCCGGTCACCTGGGCGCGAAGCCGCCTGAGTTCGGCCTGAAACATTGTCCAGATGATCCGCAACACCGCGAGCGTGAGCGCGATCATCACGAATCCGAGCAACACGATGTACGGATTTACCGTGAGCCGGAACGCCGGATTGGCGAAGCGGAGCAGGAAGAAGACGAAGAAGAAGATCACGGCCCGCGCGATGATCTGGCGCTTGATCGTGACGAAACCGAACAGGAGTTTCTCAAGGAAATACGCCGCCGGAATCAGGAGCGCGAGATAGAACAAGACGCTCAGAACGGCGTCGTTCTGCGTCTTCAGCACGAGCGGGTAGGCGCGCGAGGCCAAGGCCCACGCGCTCCGGGCGGCGTGCATGGCCTCGACATGGGCGTCGGAGGCGCTTGCCGCTTCGGCGCGGGCGATCTGGGCCTCGGCGCGCGCGTGCAAGTCCACGAGGAGACTGCCGCCGCCCTCGCTGGCCTCGTTTACCGCAAGGACGCCCGTAGCCTCGAGCTCGCCGATTCGCTCGGCGTTGATCAGGCTCATGTCGCGCGCCGCCTGCAATGCGGTGTTGTAGATCCGTCCGGTATTGGCGTCAAAGCCTCGCCCCGTCGTCACGTCCTCATCGCTGTTCAAGAGGGTCAAGCGTTGGCCGAAGATGCCCGCCGATCCCAACAACTTGAACGAGTGCGGGCGGCCCTCCTTGCGTAGAAGGAAGAGCGATGCGCAGGGATCGTAGTAGCTGCCGCTACCGCCCGAGGCCATCGCGGATCCGTAGCACTCCGGCTCGGTGTCCGTCTGCGCATCGAGGATTCGCAGTGAACCGAGAATCTGCATGTAACGCGGATCGAAGATGTCGAACACATCGACCGAGTAGCACGGGAACACCACCACCGTTCGCCGGACTTCCTGTGGCGTCGTCTGGCCGTAGACCTTCGTCGGATACGTCATCTCACCGTTGCGCCCAAGATCTTTGGCATAGACCACCGCGCCGGTTTCGGCGTCGAGCACAAACGCGTCGATCTCGCGCGGACGCGCCGTGAAATAGCCTTGCGTGCCTCGGCCGATGTTGCAGAATCGAAACGACGCCTCGTGAGCGCGTCCGTTGCGCTCGAGTGTCCGGACGCGCTGGATCGGCTCGCAGCGGACGCCGAGATAGGTGTTCCCGTCCTCGCGGCGCACGACCACGAGCGCGTCCGTCTTCGGCTCGTCGGGAATGTAGTTCTTTTTCGGCAGGAACTCGACGACGCGCCCGCTCACAATGCCGGCATTCCGGCCGGTAGGCGGGAAGAACTGGGCGCGGTGGCCTTGACGGTTCCAGTCGTGAATCTGCTCGATGCGCGTAATGAATCCGTGCGTGCGATCCGTGCTGCGGAGGATCTCCTCGAGCATGGCGCGAATGAAGCCCACCTGCTGCGCCAGGTTCTCGCGGTTGACGTGGTCGAAGGTGTCGAGCGGCGAATCGACGAGACGGCGTTCGACGTCCCACGTGACAAAGGCAAAACCCAGGGTACCGAATAGGCAGGCCGTCTCGGCCTCGTGCACCATGCCAGGCGGCACCGTGTAGGCCCAACTCGTGCCGGCTTTCGACAATGAGGTCACCGTCAGCGACTCGACGAAGGGCGAGAGCGTCGGATCCTTCTCCATGCCGGACGCCCGATACTCCGCCTCGGTGTAGAGGCCGGTGGCGAGCGCGGTTCGCTGGGCCAGTTGCGAGAGTTGCGTGCCGAGCGGCTCGAACAAGCACTGGAGCCGCGCCGCGCGTGCCTCATCCCAATAGGCGTGGCCCACGTTGAACGCGCCGACTTTCGTGGATTGCGACGCGAGGTCGAGCGCGATGAACAGGCTCGGCGTGACGCCCAACGCATCGAGTTGGTTGTCGAACAGTTCCGCCGCGCCTTGCATAAACAGGCCGTGGGCTGCCGTGGCCACACACAGCAGCGATCTCGGCGGCGGATTCTCGGCGAAGCGCCGAGCCAGCTCGAGTAGCGCTGCGATACCGCACGCCTGCTCGGCGCCGGGCGCCAGCGCCGGCACGACGCTCATCGAATCGTAGTAGGCCGACAGTACCACCGTCTCGTCGGCCGACGGCCCGCGGCCGCGTACCCAGCCGATGATGTTGGCTGCGGGCGCGTCCTCCCAGTCCACCCGCGCCGACACAGTGAACACCTCGCCGAGATGAGAGCGGACTCTCTCCCACTCCGCGCGGCCGATGTAGAAGCGCGGCACGTCCACCGGCGTGCGTAGGAACTTCGCCGCGCTCTCGAAGTGGGTCGTCGTCTCGGGCTCGATGAATACGACGACGCGTCCGCCGAGCATCGGCACGTTGAGCCAGTTCCGCGCCGAGTTGTATTCGAGCACGACGATGGCGCCCTCGAGGTCGAGGCCATCGAGATCCTCCAGCGCGCCTGAGCCGCCATAGACGAGCCGGCCGGTGACGCCGTCCGGCGGTGTCGTGCACGTGCGGACGAGATTCGGCCAGAAGGCATGGAGCGGCACGTCGAGGCCCTGGCCCACGAGGCGGGCGTTGCCCTCGATCGGCGTCGTCGCAAGGAAAGGAAATTCCTGAACGTCGCTCAGTCCGGCCTCGGCGAAGGCCTCGCGCACGTATCGTGCGGCCTCGGCCGCACCGGGATAGCCCGGCGCTCGCGACGGGTATCCGCTGAGCACGCGTACCGTCTCCGCAATGGCGTCGGCATCGACCGTGGCGACGTTGCGCACCTCGTCCTCGCTGAGCGCGAACTCGAGCCCAGCCGCGCCTCCGCAGAGCAGTACGAGCACTGGCGCGAAGGCCAGGAGCCGGCTATGGCGCGTGCGCGTGCTCATATCGCGTATACCCAATGCGTGTCGAGGCTGTAGAAATAGTCGATCGCCCACCAGAACGCGCCGCTCATCATCGCGCCGATGACCACGCCGACGAAGAAGGGGCGCGCCTTTCGCAAGAGGTACAGGCCGCCGTATTTCGTGATCAGTTTCGACAACACCCACGCAATGAAGATGTGAATCCAGAAATAGTGGATGATGTAGAGATTGCTCGCCACGTAACCCAGCGGATGGAAGGGCCACCAGACGAAATTCATCCGCATCACCGATAGGAACAGCGTTACGCCTGCGCCCACGCCCATTACCGCAATGGCCTTTCTATCAGGCGGTTGCGGCGTGTCGTGGTACCGGCGGATTTGGTCGAAGGGCTGCCTTGCGAGGTCGCTCGCTTTCCACGTGGATAGGTTGAGCGCGCCGTATTCATAATCCATCCACACGGTGGTGATGAAACCGGCGGCGATCGACACGGCAATGGCCAACAACATGGCGAACACAAGCCGCCGCGCGTTGATCTTGTGGCGGTCCGCGAACTTGAACCCGCCGAGAATGTACGCCGGCATGATCGTGTACCACCGCAGGAAAATGCTCTTGAAGAAACCGAGAATCGTCCAGCTCTGCACGCTCAGCGCCGCCGTGCCGAACACCTTGGCGATGGTGTCGTGCACGGCCGATGTCGGCGCTTGCGACATAAACACGCCCGCCTCGGCCACGAGCCGCGTCAGTACGACCCAGTACACGAGGATCATGGCGATTATCGCGAAGGACCAGACGGGGTGGGCACCGGCGATGGCGCAGAATCCCACCAAGGCCGCCATGCCGATCACAAGACCCCAGAACGCCGCGCGGTACGTCAGTGGCTCGTCGGCTTCATCCTCGCCCACCTGGAACCGCACCGCGCGCGAAACCACCACGCGCAAATGGGCGCGCATGGCCCACAACACGATGCAGAAATACGCCACAAATGCGCCGGTGCCCTGGTCGCTCATGGCGGGCGCGAAGAAATCGGAATAGGTCTCGTTCCAGCCGAAGGCATAGAACGCCACCGCAAGGGCCTTGTTGACGGCGAAGAAGAACCAGAGGCTGAATAGCATCTCCTCGGTCAACAGCATGCAGAACGCCACCGAGTGGAGGCTCACCCAGATCTTGAGTTCGCCGATGCCGTTCCAGGGCGCTTCGGTGAAGTACTGGGCGAGATCGAAGTAGATGGGGATGTTCGGAAATATCGGCGATACGACATAGAGATTCGCGAAAAAGTGGTAGATGAACGGAATCAGGAAACCGATCCACATCCACTTGTTCTTCCAGAAGGGCGGGGTCCGCTCGCCAACACGCGCCGGCGGCGCGAGACTCATCTGCTCCGGCACGACGTTGTACGCGAAGGTCAACTGCTCGCGCTTGACCCACGGCCGGCGCAGCACCGACATCACGCACACGTAAACGAAGAAGAACACAAAGATCCACAGGCCCCACGCGAGGAGCGGCGTAAACCACGTGCGCGCCACCATGGCCCAGTCGATGGGATCCGTCGACGTTCGCGAGAACAGACCCTTGACGGCGTCGTAATCCGTCGGCGCCAGCCAACGCGGAATCACTTTGTTCGTGCCGAGTTGGAAGATCTCGGCGAACTTGTTCGACGGCGACGCGTAATACACCGGCGCGGCCAATGCCGGCACCAACACCTGCGCCAGGCCCATGGATGGGCCGGTAAGGCCGACGCCCATCATCGTGTAGACCACGAGGAGTTCGCGCGTCGTCAGCGCGTGACGCGGCGCAACGGCGCGCAACGGCGCGTTGATGCCCCACACCAACACGAACAAGAGTACGATGCATGCCGGCGCGGGTACCAAATGAAAGCTGAGCGTCCCATGGATCATCTGATCCACGTAATGTACCAGCCAACACTCGATCAGGACGAAAACGAGGCCCACCATAAGGGCCTTGCCCGTCACGCCGCCATGTCGCTCTTCCGCTGGGACCATCAACGCTCCACCGCGTAGACCTTCATCACCTCATCGCCGTAATGGTTGATCACCTTGACGGCAATCTTACCACTCTTCGGCGTGTCGAAGGGACGACTCTTCGTGGTGTAGAGACTTGCCCACGCGGTCTCGTCGATCTCGGCGCGCAACGCCCGCTTGAGTTTGTCATAGGGATCGCCCGCGCCCGTGAAATACGCGTGGCGCACGAAGAAACTCTCGCCGTTGTACTCGGTGTCGATGAACCAACACGCGATATCATCCGTCGAGCTGCTCCGGATCTGGCCCGTCGTCGGATCGTACACGTCCACGCCGAACACCTCGACCGCCAGCTTGCCATCTTTGCCTGTCGAGATCGTGATATCCGGCTCGCCGAATACCATGAACAGGTTCGCCGCGCCCGTCTTCTTGAGCAGCGCGTCGCCCATGGCCAAGTCCGGATTCATCCGCGCCAGCAGCACCGGAAGTCTCCCATACTCGCGCGATTCCTCGGCTACCGCGAAATCATCCCCCCGGCCCGATCCCTCCGGATACGCCAACGTAGGCGCAGATTTGTTCTGCGCTGATTCTTCCGGCCCCAGCGCACAACCAATGTGCGCCAACTCCGGCCCCAGCGCACAACCAATGTGCGCCAACTCCGGCCCCAGCGCACGATCAACGTGCGCCAACTGCGCCAACTGCGCCAACGCCGGCGCAAACTCTAGCGCCGTTTCGGCCGCATGCGCGTCAAAGGCGAAACCACACACGATCAGCAGGTCGAATCCGACGCCGCGCAACGCCTCTTTCGCAGCTTCCTTGACCAGTTCTGAACCCACCGTGCCGTGCTCGGGGCCGATACACACAGCCACCCGCTTTGACCTCCCCCCCTTCTCCGTATACTCGCCCGCCGCGTGCAGCCACGTGCCCGCAAACGAGTCCAGCCGCTCGAAGACCAGCCGCTCCTGCTTCTTCGTGTTCTGGACACCCGCTTTCCGTAGATTCTCGATGATCATCGGTACGAAACGATCGATAGTTGGCGTCCCCGTTGGCGCAGATTCGTTCTGCGCGGAAGTAGGCGCAGATTTGTTCTGCGCGGAAGTAGGCGCAGATTTATTCTGCGCTGTCTTCTCGGCCGATCCCTCCGCGCTCGCTTCCGGCCCCAGCGCACGATCAACGTGCGCCAACGTAGGCGCAGATTCATTCTGCGCTGATTCTTCCGGCCCCAGCGCACGATCAACGTGCGCCAACTCCGGCCCCAGCGCACGATCAACGTGCGCCAACTCCGACGCCATCTCTAACGCCCGGTGCGGCGATAGGCTCTCGACGGTGAACGGGCCGGTTACGCGGATCCGTTTGCCGTCTTCGTAGGGCTGATCGTATAGGGTCTCGGTGTCGGCATACTTCGCAATGGCGCGATCGATTTCCTCGCGGGTCATGCCCTCGCGGATCTCGGGATTATTCGCAATCGATTTCAACGTCACGTGCGGCACGCGCTTGTACACGAACCCTTTCCGGATATCACTCAACGTCTTGTACTGCGGCGGGATCTTGCCCGTCAGCTCCGCCTCTTTCTCGATGCCCTCGGGCGAATCCGACAACAGGTAGTACGGATACTTCGCGCACATCAGCCGCGTACGCGCCAGCGCCAACGCCACCCGGCTCGTATCGATCGTGATCCATCAACGCCCCCACTGCTCCGCCACATACGCCGTCGTCCCCGAGCCGCATGTCGGATCCAACACCAAATCCCCCGGATCCGTCGTCATCAGAAGACAGCGCTCGATTGCCGCAGTAGAAGTCTGCACCACGTACACGACGTCTGGCGGACTCGCGATATCGGTCCAAACGTTGTTGAGCTCGTAACAAGGGAAGTCGTCGAGGTAGCGGATGTATCGGATTGAGGAGCCAGTCTGCAGGACCCTCCCGGCCGCCGCAAGTCCATCCATTCCGTCCTTTGTTGTGAGCCAACCTTTGCCTATTCCCGGAAAATAGGTCTTTCCTTCAAAAGCATATGGGAAGTAGGAGGATCCTCCGGTACCGAACGTGGTCAGAGTTGTTGGCTGAAAAGCTCTCCAACCCTCGCGGAAAAGGCCGTCGAGGGTGTCGGAGTCCTTAGGAATGCGACACCGTTCCCCGGATGGCGAGATGAGTTGATCATAGCGCGCGCCGGAGCCATGCCCCAGTCCCAGCACCTTCTCGTAGAAGAGCTGCCTGTATTTCGTCTGAGATGCGCTCTTGGAATGCCAAATAACGTAATCGCAGGCGCCCTTCAGGAACTGAGACGCTAGGCCAGCCATCTTCTGTACGGTGATCAGACTAATGAAATTCTCGCTCCCAAACACCTCATCCATGAGGCAGCGGACGAGATGGACGTTTTCGTCGCCGATCTGGACGAAGATGCTTCCGGTTTCGGTGAGGAGTTCGCGGGCGACGACGAGTCGGTCGCGGAGGTAGGCGAGGTAGGAGTGGATGCCGAGTTCCCAGGTGTCGCGGAAGGCGCGGATCTGTTCGGGTTGGCGGGTGGCGTCTTCGGCTTTGCCGTCTTTGACGTCGCGTTTGCGTGTGCTGACTTGCCAGTTGGAGCCGAATTTGATGCCGTAGGGCGGGTCGAGATAGATCATCTGGACCTTGCCTTTGAGGCCTTCCTTCTCGGCGAGCGAAGACATGACGAGCATCGAGTCTCCGAGGATCATCCGGTTGGCCCAGTTCTGTTCATGCTGGTAGAAGTCGATGAGGTCTTCGAACTGGATGCCGTTGAAGTCCGCGAACAGGAGTTGTTCCGGTTCGGGTTCGCCGGCCTTGGCGGTATCGCGTAGGTTCTCAATGAGGGCCTGGGGATGGATCTTCTCTTGGATGTATACCGGTACGAGGGGGATCTCGAGCGGATGGCGATCCTGGTCGTCCTTGCCTTTCCAGACCAGTTGCGGATCGAGGGACGGATCCCGAGGATACAGCATGGTCCGCGGCGCCAATTCGTCATCCTTGACGAAATCCCGCAGTTCCTGTGTCGGGATATTCGACCGCTTATCGCGATGTTTGAGCGCGTCGACCGGGGTTGGCCCCTTGCGTTTCGCTTTCATTGCTTATTCCTTCCATTGACCTTTGCGCACAATCAATGTGCGCCAACGTAGGCGCAGATTTGTTCTGCGCTGATCTTCGGCGCCAGCGTAACCGCGATCCCGTCCGGCCCCAGCGCACAATCAATGTGCGCCTACTTTCCGACCTTGCGCACAATCAATGTGCGTCAACGTAGACGCAGATTCGTTCTGCGCCGATCTTCGGTGCCAGCGTAACCGCGATCGCGTCCGGCCCCAGCGCACAATCAATGTGCGCCTACGTAGGCGCAGATTCGTTCTGCGCCGATCTTCG
>ENA-UOWO01002302-UOWO01002302.1-activated-sludge-metagenome-genome-assembly--contig:-NODE-2302-length-23882-cov-9.975028_pt1 | contig 23882 bp, 19 predicted proteins | sample MGYA00238148_ERZ761564 | MGnify/ENA primary metagenome ERZ761564 (study PRJEB28885, sample SAMN05720194) | activated sludge metagenome | isolation source: Anaerobic digester | place: USA... | reverse complement strand
TAAACCTCTAAACTTTAAACCTTAAACTTTCATCTTCTTAATGCTTCAGCGGCCTCTTCTTGATCATTCCTCCTTTGGTGTCTTTTACACTGGTCATAACAACAAAACTATTGGGGTCTATCTTCTGAATTTCGGTATTCATTTTATGCACTTCCAGCCTTGTGATTACACTGTAAATAATATCAATGTCTTTTGTATCTCCATGCTTGCCAAAGCCTCTTTTGCCTGTAATGATGGTAACACCCCTGCCAAGCTTGTTGATTATCATCTCCCTGATCTCTTCGTGATGAGAAGAGACGATGGTAACGGCAATATATTCTTCAATGCCTTCTACAATAAAGTCCAGCGTACGGGAGGCCGAGAGATAAGTGATCATGGAATAAAGGGCAATGTTGATACCCAGGAATTTGGCTGCCGCTGAAAAAATGACAATATTGATAAGAATGATCACATCACCAATGGTGATCCCAAACTTTTTACTTAAAAAAATCGCCAGCACTTCCGTTCCGTCAATCACTGCACCTCCTCTTACAGCCATGCCAATCCCTGCACCTAAAAAGAAACCTCCAAAAATAGCTACCAGCAGGTTGTCATTGGTTACATTGGGGAAATCTACGGTGGCCACGCACAGTGCCAGGCCACAAATGGCCAGGGTGGTTTTGATAGCGAAATTCCGCCCCATTACTTTGTAAGCCATAATAATAAAGGGAATATTGACGCAGATGAGCAGGATGTATAAGGGATAGCCTGTAATACTTGAGATCAACAATGAAATACCCGTAGCCCCGCCGTCAATAAAATGATTGGTAAGCAGGAAACCTTTAAAGCCAAATGTGGCCGAAAAGATACCTGCGACAATAAAAAAGAAATCTTTAATGAGCCGGGTGATGCTTATTTTAAACTCAAGATATTGTTTGGCATTACGGTAGTCTGAATATTGCTCCAGTTTAAGACTTTTATCATCCAGTATCCTGTTTATTATGTACAGCCAGTTTTTTCTCATCTAAGTTGTTTAGTTCGTCGTGCGGTTGTAAAATACTGAATAAAAGGGAGAATTATTGGGCGGCGGCAATAAAGAAGATGGACATTTATTGATATAAGCACAGTCATTATGTTGTGATTGTTTGGGGACAGTTGTGGATAACATTTCTTCTTCAAAAAAAGGTAATCCGGCATGGTTTGGTTTCAAACAGACCTGCATGGAAGGATAGAAATTTTTTTAGCCTTACCAGAAAGCAGATAAATCAGGTTGGTAATAATTAAGCCTTACACTGCTTGGGGGAGTTTAAACGAATTAGGTCTGCTTAATACAATGTAAAACTGCAACAGGGTTTCATATTATTTCAGTATGAAATTAACTGCCACACTTGCGTTCACTTCTATCTTTTCAAACTCCAGTGTTCCTGTTTCAGATTTGTAACTATCTTTTTTTAAACGGCCCCTTTGCAGACGGCGTTCTGCGAGGCTTTCTGAGGCATCATATTCCGTATCATTAATGAGAATGGCGGGTCCTACAGTTTGTTTTAGAGCTTCCACCATTACGGTTGCTTTTTCTTTGGCGTTGTCAATCGCTTTCCTTTTTACAAGCAGCCTTATTTTTTCTATCTCAGTATGGTTTACCCTGTCAATGGCGGCATTTGAAAAGTCCTGTTCTTCCAGCATCATAAACACTTTGCCCACCATTACTGCATCGGAAACTTTTAATGTATACTGCTTTGTTTTGATAACATCTTTCTTCTTGAAAAGATAAAACCGGTAGTTGCTTCCAAAATCAAAAACAGAAAGATTGGTTTGGGTATTGATGCCAAGGCCTTCGAGGCCTTTCACTAACTTTTCTTCCTGCTCTTCTACCGATATTTTGTTTCGGGAATCTTTTTCTGATAAAGTGATCTTGATAAAAATTTCATTGGGTGTAATGAATGTATCAGCAGAACCAGTAACAGTGATATAAGGCTGATCAATAAAGTTTTTTTGAGCAGAGCAGGTTGTTGCAATTGCTAGTATTGCAAGCGAAAAGATAAATTTCATGCAGTTAAGGTTTAGTTTGCTGAAAGTACAGAAAGTGGCTGTAGCCGGGATTAAAGGAAAGGTTAAAATTTAAAGAAGGAATTTAACCAGCGCCTGTTTACACATTTATAAATTTACAATTGGCAATTGCAAATGCCGGGACCGCCTTTGCGTAAAATTAGCTTTTTTGCTCATGATTTTTTTGAAAGAGGAGGTGTGGAAGTTTAAGTACAATGGAAGTTTTTTTCATGCAAACTATCGCTTTGGATTTTTTTATGGCGATGGCTGGAAACCATGTTAGTTGAGAAACTTTAAAAAAAGATCATTATTTCACTATAAAATAACAGGGTATAATTTCGAATAAAGTTAACAGATAGTCAGAGTCCACCGAAAAAAGGCACTTTAGTTTTTACGAAAGATATAAGCTGAACCCTGATAGGTGAAAGTACCTATTTGATCGAAAATTGCTCCTACAATGGCATAATTACCACTTAAACAAACTGCAGCGCCGAACTGATCATTCGCTACCCCATCAGAAGCAGTCAATTTTGCCTGCTGCAACCAGTTAGTGCCGCTGCGCATAAAAATATAAGCCGAGCCCTGGTATTCATTGAGGTTAATTTCAGCAAGCCGGGCGCCTGCAATAGCATAATCGCCGCTGATGCTGACTGCAATGCCGAATTGATCATAAGCCTTTCCATCTGTAGCAGTGAGTTTAGCCTGCTGCGTCCAGGTGCTGCCGTTGCGCATAAAAATATACGCGGAGCCCTGGTAAAAATTCGAACCTACCTGGTCCTGCTCAGCACCAACGATGGCATAATTACCATGGACGCTGACGGAAGCCCCGAATTTATCATTAGCAGCCCCATCTGCAGGAGCCAGTTTCCCCTGCAAGATCCATAGTATTCCATTGCGTGCATAAATGAAGGCTGCACCCTGGTTAGCTCTGCCAACCTCGTCGTACTGGTCTGCCGCTACAATAACATCATCTCCGCTAATACAGACCGAACTTCCGAAACGATCACCTGATACTCCATCTAAATCGGTTAGTTTAGCCTGCAGCGTCCAGTTGGTGCCACTACGTACATAAATGTAAGCAGAGCCTTTGTCTGCAACCCCCACATCATCCGAACGGGCTCCGATAATGACGTAGTTGCCACTGATGCTTACTGCATTTCCAAACAAATCACTGGCTGCACCATCCGAAGCGGTAATTTTTGCTTGTTGCGTCCAGGTGGTACCGCTGCGTACAAATATGTAGGCAGAGCCCTGGTCGGTATTAGCGCCAATATCATCAGTTAAGGCACCCACTATGGCATAGTCGCCGCTGATGCTGACAGCAGTTCCGAAATTATCATTTGAGGCTCCGTCCGAAGCAATAAGTTTTGCCTGCTGAATCCAGTTGTTGCCATTGCGCACAAAAATATAGGCTGATCCCTGGTCAGTATTAGAAGCTACATCATCCGCTGAAGCGCCTATAATGGCATAATCCCCGCTGATGCTCACCGCAACGCCAAAAACATCACCTGCAGCTCCATCCGAAGCAATCAACCGGTTGTTCTCCTGTAAAGTTGCCGGTGCTATTTGTCCCCACTGCCCTGTGTTTCCATTGGCTTTGGTAAGTGATACCCAAGCCGTGCCGTTAAATCCTTCAAAGTCTTTTTCACCAGGGTTCCAGCGAATCATGCCGGCTTCTGGTGGCCTGGTACTATTACTCAGTTTGATTTCGCCTTTCACATCAAGGGAAGCATTTTGTGCCGTATTACCCACTTCCACTTTTCCCGGTATAGCCGGGCAGTTGGTACAAGCCAACCGGGTGGTCCGGTTCACTGCAGCGGTGCCACAGGATGGAGATTGCAGGTTGAGGTGTACCGTAACTACATCAGGTCCGGCTCCCACAGCATAAGTAAGTGGAGCAGGTCCCTGCGCAAGTGCTGCGTTCGTATAAGCGTTCCTGATAGTGATATAATCGCCGGCCGCCGATGACAGGAATACATATGTTTTGTTGAGCGACAGATTTTCTACACGGAAAAACTGCCCTGGTTGACTGTTTGTCTGCACCAGTAACGTATCGTTGTATGCGGATGCCATAACAGGCAGTAAAGGATTCTGCACTGTACCGGTGCATTGTGCAAAGGATGAATAAGAATCAAATAAAAAAAGAAACTGCGGTAATATAATATAAATGGTGTGCCGGCTTTTGATCCTTTGCTTGAGGTAAAAAATAATGTTGGCGATCATTTTTCTATGCATTAAGATAGTTTAAAAATGAACGTAAAAATAGGAGATTTCCTGAACTAAAGCAGCTCACAACACTTGCCGGTTCAATCAGTAATCATGATTTCAACAACCGGAATTTTCCATTAGTATTCACGCTTTTTCTTTTGCATAGCGCTTCATTATTTATCAATGTGCAAAGTCCCTTTCATAATCGCCCTTCATTCTTTCCATCGATGGATTGAAATAGCCAAATTTTAAGTCAGGAAATTCCTCCCGTAACAATTCCATCATTTGTTTAATGCCCATACATTCACCTGTATCAGCCACGCCTATTTTGCCGAGATACCAATCCGGGTCAATATTAAAATTCCGCCATTGTATCATGCAGAGATCGGTTTCTTTTATCAGCTTTCGAAGGGCTTCATATTCTTCCACACTATCCGTCATGCCCGGGAATACAAAGTAGTTGATGCTGGTCCACCCGCCAAAACTTCTTACGATTTTAAGACTTTCAAACAGGTCTTCAAATTTGTAATTGTTGGGGCGGTAATACGGTGTATAAATTTTTTCTCTTGCACTGTTGGTGCTCACCCGGATGCTGTTGAGACCTGCTTCACATAATGCTTTTACTGCATCTGGCTTGCTGCCATTGGTGTTGATATTGATGCTTCCTTTAGGTGTATGTTTTCTTATTTCAATGATACTGTCACGGATGGTTTCCCACATCAATAATGGTTCCCCTTCACAGCCCTGGCCAAAACTTATGATGGGGTAGGGGGCAGTCTCTAAATGTGGCACGGTAAATTCCACGATCTCTTCTGCTGTAGGCTTAAACGTTAGCCTGTCCTGCGTACTTACGATCGTTTCATCCTGTGGCTGAAAACTGATGCAGCCAATACAATTGGCATTGCATGCAGGCGATGATGGAACCGGGCATTCCCATCTGCCTAAAGAGAGGTTTCTTGCAGCTGGGCAATGATAGGTATTGCAGCAGTTATTCATCAAATGCTGCACCAAACGGTTGTGCGGATAATTTTCTAAAAGATGTGCGGCACCATCAGCAATGGATACGTCATCATATCCAGCACATTCCTGCCGGATATCCTGTTCAATACGAACGGCAGGTACATAAAATTTATCATCAAGCCAGCCAGCGGCCGTATAACAAAACAAGGGTAGGGTAGGTGCATCGGGGGCCGTTTCATAAGCAGCTACATACAGGCCTGTGTGCGCCGGGGGAATAAAAGCAGCTACAGCCCAGCCTTTTTCACACAAACGCATTTCACCGGTTTTCACATCTATACCGATTCCACGACGCCCGGGCAATTCGTATAGATTTCCACCTTCGGGTAATTCGATCCATTCGTCTTCAGGAACAGGCAGCGCATCCCAGCCGCTACGGCCGGTTACATAAAGGGAAGTGTCTTCAAAAATATTTCCTTCACCGTCGGAGTATAAAATAAAAGGACTTTGCATATATAAGCTTTGAGCTGTTAGCAGTGAGCTGTGAGCCTAAAGCCAGAGCTATGCTAATCGCTGAGTTGGGAATGAACGGTGCAAAAATCGTTTATTTGCTGCAGTTCCTCAATTTTTAAATTGTTACGCAGTTCAAATTCCATTTTTTTATCCTGTACGGTTTCAATGAGAATGGAATTGTAATTGGCCACCACTTTTTTTATGTGCAACCAGTTTATTTTAGCATCCGAAAGGAAATTGGGGAAACGAACGCCATTGGGCAGCAATTCAATCGTTTCTGCATTGGCAATGCGCCACTCCCGGTAAGCTATAAAGCCATACATAACGGACAATAAAAAATTGATCACCCCAAATAAAGGATGTCCGTCGGTAACCAGGGTTAAAAATATACCCATGAAAGTAAATGCTTCCATTACCCGGAACAGGACGGCAATTTTTGGTGTAGCGATAAAAATGCCAGCTCCAAAGAATACTAATATCAAAATATCGGCAGCAATTACAAGCTGTGTATAACAAATGATCTTTCCACCCTCATGTGCTGCCAGTTGGTGCAAGGCATTAATAGCGATAAAAACAGCCGCTATCAAATGGAGCAGCCGGCATAGGTTTTTTAATAATTCAAATGATGGATGGATAATGGCAAGGGAATATTTGCTGGACATAAGAGGAAGTTTTGGCTTAGATGCAGGGCCAATAAAATTCCATAATATTTTCCAGGACTGCAACTGCAATAAGCGGATTGATGCTGCCCTGGCAAGTTCTTATCCATTTTCATCCGTTCGATCGGCGCTTTTATTGTCTTTTAAGATTTTTTGAGAACAGAATATATTAAAGTTGTTTTCATCCGTGGCACCAGCCAACTCTACCTGCAGCAATTTGTTATTCTTAAAATCCAGCGACAACAAGCCATCTTTTACAATTACCTGGTTAAACATAGCCCATTTATATTCTTTGGTTGAGAAGGTCTTTTTTATTCTGATACCTTTTTCTTCCGCTTCTACCATTGGCGGCACATACAAGTACCGCAGGGTGAAAGCAATCGCCATCATTATTATGGGGAAAATGACATTCAAAGTGCAACAGGCGAGTATTACAGCAGCAGTGCCTGTTACAACCAATGTTTTTATCCTGTACTTTACCAGGAGCAGTTCGGCAACAAATGCAGCCATGATCAACAAAACACACATTACTATATTAATGGCGTAGATCTGGTTATCTCTTGAAATAGCAATAATAAAAGCGGCAAAAACCAGGAGCGATCTTACGGCCGGTATATCAATATCTGAGGCATCAGCCTTGATCCTGAACGAGTACATCTGCTTTTTCTGTTTGCGTAACTCCAGGATTGGCAGTAACCAGCATATTGCAAAGTTTGAATAAACACCTGGCGCCAACGTTCTCATCCCACTCATCCTGGCTTACCCCAACTTCATTCAGATCAAAGCCAATCAACTGGCGGCCGCTTTGCATTAATTTTTTAAAAAGATAGAAAATTTGTTCGGTTTCAAATCCGCCCTGTACCGGCGTGCCCGTATTGGGACAAAGTTTTGGGTCGAGCCCGTCGATATCAAAACTGATATATACTTTTTGCGGCAGGTCCTGTATCATACGGTCAACAATGGTTTGCCAGGTAATACCTTCATACAAAGCCTCCCTGATATCCTTATCAAAGAAGGTGATTACACGGTCCTTGTTGTTTTGGATATATTCAAATTCTTCTTCACAATAGTCCCTGATACCTATCTGTACTAATTTTTGCAACTGCGGAATTTCTGCCAGCGCATTGTACATGATAGAGGCATGTGAATATTTAAAATCTTCGTAAGCAGTTCTTAAATCGCAGTGAGCATCAATTTGCAGGATACCAAAGTCGCCATGTTTTTCAGCAATGGCTTTAAAGAAACCCAACGGGGTACTGTGGTCGCCGCCAAGCAGGGCTACTAATTTACCAGCATCCAGCAAGTCTTTCGTTTGCTCATATACCCAATTGTTCAGGAATAGAGCACCCGCATTTACTTCTTTCAGCGTTTTGCACATGAACTTATTATCGTTCACATCTTCTCCCTCGGAGATATAATTAATATATAGTTCTGCTTCCCGCCGGAGGTAATCGCTTTTCATCAGCACTTTCTTATCGCAATCCCTCATAAAATATCCCTGTTTCCAGGCATCCCTGTATTCAGGGTCAAAAAGATCAATCTGGAGACTTGCTTTAAAAATATGTTCAGGCCCCCTTGCGGTACCTGCCCGGTAACTTACCGTTACTTCCCATGGCACCGGCACGATCACTAAACGGGCATCTTCTTCTGAAAAAGGCAAGCCAAAAATATTGTTGTTAGGATTGCCTACGCTGTTGGGATCAAATTTGGAAAGGTCTGTCATATTCTAAGCTTGAATGAACATTTGCCAATATGTTTTTGGCAAAACGGACGCAAAGATAAACGCTTGTATTAAGAAACAGCGTATGTTTTTGGTTAAAAATTACGCACAAATAAGCTTTGCGGATTTTAGCACTACGAAAGCAGTCTTTTTCTTTAAATACCAACTAGCCGTTGAACTGTTTGCTGTGGCCAGTATCTAATAGCTTTTATTTGAAGACTTAATGGCAGATTACATAATTACCAGTTTTCACAGTTGTTAACTGCATTGTGGACCCGCTGACTGTCCAGTATAATTTAAGGGCTAAAATTTATAACACATGATTTTCTATTTTATACAAAGTAAGCAGGCCTATTTGCACTAAATTTGCATCGCAAAACAGTTTTCATGAAATAAATTGTATCCTGCCCATATTTGTGAATGACTGATTTTATAATAGCCGGCTGAAAAAACAAGTAAAATTAACTTATGAAAAGAACACATATTGTAATGCTCGTAGCCATTGCACTTGCTATTGGTGCACTGTTGATGTTATCAACTGATTTTTCCACTTACGATACCATTGATTCCGCAAGGAACAAGCAGGGCAAATTTGTACACGTGATTGCCAAACTGGATAAAACGTCCCCTATAGAGTACGATCCGGCCACCAATCCTAATTACCTTGCTTTTACCGCCGTTGACAGTCTTGGTGGCAAAACCAAAGTGGTGTACCGCAATACTAAACCTGCAGAACTGGAACACAGTGAAAGAGTGGTGCTGAAAGGAAAAATGCAGGGAGAAGTGTTTGAATGCAAAGACATTCTTTTGAAATGCCCCAGCAAGTATAAAGATGATCAGAAGGAATTGGAGAAGGGGATAGGCAGTAGTCAATAAGCAATCGGCAATAAGGCAAATTGTCAAGAAGCCACAAGCAATTGGCAATAGACAAAAAAGGCAGGGCAAAATTCAAGGGGACAATATTTAAAGTGGAAACAAGCAAAAAAGACTGACAGTAGTGGCTAATAGTCATGCCAATCATATTTTTCATAGCTAATCTGCGATAAACAATCATAAATATATTAAATGAAATTTGAAGGTGAACACTTACTCCCAGGCCAGTTAGGCCATTTTTTTGTACTGCTGGCATTCATAAGTTCCCTGCTTTCCACCATCGCTTATTGCACTGCATCGTTTAAGAAAGAACTGGTTGAAAAAGCTTCCTGGATAAAATGGAGCCGCATCTATTTTTACATTCAGTGTTTTTCGGTTTTTGCTGTATTTGCCTTCATTTTTATTATTTGTTCCAATCACTACATCGAATATCTCTACGCATACAAACACACTTCTAAGGAATTAGAGTTTAAATATTTACTCGCCTGTATCTGGGAAGACCAGGGGGGCAGTTTTTTATTGTGGTCTATCTGGCATTGTGTGCTTGGTCTTGTTTTGATTCGTAAAAGCAAGGAGTGGGAAGCCCCGGTAATGACAGTAGTAAGTGTGGCGCAACTGTTTTTGGCAATGATGATCATGGGGGTGTACATATCAGGCGTTAAGATCGGTAACAGTCCCTTTGTATTAACCAGGAACGGGATTGATGCCCCTATTTTTAACCGGCCCGATTACCTCAATCTTATTAAAGACGGGGTTGGCTTAAATGTGCTGTTACGTAATTATTGGATGGTAATTCACCCTCCTATTTTATTTTTAGGGTTTGCGTCAACGATAGTGCCTTTTGCGTATGCTTATGCCGGTATGCAAAGCAAACGTTTTGGCGATTGGGTAAAACCTGCCATCCCTTATGCTTTGTTCAGCGCCTGTGTGCTTGGGGTAGGAATTATGATGGGGGGCAAATGGGCCTATGAGTCTTTAAGCTTTGGCGGTTACTGGGCATGGGATCCGGTAGAAAACGCTTCACTTGTGCCCTGGCTGATCATGGTGGCGGGTTTGCATACCATGGTGATCTATAAAGCAACCGGTCACTCGCTCAGGGCCAGTTACTTTTTTATTTTGCTGTCTTTCCTGTTTGTTTTGTACTCTACCTATCTTACCCGTACGGGGGTGTTAGGGGATACTTCTGTTCACGCATTTACAGAAGCGGGCAATGCCATGACGAACCTGCTCAAAACCTTTCTTTGGTTTTTTGTGCTTGGTTCTTTGGGTATGTTCTTCTTCAACTACAAAAAAATACCAGCTGTTATTAAAGAAGAATCCACTACTTCCAGGGAATTCTGGATGTTTATCGGGGCGCTTGTACTGTTTCTTTCCTCTATGTTTATAATTGGGCTTACCTCAATACCTGTATATAACAAAACAACCGGGATAAGCTGGCTTGTCAATAAATTTAATGGCGGCCCATTGGCTTTACCGGAAGATCCTGAGTTTGCTTACAATAAAGTGATGGCACTTGTAGCCATTATCATTGGCATATTAACCGCAGTTACGCAATACTTCAAATATAAAAACACCGGTAATAAAGAATTTTTAAAAAAGATAGCGCTGCCTACATTTATTGCTGCTCTTATTACTGTATCGCTGGCCATTTTTTATCCTGTGGATTATGATAAAAAAGGCCCCGGTTTTTTAATCGCATTGTACCTGGCACTGTTTGCCACTATATATGCAGTTACAGCCAATGCAATGTATATCAAGACTGGCCTCAATGGAAAATTAAAAGCAGCGGGTGGTTCGGTGGCCCACCTTGGTTTTGGGCTAATGATTGCCGGTATGATCATTTCTTCCGGTAACAAAAAGATCATCAGTGAAGAGAGGTATAAGGCTTTCGCCATACCAATGGGCGTTGATCCTTTAACGAAACAGCAGGACAATGCTGCGGAGAATATCAATTTGATCAGACATCTGCCAACCCGGATGGGGGATTACCATGTTACTTATTTAAATGACAGTGCAGGTCATGAAAAAGACAGGCGTTTTTTTCATTTGCTATTTCAGCGCAAGAATGAAAAAACCAAAGCTGTTACCGAATCCTTTGTGCTTACACCGGATGTGTATATCATGAAGGACAACAACATGAGCAGTAATCCTGATACGAAAAGGTATCCTACACATGATGTATTCACCTATATTTCTTACACCATCAACCCGGAGAATAATATAGACACCGGCAGTTACAAAATAGTGGAGTTGAAAAAAGGTGACACTGCTTTTTATTCTAAAGGTTATTTGGTGTACAACGGACCAAATAAGAACCATAAGAGGATCATCCCAGGCACCCCGCTGATGCATGTGGCAGCTGATATTACCGTGGTGGCAAAAGACAGCAGCAGGTATCATGCAGAGCCCGTGATAATGGTGGAGAGAGAGGATCCGTTTTTAGTAAAGGCTGGAAAAGACAGTGTAAAGCTTACACCGCTGGATGATACGATGTATGCACAGAATCTTTACCTGCGTTTTGTAAATGTTGACCCGGTAAAAGAGACAATTCAGCTGGGTATCAAGGAATCAGAAAGGATGATTGATTTCGTTACTTTAAAGGCGTATGTATTTCCGTATATCAACCTGGTATGGCTGGGTTTACTGCTGATGGGCATAGGAATGCTGATGAGTATGTTCTACCGGTTAAAAGTTCCGGGCAGCAGTACTATTGCTGTACTGCTGATAACAGCAGCCTGGTTGTTCTACATGTTTTTTATTGCAACTAACTAAAAGGGATAGCCGATACCGATATTGAGAATAAGGTTTTCTTTTCTCCAGGCACTGTTGCCAAAATCGATCTCATTCAGTACCCAGCGGTTTCCATCCGGGTACCAGGGTTTACGCAGGGGCATCGCCAGATCAAAGCGTATCACCATTACATTGGCATCAAAGCGCAGACCAATACCGGCGCCAACTGCCAGTTCTTTCCACATATCCCGGCCACCGTTGAAGCCGCTTCCGGGTTTATCGCCTGCATCTTTTCTTAGCCATATATTACCGGCGTCCATAAAAGCTGCGAGCTTGATATATTTTACAAGGTCATACCGCAGTTCTGAATTGAATTCTGCTTTTATTTCGCCTGACTCGTTTGCTAAAAATTGTTGCTGATCGGTATGGTAACTACCGGGGCCCAGTGTACGAATACGGAAAGCCCGCAGGCTGCTGCTGCCACCAGTGAAGAACTGCTCTGCATAAGGCACGGTACTACTGGTGCCAAAAGAAATAGCAGCTCCGCCAACCAGCCTGTTTACCCAGGTGAGTGTTTTGTTCAGATGTGTGTAGACTGTTACATCAAATTCTGTTTTTACAAATTGGGACAGAGGAATATTGAATAGTTTTTTTGTATTCGGAGTGTCTGCATTTTTGCGGATTGCTATTGCCGGCCACCCGGAAAAACTGATGCCTCCGTTAAATATAATGTTGAATTGTTGATTTGTTCTGTAGGTATTATTGTAAGTGAACTGGTATTTGGTGCCGAATATCAATTGCCTTTCAAAAGACGATTTTAAGTTAATATCATTACTAAGTATGCTGTCAAACCTGGGCGTGATATTACTTGGATTGATGGCATTGATGTTGAGCAGCGTCACAGTATTTTCAATTTCTTTTCTTTTTTTCCAGTTAAAGCCAAATGCAAACCTGTTCGAGCGGAGTAAGTAGAGGTCAGGTCTTCTCAGGTATTCCAGCGATGTTGAGAAAAATGTTCTTGGCAGGTAGGGATTGCCCCGGCGGTTATTATTTTTTTTATTAAGACTGGGCGCCCTGGGTATTGAAAAATTTACTTCTGCATTGAGTGTTTGCGCATTGGGAGAAAGCTGGCTTCGGCCACCTACCTGCCAGTCGAAACCACCGGTTACTTTTACTTCCAGTATTTCGGCGCCTTTTAAAAGATTCAGGTTCCGGTAATTCAATGATAATTCAGAACCCACAAAATTATTCGACTTGCTGTTTCCGGCAAGTTCCAGCCGTACCGTTTGTTTCCTGGCTGGTGTAAGGTATATTTTAGTATCCAGAATATTGTTAGCTGTATCCGTGCTGGTACTGTCTGTTTGTGAAGTATCCTTTCTGGCAGTAAAGCCCATTCGTACAAAACGGAAAGTATTCAGGTTCATCAGCCGTTCAATGGAAAGCGCATGCCGGTTCCTGTTATACACTTGTCCTGTTTTTAATGACACGGCTTTATCATATACGATGGAACGATAGGTATCCCTTTTATCAACTATTACGTAATTTTTTTCTTTGCGTGCTTTTTGGTTAGTAATGGCTGAGTCTCTCTCAAGGGTGTAGTTGCCATAGATATAGATATCGCCGATTCTCCAGGGCTCAACAGATGCCTGGGACAGACCTGGTTTTAAAGCAACATACAATTGGGCCTTCCCCTGGTGAAGGGTATCTGTTTTTATAATAAGATTATCGGGAACAAAATAGTAATAGCCTTTTGTTTTCAGGAAAAGATCAATTCTTTCCCTTTCCGCAGCCATCACCGCCAAATTAAAATAATCACCTTTTTTAAAAAGTGTTTGTGGGGATGACAGCATCATAAGGCGGGAAATGGCAGAACTGTCTGACGGAAATATAATACTGTCCAGCGTGTACCGGTCACCTCCTTCAACGTTGTACTGAATAGTTGCCCTGTTTGTTTTTCTGGTATTTATCTGGCTTGAAACTACAGGCCGCAAGTAGCCATTACCAAATAGCAGGTTGTTAAAACGTACCGTGGTTGCCCTGGGGCTTACCTGGCTTAACAGCACAGGTGCCTCGCCCCATTTATGTTTCATTTTATAAAACAGACCTTTCGACTTTTTCGGCTCCTTGATAAGATTGTATAACAGAAGGCGGTACTTAATACCTAAAAAGCCGGCGTTAGGTTTGGGGGTTACCGAATTTTCCAGCAGGTCTTTTATATCCTTGTCTAATTTCCCTTTTGGAGTAACGATGCTGCCCATATACAACTTATCATCCGGCGGCACATTCTTCGTGATATTGCAGGCATTTATCACCGTTAACAGAAGTATAAAGGAAGTAAACCTTGTCAATAATCTGATATGTATTATTTTATATCTCACTTTGTGTTTGCCCTGTTATTATTATTTTTTCTCTTTTTGAAAACACTTTTGATCTTATTAAATTCAAGTACTACTACAAAGGAAACCCCTGTTTTAACTATCGCAGCCTGGAAGGTGAGTTCGGTTTGATTGATGCGGTATGCTTTTATACGATACTTGCCGTTTTTTGTAAGCAGGTATTCAAGCGTTACATCACCGGCCAGGCCCGAAAGTGCATCCACATTCTGGTTTTGACCTTCCAGTGCAAACGAACTGCCCACATAAATATGCAGCCTGTTATTGGCAACTGACTTGCTGATACCAACTTTTAAATTGGTATTGCGCTGGGCGCTGCCTGAAGTGTAGTTTTCATTCACATCCAATCCAAAATCAATATCCACGCCTTTGATTGCCTGCCCAAGCAATTCGGTTAGTTCCTGTGTGAGCAGGCGGCCGGCAGTAGCATAGGCTTGCGTTTGAAAACTTGGTCCCCCGCCAGAAAGACTGCTGAACGGATTGTCTGCAATAAAATTATTGATGGCCAGCAGCCCCATCACCTGTTTATTCAGTTCGGCTTCAATAGAATTTACCTGTTTTATCCTCGTGTATATAATACCGTTAAATAGTTGCTGGTCTGCTTCATCCATGTCAATCCGGAAACCGATTGTTGGTTTCAACAGTTCTCCCGTAAGCAAGAGGTATACTTCAAAATTCATTTGTTGTTTATCTATACCAGCTACACTTTGCTGGTCTGTTACCAGTTCTCCCGCGGTTGTTTTGATCTTATACATCGCCGTTATATCCATCTCTGCTTTTAAAGGATCTCCCGTCCAGGTAATGGTGCTGCCTTTTTCTATTGAAAATTTCTTTCTGATAAGCGAAGCAATAGAAAGATCATAGGTTCCTTTGTCAACTACATAACTGCCCGTCAGATACATTTGTCCGCCGGCACTCATGGTGGTGTTAAGATTGGCTGTACCAGAAATAGTAAGGTTATCACCGGTCATTTCATCCAGCATGATGGTTACAGTTGCTTCGGGCTGTACTCTTAAATAGATGTTCATTGCCATTTGCATGGCAGCCGCGGCGGCTTCTATTTTCTTTTGTATGGCCGTGGTATCGTCTGGATGGGCCGGGTCAAAAAATTCCATCAGTCCTTCACCTTCAGGTGCCATTTCATCCGGACGATAGATATAGGTAAATTTCGATTTGCCCACTACATTTACCGAACCATCCAGCATAATTGTTTTCATATTGCCGGAGATAGTGATCAATGCATCTGCTGATGTGGGTCCATAGGCAGCCTGGTCTGGGTAGTTTTTTATGCCCACCACTGTGAAGTTGGTTGCCTTCATCTTCAGGTCAAAACGATAGTCACGGTAGTCGCTTGTAAAAACGTTGCCCGTTATGACGCCTTTGTTACCAGCACTGTCTGTAAAATAAAGTGGACTGAAATTGATTGCCCCGTCCTCAAAACTTAAACCTGATGATGGAATACTTATAAAAGTATTGTAGTCCCTGTACACGGCTTTGATACTATCGAGTAACAAGGCACCTATAATTGCCGGTTTATCGAGTGTGCCGTTTATGTTGAGGCTGCCAAGGATATTACCTTTTAAACTTGCCAGGTATGATGAGGCCAATGGCTCTGCAACCTCAAGGTTAAACGGGCTCATTTCGAGGAAAAGTGCCGGTTTACTTTCTGCCAGGTTATACGTTCCCTTTAGTGTAACGTCATTGCCATTCCCCTGCAGTGAAATATCAACTGACAATTTATCTTCTGTTTGCTGGTTTACTTTTATGGCCAGGTCGCCGGCGGGCACTTCTTTTATCACCAGCGAATCTACCAGCAGGTTAGAAGTAAACGTGAAATCAGACAAGGAAGTAATGGTGAATGTTCCATTGGTTTCACCCTTTATCAATGCTGAGTCTGCCACCACGATCTCAGAAATATTACGCAATTTAAACCTGTCAAATCGTACAGTTAAGGGCAAGCCGGATTCTTCGGTGCCTTCTGCAATGATGCCAAAAGATTCTTCTCCATTACTGATGGTTAGTTGAGACCCTTTTAATTTTTCTGCGGATAAATAGATAATGTTACTATCATTAACTGCCCACTTCCGTTTATTGATCAGGAGTGAATCATGTATGTGCAGATACGGCAGGAGTGTATCGTTGGTGATGGTGTAGGGCAGCAGGTACCTCGTTTCTCTGTCATCATCCAGCAGCGCAATCCGGCCATCTATTATGCCCTTGCTTATTTTACCACCGGTCACGGATTCAGGTAAGATAAAAGATGGTGCTGTTATCCTGTTTACTTTAAAAACATACGAAAGCGATTCATGTTTGGTGTCGTCGCTATTGGCAGCAATGGTTACCGTATCTATAATATAAGTACCATATTTCATCCCCGGAATCACCGCTGCAAAAGCAAGTTCAGCACTGTCCGTGTTGATGGCTCCAGTGGCTATAAAAGGTTTTATAGATGTCATGCCCATAATGCCCGCCAAACTATCTGGTATATGCACATTCATATTTAATCTGGCAGCAACGTGGGGATCAAAAAAGATATCAGCGGTTTCTTTATATAAATATTTATTAATGACAGAAGTAACTGCAGGGCCGATATTGCTAAACGTATATTCACCTTTTAAAACAGCGTCTGCAAAAGGTGTTGTAAGCGATAGGGATTGCGTATCAGCTGCATGTGTGGCATTGATCTTTAAAGTATCCAGCTGGTATTTTTTCTTTTGATATTTGATATTCACCCCGGTGATATGGGCAAATCCGGTCATAGCGGTGGTATCAAATTCAGGAAAGTCTGCATTGATACTTCCCTTTATTATTATGGTGTCTTTTGAAAAACCAAGTTTGGTAAGATTGATGTTATCAATGCTGGTGTTTGTTTTAAAACTGCCATCTGTATTACTCAGGTCGTAATAAGTGTCTGATGTAAGCTGCAGGTTGGGGTCTGTAGAATTTAATTTAGCGCTTACCTTTTGTTTTGCAATAATGCCGGTAAGCGATACGCCGTTGTAGGTATAATTGTTATAGCGTGCCTGTTTCAGTTTTATATCATAAGCTGCGTTCATTGTTTTTATATCATAGCCTTTTCCTTTTAGCTTAGCCGAAACCGTTATGTTACCAAATGTGCTATCCTGCATCAGCTTTCCCAATTTTAAATTATCGGTTATGATGTCAAGGTCATACACAGCTTTATCCTTATCTGTGATGTCTTTGCTGGTTCCTGTAATGCTGACAAATCCGTCCGGACTTTTTAACTGCAGATCTGCAAAAAAATCATCCGGTTTACCCTTGTAGGAACCTGCGATGGAGAAAGTTTCAGGAATGTAACTCAAAAATGAATCCGGTATGGTATTAGGTGGAAGAAAAGCCAATAGCTCTTTTTTGTTGCCGGAAAATTCTTTTAAGGTAAGGTCGATCGCCAGTTTATTTACATCCATCGGGTGATAAACCAGTGCGCTGGCCAGTAGTTTGGTATTTGCCTGCTGCATCAGCAAAGAAGGGATCGATAGTTTTTCCAGCGTTCCATTAACAACGGTGTTGAGTAAAAATTTTTTACCGAGCAAAGGTTTAAAAGAAACGTTGGCAGCTAGTGCAGGGTTAAAGAAAAGCAGTTCATCCAGTTGGAGGCTGCTGTTTTTAATATACAGATTTACGTTAGTGGCAGCAGGGCGGGTAGTTATTGCTGCAATAGATGGATAAGAGATAAATGCATCACCCTGAATCTGGTTGTAAGGCGTTTTAAGAATGATCTTTTTAAGTGATACAAATGAATCTGCATATTGTACCTGTGTACTTAACTGCTGTAAATTAAAACCACTTTTTTCTTCCGCACCAAGCTGCTTTACAGTCGAAAAATATTTTCTGCCATCGTATCCCGTACTATCGGTATGGATATCAATATTGCTAAAAGCAAGATGACTGTAGTCCATTTGCCTGCCATTTAAAACAGGTGCAGCAAGATCATCAAAGACTACCTTGCTTTTGATGATATCAAGGTGGTTTACAAAATAAGTAAATGGCAGCGTGCTGTCTGCAACTAATGAATCAGTGCCGGCATTCTTTACAGCAGTTTTTATTTGCATTTTGGTGGTATGTTCTCTCAGGGTAATGTAATGGGCATTTACATGCAGGTTCACCTGGTTATAATTCAGTTTACTTCCACCCAGCAAACTGGCAGTTGTTTGCACCAGCATGTCCGTTTCCGGATTTTCAAAACTAAAAATATTATTGGCCAGTTGTATACTGTCGGCTCTAAATAAAAAATTTGTTGTTTCACTGGTTTGTTGTTCTTGTTTCACTAAATAGGGTGAAGTCAACTTGATACCACAGTTAAGCGAATCACTAAACACCTGTTTTACATGGAACTGCATTTTGTTGAGGTCAAACTCATCCACTTCTGTATTAAAAGTACTCAGCGCAACTTTGTAATACTGTCCACCATATCCGTCATCCATTAAAAATTGTAACTGGTTGAGCGAGACTTTACCTAGTCCCAGCACAAAAGCACTGCCGGTTGTATCCTGGCTTTCTGTTTGCCCTGCGGTTGAAAAGGCTGCAGGGATAAAACTAAAATTAAAATTGGAATCTGTCCGGGCCCTGAACAGGTTCACTTCCAACTGCGTCACACTTACTTCAGGAATATCCAGCTTGTTGGAGAAAATATCACTGATATCATATTTCACATCCAGTTCGCCAACGCTTAATAATTTTCTTTTTTCCCTGTCTTCCACATACACACCGGTAAGTTTGATGTGAGAAAACCACTCGATCGTGATCCCTTTTATGGCGACTGTTGTCTGGAGTTTGTTTTGCAGGTATTTGACCGCCTGGTCTTTCACTACATTTTTGCCCCATTGGGTTTGAAGCAGCAGCCAGGCAATCAGCAACAGTAATACCAATATACCCAGCACCCGCAGGAACCAGGCAAAGGTTTTCTTTAATATCTTTTTTGGGCTAAAACTCACGCTTGTAAATTACCAAAACTGCCAGTTTATATGCAAACAGTTTGCCCAAAAATAGCATAGGCAGTTTTAATAACAGTAAAACCTGTCCGAATAGTCGTTTTTTACTTTAAAAATGGATCTTGTAAAGGCTTTTTCCAACAGACGCTGCCTCACTGCCTGGAATGCAGGATCACCCGCTGGGTTGTTTTAATTCTTGAGACAGTAATTGAAAGAAAACTGGTAGATGGAAGGATAATATTCAATCTCCGGCTGTTTGATGTATTTGTAGTACAGCACTTTTAGATTTACCACACTGTTTATTTCCACCCCAAAGCCAAAAGAATAACCTGTATAAATACCGCTGGTTTCAACGTCGGGTAAAAAGGCCTTTATCTGTTTAGGTGATGTATAACAGGCTATCAACCGCAGGCTAAGCCAGAAGAGGCCAACTTCATTGTCTTCTTTATTATTTTTTTCCCAGGCACCTGTTTGAAAATAAAGGCCAAGGCTGCCGAAAGTATTAAAGAAATTTACAGGAGTTACCGTTTCTGTTCCGGCAGTATGTTCTTCGTCACTTTCATAAACAGTACGGTAGCCGGTCAGCAATCGTTCACCAATTTGATACGTAAAACCGGGTTTGGTGATTTTGCAGCTTTTCTTAAAAAATATGATGGATTCGCTGGAAACATTGATCAGGCCACTCAGCGGATTAATATAATCTACTATCAGATGTGCATTTGATTTTGGGTCGAAAGGTTGTGCAGACTGGGTTTGAAAATTGTTGGATGATACACCTGAATAAAATGATAATGGCACTGAGAATTTTCCGGGTTCCCCAATATTGAGCCGAAGGAACCTTGCTGATGCATTAACCTGCCCGCTATTGAAAATATCAATAAAGCCACTGGTAAACAATTCCGGTTTTTTGTCTTTTATTATCGTATCCGTTATTTCCTCTTCTTCAGTTTCCTCCATTTCTGTGCTGTCTGTTTGGGCCTGGCAAATAGTAATATTGCCCCAGCCTGTAAAAAGCAGCAGCAAAATAATAGCAGGCATTGAAGGCAAGCTAAGCATGTTGGTGAATTGGGTAAGCTGCAAATATGAGCTGCTTCCTTATTTTTTGAAATATTTAGCACTTAACATTATTAAGTAATGCGATAATAAATTTAAGTTTAGTGTTCCGTAATGCAGCCGCCCGCTATTTCGCAGTTAACCAGTATGAGAAAATATATAAAACCAAAAACCGAATACCGGCTTCGTATTGGCCGTCATATACGCCTGTGGAGAGATTTGAAGGGGATAAAGCAACAGGAACTGGCCAATACGATCGGGATCACTTCAGCGGCGCTAAGCCAGATCGAAAATGACCTGGCCGAAATAACACTGCACCGGATGGAAGATATTGCGGATGCGTTGGGTGTAAAGCCGGAGCAATTGCTGGCTGGGCCGCAACAAATATTTACGGATCAGCAGGCGTTAAGTAAAGACCTGCTTCACCGGATCGTGGTATTGATGGAGAATATGAATAAATATTTTTCTGCGGGTAATCACCGCTGATTTTTTTTAGTTTGAGTTGTATTATATAAGAGCCTGTATTCTTGCGGGCTCTTTTTTTATGGATGAAGGATAAAGTGAGTTCTTACTTCTCTGGATGCTATTACCGGATCACAAAGACTACCTTGCCTGCTCAACAATTAAAATGAACAATCCTTTCGATCTGCTGATTGACAGTTATCTTGACAATAATGTTGGTATTGATACCGGTTTTTTAAGTGAACGCCTGTCAAATGGGCTTCAGCAAAATATTGCCCAACTGCAAAAGGATGATATGATGCAGACGGCAGGCATTGGTAACGAAATGGTGAAAGATGCTCAACAAAAAATGCGGGGCGATAAGATTTACTGGATGGACAAGACTCATGATAATATTTTTGAACAGGAGTTTTTACAACAGGCTGAGGATTTTATCGATCGGTTGAACAGTACCTGCTATACCGGCATTAATGGATATGAATTTCATTACGCTGTGTACGAAGAGGGTAGTTTTTACAAACGCCATAAAGACCAGTTTAAAAACGACAGCAACAGGAAATATTCGTTGATCAATTATTTGAATACAGACTGGCTGGAGGAAGATGGCGGGCAATTGTTGCTGTATCAAAATGACGAAGTGCAACGAATACTGCCACATGCACAAACCGCTGTATTTTTTAAGAGCGATGAGATGGAGCATGAAGTTACACAAGCACATCGTAGCAGGATGAGTATTACGGGCTGGTTGAAAAGGGTGTAAAACTTCAAAAATGTGTTGTTGTATTTTTAAACTGTTAAGAGCAGGATATTGGTCCCGTAGGGACTGCATGTTGGTAAAAAAGAGGTATAAGCAGCAAGTTCCGTAGGAACGATAGATTACTTTATCTTTCACTCTGGAGACTTGTGAAAAATCACACTCTCCTTATTGCACTTTCTTGTTTTAACTTCTGATGAACACCCTTTATTGTAAAGTTTATAATATAAGTAAAAACCACCGATGATATCAAAAGACCCCTTGCATGGCAAAACTCTCGAAGCAATATTAAATGAACTGGTCACTCATTTTGGCTGGGAAGCGCTGGGTGAAATGATAAGGATAAATTGTTTTACCAGCAACCCTAGCATCAAATCGAGTCTTACTTTTTTACGTAAAACACCCTGGGCAAGAAAACGGGTGGAGGATTTGTATGTGAACATGATCGACAGGAAATAACACAGCCAGCTATTTCTTTCGGCTCCTTTTTATTGGCTTGCCATACTTCGCCATCATCCGGTCTTTCTTTTTTATTATAAAATTGACCTTGCTGTTCTTGGCTGATTTTTCATGAAAGGCTGGCCCCACTTCTTCTTTCTTACGTTTCTTTGGTTGTATAATTTTCATATACACTTTAGGTTTCTCGTCTTCTGTCAGCACATCACTTATTAAAAGGTTGGCAGGCAAAGGTGAAATGGGGATCTCGTATTTCATCAGCGTTTCGATAGCTGTTTGGAGTGGTTTTTCCCTGGCGGTTATAAACGTGATGGCGATTCCTTTTTTATCATACCTGCCGGTTCGGCCAATACGGTGTATATAATTTTCTGGTACGGCAGGCACATCAAAATTGATGACATGGGTAACACCGGACACGTCAATGCCCCTGGCAACAATATCAGTAGCAATGATAAAGCGGTATGTTCCGTCTTTAAATTGCTTGACTGTATTAAAGCGGTGATTTTGTTCTTTGTTGGAATGTATCACGCCTGCAGTGCCGGGGAAGATGGATTCTGATTTTTCAAACAGGTCGTCGGCTAATTGTTTGGTGGCTGCAAACACCAGCACCTTTGTCATACTTTTATCTTCCGTTAATAATAGTTCGAGCAGGTTTACCTTGGTATTGAAGTTGGGCACATTATAACCAGTTTGTAAAATATTTTCCAATGGTGTACCTGTTGGTGCAGCTTCCACTCTTACCGGGTCGTTGAAATAAGTTTCAATCAGCGTTTCAATTTCTTCTGTAATGGTGGCAGAAAACAACAGGTTCTGTCTTTTAGCAGGTAACAGGTCGAGTATGTTTTTTATTTGGGTACGAAAGCCAAGATTCAGCATTTCATCCATTTCATCTATCACCAGTCTTTTGATAGTTTTAGTTTTAAAGGCACCCGTCATTGCTAAATCGTAGAGCCTGCCGGGAGTAGCCACCAATACATCCACCCCTTTTTCTATTTCCAGTTTTTGCGTGTTGATGTTTACGCCGCCATACACACCTGTTGCCACCAGGCTCATATAAGGCGTTAGTTTTTTTACGCCTTCCACCACCTGTGCCACCAGTTCTCTTGTGGGTACTACAATTAATATTTGTGGCGATTTATCTTTTGAAAACTTCCATTGCCGCAGGCAGGGCAGGAGGTAGGCAAATGTTTTGCCGGTACCTGTTTGTGCAATACCGCATACATCCCTGCCAGACATTACCACGGGAAATACTTTTTCCTGTATGGTGGTGGGAGTAGTGTAGCCCAGATCGTCTAATGCAGAAAGCAAAGCGGTGTTTAAATTGAGGTCATCAAAAGTCATAGCGAAAATAATATGGGGCGAAGGTAGTTTTTAATTTACAGGTGGCTGGATTCTGCAACCAGGTAGAATACAATGCTTACCATCTCACCACTTTTACAAATCTTTTCCGGTAATATTCATTCAACGGGGTGATAACAACTCCGTAAGCCTTGCCAGATGTTGAGTGTATAAATTCAACATGACCACTATTATTGGAAACAACGATTCCCATATGGCCAACATCTGTTGCCAAACTGTCTGTTCCGGTAAACAGAACCAGGTCGCCTCTTTTGGCTTCAGCTAATAAAACTTCCGTACCTGCATTAGTAAAACCAATGGACGATCTGGGAACTTCAATATTAAAATGGTTGAATACATAGGTAATAAATCCAGAGCAGTCGAAGCCTTCTGCCGGGTTTGCTGACGCATATTTATAAGGAATGCCAATAAGCGTTTCAGCAAAATTGACAATGGAATCAACGGGTACATCACTTTTTAACTGTACAGTTGGAACCGTATCTCTTAGTATCACCCTTTCCCCGGTTGTAGTTATGATATTTGTATCCTGTGATACCAGCACTTTCGGTACAGAATCCGGTACGGTGTTGATCGTATTTTGCTCCTGGTTGACAGCTGCATTACAACCAAAGGTGAGGGTGATGTAAACAACGAAGATTATTTTAGGCATGGTTTGTTGGAAAAGATAAGCAAAGAAAGTTGGTTTTGCTATAGTAGTTTTTCAATTAGATCGCCAGGTGTATTTGTTTTGGCGCGGCAACACGGTTGCCGTGTTACTTTTTGCTTGCC
>ENA-UOWO01002300-UOWO01002300.1-activated-sludge-metagenome-genome-assembly--contig:-NODE-2300-length-23895-cov-8.492030_pt1 | contig 23895 bp, 16 predicted proteins | sample MGYA00238148_ERZ761564 | MGnify/ENA primary metagenome ERZ761564 (study PRJEB28885, sample SAMN05720194) | activated sludge metagenome | isolation source: Anaerobic digester | place: USA... | reverse complement strand
TTGTATAATCATTATCACAAGTAACGAAGGGATCTTGACCACAACCATATCCAGCTGTTTTATGGAATCCCCAGTTGATCAGTGTCTGGCCCGGATTACTATATCCAGAAAACGGAACCCTAGAGGGTGTGTAATTTGGAACTGGATAATCCCAGTTTCCACATGCTGGTGGATCCGCTGTGATGTAGTTTTGACTTTTAGGCGCGGATTCTTTATTTTTCATCTCTAGAAAAAAATTAGATAATCTAGGGAATCGACTTGAGTCAGGTGAGAAATTGCTGATAGCATCTACTTTGTTATTAGTTTCCACAAGCATTGCATATTCGTTCTGAAATGCGACCATCTCCGAAGCGAGATTCAGTATGTCTGGTGAAAATCCTGCTTTAATTGCTGCAGGATAATCCAACTCTTGGCGGAAGATTCCTCCATCCTTTGTTGTGGTAATGTAAGGCTCTAATTCCGCCAGTTGAGAAGTAGTACTTAGATCGGTGATGTCAGTTTGAGCAAACGCTGAGCTGCTAGCTACTAATGTGATTACTAAAACGATCACAAGCATAAACTTTCTTTTCATTTGTTTCACCTTTCAATAGATTGTATACTTAGCACTTTTTTGTTATTGCTAGATTATTCGTCAGCCACCTCCTTTACTAGTAAATCAGAAAACTCATTATCGGTATTTCATTCATGAATCTGTATCTGATTTTTATTAAGATAAACGGTTTAATGGAGGAAATGTTTCATTACTTTCAGCCCCAAAAAAATCATAAATTGAAAGCAGAGAGCTCTGTAGAAGAATTGAAACAGAAGCAATGCTATATCTATGAGATCGTTATCTACATGTTACAGTCGTTGAACATTAGCTTTGACCTTGTTTAGTGGTGCAACGATTTCATATTGAGCTATCCCTATTCGATCTGGCTTTGATTGATTTCTATATATAGTTTTTCAATATGTAGAGTCTGATGATAATCATGATAAGTCTTTACGTAAATTCTCCTGGATCCCATTAAACCAACAATCATGGTCTGATTCGTCGCATAGCTCTATGGCTTGATCAGTTAATTAATTTCTGTTTGTGTTAAATTCCTTTGGTTGACTGAATGCTAACTTTGGATCGGCATCTGAATGAAATCTAAAATTAGGATGCTCGGTTATGTTATTCTTTTCAGATAAAAAGGGCGTTCGCCCTGATGTTGAAGAATTTTCTAATACCGCCTGTCTATTCAGGCTGGTCCTATGCGATTTCTCTCGTCCTCGATTCTCTGAAGTGTTATCCAGGTCAATCGTCTCTTGTAAGGTGACCATAGGGTAGTAGTGGTAAAATTACTAAGATTACAGGCGCTTTTATCGGGGATTAGGAGGAAAAGTGAAACGATTTTGCGCTATTCTTATTGCTATTGTAATACTTTTTACGAGTTATACATTTCAAGTTCAGTCCAAGGTTAAGAGCCATGGAAATCCGGAAGATCCAAATCTTGCTTATCCGATAATTCCTATTCAAGACGATGGAGATTCATTGCCTCAAAACATGCTGATGAATACTCCTTTATACACTTATCCAATTGAAGGCTTGGAGCTACCAAGCCTACCTCTTGAAGATAGTTTTAAAGAGCTTGATGAGTTTGAATACGATATTCCACTTCCATCACCGGAAATGGTAGAGATAGAACTATATGAGGAGCAGGAAGAATTCTATTACCCTGATCCTCCTTTCCTTATCGATGTAGAACCGTCTATCTATATTGAAGGAAAACCAGTGACTCTGCACTTAAAATTGTCTGAATCGGAACAATCCCATTTAACGGAAAAAGTATCGTCGATCACCTTACCCCAAGGGCTAATTCCTGTGGATGATCAATATTCAGAGTCTCTGAACACGGATGGAATCCTTACGATTTCTTTGGAAAGTTTTCCCGGGTCCATCGCCTTTAAAGAAACGTTGCCAATAATAGAAATCGGTTCCGACTTAACCTTTAGTATGAGTATTTTTAGTAACGAGGAAGAAGTTTTTACAAAAACCATCAGTCTTCCAACGCATGGTTTTCATCTAGACAATAATCAAATCTTCCCAACAACTGATATTCCTGTTCATATTCAAGCGCAAGATGAAACCATAACCAACAACCTTCTGTTTTATGCTGGTGCTTTGCGAAGTCAGAGCATTCCAGGTTATTCTCTTTCTTTTAATCCTGTTGAAATACTGGCAGTCGATCCGGTTTCCGGGTTGAACGTAAGGACGTTTGAACAGCCTCTTCAAATAAGTCTTGGTTATCCTGAGGGTGAATTCACACCTGAAGAAGAGGATAATCTTCAGGCCTTTTACTTTAATGAGCTCTATAAAGACTGGTTCCCAATCGAAACCATAACTGATGCCGCTTCAAACCAAGTTCACTTTCAGACCAATCACCTGACGGTGTTCGACATCAAAGTAGCGGATTGGCAATCTTACATTCCTCCAATAACACAGAGCTATGAAGTTTCCGCCTTCACAGGGGCTATGAATTACTCTTATCCTCTTCTGACCTTTGAAGGTCCTGGTGGGCTCAAACCTGATCTAACTCTTAGCTACAATAGCCAGACAATTGACCAGAGCATTGCTTACACTCAGGCATCCTGGGTTGGGATGGGTTGGTCTCTTGAGGCAGGGTCTGTAACAAGGGATATGCATGGTACGGACGATGATCCTGATGACGACACTTTTTTTATAAGCTATAACGGTATCAGTCAAAGACTGCTTCCAATATCGGAAGAAAATGGTGTGATTCAATATCGCACGCAAGAGAATCCCACAGAGAAAATTTTCTGGAACACAACGGCTAATACCTGGGAAGTGCGTAGTGGAGATGGTCTGATCTATACATTTGGCGGAACGAATTCTGTCGCCAAACTGAAGAAAGGTTCAGGCTGTGCTGAGGCAGTTGATGACCTCAATTTAACCTGGGAATGGGGACTAACGAGCGTTGTCGATCGTTTTGGGAATACGATAGCCTACGAATACGTCCCGGAAGTTAAGGGCGTTAGTGACACTGATACTGATGAGGATAAGTACTGTCATAACCATATCAATCTGACCCTCTCAAAAATTCTCTATGGGAGCTTTGAAATCAAGTTTGTTACAGCCACGAGATACGACTATCGCTCGTCCTGGCAGCATTACAATTCTAAAGTGCTTTTTACAAGAAATCGATTGGACCATGTGGATTTAAAGGTTAACGACTCGATTGTTAAAAGTTATCTGTTTAGATATGCAGCGAACACAGAAACTTCCAACGTGATTTATCCTAATTTTATCTGGTTTAGAGGATCTAAAACTTCCACACTGATTTCCTTACAAGAAGTGCAGACCTCAGGGGTTTCACCCGTTCAAGGGTACGAAAAAATCACCTTTTCCTATGCAGCAGACCACATGCACCTAAACGAGATCAACAATGGTTATGGTGGAAGGATACAACTTACATATGTACCTATGTATCAAGCAGATGATGTTAATAAGGATGTCCGATCAGCACGATGGTGTTTTGGGTCACAGGGTTGCCCTGGTAATAACCCTCTCCTTACCACCTATTGTGTTGCCAGTAACCCTGACCGAGGTTGGAGAGGTGACCATACGCTTGTAGCGTGTGATCCAAGTGCGAGTGACGGGAATCTTAAACTGTACCATAATGGTTCTATAGATAGTACGGCTTTTCGTCCTTTTCCGGAAGCAATGATCAAGCCAGGAGGACGTTATATCTTCTATGGTAAAGCACAGGATATTGAGCACGGTACTAACACACAGTTTGGATTCACGACTGGAGTTCCAGTAACTGCAGCTACGAATCCAATCTCTGTTCCAGAAAGCTTTATGACTACATCAGCTTCTCCGTGGGTTTATGGACAGGAATATTTAGTTATGCCTGCCGAATACAACTTTGATAGTGTCCAATTATATTTAATGAACCAAGGGCTGTTGGTAAAAGACTTGCAAGTCCAGCAATTCATCACACGCTATGTTGTGACGCAAAGAACAGAGACGGATACTATAACCGGAAAATCTGCAACCTGGACCTACGACTACCCATCTGAAGGTTTTAAGATGAATGTGGGCGCAGGTACTAACCCCTACGTCAAAACAAAAATGGAGTATCGTGGATTCAGTTCAGTTACCATTACCCAACAAGAAGGATCCCGGCAGGATAGCCTCATCACGGTACAAAATTTTCATCAAGATGATCTGCTAAAAGGCAGACTGTCCAGTGAAATAGTCAAGGATAACATCGGGTTATGCTACTCGCAGAGCTTGTACTCATATGAAACATCCACTCTTTATTCATACACTCAACTAATCGGGTTAAATACCTACACCGATTTAAACATCAATTGGAAAAAAGCGACAAGTATTGAAAAACAGAGTTACAGTGGCGCAAATTGCAACAGCCTGCCAACAAGTCCGCATCTCGCAACTAAAGAAGTTTATACTTACACGCCCGCAACTGATTATCTAAGCAGCCTGAATGGAAACCCGCTCTCAATCACGCAAAAGGTTTATAACGGTGTTGCCTGGCTTGTTGAATATGCGATATGGAACGAATATGAGTCATCCATTGATCAGCTTATAGACGCGAAAACATATTTCTTTAGCGGAGACCTCAAGAATACACGGATTAAGACATGTGTTTCCGGTACCTGCAACGGAGAATTATTAGCAGAAACGCTATATTCCTATAACAGCAATCGGACAGCCTCCAGCCAGAAGGTCTGGGCCAAAGGGCTGGAAAGCGGCAGGGAATACAGACAAATAAGTTATACCTATCACTCCAATGGAAATATCGCATCCAAAACAGAATGGCAGGAATTTGCTACAGCGTCAGCAAACCCAGCTGGAGCATCACTGGTCACTCAATACACCTATGATAACGTGTTTCCAAGCCGGGTAACGCAGGAGACCATCAATGCAAATGGAACGACCTATATTACTGAGACATTGTATGATCCAAGGTTTGGACTTCCGATTCAAGTGACCCATCCGAATGGAGCGGTAGAGTCCGCTGTTTATGACGGCTTGGGCCGCACGATCCGCATTTGCGCTCCTGGCGATGCGGCAAACTATTCCGCCTGCAAAGACGAGGGGTCTTTCACGCTGAACATCACCTATGAGCTGACCCTCATACCGCCCCGGGTTACGATTGAACGCAGAAGCATGGCGAGCATTCGCATGGAGTATACCGGGTTCGGAAAGCTTCAAACCAGAACAATCCTAAGCGCAGAGATCAATGGTGTTGTAACTCACTGGGTTGAATCAGATTACGAATATGATGGTTTGGGGAGAATAATCCGGGAAACGAATGCCGGACTGTCAAGTTTCAGCAAATATGATGTTCTTGGGAAATTGATTGAAATGGGTCGCTCATCTGGAAGCGGAGAAGAAGAAATTGCTTCTTATACCTATGCAATTGAAACCCTCGGCAGCCAGATAGTATGGAAAACGTCGATTGAAGACGCGAATGATAAGATATCCTACTCTTACGCCAATGTCAAAGGTCAGGTCATAAAAACCTCACCTCCCACAGGGTCCGGACCTTCTGTTTTGATTACTTATGACTTACTTGGCAGACTGACCCAAACAACCTACGGGAATGCGACTACTACAATCCAATACAACCCTGCTGGGCTAAAAACTCAGATGGTAGACCCGGATATGGGAACGTGGACATATACCTACGATGCACAGGGAAATTTGCTGACCCAAACATCAGCGACCAATACCACAACACTCACTTATGATGGACTAAACCGAGTGATCTCAAAATCGTTCAGCGATGGCTCTCCTGCAGTCTCTTTCACTTATGATACCAACGGAGATACAGGCTATCGGACTGGTATGACCGATGGTTCTGGAACAACCGCCTGGGACTACGACCCCCGAGGTCGCCTGATCAAGGAAGATAAAACGATATCAGGGCAAGCTTTTACGACGCTTTATACCTATGACAGCGCAGATCAACTGATATCAATGACCTACCCAAATGGTGAGACCGTTATTATCACCAACTTACCGCAAGGTGGTAATAAAACTATTGGTTCATATCTAACCGGGACAGTGGTTAATGCAAACGGGAGGGTTAGTGAAAGGTCTTTCGGTAACGGAGCCACGACGAACCTGACTTACAACGATTGGTTGACAGGAGGAAGCCAGCTAAGCACACTCCAGAGCGGTCAAAGTGGCTCACTCATCAATCTTGGGTTTACTTATGACAGTGTCGGAAACATCACTTCCATCACAGACAATCTGAACAGTTCTCAGGTGCAAACATTCACCTACGACTCTATGGATCGGCTTACGACCGCCAGCACGAATGCGGTTGGTGTTGGGCAATACATGCAAACTTACAGTTACGACGCAACCACGGGCAACCTGAACAGCAAGAGTGATGTAGGCGCATACACCTATTCTTCAACCCAGCCGCATGCAGTCACGCAAGCGGGAGCCAACAGCTATGCCTATGACCAGAACGGCAACATGATCAGCCGAACGGTTGAAGTGGTTGAGTGGACATACACCTACAATGCCGATGGACAGCTTACCCAAATAAGAAAGAACAATCAATTGGTCAGCGAGTATGGTTATGATGGCGATGGGAAGCGGGTGTGGTCAAAGGATTACGAAGGCTATCCCACAGGTGAACTTAAAGAGACGATCTTTATCGGTAACTACTATGAGTTTGTGACCGAAGTCAGAGCTCCTGAACCAGGTGAGGGTGGGGTATGTACGGGCACCTATTGTACTTACCTTCCGATGATATATCAAATGCCACACGGGATATCGTATTATTACGCTGATGGGCAGCGGATCGCGATGAGAGATAACGATGGGGTGGTGAGCTATCTGTATGGCGACCAGTTGGGGAGCGTCAGCACGGTGGCGGACGCGAGTGGAAGTTTAGTAAGCCGAACGCTTTACGAGCCATGGGGAGAGATCAGGCACACCGAAGGCACAAGCCCCACCGAGTATGGCTACACCGGGCAAATGCAAGAAGGAGATATTTACTTCTACAATGCCCGCTGGTACGATCCCGCAATCGGCAGCTTCATGCAGCCGGATACGATTGTGCCCCTGCAGGTGCAGGGCACACAAGCCTTTGATCGATACGCTTATGTCAACAACAATCCATTGAGATATAGCGACCCGAGTGGGTATCGTGCTTGCGATGATTATTATGGAAGCGGATGTAATGTAATCTCACTACCCTCTCCCAATCCAATTTTCAATGTTTCTGTTTGCGGACTTGGCGACTCGGCATTGTTCTGTGGTCAGACCGGAGCCAACGTGCCACTGTCGCCTTACCTCTCCTGGAACGGACAACACCACTCTTTTTTTGTTCAGGGCTCGTCAAAAGCAGATACCAGTGTGAGAGTTGTTGATTACCTTAGAACGTTACCCACCAAAGCAAAAATTCGCTTTATTGGACATAGTGCAGGGGCTGATGCCATTATATTAACCTTTCATAGTTTGTTGAAAATGAACATAATAGGTAATTTGGATATTGCAGGCATCGTCTTACTAGATCCGACATTAACCGCCAATTATAGTTTTGAACCGGGTAGCAATATGTCAACTTACTTTGATGAGATGATAGTTTCAGAGATAAGAACGTTTGTTGCTATCACTACTGGCTATGATAGTGAAGGAAGGATAATTCCTAATATTAATACGGTGGAATTACTATCGTATGGTAATTATACCTTTGAAAGAAATGTTCCTTTAACACATGCAGAACTTGCTTTGTCTGCAGACATCGCAGAACGTGCGGAAAGATGGATTTTGGAAGGTGTAAAATGAAAATAGTTAATAATGTCAGCAAACTAATTCTTACCGCCTTAATAATTAGTCTGGTCTCATGTGGGGTCTCTAAGCCTTTTCAGGAATTTGATTTGAAAAGTAGCCTCACCGAAAGGATGACGGAAGCCGAAAATCTTGAAGTTTGTCTACCTCCAATTATTAAATCTTCGTTACCTTTGGGGGAGAATGTGACATTATCTTTGGGAGAACTTGAAAGTTCAACTGCCACATTACCACCTTTGGCCTGGGAAAAAGCAGAGGAACTTCCTTTCTCGGGGAATAGTGATCCTAGAATCGAATTAATTAAACCGAGGTCCCGAAGCTTAACCTTATGGTTTCGAGTTCAAGAGCAGTCGACTATAAGTTTCTGGACATATTCATTAGAAACTCAAAAATGGAATGCGGTCGCATCACCCAGCAAGGTAGACCATTATTTTTTTGATAGCGAATCGCAGTTATGGTTTATCGTTGAAGGGAATGTTGAGCTGCAGTTTTATAAGATAGATCAAGCAGAAAACAAATTGAAAGAAATGTTAATCATCGATGCCTCAAAGTTAAATAATAGAATTCTAGACTTTGCTTACTCTCCAGATCATTCATTGTGGGTGATTATGAGCAATCCGACAACACTTAATCAGATTCTAGTAAATCTCGATTTACAAACCGGAAAGGTAACAGATCATGTAACACTAAGTGAATATATTATCGGTGTGGATACTGATGAAAAAGGGAATGTCTTTTCACTTAATAACAAAGGAGTGGTTGAAAGATTTAACCCTAAGGCAAAAACCGTTTCTTATACATATCTTTCACCAAAGAGTAGTTATTGGAATGCTGGAGAAACAGAGTTCTTTTTTACTGAAACTGGGCAAGTTTATTTGAATGATCTTGCTTGGTTTGAGAATGACGATTATTCCTCTAATTTGCATCTGATATTCCGATCCACGGTTTTTGTTACACAAACTGACGACGGTAGTGGAAGTTTCGTTTGGGAGAGTCCGGAACCACAGGCAGAAACGGAGGATGGGCGGATTTGGTATAAGTCAATGAGGGGACTTGCCTGGCATCAGCCCGAAACAGGAGAATGGTGCATGTTTACGTCTGCAAAGAGCAATATTGTCAAAGACAGCCAGGGAAATCTGTGGATTATCTATGACAATGCCCTATATATGCTGCCAGCTTCAGAAACGAGTAAGCAGGAATGAGAGAACAGTTTTAGATGATCACGGTAACAGGGTGGTACGGGTAGATGAAGACTATGCTGATAGTCAGCGATTTGCCATGAATATTGTTAACGAAACATTTTTCCTATTTGGCGACCAACTGGGCAGTACCAGCGGTGTCATGAATGCCAGGTGGCCGCAGGTCAGTGTAGCGCAGCGGAGGGGATTCGACCCCTAACTCGGGCGTTTTAGGCAGCCTTAGGAATCAAAGAGGTTTTCGTCACTAACTGATTATTCATATATCGATGATAGCTTCGTGGGTATTCTCGAAAAAAACCATTCACTTTTGGGGAGATAGCGGTTCCTCTTGTCCTTGTATCTGCTTTTGCAGGACTTGAAGTCCATCGTATGCCCTAAGTATTCCCGCTTTTTGAGGATAGAACAAATTGTGGAGCTATTCCATCTGAACAGGTTTTCAAAGACCTTGTGTTGGTGCAAAACTGAACCTTTTTTGCCAAGTTAAACCCAGGTATTTCGACTTATTCCTCTTCCAAAATTATACTGATCCGGCAGGGACCATAGCTTTCCTTGGTGAGTTGTAAGATTCGCTTCACAACAGCAGCAGCTTCATCATCAACCATCCATTGGTTCTTATCTTCAGGAGATTTGAGATATCCATAAGGTGGGCAACTGGATGTATGTATCCATGCCAAGCCCCTTGCATTGTAGACTTCCTTGATTTTCTTGCTGTACTGGTTGAGATAGAACTCATTTATTACCTCCCGAAAAGGCGTGGAATCATCTTCTTCTCTGTAATCGTAACCATTACTTGTTCATGTATCCGTTAACGGAACCGTGTAAGGATTCTTGGTGGGGTGCCACAAGCAGTGATTTTTTTCCGTTTTGAAAGCCTTAATCTTTATTGATTAGAAATACCGATTTCATAAAGCTCTGCTTTTTGATCGTTTTCTAGCTGCATGCGTTTGCCAACATCTTTATTAATATTAAATACTAACTCTGGATCTGCATCCGAAAGAAATCTGTAGTTCGGATGTTTTGTAATATCGTACTTATCCGATAGAAACGGACGCTCGCCCCGGAGCTGTAAGATGCACTTGGAATTATCCAACACCGCCAGTTCATCCTGGGTCATTAATTCCTTCCCCATTCTTTGATGGCTAATCCCATGTGATTTCTCTCGCCCTCGGTTCTCGGAAGTGTTATCCAGGTCAATCGTCTCTTTTCCTAATAACTCAGAGATTTCCTTGAGCGTGGTCCTCTCCTTTCCACCCAAAAAGAGCATACTGTCACAGTTTTCCACGATTGTTTCAGCATGATCTTTATAGAGCGCCTTGAGTTGACTTTGGGCTTGCAGAACGATACAGGCTGAGATCTCTCGAGATCGGATTGTGGCAATCAAGCGTTCGAAGCGTGGGATTTGACCGATATTGGGGAACTCATCCAAGAGACAGCGCACATGGATGGGCAGCCTGCCACCATAAACGTCATCGGCTTTATCACAAAGCAGATTGAACAACTGAGTGTAGAGCAAGGCAGCGACAAAATTGAAGGTATCATCCGTGTCACTGATGATCACAAAGAGCGCAGATAACCGATCTCCTAATAAGTCCAGGTCCATCTCATCGTAACTCATCAGCTCCCGTAATTCGTAGATGTCAAAAGGAGCCAAACGCGCGCCACAAGAAATCAGGATAGACTTGGCGGTCTTCCCAGCAGCCAGTTTGTATTTCTTGTACTGCCTTACGGCAAAATGATCTGGGACCTTTTCTTCCAGCTCGTCAAAGAGCTCGTCTACAGGGTTCTTGAAGCTCTCATCATCCTCACGCGCTTCAGAAGCATCGATCATTTCCAGTAGGGTTGTAAAGTTCTGTTCACGTTCTGGAGCTTCATACCAGATATATCCAATCAGAGCAGAGTAATAGAGACGTTCCGCTTTGATCCAGAAATCTTCACCCGCTTTTTCACCTTCACCCCTGGTGTTGATGATGATCGCGTTGACTAATTTGAGAATGTCTTTCTCTGAATGGATATAAGCGAAAGGATTGTAGTGCATACTACGTTTGAAATTGATCGTATTAAGCACCCGGATTTGGTATCCGTTGCGTTTAAGCATCGTGCCACATTCGGTTAGAATGGTGCCCTTCGGATCGGTGACGACATAACTGGAGTGCATTTGCATTAGATTGGGCTTGACGAAGAAACGCGTCTTTCCTGATCCTGAGCCACCGATCACCACCACGTTTTTGTTACGGGCTCTTTTCGGATCTTTCGGACGGCTCTCCATAGTGAGAGACTCCCTCTTGGTCAGGATGATGTTGTTTCTAGGGTTCTTGTCAATATATGGAGCGATATCTTTTGCTGTACCCCAACGAGCTGATCCATATTCAACGCCCTTGCGAAACTTCTTGCGGTTTTGACTTCTAATAACCACAATCAGCTTCAACAACCCTGCTGCTATGAGCCCAATCAGCAGGTCCTGAAGCTTGAAGGATAACCAGGGATGCTGGGCGATGAAGGACAAATTGGCAAAGCTGGTAATGACCTTGTCGATGAAGTCACCACCTTGGAGCAGGCGAAAGATTTGAGCTAATTTGTTTCCCAGGTAGAAAGGGATCAGATAGGTCAGGTTGAAAGCTAATTCTTTATTGAATCGGTTTTTCATCGAACTATTTCTTTTCTCTGAACTTTTTCTGGGATTTTGGTAGCTCTGTCTTTATGTTGCTGTCTTAACTGCTGAAGCTTATCCCGAAGGGAAGGGCGTTCCTGCACTTTCAATCGCTTTTTGACAAACTCACTGAAGGCAGTTTGGAGGACATCTGTATCTCTACCTCTGAAAAAAACCAGGTAGTGCGGGGGAGTCTTGTCTCGCTCTTTCTTGATGGCATATTCAATTCCATAGCGTCTGGCGATTCTTTCGAAATCATGGATGTGCTCATCGTGAATCTCAATGTTGGCAAGCCCTGATCTTTCCTTCATCATCTCCCTGATCGTCATGCGACCTTTGTATGCTGGATGAAGTGCTTTATCTCTGGCATTCAGTTGCCTTCTTTGGCGTTCTTGGGCAAGGTACTTTTCGATGGCTTGTAAGAAAACCTTCCCGGTCATCTTGCCAGTTTGAATGATGAAAGCCATGCTTTTTTGGGATACTTCTTCCTGCATGATCACCATCCTTGTTTGGGGTTACCGTACAGGTCATGATTTACTTTGGCCTGGTAATAGCTGTTGATCGTTTTGCTGGCGTTATAGAGTGCAGACAACAGAAAAGCCCTGATATTCTTCACATCACTTGAGTTATCCCTCATCGCGTCCAAAACGTACTCGACATGCATTGAGTTCAGACTTAGGAGCCGCTCCCTGACTCTTTCGGCAGGTATCTGCGAGCTGTTGATACGAAAATACTTTGAACCTGAACATGCTGTCTCGACTAAGATCTCAAGGATTTCAGGAATCGAGTCAGGGTATCTTTGCATCATGATTTCATAGTCAATATTTTTCTTGAAAACATCCCGATATTCCATCCATCGATCCATCTCATTTTCTTTTTCAATCGCGTGCGAATTCTTTGATGGATAGATTGATCGATTAGATTCATTCTTCTCAGTCTCATTAACCTCAGTCTTATTAAGATCAGTATTAATTAACTCCTTTTTTGGGAAGTCTTGACTTCCTTTTTCGGGAACTCTTGACTTCCCTTTTTCGGAAGTCATAACTTCCTCTTTTGGGAAGTCTTCAGTCCCCTGAGTTTCAAGGTGGGCGTTGTCTTCCTTGCATAAAAAGTTCATCACATAGATTCTGGTTGGCCTTCCCATCCCTTGCTTTACCCGCTCAATTAACCCAACGCCTTTATCGCTATCCAGTTCCGCCAGCAACCTGACTGCCTTGTTGTGTCCACAATCCATCAGTTCCTGGATTTCGGAAAGTGTGAAATAAATGAAGACGCGATTCTGATCATCTTTCCATTCATTTGAGACAGACAAACTCATTCGATCCAACATCAGACCATATAGCACCTTTGCGGCACTGGACAGGTCAGCAAAGGTGGAATCAGTGAACAGTCTTTTAGGGATACGATAGAAGGTGAACTGTTCGGCCTGCTTGCCATAGTAATAATCAAATTGATGTGATTTCAACAACTCATCCTCCAGATCGCAGGAAACATAAAAAGAACATTAAACAGCTTTTTACACTGTAATGATCTCCGAAAATTGGCTGTTTTGGGTGGGTTCTGCTTCGGTCAAAGAATCATCAAAAAACGTATTCCCACAACCGAGATCAACAACCACTCTCACAAGAAGATGGTTCTTAATGACCTTGTTTCTGTAGTTTTCCCCTTCAGGGACGAAATAAATCTTATGAATAAAGTGCTTAAAACGAAGGATTTCTACGAAGTTACTCGTTGAGTTCTTCGTAGTACTGTCATAGTCTCGACATGGTTCGATGCTGGTGGAAACTTACGCCGTATAAGTATCTCCGTCATCGCGAGCGAAGCGCCTGTGCCCGCGAGGCAGGGTACGGCGATCTGCCTTTATTCTCAAAAATTGCTTAAGCGCCTTTTTTCCCCTCCGGTATAATACTTTTAGATATGGATCAAATCTACGAACCTCCACGCCGTGCCAGCCTGATCTTCAACCTGAGCCTGGGTCTTCTTGCCTTGGTTGGGGTGTTGGTGCTGCTGATCCTCGGCTCGGGTAATACCGCGCGTGATCCAAACCCGCTGCTTCTGCTTCTGGCAATTCCACTGCTGGTTATTTTCATCTTTTTGAGTTATCGGGTTTTCCTGATCCTCACCACTCGCTACCGGCTCACACGTTCATCATTGGAACTCCACTGGGGCTTTCAGCGTGACATCATCCCATTAAACCTGGTCGAATGGGCCCATCCTGTCTCCGATTTTGATTCTCCCATGCCTCTGCCTGGATTTTTCTTACCCTGGCAATATTTCGGCAACCGCAACATACGCGGGCTAGGTCTGGTTGAATTTGCAGCCACGAACAAGCCCACTATGGTCCTTATCCGGGCTGGGGAGCGCCACTTTGTGATTTCGCCGCTTGACGCCCACGCGTTTGCGAAGGACTTTGAGAATGTGTCCGGGCTGGGAGCGGCGGATGAGGTGCAACCGGTCTCACAAGACCTGCGGTCCATGCTCGCGGAAATTTTGCAGGATGGAACCTCCAAAAAACTACTCCTCGCCGGACTGGCGGCGGTTGTGCTGTTGGCACTGGTCACCATCGCGCTCAGCGCCACCAGGCAGACTGTCACTTGGATAACGCTTGAACTGGTGCCCTCCAACCGCCTGTTGTTGCTGCTGCTGGTGGGCGTGCTGGACTTGCTGCTAAACACCTTCGTGGGGGCATACTTTTACCTGCGGAACCTGCTGCAAAAGCGCTGGATCTTCCTCTTTTGGAGCTGGAGCGTCCTGATCAGCCTGATCCTCGCTGTTGCTGCCATCTTCATGAGCCTCGGAAGCGCGTAGTATGTTTCCGATCGCACAAGTCTCTTGAGCGCAATCGCGCCGGCTTCCCGTCTCACGGTCTTGCCAGGGTTATCCTAATGCAGGCCCAGGCCTCACTCGCCTCGCAGTATCACCTGATAATCGTTGGCAGATAAGTGCTGGACGCTTTGCACGCCGAAAACTCGGACTGCCCATTGCTGGGTCCCCAGGCTATGGCGGTATAGTACATAAACGCATCGGGCAGCGGCAGGTTGATCACAAATTCTGCCAGCCCACCCACAGCAATGTCCGTCACATGGCCCAGGTACACCTGCCCTTCGCCATGACCCGAAGGGTCGCAGGTGTCGCTTGCAAAAAGTGAAACGTCTACCTCTTCACTCTCGAGCGTGGGCACTTCCACTGCCAGCAACACCCCTCCCTGGCTTGGAAAACTAACTTTCTTGATGACGGGGAAGTTTTGGATGTCGTCGCTCTCGTCCGGGTCATTGGGTGTCACCCCTTGTTGCGGGATCTGCCGCCAAACGTCAATGCCAAGCTGGCTGTTCCCATAGATCTGGTTACCCATCACTTTGGTATAAGCTGATTCGATTTCAATCCCATTCCCGCCGTTGTACGCGATGATGTTCTCGTAGGGGTCGTTGATCCCTCCAATGTTGGTATCGCTTGCGTATTGCACCACGATCCCATCCATCCCGTTCCCAAAAGCCTGCCCGGAACTGTTGACGCCAATAAAGTTACCCCGGATCGAGGTATTCAGGCAGTCTGACCCCACAAAAATACCCTGGCGCGTGTTCCCCGAGATAACGTTGCCTGCGCCTGCAGTTGTTCCGCCTATGAAATTGTTCAGCGCGCTGCTAAGCGAGATCCCATAATTGTTTGGTAATGCGGTGGTTTTCGTGACGTCCAGGCCGATTGTATTCCCCTGGATGGTTGTGAGGTCGCTAACTACCGCTTGAACCCCATACGATCCATTCCCTGAGATCAGGTTCCCCTGCCCAGCTGCCGACCCCCCAATGATATTTCCAGAAGACACAGCGGCACCGCCATTCCCAATCCGAACACCAATGTTTCCGTTTGGGATGGCGACTGTCCCGCTTATGTCGGTCCCAACGTAATTCCCCATCACTACGTTTTCGTTACCAACCACGTAAATCCCATTGCTGGTATTGCCGCTGATAACATTGCGTCTGCCTGCCGTGCTTCCGCCGATCGTATTACCTGTCGAATTGGAGACATACACCCCGTTGGAATTGGGCAGGGCAGTCATTCCATCATCCTTGACCCCAATGTAATTCCCTTTTACGACGTTCGTGGCACTGTCCAGGATGTAGATGCCGTAGGAAGTGTTGCCGGCAATCACGTTACGTTCCGCAGCCGTATCTCCGCCGATGACTGACGAAGAAGTGTGCCACAGCTTGATCCCTCCCAAGTTGGGCTGGTCCAAGATGCTCGACGGCACTAGGTCGCCGATCTTATTACCGGTGATCAGCAGCCCGGTCACAGGGTCCCCGGTGGGCGGCCAGACCGATATGCCAAAGCCGTTAAAATTGGCAATCGTCAGTTTCTTGATCGCGCAATTATTTGCCCGGACTTCCAGCCCGGGATAGGCGCCCTGCTTACCATCGAGGGCGAGTACTGAGCCATCATCCAGGTTAGGTCCCTGGATGATTGTGCCAGCCACCAGCAGCCCAGGCAGGGCTGAGTTGACCTCGATGATAGTCGGAAAGCTGGGAATACTGTGGTCGATGTCAAAAGTGATCAGCGTACCGTTGATTGATTGCAGATAGTTGGCATGCTGAATTGCCGCGCGAAGGGTGCAGACCCCATTGCCGGCAGCAGTTTCACAAACACTGTTATTGGCAAAGTCTGGTTCATCCCCGGTGGAATTGACCACGATCGTGGTGGGCTCCAGCGCGCGCGCCGGCGAAGCCTGACCCCCCAGGCAGAGGACAAACGTTAGCACGATGCAAATAGGAACCATTTGCTTCAAGGATTGCTTTGGCATTGATTTCCTCCTGGTGAAAGATCAAATCGGGTGTAATTCTGGTCACAACGGATGGCCAGGTCTTGAACGTGCATCGGTTCAAGAATATTCAGTTGAATGAGAGGTTGATGTTGTAAAAAATTATACAGTATTTTTTGCCATTAATTGAGAGAACCGTAACAATCGGTCATTTTCAAAGCATACCATCTGCGCTCGCTCCGTCAAGGACAGCAACCAGGGGTCTTGGATAATCTGGCTGATACTTGCCGCCGCCATCTTCATGAGCCTCGGCAACGCTTAGTGTATCTTTGATCGTGCCGGTCTCATGATACCTTTCCACTTCGTGACGGACACAGGCTGTTTGCGCAGGAACTGACCTGTAGGTCACAGTGAGTATTACTCTAATATCATCAGTCCCTTAACCCTGCATGATTGAGGCTGAATTTCAGCGGGGTGGATGACCCACGCGCACTTCGTGCTGGGGCGCTACGCGAGTCGGGTCCATCGTTTGAGGAGATCGCGAAGAAGTACAAGATGAGCCCGGATCAGATCGCGCGGTACCGGGCCAGCAATATGACTGGAGAGGCGTATTTCAGGACGTTGAGCGCGGAGGATCAGCGCAAGCTGCTGGGACCAGCAAAGTGGCTGGCGTGGAAGGAAGGGAAGTTCGGCTTTGAGCAGCTGGTGAAAAATACCTACAGTTCCGTTTGGGGGGAAGGCAAGGGGGTGGCCAGTTTGAAGGATCTGCTGGGTGAGCAGGACGCTAATTATTATTTGCGCCTGGCACAGAACGGGCTGGCAAAGATGAACTTGAACGCGGAAGAGCTGATCAAGTTTGCCAGTTTGGATTTGAGACCGCTGACGAACAAGGAGATCGGGAAGGTCACCAGTTTCGTTGCAGAACGTGGGTTCAATGACAATTTGCTGGAAAAAGCTGGCGGACGGCTCACTGGTCTCGAATGGGAAGGCAACACTATAAGGGGCAGTAACATGATGGGGACAGGTGTTGTTCATTATTTGCGTCATGTTATTGCAGGAAACGAATGGCCGGCTGGAACTACTCTTGAGGAATATTATGATTCAATAAGTCAGGTCGTTCAGGATAAACAAACAAAAGTATTTATAAGTCGATATTCTGGAGAGCTACAGGTCGGTTTTACTCGAGAGGCTGGTAAGTATGCCGGGACTAAGTCAAGTGGATTGTTTTTTATTGAATTTCGACTTAGTACTGGTAGTTTGGTGACAGCAAATCAAGCAAAGATATTTGATGATATAATTAATGCAGTTGAAAGAAGCGATTTGAAATGGATCAAAAAATAGATTGGGATATTGAATACATCTCTGGCGTTTTGTCTGATATTGAGGTGATTGATCTGCCGTGGTCCGATCTTGGAAAGGTAAGCATTGGGATTGATTGGGACACTGCTCTCGGAAGGCTGCGACGGTTAGACATAAAATCTTTTACTGACAAGCAAGTTGTCGAGTTTGAGAACATCAAACAACGGCTGAGTGCTCAGAAAGACAAAATTCAGGAGTTGGGTTTTTATTACCCTGAAATAGATTAGCATCGCAAACAACATAGTGATTTACGCCTCAGTGATGGGGCGTTTTTGTTATGAATCGCGAGGGGATGGGGTAGAATTGTTGCGTGCATGCCCCCATAGCTTAATGGATAGAGTTGTTCATTCGCAATGATAGGATGGGAGTTCGAGTCTCCCTGGGGGCATTCACCTTTTATTGTCACTTGACAGTCACAAAAGAAATCCTTATACTTTATGCATCATTGCGAATGATAGACGTGCCCGTTAAGCAACTCGGGTAAAGGAGAATTGGATCTAACCCATTACTCCGCCTAAGCCTCCGCTTCAGTCCCCCGCTGGAGCGGTGTGCTTTAAGGGGTAAGAGATGAATTTCGGATTACTTGGTTCCTGATTTAAAGTGGGCGAGCTTATGCTCAGCGGATGATTTTCATGATCCGATCGGTTTCGATGAGGAACTTAAAATGTGCTGGTTGTGAACGAGGCCGGCGTTGGAGAATGGCGAGGTTAATGTCACCATTGATCAAATATGTGTGGAATCTTAAGCAAGTCAGAAGTCCTAAACCTTGCTGATGGGAAATTTATAGTTACGATTCTTAGGTTAATATAGTAGAATTGATTCCATTATCGCAAGAATTGCTGACTTGAGTGTTCATGTGACGAAGTTAAAGGCGAAAGATTAGTTTCACACCAAGAGAAGATATATCATGCAAGACTTAAGATTGATGGTTGAATCTAGGTAACAGGGAATAACATTATCTTTTTGTTTGATTGAGTTTAGGTATGTTTGTTTTGAAATTCCAGGAGCTTTGATGAACCCAGATAGATACAGTTTACTAAAGACACTATCAGATAAGTTGGGATATCCGATCATCTGCTATGTTACTTCTTTACGTCCCAATCTCTTTGCAGAAATAGAGACTGGTATGGTGTCTGAATTAATCAAGCACATAGACACAATTGGTAATCATTCTGGAAAAAAGATCGGTCTATTCATAATAAGTAACGGCGGAGATCCGATTGTTGCGTTAAGGATAATTACGTTGTTGAGAGCAAGATTCTCAGAAATAGCCGTGATTATTCCTTTTACAGCCTATAGTGCTGCAACCTTAATTGCGCTTGGCGCGAATGAAATTATTATGCATCCATATGCAAATCTTGGACCTCTTGACATGCAATTGAGATTTCGATTTGAACAAGAAGGCGGGGCAATCAAAGAAAGATCGCTTAGTTATGAAGACATAATTAAATACTTTGATCTTGCAAAAGAAATCGGTATTACAGATCAAAAGTTTTTGGATAAAGCATTTGAACGTTTTACAATGGAGTTTCCAGCCTCATTTTTGGGCTTTGCCAAGAGGAGTTCTCAACTTGGATTAACAGTTGCTGAAAAACTTCTCCTTATGCACATGAAGGACAGTGGTGAAGTGCGTAGAATATCCGAGGCATTGAATAGTAAGTACTATAGTCATGGCTACCCAGTTAATCAGAAAGATGCGAAGGAATTGGGCCTAGATGCTAGTGTTTGCAATGATGAAATACAAGAGACCATTTGGAAAATGTACCTGAGTTATGCGGAAGAAATGGGATTTACTGAACCCTTTGACCCAAACGCAGCAGTTTTTGCAAAAATAAGGAAGGAAAAAAACCTCGATAAAAATACTCTTTATAAAGAATCGTTAGATGTGAAGCTTTCCACTATTGAGAGCCTGAAATTGGACAGTGATGTACACTTCTTGGCGGATATGGTTTATACTATTAATGATGATCTAAGTATCACGCAAAATTTACAGACTAGACGATCCAATTGGAATACGAAGGAAAATAAAAATGTTAGTCCTTAAAGAGAGAGTAGTTTCTGGACTTGAGATAAAAAAATCGACGACTATTAAATCAACACGAACAGAGTTATTAGGCCAATTTTTACTGGATTATGACAGGCAATCTACCCAAGAACAAAACAAACTGGGCGCCAGCAAGGGTAGTAAGAAAGTTAAGCAAACTCGTTAACGAGTTTTTTAAAGACGCATTTTTTGAGCTAAAAAACCTCCGCTCCAGTTGTTCCGCTGGGGCGGTGTGCTTTAAGGGGCAACCGATGAATTTTGGAATACTTGCACACGGATTCAAAATGTGCTAAACTGATTCTTGTAATTGAATATTGAGTAAATAACATAGCTCACGAGGAACTTAACCCGGAGCTGTAGACCTAAAAGCGGTCTGCAGTTTCGGGTTTTTTGATTCTCACCACAACTTACGCGACACCGGCGGTCAATCGGTGGAGAAGGAATAAAAATGACAGACCAAGTTCACACGGAAGATGTTCAAAGCGAAAGTGCCGGTCAAGACACCGCAAACGGCAGCGGGGCTGAGAAGATGTTTTCGCAAGAGGAAGTCAACAAGATGATCAAGGGCAGGTCTGAGCGCGAGCTGCAGAAGATGCTTGGCGATATCGGATTCCAGAGCGTTGACGAGCTGAAGACCCTCGTCAAAAATAGCAAGGAACGCGAGGACGCTGAGAAGTCTGAACTGCAGAAAGCTCAGGAAAGGGCAGCGGCTTTGGAGAAGGAAAAAGATGCACTTTTGGCTTCTCAGAGGATCAAGATGGCTCAGTACGATGTGGCTGTGAAGGCTGCAAAGCTGGGGATCGTGGATCCGGACGCGGCTTACAGGCTGATGGACCAGGGCAAGATCGAATTCGATGATGCCGGAAGTCCTACCAATTATTTCCGGATAGCTGATACAATTTGCTTATGAATACGCTTTATTATGGGGATAATCTGGATATACTCCAGCGGTATATCAAAGACGAGTCGGTTGACCTGGTGTATTTAGACCCGCCTTTCAATTCCAACGCGAACTACAACGTGCTTTTTGCCCAAAAGGATGGGGCGCAATCCAGCGCGCAGATCCAGGCATTTGAAGACACCTGGCAGTGGGACCAGAACGCCATTCAGACTTACACGCGCGAAGTTGAAAAAGGTGGTCCGGTTGCGGATGCTCTGAGGGCGTTCAACCTGATCCTGGGCGACAGCAACATGATGGCCTACCTGACCATGATGGCGCCGAGGTTGCAGGAGTTAAGGCGTGTGTTGAAACCCACCGGCAGTTTGTATTTACACTGCGATCCGACAGCAAGCCATTATTTGAAGGTCTTATTGGACATGGTGTTCGGGGCAGAGAATTTTAGCAATGCCATAACTTGGAAGCGCAGTGATACGCATAATGATGCAAAAAAACAGTTCCCAGCAACCAGTGATCATCTACTTTTCTACCGAAAGAAGTTCGGTAATACATTTAATTCTCAGCACGTTGGGCATGCCGAACAAACATTAAAGGACTGGTATGCGTTTTTGGAATTCCCAGATGGTACAACAAGGAGGATGACGAAAGTTGAAAAGGAAACTCAAATCATTCCTCCAAATACTCGACGATTTAATGCTGACAACATGGCAAGCCCAAACCCCAGACCCAATTTGATGTATGCCTACAAAGGCTATCCCTACCCTCCTAAAGGATGGCGTTACTCGCTGGAAACTATGCAAAAATTGGACGAAGAGGGCAAGTTGCTTTTTCCTTCCAAGCAAGACGGGCGTATCATGCTCAAGAGATACCTTGATGAACAAGCGGGAGCCACAGTTGGGGATGTTTGGACAGATATTAGCCAAATAAGGTCTTCTATGGCTGAACGTATGGGGTACCCCACCCAAAAGCCCCTTGCCCTGCTTGAACGTATCATCAATGCTTCGAGTAATCCCGGTGACGTGGTCCTGGACCCATTCTGCGGTTGCGGAACGGCAATCGCCGCAGCGCAAAAGCTTGGCAGGCAATGGATAGGGATCGATATCACCCACCTTGCCATTGGTCTGATCAAAAGACGCATGGAAGATGCCTTTGGAGATTCTCTCAAATACGAAGTTGTTGGTGAGCCAACGACTGTTGAAGGCGCAAGATCCCTGGCGGAGCAGGATAAGTACCAGTTCCAGTGGTGGGCGTTGGGTTTGGTGGGTGCCAGGCCCGCTGACCAGAAAAAAGGGGCGGACCACGGCATTGATGGGCGGCTTTACTTCCATGATGACAATTCCGGTAAGACCAAACAAGTGGTCCTTTCTGTGAAGGGTGGGCAGCATGTGAACGTCAGCCACATCCGCGACCTGATCGGCGTTTTGGAGCGGGAGAAGGCGGAGATCGGGGTTTATATTTCCCTTGAGGAAAGCACAAAACCAATGCGGGCAGAAGCTGCCGAGGCAGGCTTTTTTCACTCCGACACCTGGAATAGGGATTATCCGAAAGTGCAGATCCTGACCATTGCAGAACTGCTGGACGGTAAGCAGATCGACATGCCCCCGATCCAGCAGGTGAGTCAAACATTCAAGCGCGCAAAGCGGGAAAAGGGCAAACCCGCCGACCAGTTGGAGCTGTTGGGGAGTTGAATTCTAATTAATAGTATCCACATGAAAATCTTTACGTATTATGTTGAAGAGTGAATTTTTTAGTCTTAATTGATCAAAGAAGTGATGAATTGTAGAAAGTCTCAGCCATTTAAGTGAAGTCTGTTAGTACAGTAGATGTATAGATAGGTAAGGAGATGCCAAGATGAACAAATGGGATGAACTAAGACAGAGAGTGGATAGTTTCGATCTGCAATATGAGATCACAAGAGTTGACTTAAGTAAGCCCAGGGATGTAGATAAAATATTAAAAGAAATTAAAAAGTTTGCGATAGGTGCAGGTCTTTCAACCATTGGTGTTTATAACATAAACCGAGCAATATTTACCCCGAGAGAGAATGCACGACAAAAAGGCTCTGTCGAAGGTATGGGTGTGGCGTTATCTGAATGTTTAAAATTGTTGAAAGATTCAATACAATATGGATGGGAGCCTGAAACGATTCTAAAAGAACTGACAAAATCGATCAAAAAAAACTATGAATATCTACGAATAGCCCAGTCAAATTTGGACGAAAAGAAACCCAAAAAGATATATGAAGAGATGTTCCTAGCTTCCAAAATTGATTATCTGATCTATGTATGGGGCAAGCTTTTCTATACAGATGAACGATTGATGGAACTATATAGAAATAGTAATCTGGCGAATTGACATTTTTCCATATGAGAGACATAACCTGACTTATTGAGAACTGACATTAAGGTTTCATACGCAGTCGACCGATACTAGCATTCGATGGTCAGATACTTCCTCAAACTAACGTGTACAAAAGGATGCCACAGTGGTTTATATTGAATTAACCTGGATCCAGCAGTAGAATCAAGTGTCCGTAGTTTATAGGAAAGATTGATATGCTGCAGTTTTTATTTGGATGGGAAATTTTAAGATTTCTAACCTCATTTTTTGTTGTAGTTGGACGTCCGGTGTAGTAGAATGAGTCATAGTATGGGCCCGCATGTGGCATGTAGTATGTCTCCAAAACGTACGATACGGGTTCGACTCCCGTCGGGTCCATACCCTTATAAATCATTCTTGACAATTCAAGGAAAACCCTTTATAACAAGAGTGGAGACATACTACAAACCGTATCGTAAACAAATGACGAAAACGCCCTCGCGCTCCGTCAGCCTCCGCTCCAGTTTTCCCTGGAGCGGTGTGCTTTAATGGGATAAATTGCAGGCAATTTCCCGTGTCAAGTCAAATGATAATGTTACCAAGGGTTCGTAAACCTCTGTTCTCGCCGGTCTCCAAACCGTGCGAGGCGTCTGACCGGCAGGTCTCCATTACAATTGGTCACGAAAAACACAATTACACTCTCCCTCGCTTACCATACGTTTCACTGCGGGTACAGGATGCGGACCCTGCCTCCCTTTCGCTTTGCTACACGGATCTTCGATAGAGGAAGGGCACTGCCTTTGGAGGCTGACCCAAAAGCAAGTTGGATCGGCCTCTTTTTTGGTTAGATTTGGCAC
>ENA-UOWO01002298-UOWO01002298.1-activated-sludge-metagenome-genome-assembly--contig:-NODE-2298-length-23917-cov-4.625346_pt1 | contig 23917 bp, 19 predicted proteins | sample MGYA00238148_ERZ761564 | MGnify/ENA primary metagenome ERZ761564 (study PRJEB28885, sample SAMN05720194) | activated sludge metagenome | isolation source: Anaerobic digester | place: USA... | reverse complement strand
CATCGACGTTTTGCCTGCAAGCTGTCGCTCATCATGTTCATCCCGAAGAGGAACAGCGCGAGGCCCCCGAGCAGATTCAAAACGTCGATGAAAGTCATTCCAAACTATCTTCCTTGCCAAGGATTACCGACGCTTTTCCGGAGCCGGTTTTTGGTCAAGGGAATATTTCTTCTTTTCTGGGTTTCCTGCCTGGCTGCGTTTGTTTTTTCATCTGCAATAGCCATTTGTGAAGTTGATGTCGGCCGGTTCATTTTGAACCAACACCATTCTCAATAGCTCCTCGGGAGTATAAGCAGAGTACCTCCAGACATAGTCGGGAGGGGCACAGTCATCTCTTTGTGTGATATCATGTTAGTGTGGTTGCGCTTTTTTGAGCCTACTGATATATATATTCGTGGGAAGTGGGTTTTGATAAAACCTGGCGAAAACGGATAGTTCCTTTTATGTTAGTCCTTTGTTATTGATACACGTGGACGGGGGTCGCATCAGATCTTGAAGTAGATACTTACGTGTCGCTCGACTCCAGGAAACATAATCGCTGACTCATATTCCGTTCCTGCTTTGGGAATGCCGTTTCAAACCTGTCTAAAGACCCTCTGACGATCACGTTTATCGAATGGCGCTTTCAATTTGCTTGACACAATTATGAAGTTATTCAGAATAGAAGATATAAGTTTCAAAATCCTGTGATGGGTGCCTGAGCCCTCATCCCCAAAGGAGAAGAAAATGAAAGTTCTTGCCTTTACAGCCCTCGCCATCCTCGCGGTTTTCCCACTCGTTGCCGCGCACTTCACCGTCGATAACAACATTCGCCCTATCGGGCAGTACAGCACCTGGATTTCCGCCTACAACGCCGCCGCGGACGGCGACACGATCTATCTGTATCCCTCGCCTTACGATTACGGCCCCGGCTGGAACGAAGGCGGGCTGGGTAAACGGCTAACCGTCATCGGAGGCGGTTTCAATCCCGACAATCCCTCTCTACCCACCTCCCGGATCAATCTTTATGTGAACCAGGCGTCAGGCGTGGGCAGCGTTTTCAGCGGCTTACATTTGTACGGAGCAGTCACCAATTCCTATCAGGCAAAATACGTCAATTGCCGTTTCGACAGCTTTATTACTTTGCAGGCCTCCAATTCCGAATTGATAAATTGCCTCTGCAACAGCGCCGTGTATGTGGGAACCGGAGGAACCACCTCCACCAACGGTTTTTTGATCCAGGGCTGCACCTTACAGTATTTTATCCAACCTGCCTCCCGGACCGATGCCACCTGCTCCAACTGCGTGTTCATCGGCAATGTAACCCACATCGACACGGGCGGTAACAACAATCTCAGCTGCTATTTTACAAATTGCCTCTTTGTCAATAGCGGCGAGGGCAACCAAACGCTGCATGGCGGTTATGGCGGCCCCGTCGACCTGCACTTCGTGAATTGCATCATGGAGATCATCGCGATCAACGCCTCCTATTACGATTTCCAATACTGTATCTTCGAAGGCAGTTCCGCCAACATCAACGGCACCGGCAACCAGCAGAACGTGGATCTTTCCACCGTTATGGTTGATGTGAACGGCGGGGATTATCATTTGGTCGCCGGATCCCCCGCCAGCGGGACGGGCTTCAATGGCGAGGACATCGGGATTTATGGCGGCAACACGCCTTTCAACGATCTCTGGTACCTGACCAGTCTGCCCAGCATCACCGAATTTACCTGTCCCCCGGTGGTGGACGAAGACGGCAATCTGAACGTGCATATCGAAGCCCAAAGCGGCAACTGAGCCCCTGGCAAAGGAATGACCATGAGACTGCCGCTTTTTGCCGCGCTCGCTCTCTGTCTTGTGAGGACGGCGCTTTGCTTTGCCGTGGTGGACCAGATCGAATATTTCTTCGATGCGGATCCCGGCCCCGGTAATGGCGTCCAGATCTTTGAACGCAGCGCCGTGGACATCGACGAAGCGATCAGCACCGCCGCGCTTTCGCCTGGCATCCACCGCCTTTTTGTGCGCTCCAGAAACGATGGGGGAGTTTGGAGTTTGCCCCGCAACTTGGTTTTCTTCATCCCCTATGACGCTCCGCCTTTGGAAACAAGGACCGTGGCGGCGCTGGAATATTTCTTTGACGCCGATCCCGGCCCTGGCAATGGGATCCAGATCTTTGCCCGCAACACGGTGCTACTGGATGAAGTGATCGTCACTTCCGCGCTTCCCGCCGGCATCCACCGCCTTTACGTTCGCACCAGGGATGACGAGGGAGTTTGGAGCCTGCCCCGCAGCCAGGTTTTCTTCATCCCCTATAACACTTCTCTCTTTGAGGAAAGGACAGTGGCCGCGGTAGAATACTACTTCGACGCCGATCCCGGTCCCGGCAACGGCATCCAGATCTACGGACGCAACGCTGTGGAACTGGACCAATTGATCAGCACCGCCACGCTTCCCGCCGGCATTCACCGCATCTTTGTCCGCGCCCTGGACAGCGCTGGCCGCTGGAGCTTGCCGCGGAACCTGGTTTTCTTTATTCCTCATCCTGCGGAGTTGCCAGGAGCTGAGATCACGCGGCTTGAATATTTCATCGATAGTGATCCTGGCTTTGGCAACGGAACCTTGGTGGATGTGGCCAATGGTATCTCCATGGGCGTCAGCCTGCCCCTCTTTATCGGACCCATCGAGCACGGCAACCACACCCTCTTCGTCCGCGGCCAAAATACCCAGGGCAGTTGGGGCTTTCCGGTCTCTTGCCAGTTCTCCGACGGCATCCCAGCGCAGCTGACCATCACGATCGACGCCGGTAATGTCATCCTCTCCTGGGAAGATCTCTACGCGATCGACACCTACAAAGTGTATTCAGCTCCGTTGCCGGAAGGGGGGTTTGCAGAAGACAGCAGCGGATCCTTCGGGACATCGGACTGGACCGCTCCTGCCACCGGACCGAAGAAGTTTTTCCGTGTCACATCGGTGTATGAGGAAGGAAGGGAATAACGATATTGATAAAGCTGTTCAGTCCAGCAGGGTCCTAAGGAAGAGGCGGTTGCCCAGGCAGACTTTTTCGCTGGCGTGAGGCTCGGGATGGCCGTATTGAGCACGGCGTTCATCGAAGCGGGTGATACTTTCTTTGCTGGCGTCCAGCCAGGTAATCCGGTCGAGGCTGATGTGGCGGCGATATTCTTCGCTGAACGCGCGGGCGAGTCTTTCCAGTTGACTGCTGGCAAATTCGGAGGCCCAAAACAGGAGCAGATGTGTAATATCGTCTTCGGGGCGGGCGCGGCGTGATTCCGAGAAATCAATGAAGAACAAAGTATCTTCACACTTGAGGATGTTGCGCGGCTGGTTGTCCCAATGGCAGAGGCATTCGCCGTTTTTCCAAGTGGCGCGGTGAAAACGTGCAAGGGTTTGAGCCAGGCTCGTAACAGCTTTAGCGTCCAGAGGCAGATCCAGGTAAGGCTGTCCGTCGATCCTCTCCAATTCAAGCCAGAGGGGTTCTTGCCAACCCAAGAGGCGGGGTGTCATGCTCAGTTCGAGTTTGTAGACCGCATATTCCCGCTCGAAATCCTCAGGATCGGAAAACCGCTTGATCACGCTCTTGGCGCGGACTTCGATACTCCTTTTGGATAAGCCGGGATCGGACATTAGTTCAGGACCGGCCTCTTGAGAATAGATGTATAGTTTCTGCTCAAGGCTCCACGCGAAAGCGGCGGATCTCGTTCTTATCAAAAACTGGAACGATGATTTCGTTGGTCAGTTGGTGGTAATAAATATCCGCCGGGGAATCGATCGCGCTTTGCCAGATCTCGGTGCGATTCTGTTCCTGGGGGATGCGGAGGACGCTTTTTTCGCCCCAGGATGAGAAATAGATACGGCCGAGGTCGTCGATGGCGATGCCGTCCAGGTTGTCGTAAAGAGTTTCCCGGAAGACTCCAAACTCGTGTTTGTCCACGTTGAAAGCCAAAACAGGGGAAGCGGCGCGGTAACAAACGATCAACATCTGATGGCGGGGGTAATCGTAAACCAGACCGTTGGGAGCCTGGAGCAGAGGGGATTCCAGCGCTTCCGATTTCTTCGTGGCCGGATCGAGGATAAAGAGTTTGTTGGCCTCGGTGTCCGTGACGTAGAGCAGGCCTTTTTCGTCGCTTTCGATGTCGTTCAGGCGTTTGGCTCCGGGAAGCGCGATCCCCGGATTGAGTTTCGGCGCTTTGAGGTCGATGGCGCGGATCTGGGTTCCGTCGGCCACATAGAGTTTGGATCCCACCACCTTGAGGCCTCGGGGGCTGTCCAGACCGGTGAGAAAGCGTTTGTAGCGTCCAGCGCCGTCCAAGCTGAGGATGGTCCCGTTGCCGTTGTTGGAAATGAGGAAACGCTTTCCGGTGGCGTCGTAGGCCACGCTTTCCGGATTGTTGAGCGCGGGCGGCAGCAGCAGCCGGAGCAGGACGAAGAGCGCCGCGAGGATCAGAACGATGGCGGCGAGCAGGATGATGACGCGTTTATGGGAGCGGGGCATGGGGCCTCCTATTCCTTTAGATTCCAGGCGCAGCCTTCCGGCGTGTCCTTAAGTTCGATTCCGAGTGCAGCCAGGTCGTCACGGATCCGGTCCGAGAGGGCCCAATCCTTGTTGGCGCGGGCCTGATCGCGATAATGGACCAGCAGTTCGATCAACTGGCGCGACAGGTTGGGCAGGCTGTCACAGAGTTTGGACGCGAGGTCCTGGAAAAAACCCAAAACCTGTCCCAATTGGACGAGCAGCAATGCCGCCTGTTCCCGCTGGGGTTGGGGCAACTGGGTATTTTTGGCCTGGTGCGCGAGTTCGAAGAGGACGGCCAGGGCCTTGGCAGTGTTAAGGTCGTCGTCCATGGCCTGGATAAAAGCTTCCTTGTGCTGGTTGCAGCTGTCGTCCGGGATGGCCGTGATCCCTTTGTAATCCACGCATTTGAGCGCGGAGTAGAAATTGGCGACGGCGCGCTCGGACTCTTCGATGATCTCGCGGCTGAAATCGATGGGGGAGCGATAATGCTTGGAGAGGAAAAAGAAGCGGATGGCCTCGGCGCTGTATTCCTTGAGGATGTCACGCGCGGTGAAGAAGTTTTTCAGGCTCTTGCTCATCTTTTCGCCATCGATGTTGAGGAAGCCGTTGTGCATCCAATAATTGGCGAGGGGCTTGCCGGAAAGGGCCAAGGCCTGGGCCAGTTCGTTCTCGTGATGGGGGAAAATGAGGTCGATCCCGCCGCCGTGGATGTCGAATGTCTCGCCGAGGTATTTGCGGCTCATCACCACGCATTCGGTGTGCCAGCCGGGGCGGCCTTCGCCCCAGGGGCTTGGCCAGACGGGCTCACCGGGCTTGCTTGCTTTCCAGAGAGTGAAATCCGCCGGATTGCGCTTGCGCAGATTTTCCTCGACGCGGGCTCCGGCCATCTGGTCCTCCACCTTTTTACCGGAGAGCGTTCCGTATTCGGGCAGGGCGGAAGTGTCGAAATAAACGTCGCCCTGGGCTTCGTAGGCATAGCCTTTTTCGATCTGGGCGGCGATGGCGGCTATGATGTCCTCGATGACATCCGTGGCCTTGGGCTGATGAGTGGGAGTTTTGATTCCGAGCGCGGTGCTGTCTTCCACGAAGGCGCGGGAGTATTTGGCGGCGATTTCGCTGAAGGGTATGCCTTCGTCGATGGATTGGGCGATTATCTTGTCGTCGATATCGGTGATATTTTGCACGTAATCCACTTTGTAGCCGCGGAATTCCAGATAGCGGCGCAGGACGTCGAAAGTGACGAAGGCGCGGGCGTTGCCGATGTGGAAATAGCTATAAACGGTGGGACCGCAGGCGTAGAGTTTCACCTGGCCCGGCTTGATGGGCTTGAATTCCTCTTTGCGGCGTTTCAATTGGTTGTAGATCTGCATGTCGTCCTCAGTTGTAAATGACCAGGCGCTCGGTTTTTTCGGCTTTTTTGCCGTTGGCCGCAGCCCTGATCCGCACGAAATAAGTGTTGTTTGCGAAGCGGTCTCCGCGGTCGTCTTTCCCGTTCCAGGCGATGGAATTGAAACCCTGCCTGCCCTGGACTTTGAAGCTGTGCACCCTCTTTCCGGAAACCGTAAAAATGTCCACTGTCAGGTCACAATCCAGGGAAAGCATGAAGGTGAAGGAAGTCTCTTTGCCCATGGGATTGGGATAGATGAGAAAGCGCTCGATAGCGAGGTCGCCGCTTTTCCTGACGATGAAATCGGTGGCGGCCACGGCGGGTTGGTTGAAATTGTCGAACGCGATCACCTGCAAGGTGTGGGGTCCCTCGGCCAAATCTGCGAAGGGATAGGTGAGCAGGCCCTGGGTATGGGAATCGAGGTCGTAACTGAAATATCCGGTGGCCGCGATCGGTTGCAACGAGCCGTCCAACACCAGCAGGATGTTGTGGCCGGAACTGCCGGTCACGTTGATCCCGTTGCTGTCCGAAATGCGCGCGTAAAGGGTGGGATTTGTCCCGACTGTGTCGCCGGGGCGGAAATCCATGCTGCCCAAAAAGAGCTTGATCTCCGGCGCGTCCGGATTGTTCGCGGTAATGGCTTCATCGCTGAGCGAAAGGGGATGGTAGAAATTGACGTAGTCCTGCTTCAACGCGGGATCCCACATATAGGAGACGATGAGGCCGGTTTCGCCGGTGACCACGTCGTCGGGAACGATGAAACTGCTTTGATACTCGCCGCCGGTGACGCTGGAACTGCCCCGGAAGATCTGCGACCCGCGATGGCTGACAAGCGTCTCCGGGTCGAGATAATAAGGAATCTCGGGATTGAAGACCCGGGTTTCGCCGGTCCCGTCGCTGACGCTGGGGGAGAACCCTCCTTCTAAAATGGCCAACTGGCGTGCATTGAGGATAGGATCCTTGGCGGCGCCATTGTCAATTATTGTCATCAAACTGTCCCGCAGCGGCGGGATCACTCTCAGCAGGGGATCTCCGAGCAGGATGTAGTAGGAATCGTTGTCGTTGCTGGAATACTGCATCTTGCCGGCCATGATGGAGTAGCCGAGCGGCTCGCGCAGGTTGGCCAGATGGTTCAGCACCAGTTTAAACATGGGCACGTTGTCGAATGGATTGCTGAGCCGGGTGGCCGCGAAAGAGGCGATGGCGCCAAGGTTGTCCAGCAGCACGACCTTCTGGCCGAGGCTATCGAAGCCCCAGTAATCGAATTGGGATACGCTGCAGGAAGCGGCCATGAAAACGGGCAATTTGTCCGGATTGTGGAAGCGCCCCAGATCCGAAGCGCCTTCGAAATAGTCCTCCGCGCCAAGGCTGTCGAAACCACCGTGCCCGATGTAGCACCAGACGAGGCGGCCTTCGTTGATCGCGGCCATCATGTCGTCGCGGGCGCGGGGCTTGTTTTGGTATTCGTCGTATTCGTATTCCCAGGCGAAGATCTTGTCCGTGAGTATGCTGGGATGGATGATCGACGCAGCTTCCTGGGTTTGGCGGGTGTGGGTGTTTTCGCTGACTTCCTGGTCGCCGTTGAAGAGATCGTCACCCAAAAAGACCATGGAATCGCGCCACCAGCCGCCTGGGGCGTTTTCCGTGTAGTTCTGGAAATTGGAGAGCATGTTGTTCAGTTCGTTGGTGTTTCTTACGGGGTAGCGGCCGATCAGCAGTTCCGGATAAGCGGGTTGGGTCATCATGGCAAAATAGTCGTCGGAGGCAGTGTCGTTGCGCTGGTAGACCAGCACCTTGTTTTTGGCGGCAGCTTGGCCGGAGTTGTTGCGCCAGTCGATGCTTCCCAGTCCGAGCAAAGTGACTGAGGTCAGCCGCGGGGAAGGATAGTTATAATATACGTATCGCAAATACTGGCGCAGGGCGGCGGGATCGGGATGGCCGCCGTTGAACTGGTTTAAAATATCGCTTTGCTTAACTGCCAGGCTGTGTTTTCCCAAGTCCTGCCAATAGAGCTCGGCCAGGCTTTGCGCCTGGTTGTAATACTCGTCGGCCGCGATGATGATATTATCGTATTGGTTGGGATTGGAGACCAGGTTCCGGGGCTCAATGGCAGTGATGTTCACAGGCGACAGGAGCTCGGAATCGGAACTCAGAACGTAGCGGGTGGCGGCGGTTCCGTTGGCTACGAAAAAGGCGTTGCCGCCTGGGTTTTGCAGGGGAACGATCTGCGCGGAGTAAAAGTTGTCGATCTGATATACCTGCCCCTCCGTGTTTCCGGAAACGCCGTAGCGCACCGGCACGCCGTAGTTCAAAGCCAGTTGGTTCACCAGCAGTTGGCCGGAAATTTTGTTGATCAGGCGGGAGTGGTCGAGCGCGATCCAATTGAGGAAAAGGTTGTCGGTTTCGTCGCGCAGCACGCGTAGCCGGATGGTGTTGGTGCCGTTGGTGAAGCCGCTGACCTTTTTGTAGAAGTTGTAATAATAGTCACCGCTCCAGCGGAAAACTATGGCTCCGGTAGTATCGGCCGGCACGGCGCTGCCATTGATGTAGATTGAAATGCTGTGTGGATGGCTGCCTCCGATGTCTTCTTCACGGATTTGGAAACTCAGGTACTGGTCTGCACCAGGGGCGAGGTCGGAAAGTTTCATTTCGAATTGGTAATCGGCGGTCGTATAGCCAAAAAGGCGGGCCAAGTACCAATCGAAACCAATGATCTCGCGGCGTTGGGCTTCAGTTTCCAAACGGACCTGGTCCTTGAAAGTGGACGTTTCCTGCGTCCAGGATTGCAGTTCGGGCGTGGTCGCCATGCGCAGCGGTGGGGCGGCATATTCACCACCAAAAGTCAGCCAGTAAACTGTGTTTCCGGAATAAGGGTTGTAGTAAGTGGGATTGGTTTGCAAAGCCTGGTTCTTGCCGATCCCGTCGCGGTTAGTCCCATAGAAGACAATGAAATCGCCGGAGTCGAAACTGCCGTCGCTTTCGCCTTCCACGCGGATGGGGATCTCTTTGAACTCGTTGCCGGCATTGAGGATAGTGTAGGGGAGCAGCGTCCCGCCATTGGAAAAAAGGCGGAAACTGCGGGGATCAATGTCCTCCAGGGGAAAGCCGCTCATTTGCGAAGGCGTGATCTTATACATGCCCTCGTGGTTCGTTTCCAGGCGCAACCAGTAGTCCGACCTGGAAAAATCTGCGTAATAAACGGGATCGCGTAGGTCATTCTGCCAGAAGCGAGCTTGCTCCGGATTGAGCAACTGGCTCATCAGCATTTCAGCCAATTCATCATCTGCAGGAGCGGCCCGGTAGCCGGTGTTGCCGGAGAGATCGACCCTGATGAGCAGCTGGTCCGTGACGCGCAGGGTCCGGGCGCCGTCGTAGGCAAAAGGATTTATTTGCAGCGTCACGAAGCCGAAACCGCGGAAGGAAGCGGGTTCCAAGGCAACTACGAGCGGTCGGGGATCCTCCCGGTAAAGCGTCTCATCCATCTTGTACCGGTATTCGGAGACTTTTTTGCCCTGCCTGACCTCCGGGACAGGAAGCAACTGCTCGGCCAGATTTTCGCTGCGGCTGGAAGAGCTGAGTACCGTGACGGATACGGAGCCCTGCGGCGGGATGCCCACTTTGGTTTCGCTGTAAGGCAGAAGGGGTGCGCCGATCCTGCTTTCATAAGCCATGTCGGAGGCATCGATGCGAATGTAGTTCTGCTCCCGGGACAGCGAATATCTGTCCAGACGGTATTCCAGCAGGATCTGGTTTTCAGAGCGTTCCAACACGTTCATTGAGGCCGTCAAAGGCGCCAGAGTAATCAGCAATAGCAGGATCGCCCCCAATAAAGTTTTCATGCCTCTTTCTTCCCTTGGAACAGCTTTTCCAGCACCAAGATCAGAGCGTAAAAAAGGCCCATGAACAGGAAAATCCCGCCCATGCCCTCGACCAGGATGAGCAGCGACTGCGTAAAATTCTGCGCCACGCTTGCCATTATTATCGGTGTCATCGCAACCTCAAATCTTTAGTAGTGATAAGCCCGGTTGGCCTGGATCATCAGCGCGCGGTAGATTTGTTCCACCAGGATCAACCGCGCCATTTGGTGGGTAAATGTCATAGGCGAAAGGCTGAGGACCGCGTTAGCCCGTTCCCTGAGGCTGGAGGCGGTTCCATACACGCCGCCGATCAGGAAAACGACAGACTTTTCAGCAGATAATCTAGCCAGAAAGGAGGAAAACTCAAGGGAAGTTTTCGTTTCGCCCCGTTCGTCCAGCAGAATGAAAAAATCATCCGGGGCGATATGCTTCAGGCAGCATTCGGCTTCGCGGGCTTTGACGGTTTCTGTGTCTCCGGCCGTGCGCAGGCTGGAATCCGGTAATTCCAATACTTCCAGCTTTACTAGGGGCCGCAAGCGCTTCAGATATTCGTCGATTCCCTTTTTAAGCCAGTCATCCTTGGTCTTGCCGACCAGGAGCAGCCGCATTTTCACTTGGGCATGCAGGCCAGGGCCATCGCCATGCAGAGCATTTTCAGCTCGCCCCGGTCGGCGCGCGAAGGGATCAATATCGGGGCGCTGGTGCCCACGACCACGTGCGCGACGCGGTAGCCGCAATAGTAGGTGAGCATCTTGCCAAAAATGTTTCCGGCTTCGATATTGGGAACGATAAAGACTTCCGCCTGTCCGGCGACGGGGGATTCCACGCCTTTCAGCCTGGCTGCTTCGATGTCCACGGCGTTGTCGAAGGCTAGCGGACCTTCCACCAAACAGCCGGGTATCTGGTTGCGCGCGTTCATCCGGGAGATGATCGCCGCGTCAAGCGTGGCCTGCATTTTGGGATTCACAGTCTCAACCGCGGTTATCAGCGCCACTTTCGGCAGCGGACTGCCCAGAGAGTGCGCCACCTGGACAGCGTTTTTCACGATGGCGACTTTTTCGTTCAAATCGGGCGCGAGGTTTACGCCGCCGTCGCTGAGTAGTTTTAATCCTTCCGGATGTTCGTAAGCCAGGACGTCCGAGATCACTTCACTCACGCGCAGCCCGTTTTCTTTGTCCAGAGCGGCGCGGAGCATCTGGCCGGAATCGGCCTTACCTTTGAGGATGATGTCGCCGCTGCCTTCGCGGGCCAATTGCACGCTGACTTTAGTGGCCTTGACCAGATCGGATCCGGTGTCCACTATCTCAAAACCGCCGGCCTGCTCAGGCGCCATTTTTTCCAGCAAGGCCTTGATTTGGGCTTGGTCGCCGACGAGGACGCATTTGGCGAGATCTTCCTGTTTGGCCAGGATGGCGGCGTCGAGGACCGATTCGGTCTGCGCCGCGGCGATAATCACGGTGCCTTTGCGGCTGGCCTTTACGCTGGCCACCATTTCATCGAAGTTTTTGTACATAAGGTCTCCCGGAATCTGAGTGTGGGGTGCCAACCCCTCAATTGCTGTATTTGTCTATGAAATCTTCCACGAAGCTTTCTTCTTCGGGCTTCAATTCGGCCAATATCTTTTTCAGGGCTTCTTTCTGGATCTGCCGCACCCGCTCGCGGGAAAGCCCCAGGGTTTCGGCGATCTGGGCGAAATTTTGGGATTCCTGTTCCTGGTTGAGCCCGTAATAGGTACGGATGATATCGGCTTCGCGCTTGTCCAGTTTTTCGATCGCTTTGTTCAGTTTTTCGCTCATGCGGTCGCGGTAATAGAGTTTCTGCGGATCGGAGGCGTCATCGTCCTTGAGCAAGTCGCGCACGGAAAACTCCTGATGGTCGCCGCCCTGGACGAGGTCGTCGTAGGAAGTGGTTTCCACCATCTGGCCCTGCAATTGCTCGATTGATCGCTCCGGCAGGTTCATCATCTCGCCCAATTCCTCCGGGGAAGCGGATTCGCCGGTCTCGGTATAGATGCGTTCCTGGGCGGACTTCATGCGGCGCGCAGAGCTGGATTTGCCCAGCGGGACACGGATGAGCGAACTTTTTTCGGAGACCGCCAGCATGATGCGCTGCCGGATCCACCAGATGGCGTAGGAAATGAGTTTGATGTCCTTTTCGGGATCGAATTTTTCGATGGCTTTGATCAGCCCGATGTTGCCCTCGCTGATCAACTCGGAAAGCGAGAGCCCGCGGTTTTGGTAACGCGAGGCGATCTTGACCACGAATTTCAGGTTGGCCTGCACAAGTTTGTTGATCGCGTCGATATCGCCGGCACGCGCCCGGAGGCCGAGTTCGTGCTCCTCTTCGCGGCTCAGGGTCTTGAATTTGGAGATCTCTTTCAGGTAGTTCTGCAGCGCTTTGTCTGCAAACACGCTTTCCTTATTCATTGGATCCTTCGCGCCAATTACTTCAGCGGCAATACCTTGCGCGGATTGATCGCCTTACCCTTGATGCGATATTCAAAATGGCAGTGGTTGCCCGTGGATTGGCCGGTGGAGCCCATGTAGGCGATCAACTGACCCTGCGTGACGCGGTCGTCCACTTTGACCACGTTTCTTTCGTTGTGCGCGTAAACGGTCATCACGAAATCGGGATGTTCGATGACCACCACGTTGCCGTAGCCGCTTTGCACGCCCGAAAACACGACCACACCGTCCAGGACGGCGTAGATCGGCGTTCCGGCCTTGTTTGCGATATCGATCCCTTTGTGGGGACGGCCGTTACGCAGACCGAATTCCGAACTGATGATCCCGTTCGTCGGCATGATCAGGTCGCCGCGGAGCGAAGTGCTTTTTTCCACATCTTCCTGGGTTAAAGGCTTGACAGGTGTTTCGGCGGAAGGTGTGCCGGCCAGGTACAGTTTTTGGCCGACGGAGATCGAGTTGGACGTAAGATTGTTCAGGCGCTTCAGCTCGTCAACCGTCATTCCGTTGTTTTTTGCGATGCGGAAGAGGGTGTCCTTTTTCTGCACCACATAGACTTTCTGGATCACCACGGTTGAAGTGTCCGCCGGCGCAGGATTCTCCGGCTCGATCTCCGCCGGGGGCGTTTCGGTAATAGTTTCGCCACCCTGGTAAGTGCCGGGATCCTTGATCACCAGTTTGTCGCCGGGATGGATGACATGCGTCTCGTCGGCGAATTTGTTCCATTTGAGAAGGTCGTTGAGGGACAGTTTGTTGTTTACCGAGATGCGGTAGAGATTGTCCTTGGCCTGCACGGTGTAATAATAATCTTCAGGCAGATTGGAAATTGCGGGCGGAGCGGGCTGCGGAGCCTCCTCTTCGGCGGGTTTTTCGGCTGGTGGCTTAGGGGCGGGCGTCACTACCGGCGCTTTGATTTCCTTGATCTTGAGGACCTGGTTGATGGATAAATTGTTCGAGCTCAGGTTGTTCAGTTTTTTGATGTCGTTCACGCTGACGCCATAACGCTTGCTCAGGGAAAAAAGGGTGTCGCCTTTTTTCACAGTGTGGGTCTGGAACTCAGCCGCCAGAAACAGCGGCAGCACGAGCAACAGGACCACGAGCAGCAAACGCCGGTCGAGAGGCCGGAACAACTTTCCGCCGGGCGTTACTTTGCCTGCTTTTTTATCTGATCTCAAAATCATTATATTCTACAGCGTTGTCCAATTCGGTTATATTCAATTCCTGAACCAGAATAAAGTGCCGCCCCGTTTTCAGCAGGGCGCAGAAATCATCCAGGTCGCCAGCTTCGCCTTGCGCCACGATGCGTACGGAACCGTCAACTTGGTTGCGCACGTAACCCGTAATCGCGTATTGCCGGGCGCACAGGGACGCAAAATGTCGGAACCCGACTCCCTGCACCCGGCCGCGGGCGATGATTTCCCAAGTAAGCATATTCTGCTCCATTAACAGAAATAAAACTTCCTATTTCAGAAGCCGATATTTGTCAAGCATTCGTTTCCGGATAAAAGCCAAGCTCTGCTAACTGTTTCGGGAGCGCGGCTTAGGCGTTCGGAAGCGAGAGGGCCCTCATTATCATTACGGGATCAATACGGGATCATTACGGGTTTCATCCGTATTGATCCCGTATTGATCCCGTATTGATAGGCAGAGCCGAAAGGGGTTGGAACAAGGTTTCAGCTGGTCAGTTCTTCAGAACAAGATCTCTGGAAATAAGGAGCCTTAACGATTTTGGGATGCTTTGAAGGAGGAAAAAAAACCTGGGTCAGATCTCTTCGGAGTCCTGGCCGTAGATTTGTTTGAAGCGTGCGTTGTCGATTTCGCCGGGCAGGCCCTCGAAGACTTTCAGACCGTCCTTGAGGGCGATGACGCGATTTCCGTAACGACGGGCCAGCGAAAGAAAATGCAGCGAACAGATGACGCTGATGCCGTCCCGGTTGATCTCGCCCAAATATTGCATGATGGAATCCGCGGTCGCCGGATCGAGGCTGGCCACCGGTTCGTCGGCCAGGATGACGCTCGGTTCCTGCATCAGGGCTCGCGCTATGGCAACCCGCTGCTGCTGTCCTCCGGAAAGTTGTTTGACCTGTTTGCGCGCGAATTCGGAAAGCCCGACGCGGCTCAAACATTTTTCCGCCAGCTCCCTTTCCCGCTCCGTGAAAGGCGAAAAGGGTCCGTGCGAACCCAAGCGCCCGGTGAGGACATTCGTGAGGACCGTCAGATTTTTTATCAGGTTGAATTGCTGGAAAACCATCGCGATGTGTAGTCTGTAACGGCGCAGCTGGGTGCGGTTGAAATCCTGGACGGACGTGCCTTCAAAAAGGATTTCTCCCGAGGTCGGTTCGATCAGCCGGTTGAGGCAGCGCAGCAGCGTGGATTTGCCGCTGCCGGAAAGGCCCAAAAGGATGATGAAATCGCCCTTTTCGACGCCAAAGGAAATGCCTTCCAAAGCGAAAGTCTTGTTGTCGTAGCTTTTGCGCAGATCCCGGATTTGCAGTTGGGGCATGGTCCAGCGGCTTATTTGAGGAATTCCTGCGGATCTTTGCCCAGGGTTTTCAGGGTCTGGCGGACGATGTCGTAATCCTTGTCCGTGGCCGGAGTGAGTCCGTCGATGTCGTAGAGGTCGCGCAGGATTTTCTGTCCGGCCGGATCTGCGGCGAACTTGACCAAAGCCGCCACGATCTTCGCTTCCAGATCCGCAGGCAGTTTTCTTCGGAAAGTGACTGTGTCATTGGGAATGGAATCGGTGAGGGCGACGATCTTGATCTTTTGGAAGACATCGGGATAGGTCTCCAGCAGTTTTTCGCGTGCGTCCTTGGGTTTACCCGTCTCGTCCGGCGGGGACCAATAGGTGCAGCCGACGTCGGCCGTTTTGTTATAAACTGCGCTGATCGCCTGCGGATGACCGCCCGCGAAAGTGTATTTGCCGGGAACGATGTGTTTCTGTTGCAGGATCGCGGAGGGATAAATGTAGCCGGAAGTCGAGGCTGCGTCGGTGTAGGCAACGACCTTTCCGGCGATCTGGGAGAGGCTGTCGATCCCGCTGTCCGTGCGTGCCACGAATTGTCCGCAATATTTGTTCAGGCCGTTGCGGACGGTCATGAATTTCACCTGGGCGTCGTATTTCTCTTTGGCCAGGATATAGGCAAATGTCGGCAGCCAGGCAACGTCAGCCTGATAAGTTCCGATCGCTTCGATCACGGCGGCGTAGCTGGTGGGCACGGCGACTTTGAAATGGTAACCGGTTTCTTTTTCGAGATACCTGCCGATGGCCTCGCCGCTGGTGACTACGGAAGAGGCTTCCATCGACGGCACAAAATACATCTTGACCGGGTTTTTCTTGGAGCCGAGATCCCGGTTGGCCTTTTCCAGCCTGTTGGCTTCGCTCATGCAGCCGCCGAGGAGTGACAGGGTGGCAACTAGAAATATAAATCTTCTAAACATAATACTTTATCTCTCCCGCGTGATTTTATGCCACCCTCTCAGGTTTAGGCGATTCGGTCAATAGATTTTTCCGCATCAGATCCAGTCCCAATCTTCAAAGAACTGATCTACCACGAGCAGGGGGCGCCCCAGGCCGGCTTTCAGATCCAGAGGCGTAAGGTCATCCAGCGTCAGGCCTTCGTGGTTGAACATATTGGAGGGCAAAATCACTATTTCGTTCCTGCGCGCTGTGTGCTGGCCGATAACGTCGCTGGCCGTCAACAGCCCGCTCACGCCGATCTGCTCTCCCAAAAAGTCGTTGCGGATCGCCTGGACGCGGACACGGGATCCGCTCAGTTTGGAATTCAGATAAGCAGCGATATCTTCCAGGGTCGAGCAAGCCAGGCGGGAAGTCAAAATCAGGTAGTCCGAAGCCTGTTTTTCCAGTTCCTTGATGAATCCCCGTCTTTTCCTCAGGAAGTTGGACTGAGTCAGGCGCAGCATGCCGATTCCGTTCTCCAACTGCGGGAAATCGCCGTAGTAATCGTCTTCGGGGATCGGCAGTCCGGCCATGATATAAAGTTCGTCGGCGGCATAGACGATGTCGCGGTCGAGCCTGAATTCGTCGATGATCTTGATGCTTTCAGTAGCCAGCCGCTTTCCAAGTGGTTTGAGCAACGCCAGGCCCTGTCTGTATTTGGTGAGTCCCACCGGTACCACTCCGACTGAAAGTGCGGACAGTGAACCGTCCAGCAAATCCGACAGCGTCTTACGCAGTTGTTCCCCGCAGTTGTATCCGGGAACGCAGACTATCTGGAAATGGCAGGAAATGCCGCCCCGGGCGAGCTGGCGCAGGACTTTCAGAATATCGAAGCTCTGGGGATGGTTCATCATTTGGCCGCGCAAAGCCGGATCGGTGCTGTGGACTGAAATGTAGAGCGGGCTGATGTGCTGGCTGATGACCCGTTTTAATTGGGTCGGGCTGAAGTTCGTGAGAGTGATGTAGTTGCCGAAAACATAGGAGTAGAGATAGTCATCGTCCTTGTTATAAAGGCTGGGTCTCAGTTTCGGAGGCAGCTGGTCGATGAAGCAAAAGACGCATTTATTGCGGCAAACGCCGTGCCGGTAAGGCTCGGGCTCGATGCCCAGGGCTTTGTTGGGCTGGCGGAAAATGGTGACCGACTTGGCTTCCGACTCCCCAGTAATCAGGTCGAAATCCAGTTGGTAATCGTTGGAATAGTACTCCAGGTCGAAGAAATCGTTGACCGGCATGTCGTTGATGCTGAGGATCGTATCGCCGGCCAGGATCCCCGACTTGGCGGCCAGGCTGCGGCTATGGATCTCGATGACCTTGAGCGGCATGTGAACGTCAAACGCTGCGGATGCGGTCAAAACGGTATTTGAAGCGTTTGATGCCTTCAAACATCGTCCGGGCCAGACGATCCTGGTAATCCTTGTTGGTGAGGAGGACTTCTTCGTCCGCGTTGGAAATGAAGCCCATTTCTATGAGTATGGAGGGCATGAAGGCTCCGCGCAGGACGTAAAAATTGGCCTGTTTGATCCCGCGGTCGCTGCCCCGGGTCCCGGCCACCAGGTTTTGATGGACGCTTGTGGCGAGTATGTTGCTGTTTTCCAGGTGCTCGGTCTGGCTGAGGTCGCTCAGGATGAAGGCCAGATCGTCGTATTTCTGCTTTTCGCCCTTGCCCTCGTAGATTTCGACCACGCCGTTTTCCAGGGCTTCCGCCGCGCGGGCTTCCGAGGTCATGGCCGTGGAAAGGTAATAGGTCTCCAAACCCTTTGCCGACCTGGAGTTGGAGGCATTGGTATGGATGGAGACGAAGATGTCGGCGCGATTGTCGTTGGCAAATTTGGTACGGTCGCTGAGTGAGACGAAGCGATCGTCGCTGCGGGTCATTAAAACGGTTACGCCCAGCTCTTTTTCCAGGAACTGCTTGAGTTTAAGCGCTACGGCGAGGTTGATGTCCTTTTCCCGGAAGCCGCATTTTCCCACCGCACCGGGATCCTTGCCGCCGTGGCCGGGATCGAGGATGATCCTCTGCACGGATCTGTCCTTGGGCTTGGTTATTTGCAGGACATTGGCCTTGATCGCTACACTGTCCGGGAAATGCAGGGGCAGTTGCTCCAGAACGAAAGCTTCCGGCAGGTAAAAGGTCGAATCTAGCTCCAGCAAGGGATAATGCATGTTGAAGACTTCGTTATTGAATGAATAGTAGGCGGAATCTGGCAGGAAAATGAATTGCTCGCCAAAGGCGTAAAGGTACATCCGGTTGTCCTGGTATTCGCATTTGGCGATCGAACCCAGCAGAGGATTCAGGTTGTCCACCCGGACGTAAGCGCGTCCCTCGAGTTGGACAGTTTCGAGTTGCCTGGTCTTTGTCTCGTTTTTCAGTAGCACGCTGATGTCCGCGTCCAGGCAAGCTGCGCAGGCCAGAAGCAAAACTATGATAATGTATTTGGATTTAGGCATGGTTTTCCTTTCCCCGGAAATGCAGATTGTCCCTGTCTACTGGATCTCCCGCCTCGCGGAAATCTGGTGTCCAATCTGGCTGGCTGGACAGTTCTTGAGTGAAAATTTGTGTGAAACCGAGGCTGCCTGCGGTTTCCAGCACTTCCTCGTATTCGCGTTGTTCCAGACCACGGCTGAGTTCGGGATATTCCCTGGCCCGGCCGGCGGGATAATACTGCGCCATCAGGCTGAGCGCCACATCGGGCCCGAAATTTTCCCGCAGAAGATATAAGATCTCTTTCGTCCCGGAAAGACGGTGAGGCAAAACCAGATGCCGGACCAGAAGGCCACTGACGGCGATACCTTCGGAATCGAGTTGCAGGTTTCCCACCTGAGAATGCATTTCGCGCAGGGCTGCAAGAGCGATAGAGGGATAATCGCGGGCCGAGGAATATTTCAGGCCATATGCGGCATGGGCGTATTTAAAGTCGGGCAGGTAAATGTCCACCAGGCCGCTGAGTTTTTGGAGTGTGGAGAGGTTTTCGTATCCGTTGCTGTTCCAAACTACCGGGATTTTCAAACCACGGTTCCGCGCCATTTTCAGGACATTGATCAACTGCGGGGTGTAATGAGTCGGTGAGACCAGGTTGACGTTGTGCGCGCCGTGGGACTGCAGATCGATCAGCAATTCCGCGCACTTTTCTTCGGTGATATAATCGCCCCAGCCAAGTTGGGAGATCTGGTAATTCTGGCAAAAGCGGCAATGCAGATTACAATGGGAGAAAAAGACTGTGCCGCTGCCGCGGGTGCCGCTTAGAACGGGTTCCTCGCCGTGATGCAGGTGGGCCAGGTTGATCTGCAGACGGTGATCAGCACCGCAGGAGCCGGGGCCTTCGTATCTGTCGATTCCGCAAGCCTGCGGGCAAACCATGCAATTCTCCAACTCGGGATAGGGGCGGATCATCTGTCGGACAGGGAAAAAGCCTGGGGCAAAAGGACGCCGAGGTCGGTCAGGACGCTTTCATTGCGGTTCGCGTAGAGGACCGGCAGTTCCGGATTGAATTCTGCCAGCACCTGGCGGCAGGCTCCGCAAGGTGGAAACAGCTCATCGTCCTCGACATAGATGGCGATGGCGGAAAAATCCTTCCAGCCGGCACTGACAGCTTTTACCACGGCAACGCGTTCCGCGCAGAGTGTGAGCGAATAGGAGGCATTTTCCACATTGCAACCGGTAAAAAAACTGCCGTCGGAACAGAGCAGAGCGGCTCCCACGCGGTATCCTGAATAGGGAACGTAAGCCTTTTCGGACGCGGCTTTGGCCTGTTCGAGCAGGGCGTCAAAATCAATGTTGGAGTTCATAGCTCATCCCAAAAGCGCCAGGATCAGGCCCCCGGCGATCACCGAGCCGATCTGGCCTCCGACATTGACCGACACGGCAGGCATCAGTAAAAAGTTGAAAGGATCTTCTTTTTGTCCCATTTGATGGACTACCCGCGCAGACATCGGAAAGGCTGAGATCCCACAGGCGCCGATCATGGGATTCAATTTATGCTTGCGGAATAGGTTCAGGAATTTGGCGAAGAGCACTCCGCCAGCGGTGTCGAAGACAAAGGCCAGCAGGCCCAGGCAGAAGATCAAAAGCGTTTGCGGGCGCAAAAACGCGGCTCCTTTCATTGTAGAGGCGATGCTGATCCCGAGAAAGATGGTCACGACGTTGGCGAGTTCGTTTTGTGCCGATTTGGATAGGCCTTCGAGCACTCCGCATTCCCGGATCAGGTTGCCGAACATCAAAAAGCCGATCAGGGCGACGGATGCCGGGACGAAGATCCCCGCGATCAGGGTTATCGCGATGGGGAAGATGATCTTGACGACCTTGGGAACGTCGCCGGCGTGGTAATCCATGTGGATTCTGCGCTCTTCTTTGGAAGTCAGAAGTCTGATCACGGGAGGCTGGATGATCGGCACGAGAGCCATGTATGAATAGGCGGCGACGGAGACGGCAGGCAAAAGTTCCAACGCGAAACGGTTGGCTACGTAGATCGATGTCGGGCCGTCAGCAGCGCCGATGATCCCGATGGCGCCGGCCTGTTTGAGATCGAAACCTAATAAAGTGGCACCGGCCAAAGTTACGAAAATTCCCAATTGCGCGGCAGCTCCGAAGAGCAGCATGTAAGGATTTTTTAACAGCGGTGTGAAATCGATCATGGCGCCGATGCCGATGAAAATCAGCAGCGGAAAGAGTTCGGTGGCAATTCCCGCGTTGAACAGCACCTGCAGCGGACCGTGTTCGCCGATGGCAGCTGAGAGAGGAATGTTGGTTAAAATCGTTCCAAATCCTATGGGCAGCAACAGCGTCGGTTCGTATTTGCGGGCGATGGCCAGATAGATGAGGACCAGGCCGATCAGGATCATGACCACCTGCTGGTATTCAAAGGCCAGGATACCGCCAAAAAGTGCTTGCATCAGCATTCTCCAGTATTAATCAACAACGATCTCAACCTACGAAAACGGTTCAGTTTGTCAATCATTATATCTGCGAGCGCCAGCCAGCGCTCTTTATTACAGACACAACGCGACTCGAGTCCCTCCATATTTTTCATGTCCGGAATGCAGGGCGGCAAGGTCTTAGTCCCGCGATTTTCCTTTATGTACGCTAGTTTACAATCGCCGATACACGGAAGAAGCGCCGTTCCGCCAGAGAGGCTTCGATCCTCCAGACATTCAGATTTATGGGATCAAAATCGCCTTCAGGGGTGATTTCAGAGTATGTCCCGTATGGATCTCCGGACGCGAAGATCCTGTAGCACGCTGCGCCAGGGACGGGAGTGACCGTAAGTTTGATCAGGTTTCCATCCAAAGCTATGATAGCGGTTCCCTCAACATGGGCCAGGATCGCGATTGCCGCGCTGATCAGATTGCCGGCATAGGCGATCTCAGCATCAGCGACCGTGACGCTGAAAGAGTTGTAATTGACATCAAAATCCTCTCCTGTAAAGGCCAAAATGACCAATGCCGTGGCGGAGTCAACATAGATGACATTCTGGACGCTCAAGCCAGCGGGTGCGCCGTTGAGGGTGAAGTTGGCCGCGAGCAACGATGTATCGGTGAATGTAGTGTTTAGCAGCGTCAGGGTTATCACCGCGCCGTTGAGGTTAATCTCTTCGAGAGGCTGTGCGGGCGTCAGAATAACAGCCGGGATCACAGGCTGGGCAAGGGTTACGGCCAGAAACGGAGAGTACATGCTGTAGCCAGTTACGAAGAAAGAGCGCAGGCGATAATAGTAGGTGCCGCCCTCGCTGAGACTGCTGAAACTGCGGCTTGTGGAGAGATTGACATCCAGGTTGTCATAACCCGGTACAATATTTACAAACAGGCTGTCGGTGGCCAGTTGCAGGAAATAATCGGTCGCGGAGATCGGCGCGGTCCAAGTTCCGGTGAAACCCGTGGTCGTAATGTTGGAATTGGAGATAGGCACCGGAGTCCAGATATATTGCGCGTAACGCGGATTGTCGATAAAGGGGTTGCGGTTGCCCTGGCGCTCGTAAATCCGATCGTTGCGCCGCATTTCACGCGAGTCGGGTGGATCCTGGACATGCCAGTTGAGCAATGTGGCCAGTTTTCCATAATAGGGCTCTCCGGTTCCGCCGTCGCTGTAAACGTAATCCACTAATTCCAGATTGCCGCTGAAGTTGGAATCGTCGCCTTCGTAGCGGACAGCCATGTACATGAGCATGCGGGCTACGTCGCCTTTGTCTGCGGCGCGGGGTTCCCAGGTGTTTGCGGTGTCGTAACATCCAGTTTCGCCGGTGTAGCCGTAAGGCGGGGAATTGTCAGTGTAAGCATTTCCGCCATTATCGAAATCCTTGTTGCTTTTGCGGGAATTGACGGTACTGTCGCAAGGCCGCAAATGATGCAGATCCGTTCCGGCCGGAGCTACGTCACCGAAGTTGCCATGGCTTTTGCTCCAGGTATGTTCCCTGTTCCAATCGGTCGTCAGGTCGCCAAAATCGTCTTTATCGACGCTCCAGCCGGTGTAAATCTCGATGAGGTTGTCAGGATTGGCCGGATCTTCGTCGGTGTAGGGAATTTGCGTGATCAGAGACGAATAGGAATATTGGGTGGTGTGGGTGCTTTTGATCAGAGTGTGGAGGGCGGCTTTCAGCGCGGCGCCGTAACCGGAAATATCGGCATAATAGCCAGTGCCCTGGGAGGTCAGGGTCGTTGCCTGAGCGGGATTTCCAATAGCAGTCGAGCTCAAAAACCGGGTGAAGACACCCGAACCGTTGTATTCGTAGATCCTGAACCAGTATGCGGTGTTGGAGCTGAGCCCTGAGACCTCGCAGCCGTTAAAGGGCATTTCTTCCACGATCAGGGTGGAGCCATTGAAGATAACTTGCTCGCCGGAGCCGGCCCAGATAGGATTCGCGGTTGGATTGCTGCCATCGGCGGGAGTTGTGAAACTGTTGACGGTATTCATCTTGACGACGCGCCGGGCGCCGTCGCCGGGCGTCCATTCCAAAGTAACGGTGGTGCTGGTGGGATAACTGACGATCCCGGAAGCCTGCAAGGTCGGCGGATCTACAGCTATGCCGCCGCCTTCGAAGGTATGGCTGCCGAGAAAGGAAACTGTGTCGATCGCGTACACATCCCATTCCGTGGTGAGCGTGGTAAAAGCGGTGGGGCCCGTGCCCGCGGGATTTATCGAGACTCCGGCGCTGACGGCAGCTTTGCGGACCAGGGTCTTGTCCAAGGTGGAATAACCGCCGTCGCCGGTCCAGGCGTTACCGGGGTCGTCGCCAATGCGTCCGAAAATGTCCAAATAGGCGCCAGTGCTGATTTTTCTCAGTGCCAGGGCGTCATCGCCGTTGAAATTTGCCACTCCGCTGGTCAGGTCTGCAACGGCCAGGATCGCCGCATTGGCTTGGGAATAGGCGATCACAAACACATCTCCGTCGGTCAAAGTGCCGCTCAGGATCACAGACGAAGACGGCGTCGCAGAGCCGTTTGAATACAGTTCGACCTTGTAATCAGAGAGGTCAACCGGAGCGCCGGTGCCGTTGAAGATTTCCAAAGCCTTGTTGAAACTGCTGCCCTCGAGGTATTCGCTGAAAAACAGATCGGCAGCGTTGCAGGATTGCCCGCTGACGACTCCGGCAGCCGGCAGTAGGACGTTTTCAGCTCCAGCGCTGGAATGTACTAAGTATCCGCCAAAAGTGCCGGCCATCACGCCGGTCATCCGGACATGGACACTATCTGCAAAAGAAGGCGGGACGCTGGCTGTGGCGGAATACGTGGCCCCGCCGTCGGTGGAAATCTCGAATCCGCTGGGGGCGGAAATGTCGATATTGGCCGTCAGCGCCGTACCCGAAAGATAATAGGATTGGGCGGTGGAAGGAGTTCCTTCCTCGGTGGCGAAGGCCATGAGACCGCCGGTCACATTGATCTCAGTCAGGGAAACGAAATCGGTGAGCATGATGTCGTCGATATTCATACGTTTGTTGGTAGTGCCGCTGGCAGTTGCGCGCTTGATCCTGATGCGTATGTCTCCGGCGACGTTCACCGGTTCGGAAAAGGTCTGCACGACATTGGAAGCCGGAGCTGTGAATGACGCTCCGATCTGTATCCAGGTGGCTCCCTGGTCGGTGCTGTATTGCACCAGCCAGTCCGCCTGGGAATCAGTGCCATAACGCCGGTATTGGAAAGTTAGGGTGCCCAGGCCACTGGATTTGTCGGCAAGCATGGTCATGGCCGAAGAGGCGTAACCGCGCAGGCGGGCGGAGCGTTCACCGTTGTGGAAATCTGAGGATGAAG
>ENA-UOWO01002297-UOWO01002297.1-activated-sludge-metagenome-genome-assembly--contig:-NODE-2297-length-23920-cov-11.283595_pt1 | contig 23920 bp, 15 predicted proteins | sample MGYA00238148_ERZ761564 | MGnify/ENA primary metagenome ERZ761564 (study PRJEB28885, sample SAMN05720194) | activated sludge metagenome | isolation source: Anaerobic digester | place: USA... | reverse complement strand
GATGACGCGGATTAAGCGGATTTACGCGGATTTATTTTCGGATAGTTTATCCGCGTAAATCCGCTTAATCCGCGTCCGCGTTCCCATTGCTCTTCGTTAGCCAATTAACAAGGCTTCAATTCCTTCTTCCTGCAACATCCGAATGTCATCCGTCGATTTCAAAATACACCCGTATGTACGGGCAACTGCTCGCTCATCAAGTGTATGATAACCCAAAGTCATCAGGCTCAAAGCCCAATCCAGCGTCTCCGACACCCCTGGCGTTTTTTGCAATTTCTTTTGGCGCAACCCTTGAATAAAATGGACGATTTGCGTCGCCAATTTTTGCTCAATCTCCGGGAAACGTTTGTACACAATGGCCAGTTCTTTTTCCATCGAAGGATAATCGACCCAATGGTACAAACAGCGGCGTTTGAGGGCATCACTCAATTCGCGGGTGCGGTTGGAGGTGAGGATTACGTAGGGCAGGTGCTGCGCCTTGATGGTTCCCAACTCCGGTATCGTAATTTGAAACTCCGACAACAGCTCCAGCAAAAAGGCTTCGAACTCCTCATCGGTGCGGTCGATCTCGTCGATCAGGAGCACAGGTGCTTTGTCTTTGGCCGTAATGGATTGCAGGAGAGGGCGCTTCAGGAGGTAATCTTCACTGAAGATGTTCTTCTCTTTCTCCGCTTCATTGAGATTGCTGTGTTCCTGGATTTTGATGCCCAATAATTGTTTCTGGTAGTTCCACTCGTAGACTGCGGCGTTAACATCCAACCCCTCGTAACATTGTAGGCGAATCAATTGAGTGTCCAACAAGCGGGCCAGCACGTTGGCCAATTCGGTTTTGCCAATGCCGGGATTGCCTTCTACTAAAATGGGCTTCCGCAATTTGAGCAAAAGGAATACCACTGTAGCCAGCTCTTCTTCAATGACGTAGCCCAGGCGGTCGAAACCGGACATGAGCTCCGTGATGTCTTTAATGGTTGTTTCCATTCTTGTTGTTAACAAATGACGAATAACGAGTGACGAGTGACGAATTGGGCACCTTGCTTTTGAGTATGTTGATCCCCCAAAAGCAAGGCACCCATTCGTCATTCGTCATTCGAAAAATTCGTCACTCCCTTCACACTGCTTCAATCACTCCTTTCTCTACCAAAATATTCCAAACCTTCAGCGGCGTAATCGGAATATCGATGTGGGTAACGCCCAGGTGTGACAATGCGTCGATGATGGCATTCGCAATCGCCGGTGGTGCACCCACAGTAGGCGACTCCCCTACCCCTTTTGCTCCAATCGGGTGGTGCGGACAAGGGGTGATGGTATGTCCCGTTTCCCATTTTGGAGATTCTACCGATGTAGGAACCAGGTAGTCCATAAATGAACCATTGAGCATGTTGCCGTCTTCGTCGTAGATCAACTCTTCGAACATGGCGGGAGCCAGTCCCTGGGTCAAACCACCGTGGATTTGGCCTTGAACAATCATCGGATTGATGATGGTACCACAATCGTCGATGGCCACAAAACGGCGAATTTTGATGCTGCCGGTTTCTTTGTCGATGTCCACTACGCAAATGTAAGAACCGAATGGGAAAGTCAGGTTGGGCGGATCGTAATAATGGGTGGCTTCAAAGCCCGCTTCCATGCCCTGGGGGTGATTGGTATAGGCCGCAAAAACGAGTTCTTGAATCGTTTTTGACTTTTCGGGCGCCCCTTTGACAAAGAATTTGCCCACTTCCCACTCCAGGTCTTCTTCACTTACTTCAAGCAGGTAGGCGGCAATTTTGCGGGCCTTGTCCCGAAGTTTACGTGCAGCTACTGCGGCAGCTGCACCTGCGGTAGGTGTACTCCGGCTGGCGTATGTACCCAGGCCGTATGGTGCGGTATCGGTATCGCCCTCTTCGATGTGAATGTGTTCAGCAGGGATGCCCAGCTCCTGGGCGATGATTTGCGCGTAAGTCGTTTCGTGACCCTGTCCTTGGGATTTGGTACCAAAACGTGCGATGGCTTTGCCCGTGGGGTGTACCCGAATCTCGGCAGAGTCGAACATTTTGATGCCCAAGATGTCGAAATCTTTGGAAGGGCCCGCTCCTACCACTTCGGTAAAGCTGCAAATGCCAATGCCCATCAATTCTCCATTCTTGCGTTTTTCCGCTTGTTCTTTGCGCAGTTCATCGTAACCAATGATGTCCATGGCCTTTTGCAGGGCCGGTCCATAATCACCGCTGTCGTATTCCCAACCGAGTGGTGAGTGGTAAGGGAATTGTTCTTTTTTGATGAAGTTTTCCATGCGCAATTGGGCAGAGTCCTTTCCAATTTCCAGCGCCAGACGATCCACCATGCGTTCGATGGCGTGTACGGCTTCGGTTACGCGGAACGAGCAACGGTAAGCTACGCCGCCGGGTGGTTTGTTGGTGTACACCGCGTCCATTTCCGTAAAGGCGACGCCATAGTCATACGAGCCCGTACAAATGGAAAACATCCCCGCCGGATATTTGGACGGGTTGGCCGCAGCATCGGTATACCCGTGGTCAGCCAGGGTTTTGATGCGCAAGCCCTGGATTTTGCCATCTTTGGTGGCGGCCAATTCACAGGTCATGTCATAATCCCGGGCAAAAGAATCAGCCTGGAGATTTTCCATACGGTCTTCAATCCACTTCACGGGTTTGCCAATGAGCACCGAAGCTGCAATGGCAATTACGTAGCCGGGATACACCGGAACTTTGCCCCCAAAACCACCCCCAATATCGGAGGCAATGACCCGAATTTTTTCTTCAGAAAGGCCCACGTGTCCAGCTACCAGGGCAATCACCGTACGAATCGCGTGCGGTGCCTGGGTGGTCATGTACATGGTGAGGTGGGCTTCAATCGGGTCAAAATCCGCGACACAACCACAGGTTTCAATCGAGGCCACGTGAATGCGCGGGATGTAGACCTGCTCTTTGACCACGACTTCGGCATTCGCGAAAAGTTTGTCGGTGGCTTCGCGGTCACCGGCTTCCCAGTGCCAAATGTGGTTGTCGGTTTTACCCTTATCTGGGCGCAGGACAGGCATCCCCGGATCAAGCGCTTTGTGGGCGTCAACGATGGGCTTCATCGGCTCATACTCCACTTCCACCGCAGCTACTCCATCGGCAGCAATGTAGCGTTCGGTAGCGATGACCGCGCAGACTTCCTGGGCATAGTACATTACCGTGTCTGTGGGGAGCACCATTTGGGTATCCGACATCAAGGTCGGCATCCAGTGAAGGTTGTACTTCTCCAGGTCGCGCCCGGTAATGACTGCCAATACGCCCGGAATTTCCAGGGCTTTGGAGGCATCGATGTTGAGGATTTTGGCGTAGGCATACGGGCTGCGTACAATGTCCATGTACAACATGCCGGGCAGTTTGATGTCGTCCACGTAATGGCCTTTGCCCTGGATGAACCGGGCATCTTCCTTACGTTTGAGGCCGTGACCCAAACCACCAATTTCTTTGGATGTATTGCAAAACATGAATTGTCAATTTAAAAGATGAACAAACCTTGGAGCGCAACTTACTTAAGCCACCGTTTCAGCAGCAGGAACTTCTGCTCCCTGCATCTTTTTAGCCGCGTATTCTACGGCTTTCACGATGTTGTTGTAGCCTGTACAGCGGCAGAGATTACCCGAAATGCCCCAACGGATTTCATCTTCCGTAGGATTGGGATTGCGTTCCAGCAAATCGACGCAGCGCATGATCATGCCGGGTGTGCAAAAACCGCACTGTAATCCATGTTCTTCTTTGAAACCTTCTTGCAAAGGATGTAGACCGCCCTGGGCCAAGCCTTCAATGGTCATGATTTCTTTGCCATTGGCTTGTACTGCATAAACAGTACAGGATTTGACCGAACGCCCGTCCATGAGCACAGTACAAGCGCCACAACTGGAAGTATCACATCCGATGTGGGTCCCGGTCAAATTCAGGTTTTCACGAATGAGGTGTACCAGCAGCAGACGAGGTTCTACATCCAGCGTTTGTGCTACACCATTGATATGAACAGTAATATTTGCCATTAGAATAAAAGTTATCGATGATGGAATTTATGCCCCTGCCCGTTCGACGGCGATGTGGATGGCACGGGTAACCAGGGTTTTGACAATGGAGCGTTTATACGCTACCGATCCCCGCAAATCAGCATTGGGGTCGCAATCCTGGGCGGCCATGGTTGCTGCTTTTTGGATCAAGTCATCGCTCAAGGTTTGCCCCCGCAGGGCCTCTTCAGCACGGGTTGAACGCATTGAAGCCGCACTGACGTTGGTCAGGGCAATGCCTATTTGTTGGCAACGCCCGCTGGCATCCAGGCTCAATTGCACGGCAACTCCAGCAGTAGCATAATCCCCAACTTTGCGCTCCATTTTCAGGTAAGCCCCCCCACTTCTGGCGGGAGGAATCGGGATGCGGATTTCGGTGAGGATTTCATCTGGTTCTAATGCGGTTGTAAAAAAGCCCAGGAAGAAGTCATCGATGGAAATTTCCCGATCACCATTCGGGCCGGAAGCCAGCACACTTGCACGAAGTGCCAACATCACTGCGGGATGGTCGTTGGCGGCATCACCGTGGGCCAGATTTCCCCCCACCGTTGCCAAATTGCGCACAGAGGGGTCGGCGATCATTTTGGTGGCGTCAGTAATGAGTGGGTACTTGCTGTGGATCAATTTGGATTCTTCCAGTGCGACCTCTTTGGTCAGTGCACCGATTTTGAGGTAGCCACCCTCTTCATGGATGTATTCCATGCCTTTGATGCCACTGATGTCGATCACGTGTTCGGGAGTTGCCAGGCGCAGTTTCATCATGGGAATGAGACTGTGCCCCCCGGACATGATCTTGGCATCGGAACCGTATTTTTGCAACAAGGCAATGGCTCCTGCAAGTGTAGTGGGCGCTTCGTAGTTGAAAGCCTGCGGAATCATGTAGGTCTGAATTTAGGTTATGTACTCCAAATGGGGGTTTCGTTTATTGTTCACATTTTAGCGTTTGTTTAATCTCCTGAACCACCTCCCATTGAGCAATACAGCCAACAGTATGAGTGCTGTGCCTGCGAAATACTCCAGTGGATTGCCAGAAAATCTTTGCGCATATATTAGTGGAAGCATACCCAAAATGGCCAACGTTGCGGCAATCAAGGTTGTTCTTCCTTTGTAATTCCAAAAAAGGGAAATCAAAACGGCAACAGCCAAAACGATGGAGAGGTAACCTGTGCTATTGGCTTCATACTGATGGATTTTTGCTCCACTACACATCACCACTACACTGGAATAACCAAAAGCACAGAAAGGGCACTTGGGTAGAATCGCCACAATAAGCGTCAACAGGAAAGACATGCGCTGCCGTTTGCGCTGCTTTTCCTGCCGCTTACACCCACAAGACTGGACGTGGGTCCTCAGTGGTGGCGTCATGATGCTGATGTTTGGTTAAGGTTGTTCGATACTTGCTAAAGGTAAACTAAAAATTCGGATGAATGTTTTGAAAAAGTAACGATAAGTAAGAATCAAGTCAGTATTAGAACATTTTTATAAAATTTAATATCATTCTTAGCGATTTTGGTAAAATAATCTAAAAATAAAAAAAGGTGGTTTGTTTGCATTAAGTCGATCAAAAACTTATTTTTGTAACAAACAAACCCTATGTTAACCAATTACTTACCTTGTCCAGTACTTCGCCCTGCTGCGAAATTATTATCCGGCACAACAATTCAATACCATTCCAAGGATTCACATGATTCTGTCCTGCAAAGGATTAGATACACTTCACTTTAGTTCAAAATTTAACACCAAGTTTATGAACGCAACATATCTATCCAACCTAACCCCGTTGAGGGGAATCGCAGCTTTGTTGACTGTCATCTACCATGTCGACCTCTTTCTGGGTAACGGAGCTAATGTGCTAATCAGAATGGAAGATTCCATGGCATTGAGTCGAATGTATTTAATGGTTGATTTTTTCTTCATCCTCAGCGGGTTCATCATGTGCCATGTTTACGGAAAATGGTTTGAGGAATCTGTGAATAGCGCTACATTCAAAAAATTCACGATCGCTCGCTTTGCGAGAGTGTATCCCTTGCATCTGGCTACCTTATTGTTTACCATTGTTCTTTTCTACATTTCTGCGCAACTGGGCATACCCAAAAATCCCGTCTTACAAGTCGAAAATACGGGGTATTCGATTGTGACCAACTTGCTCCTGCTTCATTCAATGAATCTTCACCATTGGTTTTCCTGGGTGCATGCTTCTTGGTCAATCAGTACGGAATGGTGGGCTTACATGATTTTTCCTTTCCTGGTGCGTCCCTTGATGAAATTGAATGCCCTGGGAAGAGTAATGGTGGTATTGCTGTGTTTCGCAGGCTATGTCAGCATTATGTTTTTTTTCGTACCGCTGGTAACGCTTCCTCCGGAACTCTCCTTTTTTGTTCCTCCCGCAGGTTACCCTAAAGATTCCCTAAATGTTGCTTTTCAGTTTGGCTTCTTGAGGTGTTTGTTCGGATTCGTGCTGGGGATGATGATGTACCGTGGATTTGAAATGAACTGGGGGAAAAAAGTATTGGGAAACGGATATACCATGTTGATCTTAACACTTGGGCTTTTCCTTTCGCTGCACTTTGCAATGGCGGATGTCATCACGGTCAGTTTTTTCCCTTTTCTATTGCTTTCGGGTGCTTATGGAAGTAAGGCAATCGACCGCATTTTTACAAATAAGGCTTTGCAACGCTTGGGCGATTGGTCATTTTCAATTTATCTGGTGCACCAACCCCTGCTCTATCTCATCACCAACATCTTGATTTACACACAAGTCACCAATCTGGAAGCACCTGTAAAACCAGACCCTTTAACTTCTTGGATCATTTGTATTGTATTTATTGCACTCACTTTGCTGGTATCCTTTCTGACGTATCGTTTTTTAGAAGTTCCAGCGAGACAATGGATCAATCGCAAGCCGAAAACACTTAACGATAGCGCGTTGACCAGTTAGTTCAAAAGCTAAGTCGCACAATCAAACGATATGAAAATAATGCTCAAATTCCTGAAATGGCTTTTCCTTGGTGTATTGGCCATTCTCCTTGTAGGTTTTCTTTATGTTTATTTCTTCGTTTTGGCTAAACCAGGATCAATTTCTTCCCTGGATCAAGCCATCGACAATAAATGGCATTCGATACCATTGGGGGGTGAAACCAGCTGTTCTGATGGTTCAGAATACCGAATATTTGCCCGCCAGGGAAAGTCTCAAAATCTGATTATCCATTTCTCCGGAGGCGGGGCTTGTTGGGATGATACCACCTGCTCCTCACCTGGCACTTTGATGAAAGCAATGCTGGAAGGCGTACCCCGGGATCTAAAATCTTTTTATGCTCCCAATATTCCAATCGTATTTCCTGCCTTGTTGTCGGGGATTTTTAATGCCCAAGACAAGGCCAATCCATTCAAAGATTGGACCGTGGTTTTTATTCCTTACACTACCGGTGATTTACACATCGGAAACACCATCAACACCTACCAAAGTAAACAGGGCAAAATTCAGGTATACCACCATGGCCGGAAAAATGTACTGGCTGCACTAAACTGGATTTCCAAGAATATTAAAACACCCCGCAAGGTTTTGGTTTCGGGTGAAAGCGCGGGTGCTTATGCTTCGGCATTTTGGACACCTTCGGTGGCAGCGATTTATACCAAGCAACCAATATATCAATTATCGGATGGTTCCTTATTGGTTTCAAAGCGCTGGGCTGAAGTCATAGATACGGTTTGGAAAGCGGAAAGCCAGTCTTTTTTAAAATTTATAATTGGCAATGATGCTTTTGAAAGTGCACTCCTCAATCGCTCAGATTCAATAAACGCCCGCATCAAACATTTGCATTGCAACACCCTTTATGATCTGATTTTGCCAAAATTCAGTGCTGCACTCAATCACCAATCCAGTAAAACGAATGCCTATATTGATGAATGGTCTAAAGACATGTTGGTTTCGATGAAAAAGCTGGACGATTCCAATCTGGATTACCATTATTTCATCTCCGATTGTCAGTATGACGCCAAAAAACACGCTACGCCCCACACCTTGGTACTCGGCGCAGGTTTTACTACCTGTGGAAGCGACCAATTAACGTTTGCTCAATGGCTTAAAAAAGCGGTCATTGAGGATAAACCCGTATCGGTAGGTCGTAGATTCTTTGATACACTAAAGTGAGAAATGTCGTTTTTTACTTGTCACGCCGACCATTTTGCTCAATCAGCACCTGCTACGCCCCGAGCTGATGGCACTGGTGGATCATTAAAAATTGATTTTTTGTCCAAAACTCCTTATTTTCGTAGCCATAACTGATTTGCCAATGAACGCGACCAAAAGTCCTCATAAAACACTACCCCGAATTCCCGCCAAAAAAATCCCTGCTGCCTTGATTTATGAAATCATGGACGGCAAGCCCGTCTATTACAGAGGGTATCGTGAGGTGTTGAAAAATGAAAAAACCATTGAAGAGGTTATGGGAGCTAGCTCATTGCAAGGTATTATGGTCGAGTATATATTGAGAATTCTCTTTCGTCAGTTGGATGAAAAACAATACCACATTTTAACCAATGAACAAGGTTTACATCTTAACCGGAAAAACAACTTATCTGCTGACATCGCCATTTATGAAAAAACAAAATTTTCAGTAGCTCAGGCAGACAAACATTACGCGACCATTCCTCCAAAAATTCAAATTGAAGTGGATATCAATGCCGATACAGAGGGAGGACTCGTCGAAACGTACATCAATAAAAAAACCGACAAGCTATTTGAGTTTGGCGTAGAAAAAGTTATCTGGGTACTTTCCGAAAGCAAAAAAGTTATCGTAGCGACGCCCAACGCCAATTGGCAGATCATTGATTGGCACAAGGACATTGAAGTCATCGATGGAGTCATTTTTTGTATAGGTAAATATTTAATGGAAGAAGGATCTCCATTTGCCTAGCCTCACATTTAACCCAACCTGATTCACTTGAGCCACCTGTCCATCGTACCGTCACACCCTGCTTTACAACCCTACATCAAAGCATTTTGGTTTTTACATCTCCAAAACCCGGGTACCATAAAGCGGCCGCCTCTATCCGCTTCGCCTATACCTGAGCAATGTCTGTATTTTTATCCAAGAGAAAAGCCTTACTTTATTACTCCACAAGGTGAGATTGTACACGGCAAATCAAGCTCAGTCGTAGGCCAAGTTACCACGAGTAGCAAGCTTTTTCTACCGCAGAATTACCTGATGTTCAAAATACTATTCCAACCTGGTGGCTTCTATCGGCTTTTTGGTACGCCGATGACCTTGTTTGTGGGCAACTTTGAGGATGGAGTTACGGTCTTGGGTAATGATTTCAAAGAAGTCCAGGAAAGGATCGAAGAGGCGGTTGATTTTAAAACCATGGTAGGGATTGTGGAAAATTATTTGATCAAAAAAGTCAAGCAGGCAAAAATTGGGGCACAGCCCATCGATCAGGTTTTTCAACACAGTCAATGGCATCTTCAAACGCTGGATCAAATGGCTCAAGCGGCTTATCTGAGTTCCCGCCAGTTTGAACGCAATTTCTTACCTCGCATCGGAGTATCGCCCAAATTTTACAGTCGCCTAATCCGCTTCAATACTGCCATGAAAATGAAGCAAAACCAGCCTCGTTTAAGTTGGATGCATGTCGCCTACCAAAGTGGCTACTACGACCACATGCACCTATTGCGCGATTTTAAACAATTCACAGCAAGTGTACCCTCCCATTTCGAGATGGAGACGGCCTTGATCTATTAAGAATGTCGTTTTTTTACTAAGTCCATCCTAATCGGTTTGAATAGCTTTGAGGTATCATTCAAACCGGATATTTATGACCACTAACTTAAACACCTCATTACTCCGCAGGGCTGGCATTGCATTTTCTATTACTGGCCTTGGTTATTTGGCTTTTGGTTTCCCCTTTTGGTTTCTGGGCGCACAAGATGAAGTCGTCAAAGGAAAAGTGATGCTCTCATTTTTCTATTTACGCGATGAATTATTTCCGGCTGAACTCAATTTTTGGATTGGCTTCATTGGCATTGCAGCAATGTTCTTTGGACTGTTCTCGTTGTGGAAAATTGCAGAGCCTACCGGACTTGAGCGTAGAAGCAGATTTTATTTCCCGATGACTGGAGCAGTGTTTTATTTTTTAGGCTTGTGGATGCCCGTACCATTCGCTCCCATGGGCGCTTTCCTGACAGGTTTGGGAATGATCATTGTGGGATTGGCCAGCATCAAAGCCAAAATGTGGCCGGGCTGGAAACGCTACATCCCTTTAATCGTGGGGTGCTTCCCTTTTGTGTTTATGTTTCCATTGTTGATCATCACTGGTGCTCGCCCTCCTGCAATGATTGGATTGTGGGGTTTTCCCTGGATAGCGATGGGCGTGGCAGCGTGGCAAAGGTCGAAGGAAGGGGACTGAACCTCAAAAGTTTCAGTATAGATAGATTGGTGTTTCCAAACTGAATAAAACAAAAGTTGATCTTAGCCTTAACTTAAAGGAAGAAATCTGCATTAGTTGAAGGCGTAAGTAGCAAGCCATTTTGCTACTTACGCCTTCATTATTTTCCATCATCTCCTCAATCTTGCTTGACCAAACGCTATCTTGATTTCTTGTCATTTGCCTAATCATTTGATCAAAAAACAAAAAAGTACCCACACTTTTATAAAAAAATAAAAAAGTATTCTACATTTGTTCTATTACTTTGGCAAGAATTATAAATTCATTTCATTCGTTTCTACTTTTTTCACTATGTCGGAGAAGAAAAACCAATACAAACAGGGCATCATCAAGGAGTTTTATTTCGCCCGCTTATTGTCATGCGCGGATCTGTGTGAAAAAATGGACAAAAGTTTGCCTTTGGTCACCAAGCTGATCAATGAATTGATAGAAGAAAACCGGGTAATCGAAAACGGATTGGCTCCATCCACTGGGGGGCGGCGCCCTTTAATGTATTCGATCAGGACAGATATGCAATATGTGGTGGCGGTATCGATGGACCAACTCATTACCCGAATTGCCCTGATGGACATGCAGAACAATTGCATCGGAGCAGTAGCAAAAGTGAATTTGGTACTCAAAGGCAATGATGAATCGTTGGCCATTTTAACCAAAGCAATTGACACTTTTATCGAAACCAGTACCGTCGACAAAAAAAAGATCGTTGGAATAGGCATCGCCATGCCAGGATTCGTTGATCCCCAAAAGGGCATCAATTATTCATTTTTGAAAGCTGCTCCGGACAGCAGCATCACTGAACATATTTCCAAGGCCATAGGAATTCCTGTTTTGATCGACAATGATTCGAGTTTGATCGCCCTGGCAGAATGGCGTTTTGGTGCGGCAGCAAAAGAAAAAAATGCCATGGTGATCAACATGAACTGGGGTGTCGGACTAGGGATGATCCTGGATGGGGCCCTTTATCGCGGAGAAATCGGTTTTGCCGGAGAATTCAGCCACATCCCACTTTTCAACAACAACAAACTGTGCAGTTGTGGCAAACACGGATGCCTTGAAACCGAAACATCCCTGCTGGTATTGGTTGAAAAAGCTCAAGAAGGTTTGAAGGCAGGACGAGTATCGTCCTTGCAGGGAATCCCTTCCAATAGTCCTGAAGAAGCGTACAACCTGATCATCAAATCGGCCCTGGAAGGTGACCAATTTGCCATCGAATTGTTGTCTGAAATTGGGTTGAAAATCGGTAGAGGAGTATCCATCTTGATCCATCTACTCAATCCCAAATTAATCGTACTGAGCGGTAGAGGTGCCATGGCTGGAAGAATCTGGCAAGCTCCAATCCAACAAGCATTGAACGAATATTGCATCCCGCGACTTGCGCACAATACTACCATCGAAATATCTGAGTTGAGCTACCAGGCTGAAATGATTGGCGCTGCTGCTTTAGTTATGGAAAATTTCGAACATCTCCACCTTCCAAAAATCGAAACACCACGATACAAAGAAGCTTTGTGAATGTCTACAAGGTGAATTTAGTCGACTTAAACCATTCTATTTACTCAATTTAAACATTACACTCAATGAAAAAAAGCCTACTTATGCTTGTTGTGTTGTTCTGCACGATAAGCTACAGCGCTTTCGCTCAAAAGGTATCTGGTAAGGTGACCGGAACCAACCAGGAGCCACTACCCGGCGCTTACGTACTTGTAAAAGGCACTTCAACAGGTACAGTAACGGATGAAAAAGGAGAATTTTCACTAACTACTGCCTTGACCAACACCCTCGTTCTTTCTTTTACCGGATTTGAGACGATTGAAGTACCGCTTGAAGGACGAAGTGTAGTGGATGTAGTGATGTTGGAATCTGCAGCTCAACTGGGCGAAGTGGTCGTCACCGCATTGGGTATGAGCAAACAACAAAAAGCACTGGGATATGCCAGCAGTACCATCAAGGCTGAAGACCTGACCAATGCCGGCACACCCAACCTGGCTACTGCCCTATATGGAAAAGCACCTGGGGTACGCATTGCCGCAACCCCAGGGGGGGCCACCAGTGCAGTCAACATCAACATCCGTGGGGTCAACTCAATCACTGGCCGTAGCCAACCGCTGATTGTATTGGATGGTGTGCCCATCCGCGACGGTGAAGTGCGCAACAACGATTACTGGAGTGACCAGCGCCTGCGTGGCAACGGTTTGTTGGACATCAACCCTGAAGACATCGACAACATCTCGATCCTGAAGGGTGCTTCCGCGGCAGCCCTATATGGCTCGGAAGCGGTGAACGGGGTTGTGCTGATCACGACCAAAAGTGGCAAAGGCAAAAAAGGCATGAACGTGGACTTCAACGCCAGCTATGGGGTGGACAACGTGGCCTACTTGCCTCGATACCAAAACATCCGTGGTGCAGGAGCCCCCATTCATGTGAACAATGGCGGCCAGGATGCCGAAGGGTTTATTTATTATGACACCAATGGTGATGGCACCAAAGATACCCGTGGAATTTTGAACTATTCCATCAACTTTGGGCCTAAATTTGACGGCAAGCCGATCATGGGCTGGGATGGCATTGTACGCCCGTACGAAGCCCAGGAAGACAACTATGCCGGTTTGTATCAGCAAGGACATACCGCCAATGTGAACGTTGCCGTTTCGCAGGCATCTGAAAACAGCAACATCCGTTTTTCCTTGACCCGCCAGGACAACCGTGGTTTGAGCCTCAATGCGGGCAACCAGAAAAACATCGCTAACCTCAATAGCACTTTCCGTTTGGGCAAAAAATGGTCAACGGATCTTTTGGTTAACTACATCAACCAAAAGACCGAGAATCGCCCTTACTCCATCGACCGGATGATCAACAACTTTACCGGGATGATCGGTCGTTTTGACAACGCAGACTGGTACCTGAACAAGTACCAAACCAGTCGGGGATACCGTTTTGTTACCGGTACAGGGCAGAGTTTGACACCAAACGAAAACATCATCTACAACGGTTTCAAAGGGGACATCGCCGACTACGTTTGGCGGGTCAACAAAAACCTGCTGGATGAATTCAGCAATCGGGTGATCGCCAGTATGACGCACCACTACCAGATTTTGCCCGATCTGAAGTTTCGGGGTAGAATTTCTACGGACTTCACTTCCGAGCGTATCGAAACCAGAAACTACACCGAGAGACCACTGGCATTTGGCAACTCTGGCTACTTTGGCTTGGAAAACAACCTCTATTCCATCCTCTACGGCGACGCCTTGCTGACCTATACCAAACGTTTATCTCCTAATTTTGAGCTAAATGTGATGGGTGGTTACATGGCGACCAAAGACGTTGCTACCTTCGTTAGCCGGGGTACCAACGGTGGTTTGAGCACGGAAAACCTATTCGACATTGCTGCAACGATTAACGTAGCCAACAGTGGATCCAGCCGTTCTGCCCTCGTGAAGGACGCCTACATTGGTACGATTAACCTCGACTACAAAGGATACCTGTTTGTAGAAGGTACCATCCGCCGCGACCGGACTTCTACCATGAATCCAGAGAACAACAGCTTCATTTATCCTTCGGTAAATACCAGCTTTATCTTCACCGACGCATTCAACCTGCCTGACTTTATCTCCTTTGGTAAACTCAGAGGATCTTATGGCGTTGTGGGTAACTATCCAGACATCTACCGGGCGAACATCGCTTACAATCAAGGCACTCTGGGCATACAGGCCGTGGGCGGCACTCCCGTGTTGTACACCAACATTTCCTCTTCATTTGGCAATGACCTGATTCGTCCTGAGCAAAAGAAAGAGTTTGAATTTGGTTTAGAAGCTCGCTTCCTTAAAAACCGCATTACGTTCGAAGCATCGTACTACAATGCCCAGATCGTAGATCAAATTTTGCCTTTGACATTGGCTTCAACTTCTGGCGCAACTTCCGTACTGACCAACATTGGTACGCTGCGCAACAAAGGTCTTGAACTGTCGCTGCGTGGTACCGTTGCCAAGACTAACAATCTTTTCTGGGAAATTGGGGTCAACTACTCCAGCAACAAAAACGTAGTTGAAAAACTGGCGAACAATGCCACAGAATTGTTGCACGCTGATTACGATGGCAGTGCAGCACAGTTGCGCTCCGTCGTTGGTCAACCCATGGGTGACTTTTACGTGCCTCCGGTTGCTACAAGTGCCAATGGTCAGCAAATTGTCAATGCCAACGGTCTGTACCAATTGGACTCGCGCAACTGGATCAAAGTAGGTAACGCGATGCCAAAAGCAGTTGGTGGATTTTTCAGCACCCTGACCTTCAAAGGAATTACCCTGGACGCCTTGGCTGATTTCCGTTTCGGTGGCCACGTCATGCCGACGGGTATCAACTGGATGATCAGCCGCGGTTTGTTGGAAGAAAGCACCAAGTTTATGGACAAAGAAAGTGGAGGTTTGAGCTACTACGTTTCGGGTGGAAAAGGCGTTCAAACGACTAGCGACAAAGGTCCAAACGGAGAACAAGTATTCAACGATGGGATGTTGCTGCCCGGTGTACTGGCCAATGGCGAACCCAATTCCAATGTCATTTCACAAGCTTTCTACTACTGGAACGTGTACAACTGGGGTGGCCCTCAGTACAGTTCGTCTCGATATGAGTTGTACATCGTAAAAAACTCTTACATCAAAATGAGAGAGTTGACCCTGGGCTACAACTTACCACAAAGTATGATCAGCAAGTTGGGCTTCAGCAAGCTGAACCTGTCCGTATTTGGCCGCAACCTCTTCTATTTCTACCGGACCATTAAGGACATCGACGCTGAACAGTTGACCTCGGGTTCTCGCTGGACTCAAACGGTCAATAACGCGGGCACCAACCCCTCTTCTCGCACGATGGGTGTGATGATCAGAGCCAGCTTCTAATCTTTATTTTTCTTGGTAAACTTGAAAATTTGTCAACAATGAAATCAAAAATTTATATAGCGTTTTTCGCATTGGTTGTGCTTTCGGTGGCCTGCCAAAAAGCTGACTTCGAGTCGAGCTATGCTGATCCTTCTAAAATCACGGCTACTACCGTCGAAAAACAATTCACTGGCTTTTTGAATGCCAACAAGTGGTATGTTTTGCCAGACTACTGGAACTACTTTGTCGTGTTGCGCACCTCCCTACAGCGCTGGAACCAGGCAGTGGGTTGGGTGAATTCCGACAACCAGTACATTCCCCCATCAGCTGGGTTGGGCGACCGTTGGAACAACTACTACGGGTTCCTGGCCCAGTACCGTGAATTGGAAAAAGTCATTGGACGAGGCGAAGAAGTCGACAAAAAAGATCGCCGCATTTACATGATCGCTGCGACCATTTATTTGTATGATCATACCCAAAGGGTCATCGACTTGCATGGTGACATCCCATTTTCCACCGCTGCTTTGTTGAGTACAAATGGTGGTGACTATGAAAAGTCCTACGCAAAATACGATGGAGCAGAAGCCATTTATGCCAAAATGCTGGATGATTTGAAAGCATTGGCCGATGAGTTGACTACACTTACCGTTTCTCCAGGTATCCTTGTTGGCTTCAAAACCCAGGATTTCCTCAACAAAGGTGATGTTACTGCGTGGAAGCGGTATTGCAACTCCCTGCGTTTGCGCATGTTGACCCGGGTATCCGGTGTAGCTTCCCTGCAAGGCCGTGTCAACACTGAAATCGCCAGTATCCTGGCTGATCCAACCAGGTATCCTGTGGTGAGCAACAATGCACAAAACATTCAAATCAATGTATACGATTTGAATACCGATATCCACTCCAAGAACTTCCGTTCTGGTTTGGAAGACTGGGATGGCAACGTTGCTGGCCAAAAGATGATTGACCACATGAAAACGAGTGCAGACCCTCGTCTGCGCGTCATGTTTGAGCCAGGGCTCAATGCTGCCGGTGAATACAAGGGTTTGGATCCGCTCTTGGATGCTTCTGCCCAAACTGCACTGGTTGCTGGCGGTACCTTGTCTTTGTACAACCGTTCAACCATGAGCCGCAACCAATTCTTTCCGGGCATCGTGATCACAGCTTCTGAAGTGAGCCTGCTCATGGCCGAATATTACCTCAAAGCCAATAATGATGCACAAGCCAAAGCAGCTTATGAAAATGCCATCAAGCAGTCGGTAGAGTTTTATTACAACGTGAGCAAGTTGAGCAACGATGCCACCACACCAGCACCTACAGCTACCAATGATACCGAGATCAACAGCTACATCACCAGTGCTGCAGTGAACTGGGCGACCAATACTGACAAATTGAACCTGATTGCCACCCAGAAGTGGATCCACTTCAACGTGGTACAGCCAGTAGACCTGTGGTCTGAGATCAGACGCCTGGATTTGCCTAAATTCACATTCCGCGACGACCCGGCCAATACTCAAAAACAACCACCGGTGCGTTGGTTTTATCCAACCAGTGAGTCCATTTACAATCCAACCAACTACACAACCGTAAGTGGTAAGGACAATTTGGCTACGCGCATCTTCTGGGATGTTAAATAGCATGCTAATGCCCTAGCCATTTTGATGGCGTCATTAGCATACTAGCAGAATTGATTTTAGTGTTTTGTATTATTTTAGGTAGACTGTTGGTGAGGATGACTTACTAGCAGTCTATTTTTGTTTTAGCGAAAAATTAAACGCATGAATAAGGGTATACTTTTGGCGACGTTCCTCATCAGTTTATGGCTGGTATCAATTGGCCTAATTGATGCCGAAGGCATTCCTCCAGATGGAAAAAAACTCGCCTTAAAGTATTGTCAAAGTTGTCACCTCTTTACTGAACCCGCCCTCTTGGATAAAAAAACCTGGATGAACAGTGTTTTGCCCAATATGGGCATGCGGCTGGGCATAAAAAACACAGCTACTCCGCTGCAGGAGCGTGCCCCGGAAGAAGAAAAAATACTCAAAGCATGGAACATTTACCCTGAAACACCGCTGCTTTCCAAGACCGAGTGGAAGCAAATCGCTAATTATTTCGAACAAGAGGCCCCCGACGAACTTCCTACCCAAAAAACAGTTCTACCACTATCCGATCAATTGCCTCAATTCAAAGCGTACGCCGCTACCCTAACTGACCATCAATACCCTCAAACTACGCTGATCAAATTTGATCCCGCTACCTTGCACTTTTTTATTGGCGATGCCCACAACGAATTGTTCATCACCAACCATCGCTTCCAACTCATCAATAAAGCCAAAATCAACAGTCCGGCAACGGATATAGATTTTCCGCGCAACAAAGCGCCACGATTGCTCAGCATTGGCAGTGTCGCCCCGTCCGACCAAGCACAAGGTCAACTGCTTTCCCTGGACGGAGACCCCAACGCGTTGAACATTCCACAGCTGGCCCGGCCGATCCAATTTGCGGCAGGTGATCTCAACGAGGATGGAAAAGAGGATATCGTGATTTGCAGCTTTGGCAACAACCGGGGCAAACTGGCTTGGTATGAAAGTGGGGATGTCACCAAAGAGCAGGTTCTGAGCGCCTTACCTGGCTCAAGAAGGGTGGAAATCAAAGATTTTAATGGGGATCAAAAAAACGACCTCATGGTACTCCGATCCCAGGCCTATGAAGCGATCAGTATTTTTTACAATCGCGGGAAAGGCCAGTTTGAAGAAAAAATAGTCTTGCAGTTTCCGCCTGTGTATGGATCTAGTTATTTCGAATTGGCGGATTTCAATCAGGATGGTTTTCAGGATATTCTCCTGACCAATGGCGACAATTGGGATTATTCGGCCATCCTGAAGCCCTATCACGGGGCTCGGGTGTATTTGAATGACGGGCGGGATAATTTTAAAGAAGCTTTTTTTTATCCGCTTTACGGCTGCAGCAAAGCGATGGCCCGAGACTTTGACAACGATGGTGATATCGACATCGCCGCCATCTCTTTTTATGCCGATCTGGAAAATCCTGCTCAGGGTTTTATTTATTTGTCCAACGAAGGGAATTTACACTTCAAGGCCTTTTCTACCCCCGAAGCCGCGCTGGGCAAATGGTTGACCATGGAAGCAGGAGACTTTGACAAAGACGGTGACGTGGACATCGTTCTGGGTTCTTATTTCCATACCGTCGGCGAAGTCACCAAGTTGATTGTTCAAGGCGTATCGACCTTTCCTCAATTGTTGGTGTTGTACAATCAACAAAGCGGAAAGTGACGTCGCGCTCTAATTCAACCCACTCGAAATCTTCGGTACCTGCTGCACAAACTCAGAAGGGTTCATCCCAAACTGCTTCTTAAAACACTCCCGGAAATACTTCAGATCCTGGAAGCCCACTTTGTAAGTCGTTTCGGCTACGGAGTAACCCTTTTCCAGCAATTGCGCGGCGCGTTTTACCCGAATGGTGCGGATGAAGTGGTTGGGAGATTCTCCCGTGATGGCCTTGATTTTGCGGTAGAGCTGCATGCGGCTCACCAGAAGTTCATGGCTCATTTGCTCCACGGAATAGTCCGGGTCTTCGATGTGTTTTTCCACCAGGGCAATGCATTTTTCCAAAAACTGCTTGTCCAGGTGGTTGATGCTCAATTCGGCGGGCGAAATGTCGACCTCGTGTTTGCGCACAAATTCCTGGTCAAAATGCCGCTGAATGCGTTCCCGGTTGTTGAGCAAATTGCGGATACGGGCTTGCAGCAAGTCGATGCTAAAGGGTTTGGCGATGTAGTCGTCGGCGCCCGTATCGTAGCCTTCTACCTGGTACATTTGGGAGGAACGCGCGGAGAGCAAAATGACCGGAATATGCGCCGTAGCTTCTTCCTGCTTGACGGTGCGGCACAATTCAAAACCGTCCAATTCGGGCATAATGACATCCGAAATGATGATGTCGGGAATCAGTTTGCGGGTTTTTTCCAACCCTTCCTGGCCGTTTTCAGCTTCGATCACCTCATAATCCGGGTACAGGCTACGGCGGATATAGGTGCGAATATCAGCGTTGTCTTCGACCACCAGCACCAGCGGGTTATCCGATTGGATCAGTTCTTCCTGCGGGGTATCAACCAGTTTGGTGTTTTGATCGTAAGGATAATGATCAGAATCCTCGGGGTCGCGATAGTACAATTTGATGACTTCAGGGGGGAAATGACTACTACCCAAAGGCAATTTAACCACAAAAACCGAGCCCCGATTGATTATGCTGTAGGCTTCAATAGAGCCTTTGTGTAGCTCCACAATACTTTTGGTCAGGGCCAGGCCAATGCCAGTGCCCTGGCGGCGATTGCCGTGCTGACTGGAACGGGCGCGGTAAAATTGCTCAAAAATATGGGGCATTTCTTCCGACGGAATGCCAATGCCATTGTCTTCCAGTGAAAAAACCACTTGTTGCTCATTGCAGTCCAGTTTCATCAAAATCTGCCCGTGGTCATCGCTGTATTTGAAGGCGTTGGAGAGCAGGTTAAAGAGCACTTTTTCCAATAGGTCACGGTCTACCCAGGCTTTGAGTTCTTCTACACTGGAAACAAAACTGAACTGGATGTTGCGGTGCCGAGCCAAATCGCGAAACGCAATGGCGATGTTTTTGAAAAAACGGACGAGATCCGTTTCCACCACTTCCAGGTGCAGCAAGCCCTCTTCAATTTTCCGAAACTCCAACAACTGGTCGATCATACTTTTCAAGCGCTCCACATTGCGGTGCATCAAGGTGTACATCTCGTGAGTGGAAGCGTCGGTGTTCTCTTGTTTGAGCAAATCTTCCAGTGGGGAAACCAACAAGGTCAGCGGCGTGCGCAGTTCGTGGGAGATGTTGGTAAAAAAATGGATTTTCATTTGTCCCAACTCTTCGGTCTTCTCGCGCTTAAAGGTCTCCATTTTGACCTGGTTGCGCAGTTTTTCCCGCAGCAAAATACTTTGGCGGTACATCCAGATGGCTGCAGCAATGATACCCAGATAGATCAGGTAAGCCCACCAGGTCAACCAAAAAGGGGGCAAGACCCGAATCTCCAGACGAGCGGGTTCTTTGGCCCACAAACCATCGTTGTTCGCCGCCTGCACTTCAAAGGTATATTTGCCAGCAGGCAAATTGCTGTAATGGGCCACCCGTTCTTTGGCGTCAGAGGGAATCCAGTTGTCGTTAAAACCCAGCAGGCGAAACTTGTACTGATTCTTATTGGGTTCTAAAAAATGCAGCGCGGCAAATTCGATGGAGAATAAATTGTCGCTGTGGCGCAGCAGCAATTTGGGGATTTCGCCAATGTTTTGGTTGAGCACCACCCGGTTGTGTACTTTTTCACCAACTTGCAAAGAATGGTTGAACAAACGAAAGTCGACCAGTTCTACCGTTGGAGCCACCGGGTTGTCGCGGATTTGGTGCGGTTGGAAATACAAAAACCCATTGTTGCTGCCAAAAAATACGTAGCGATCCTGGGTGTAACAGCTGACGTTGGAGTTAAAAAAATTGGAAGGTAGCCCATCCTGCAAGTCATACACCCGGCAATAATCTTTTTTGCTGCGTTCGGGTGAAAATCGGCTGACTCCTTTGGTAGAAGAAACCCACAAGTTCCCATTTTCATCTTCGGCCAGGGATTGAATGATGTCATCGGGCAGCCCATCGGCTTTAAAAAAGTGCTTGTAGCTGTTGGTTTTTTGGTTCCAGAGGTTCAATCCATCCTCCGTACCAATCCAGGTGCGGCCAAAAACATCCTTCCAATAACAATTGATGAAATTGCTGGAAATGGTTTGATTTTGGGTGGGATTGTTGGTCGATTTGCGCAGGAGTTTTTGTGGAAAGCCCGCCTTGTCCAATTCCAGTTCCAACAAACCGCCTCCCCGGGTGCCTACACAGAGTACCGGTTTCCCGGCTTCATTTTTGTATTCAAAAGTCAACACAATCGGGAATTGCGCCAAATTGCCCCCACCTTTGATGGTTTTGTAAATATTGAAACTACCCGTTTCGGGATCGTGCCGAATCAGTCCTCCCGCCCAGGTTCCCAGCCACATGACGCCACATTCATCTTCCCCAATGCTCATGATGTAATTGTGGCTCAGTCCATTGGCATCGGTGTATTGTTTGCGTTGGGCCGGATTATCGGCTTTAAACACCAGCAGGCCTTCGCCCCGGGTGCCCGCCCAGATGTTGCCTTTTTTATCGGCGTGCAAAGCGTGGATAAAATTAGCCTGACCATTCAAGGGAATCTTGCGGTAGCTGATTTGGTCTTTGTTGCGGATGATCTCAAAAATGCCCTGTCCAAAACTTCCGGCCCACAGGCGATCATTGGCGTAAGCCATGCTATTGATGCTCACGTCTTCGGGGAGATGCAGGGCCGAAAAAGGATTGCGCAAAAAATTCATTTTACCCACCCCTTTGTTCGTGCCTACCCAAATTTGACCCACCCGGTCTTCACACAAACTGAGCACCGTACTGGCGTGCAAAGAACCCGCTTGTTTGGGCACATGGAAATAACTTTTAAACACCCCTTGGTCGGGCAGGTAATAATTCAATCCGTAGTCGGTTCCGATGAAAAACCCACCGTCATTTTGCCCAGAAGGGAATACGATGCTGGTGATCAAATTATTGGACAAACCTCCCGAAGTAGCCTGGATGTGCTGGATCTGATTGCTGGCAAAATCAAAGCGTTTCAACCCGTTGCGGCTGCCGATCCAAAAGATATTGTCCTTGCGAGGGTCTTCTTTGATGTCGTAAATATGGTTGTGCGCAGGGGCGAAATTGCTGGGCGTACCCGCAGGTACGACTTCCATTCGCGTGATGGAAAAGCGACCATTCGGCGTCAGGATGCCCCGAAACACGCCATAGGTGCTGCCAAACCAATACGAGCCATCGCGGCCCCGAATGGTACAGGTAATTTCAATGTTGCTGATCTCCGAGTTTTCCAGCCGCGTAAAACTGTGGTCGGCGTTCAAACTGGCCAAGCCCTTGAGGGTACCCACCCAAATTTTGCCCTGATCGTCTTGAAAAATGCTGGCAACTTTGTTGTCGGGTAGTGATTTTTTGCTCTTGGGGTCGTGCTGGTAGACTTTGAATTGCTCGGTGGTGCGGTCCAGGCGGTAAAGTCCGGTATTTTCAGTGCCCGCCCATAAGTAGCCCTCCCGGTCTTCGTACAGGGCGATGATTTTTTCGCCCTTGATTTCGTCTGGCGAAGTAATGGTGAGTTTGAATTTTTTCAGGTTGTAGCCGTCATAACGGTACAAACCATTCCAGGTGCCTACCCACAAGAATCCTTTTTTGTCCTGGTACATGGCCGTAGCCGCAACGTTGGATACCACCATATCTTCGGGCAAACGGCTGAAGGAGGGTTCTTGTGCCTGCAAGCCGCCCCAGAAGACCAAAACCAGCAACAAAATCCAAAATCCCTTGCGTAGTATCATAATCTGATGCTGCATATTCTGCTTGAAAAGTACATATTTTTTAACGTTCTGTATTAATTCGGAAGTAAAGTGCGACTTCTCCGAAGTCGGAACAACTGACGATCAATCTATTCTACAAACGTGTGACTTCTCCGAAGTCATTCGGTCGACTTCGGAGAAGTCGCATGTTTGTAGCAATATTGGCAAGGAAAGCGTTTTACGACTTCGGAGAAGTCGCACCGCTTTGATTATCAACAGAATTAATTCAGAATTCACTTTTTTTACTGCGCCACAAACCGCACGACCGTCGCCCGTTCGCCCTGACTCAAGCGCAGCAAATATCCCCCCGGCGTAAGTCCCGCAGTAGCAATAGACTCCACCTGACCAAAAGCACTGATGAATTTTTGCTGAACCAACTGCCCGCTGATGTTGAACACATCAATGCGGTATTCTCCAGCGGGTAAATTGCGGGTATCAATTTGCAAAGCCCCACCAATGTTTACCGGATTGGGGTAAATGTTGATGGACAAATCCAGCGCGATCTCTAACGTTGGAACCGTAGTATCGTCTTTTTCGGCGACAAAAGCCAGGTCCCATAAAAAGTCGGGAACACCAAAATTCAAGGTCCCGTTTTGAACATTCAGTCCTTTGAAAGTCGTGATGACCTCAGCCGTCGTACAATTGTAAAAACTCACCTTATACGTGCCATTTTGGAGTTCATTCACACTTACTGCGCCATTGATTACCGCAGTAGGTTCCCCCTTTTCGCGCACATGTCGCCAATTGTATTTGGCATTGTGGATCCAACCCGCAGCCATTTCCCCATTTGCTGCCCGTACTGCGTATACCGTATGTGGAGATACGGCCACACCTTCGATTTGGTAGGCACTGATCCCCATCCAATCGGTGCCGAGGTTGTCCACTTTGATGCGGTGCAGCCCTGGCGGCACATCGATGCTATAAACCGTGTTGACTGCTGCATTGGGATAGTCTTTGACCAATTTATCATCGAGGTATATCGCCACCGAAGGCGTTTGTCCTTTGCTGCTCCCCGTTTGCACTTTGAATTTGCCCCCATTCGCGAAAAAAACTTCAAAAGTCGGCGGATTGCGCAGTTGGGTATTCCATTGCGAGCCGTACAAAAACTT
>ENA-UOWO01002291-UOWO01002291.1-activated-sludge-metagenome-genome-assembly--contig:-NODE-2291-length-23968-cov-22.399824_pt1 | contig 23968 bp, 20 predicted proteins | sample MGYA00238148_ERZ761564 | MGnify/ENA primary metagenome ERZ761564 (study PRJEB28885, sample SAMN05720194) | activated sludge metagenome | isolation source: Anaerobic digester | place: USA... | reverse complement strand
ATGCTGCCGGGCGCGAGGTGATCAGGCCATGACCCTCGAGGAGCTGATGCATCCCGCGGTTTCGGTCATCCTGCCGGTTTTCAACCGCCGCCACCTCATCGAACGCGCCCTGGCCTCGGTACTACGGCAGAGCTTTTCCGGCTACGAATTGCTCATCATTGACGACGGCAGCAGCGACGGAATCGAAACACTGCTCCTGCCCATGGTCGCGGAACACCCCAACTGGCGCTATCTCCGCCACCGCAATCGCGGCCTCTCGGCGGCGCGCAATATCGGCATCCAGGCCGCTCTGGGGGAATGGGTGACCTTTCTCGACGCCGACGACGAATATCTCCCCGACCATCTCAGCCTGCGCATCGCCCATCTGCGCAGCCATCCCGGTCTTGATCTCATCCACGGTGGTGTGGAGCTGTGCGGCCCGGAAGAGAGCTTTTGGGTGGAGGATGCCTTTCGGCCGGGGGAGTTGATCCATCTCTCGGAGTGCACCATCGGGTCCACCCTCTTCGGCCGCCGTTCCCTCTTCATCGAGGCGGGCGGCTTTCCACTGCAGTCCTATTCGGCGGAATCGGAACTGATGAAGCGGCTCGAGGGCCGCTATCGGGTGGAGCGGGTGGACGATCCGACCTACCGCTATTACACGGGGCTGCCGGACAGCATCTGCACGATCAGAAAGTCAGGCGGAAGGAGTATTGATGAAGGAGCGCCAGAGTGAGGCGAGGGCGGCGCCCGCATCCGGATGGCGGAAACCGTGGCGCTGGTAGAGGCCGGCATGGCGGCTGGCGGTGCGCTGGGAGAAGGTGAGCGACTCCCACACCCCGCGGTCGCGTGAAGGGAAATCGCGGCGGGTAATGCGTTTGATCGGCAGACCGCTGATCCGGCTCAGGGTCTCCGCCAATTCCGCCTGGCGAAGCGGCGCCCCGCAGAGGAGATTGTAGCTCTCTCCGGCCGGGGCCTCGCGGCTGAGAAAATCGATGAGCGCGGCTGCATCCTCGACATGGATGAGGGCCATCCGGTTGTCCCCCTCGCCGTAGAGGGGGACATGCCCCTGGCGCAGCATCGGGGTGAAAAAGAAACCGCGCAGCCACGAACGCGCGCCGTAGACCCAGGCCGGACGCATGACCTGTACCGGCAACCGCCCGGCTGCCATGGCGGCAAGGATGGGGGCCTCGCCGCGCGCATACTCGCGGGCGAATCCCGCCGGATGGAGGGCATGGTCCTCGTAAATCTCTTCGTCGGCGGATGGACCGTAGGCGAGGGTGCCGGCGATCAGGACCAGCCGCGGCGGCTGCGCGAGCCTCTCCAGCCAGGCGAGCAGGCGGCGGTTGGCCATGGTGCTCGCCTGGGCGGCCAGACGCCGCCCCGCCGCCGAGGGGGCCGAAAGACGGGCGAAATGGATGATGGCGCGGGGGGGATCCGCCTCCAGTATCCGCCAGGGAAAGGTGAGCAGGGAGCCGTGATAAAGCCGTACCGGCCTGATCTCCGCCGGCAGGGGGGAGCGATGGATGAGGCAGGCGGCGGGCTCGCCTGCCGCCTGGAGGTGGCGGGCAAAGGCCTCGCCGAGAAAGCCGCTGGCGCCGAGGATGAGAGCAGGGGAGCTCGGAATGCTCATCCGCCTCAACCGATCTCGAGCATGCGGGTCACCGCGCGCAGGGCGCGCACCCGGATCTCCTCAGGCACCTCGACCACATAGCGGGTCTGGCGCAGGGATTCCAGGGTATCCTCAAGGGTGATCTCGGCCATGTGCGGACAGCGCACCGTGCACAGGCGCAGCAGCTCGCGGTCGGGATTCTCGGCGGCGATATTGTCGCCCATGCTGCACTCGGTCAGAAGCAGATAGTGAGGGGCCCTGGTCTCGCGCACATAGCGGATCATCGCCGAGGTGCTGCCGGAGAAATCGGCGGCCGCAGTCACTTCGGGACGGCACTCCGGATGGGCCAGGATGACCACATCCGGGAACTGGGCGCGGACATTCTCGATATCCTCGACCGTGAATTTGTCGTGGACCTCACAGCGGCCATCCCAACCGATCATGGCATACTCGATGCCGGGCTCGGGTCTGGCCAGGCCGGCTGGACTCTTGACCGGAAAGACGATGGTTTTGCCGGTCTCGCGGGCGACATTGCCTGCCAGATAGCGGTCGGGGAGAAAGATCACCTTGTCCGATTTGAGCGACTCCACCACCTTGACGGCGTTGCCCGAGGTGCAGCAGATGTCGGTTTCGGCCTTGACGTCGGCGTAGGTGTTGATGTAGGTGACCACCGGAACCCCGGGGTAGAGGCGCCGCAGCTGGCGGACATCTTCGGCGGTGATGCTCTCGGCCAGGGAGCAGCCCGCCCTGGGCGAGGGGATGAGCACGGTCTTGTTGGGGTTGAGGATCTTGGCGGTTTCGGCCATGAAGCGGACGCCGCAGAAAATGATGATGTCGGCCTCGGCTTCGGCCGCCCGCCGGCTCAGTTCGAGGGAATCCCCGCGGTAATCCGGGACCGAATGGTAGAGGGCGGGCTCCATATAGTTGTGGCCGAGGATGACCGCGTTGCGCTCCTTCTTGAGCCGGTTGATCTCCTCCGCCAGCTCCGCCTTGTAGCGGATCTCTGCAACAGGGATGACATTCTTGAGCTTTTTATAAAGCTGATCGAAAAGGCTGCTATTACTCATCTTGGATCCTCATTCACGTTTGACAGATACGAGCGTGTAACCTCCGTGGAGCTTTTCTGGTTCCATAACGTAAAAAATAACCAATTTTTACTACAAATACAAGGGTGCTGACGGCGCCGGCTGCAGCGCCTCAGACGATGCGTTCGGCCTCCTTGTCCCAGGTCACCCGGCGTTGTTCGCGATAGGAGCGGGTGGCCATGTGGCAGGTGATTGTTGTTGCGAAGGCCTTGGCGATGGAGCAGCTCGGGGTGCCGCCGTCGCGAATGCAGCCCAGCCACTCCCTGAGATGGAGGTGGGAGGTGTCGACGCGGCGGCCGTCGCGCCAGGTATAGACCAGGCCGCGGCCGGCGTAGAATTTTTCGCTCGCCGAGGTGATGGCATCGAGCTTGTCCATGCCCGGGCGGAATGAGACGATGGTCTGGCCGGGGCTCATCTCCCCCTGGCGCAGGCTGGCCTGGTAGCGGCTTGAGTCCCCGTCGACGTAAACCTGCAGGCTGTCGCCCACTTCCATGGCGGCGTCGTGGCCCATGAAGAGGCGGCCGCGCTGGCGGCTGTTGGCCAGGCTGGCGGAGTAGAGATGGGTCAGGTCGTGGTCGGGATACTCGCAAACGACGTTCCAGATGTCGGGGATCTCGCGGCCGTCCTTGTGGAAATAGATGCCTCCGGAGGCCATCACCGCAGCCGGGATGCCGACGCCGAGGAGCTGGTTGACCATATCCACTTCATGGCAGTAGAGCTGGCCGCTCAGCCCGGTGGCATAGTCCCACCACTTGGTCCAGTTGTAAAAGCGGTCGATGCTGAACGGGACCTGCGGGCGGTCACCCAGCCAACGCTGCCAGTCGATGGAGCGGGGGTCGCCGGGGCGCGGCCGGCCCTGGCTGTCGAGGTGGCGCACCCAGGCGCCGCTGGGGGTGTTGCGGTTGCTGGAGGTCTCGATGAGCGTGATCTTGCCGAGGATATTGCGTTCAATGATCTCTTTGGCGCGGACATAGCAGGCGTTCTGGGGATACTGGTGGCCGAGTTGAAAGACGACGGGGCTGGTTTTCATCGCCGCGCGCAGGGCGAAAGCCTCCTCTTCGGTGCGGGTCATGCATTTTTCGACGTAGACATGCTTGCCGGCGGCGATGGCGGCCAGGGCCATGGGGGCGTGCTGAAAATCGGGTGCAGCGATGATCACGGCGTCGACGTCGCTGCGGTTGACGAGATCATGATAGTCGACGCAGAGGGCGGGAACGGGCAGGGCAGCGGTGGAGGCGGGCGTTCCGGGACGCAGGGTGGAAGTGGCAGCAGCCGCGGCCTGCTCGCGGCGCTGGTCAAAGACCTCGCAGACGGCGGTGATGGCGACCTGGAGATCCTCCTGGTTGAGCCAGTCCTGCAGGCGGGTATCGAGGCGGTTGAGTGCGGCTGCCTCCCTGACCGAGGCGATCCATTCCGGTCGTGCGAAACCCAGGGCCCGCGCCAGCTGCTCGCCGCGCGCCCCGAAGCCGATGAGGCCGATGCGCACCCGCTGTTTCGGCCGCACGCTGAGCTGCGGCTGCGGGAGGGCTGCCTTTTCGAGATCGAGGGCCTCGAAGATGCGCTCTTTCTTCCCCCTCTCCAGTTTGTGCTCCTTCCAGCTCAGATGGCCCAAAAGCCCGATCACCGGCAGCGAGGCCGCGCTCTTGAGCAGATCCCTGCGGGTGATGGCTCCCTTCTTCGATTTTTTTTCCGGTCTGTCTGTCACGCTCGTTTCTCCGTTTGGTCAGTTCATCAGAACCCCTCGCCGGCTCTGCTTGCTTCAGAGAACCAGATCGAAGCGGTGGGGCAGATGGATGCGGTAAAATCCCTCCGACTGCGCGACGATGGCCAGGTTGCGTCCATCGGCGTGCAGGACATGATAGCGCAGGGGCCCGGCGGGGGCGGGCAGGCGCCCATCATGGAAGAATGCGGCAAGCTCTGCATCGGTGAAAGAGATCCTCTCCTTGCCGATGCGCTCGCCAAGCCACTGCACCGCGGGTGTGGTCGGCCGCCAGAAGGTGGTTTTCTCATCAGCCAGGGGCAGCCCGGCCATCATAAAGGCGCGCTGCGGCAGCCGCTCCCATTCGGGGGCGATCATCCAGAGGCGATGAAGTGAGCGCAGGTAGCGCGAGTCGCGCAGGGGTCCGGCCGGGATGCCCCAGAGCTGCTCGAGATGATCGAGCAGGAGGGCGATTTCGGGGTCGTCGCCCCGACGGCTCTGCAGCCAGGGCATGGCCTCGGTCACCGGCCGGATGGGGAGGGGGCCGGTCTTGCGCAGCCGCGCGACGAAAAAACCCTCAAAGGGCAGGGGCCAGGGATGGATCCGCACCGCCTGCCGGATAGCCGGATCGAAGCGGCGGCCGAGATAGCTCTCGAGGGGCGGCCGGCAGCAGGGGGCCCCGGCAAAGGCGACCGGCTCGAGCTCGACCGGATAACGGCGGAGGATGCGCTCCAGCACCATCTCGTTCTCTTCAGGGCAGATCGAGCAGGTGGAGTAGACGATGACGCCCCCCACCCTGGCCGCCTTGATCCCGGAGATCAGCAGCTGCTCCTGGATGGTGCTGATTTTCCTGAGGAAAGCCTCGGACCAGTAGGATTGAAATGCGCGCACCGGCAGGTTGGCGAGGGCGGAGCAGGGGGCGTCGACGAGGACACGGTCGAACTGCTCCGGAAAGTGGCGGCCGATCAACTGGCCGGGGAGGTTGAGCAGCACGGCGTTCATCACGCCGGCGCTGAAGAGGTTGGCCATCAGAGGCTGGAGGCGGCGGGTGGAGCTGTCGGTGAGCAGGAGGCGGCCGCGGTTCTGCATGAGGGCGGCGATCTGGGTCGACTTGGAGCCGGGAGCGGCGCAGAGGTCGAGCACGCTCTCCCCCGGCCGGGGGTCGAGGGCCAGCACCGGCAGCTGAGAGGAAAGCCCCTGATAGACGAAATCCCCGGCGAAATAGGCGAGGGTATGGCTCAGGGGCAAATGGTCCTCCTCCAGCATCATGCCGTCGGGATTGACCGGATGGGGCTGGTGTGCTACCCCCCAGGCCTTGAAGCGCTGCAGCAGCCCCTCACGCCGGGCCCCCTTGAGGGGATTGAGGCGGATCGAGGGAGGCTCGAGGGGGGCCCGGGCAAAGACCTCATACTCCGGCCCGAGCAGCCGCTGCAGATAGGTGATCAGTTCGTCGAGGTTGTTTGCCATGCTTTTTGCACCCGCTTGCAGATCATACGCACAAACCAATATAGGCAAACCGGAGCAAGGAGTCAAGACTGCTGATGCGGGCTGGAAAAAAATGCGCGAGGCCGGCGGCAGAGGCTGCACGCCGCCAGAAAGTGGCTGCACCCTCTCCGGGGGGGAGGAGAATCCTGGCCAGGGGCGGAATTTTGCGTGTATTTAAATGGAGGATTGATTATATTTGACCTCGATCCAGATAAGGAGCAGGCAGATGATTGAACTCGTCCAGGTCAACAAATCCTACAGCGGCAAGGTCAAGGCCGTCGATGATCTCACCCTCACCGTTCCGGCAGGCGAGATCGTCGGTTTTCTCGGCCCCAACGGCGCCGGCAAAACCACCACCCTCAAGATGCTCACCGGTATTCTCAATCCCGACAGCGGCTCGATCCGTATTAACGGCCTGGAGCTGCACAGGGAGCCGATCCGGGTCAAGGAACAGATCGGTTTTGTCCCGGACAGTCCGGATATTTTCCTCCGCCTCAAGGGCATCGAGTATCTCCGCTTCATGGCCGACCTCTATCGGGTCGGGGGAGCCGAGCGCAGGCAGCGCATCGAAGACTACACCGCCCGGTTCGAAATGACCGAGGTGCTGGGCAACAAGATCCAGAGTTATTCCCACGGCATGCGCCAAAAGATCGTCCTCATCGGCGCCCTTTTGCACGATCCGGCGGTCTGGATCCTCGACGAACCCCTCACCGGCCTCGATCCCAAGTCATCCTTCCTGCTCAAGGAGATCCTGCGCAGTGAAGCCGGCAAAGGCAAAACGGTCTTTTTCTCCACCCACGTCCTCGATGTCGCCGAGCGGCTCTGTGACCGGGTTGCCATCATCCACAAGGGCAGGCTGCTCTTCGACGGCACCATCGCCGCCATGCGTGACCACTTCAAGGCCGACGAATCCCTGGAAAAGATGTTCCTGGAGATGACCGAAGATGAATAGATATCTTGCGCTCTCCCGGATTCTGCTCAAAAGCAGCATTACGCCGCCGGCTTCCGGCCGGCATGAACGGACCAAGACGGCTCTGCTGATGCTGTTTGTGGCCGTATCCATGCTTCCGCTGGTCGCCGCCCTGGCGTTAACGGTCAGCAAGCTCTACGACCCCCTCGCCGCTATCGGCCAGCAGGGCGTCCTGCTCGGCTTCGGCTGCGCCATCTCGGGCCTGATCATTTTCATCTTCGGCATCTTTTACACCATCAATGTCTACTATTTCGCCCAGGATGTCGAATTCCTGCTGCCCCTGCCCCTCAAGGCGGGGGAGATCCTCGGCGCCAAGTTCACAGTCACCCTGCTCTTCGAATACCTCACCCAGCTGCTCATTCTTGCACCTCTGCTGGTGACCTTCGGGATCAGGAGCGGCGCCGGGCTCAGCTATTACCTCCTCGCCGCCGGTGTTTATCTCTCCCTGCCGGTCATCCCCCTGGTGCTGGCCTCCCTGCTGGCGATGGCCCTGATGAGCTACTCCTCGATCGCGCGCCACAAGGACCGCTTCCGCATCTGGGCCGGAGGACTGGGGCTCATCGCCGCACTCGGGGTGCAGTTCGCCATGCAGAAGGTAATGGCCGGCAGAAAACCGGAGGATTTCGTCCGTTTGCTGCAGGAGGGTAAAAACAGCCTGGCGGACTGGGCGGTGCAGCTCTTTCCGGGCGTCAGGCTGGCCGTCAAGGCCCTGCTCCAGCAGGGGGCGGCGGCAGGCTGGCTCAATCTCGTCCTCTTCCTGCTGCTGACCGGCCTCTTCATTCTCATCCTTCGTCTGGCCGGGGGAGCGCTCTATTTCCGCGGGGCCGTCGGGGGCTCGGAGAGCTACGCCGCCCATCGCGCCCTGAATGCGGCGGAGATGGCCGAGGCCGGACGCAGCGGCGGACAGCTCGGCGCTCTCATCCTGAAGGAGATCCGCCTGCTTGTGCGCACGCCGGCCTTTTTCATGAACTGTGTGCTCGTCAATTTTATCTGGCCGGTGATGATCCTCTTTGTTATGACCTCGGGCGAACAGGAGGATATCGAGGGGCTGCGCAGGCTGGTGGGCAGCAATGTGTCGCTGGCCACCCTGCTCCTCGCCGGCATCGGGGCTGCCCTTCTGGTCGCCGGCGTCAGCGGCGCCAGCGCCTCGGGGATCTCCCGCGAGGGCAGCCAGTTCTTCTCCAGTAAATACCTGCCCGCCCCCTACCTGACCCAGCTCAAAGCCAAGATGACGGTGGCCTTTCTGCTCGCCCTGGCCGGTTTTGCCCTGCTCCTCGGGGTGGTCGCCGTGCTCTTTCAACTGCCGGCGGCGGCCATCGGCCTGCTTCTGCTCGCCGCCCTGCCGGCGGTCGCCTTTCCGGTTCTGGCCGGCATGCTCCTGGACATCCATTTTCCCAAGCTGGTCTGGGACAATGAGTACCGGGCGGTCAAGCAGAATATGAACATCGTCCTGCTCATGGTCATCAGCGGGCTGGCGGGCGCCGCCTGCATCTGGCTGGCCTTGAAGTACGGCGCAGCGGGGTGGACGCCTGCCACGGCGGCGGTCCTCCTTCTTTTGGCGGTGGACGCCGGGCTCTATCTTCTGCTCGCGAAAAAGGGGGCGGAGTGGCTTGCGGCGATCAGCGCCTGAGCTGCGCTGCAGGTTCAGCACGGACCGGAGGAATGATGAACCCGGAAGCCTTTGGCGGCCGGAGAGCTTAACAGAGGTAATACAGAAGGGGAATACCCATGAGCAAGTATGATGCCCTGAAGGAGCGCGTCTGGCGGGCCAACATGGAGCTGCCGCGCCATGGCATCGTCATCTTTACATTCGGCAATGTCAGCGCCATCGACCGGGAGGCCGGGGTGGTGGCGATCAAACCGAGCGGGGTCGCCTACGAACAGCTCAAGGCCGATGAAATCGTCGTCGTCGATCTCGAGGGCGGGGTGGTCGAGGGGAATCTCCGCCCCTCCTCCGACACCCCGACCCATCTGGTGCTCTACCAGGCCTTTCCCTCCATCGGCGGGATCGCCCACACCCATTCCACCTACGCCGTGGCCTGGGCCCAGGCCGCACGGCCGATCCCTCTGCTCGGCACCACCCACGCCGATTCCCTGCACATCGACGTCCCCTGCACCGATTTTATGAACGCCGCGGCCATCGAGGGGGGCTATGAGATCGAGACCGGACGGCAGATCGTCAAAACCTTCGCCCGGCTTTCACCCGGGGAGGTCGAGATGGTCCTGGTCGCCGGCCATGGCCCCTTCACCTGGGGGGCGACCCCGGAAAAGGCGGTGCAGAACAGCGTCCTCCTTGAAGAGCTGGCCAGAATGGCTTGCCTGACCCTGCAGATCAATCCCCACGCCTCGCGCCTGCCGCAAACCCTGATCGACAAACACTACCAGCGCAAGCACGGCCCCGGCGCCTATTACGGCCAGAGCGGCAAGGTATAGACCGGATCACAGCATGATGCTTTGCCCGCTGCGCTCCGTTTTCCGGCCGGCGCGCCGGATCACTCCCGAACAGCCTCAACAAAGGTTTCGATCCCCCTGAGCAGCCATTCCGGCGAGAGATGGGCCTCCTCCATGATCTCCGCAACCGTGCCGCCGCTGCGCCAGCGGTCGTCCCAGTCCGGGGTCATGGCCAGGCGGACGGCGCGGTGGTTGGCCAGCCACGGCTGCATGGTGACGCGCGCCCCGTCGCTGATCACCGTCGAATACTCCCACTCCTCTGCGCTGATCAGGCTGCTGCGATACTCCTCAGTCTGAAGCATGAACAATTCGTGGCTCACAGCGGCCACCAGACGTACGTTGAGCCCTCGCGCCCGCAGCTCCGGCAGGAGCTGTAACAGGTTGACGGTGGTCATGGTGCCCTGGACGAAAATAGTCCCCATCGGGGGCAGATCGGAATCGAAGGGGCGGAGAAGGTAGGCGCCGCGGGCTGCGGCTTCGTGGCCGGGCAGACCGAGGGCGGCACGGTCAGGGATTTCGATGGCCGGGCGGGTCAGATGCAGGGCGATGATCGGGGCGTCGCTCATCAGGGCGGCGGAGAGCAGCACCGGGACCTCGTTGTGCTCCCAGGGGTGGAGATTGATGATCTGACCCGCGGGGAAGAGCTGGGTCACCCCGGGGGAAAAGATGCCGAAATGGGTGCGCGAATCGTCTGCGGTCTCGGGACCGGAATGGCCGGCGACCCAGAGGATCTTGCCCAGCTTGAGGGGAGTGTCCTGGGCCATCTGGCTGAAAAGGCGCATGGGGCCGTACTTGAGATAGCTGAAAGCCCCGTAGGTCGAGCAGGCGCCGTAAAAACCCTCATACCGGTCGGCGGGCGCCTCCGCCAGATTGACCGAGGCCAAACCCGTGCAGATGCCGGCGTTGGCCAGCTCGGTGATCTCCTGGGGCAGAAGAGCCCCGGAGGGATTGGCCTCACGGTCATAGAGCCCGCAGCCGGGGAGCCCCTCCCAGTCCCGGGCGAAGCCGGCGATGTTGGTCGATTCGGCCAGGTCGGCCGACATGGCGATGAAGAGGGGCCGGCCGTATCTCGACCTGCAGAGCGCATTGACCCAGGCTCCGAATTTCGCCAGTCCCTGGCGGTTGGCGGCCTTTTCACCGGGGGCAAGAAAGAGCGCGGGGGGATAATTTTTATAGTCAACCAGGTCTGGATCCCGGCCGGGCTCACTTACCGCTGCCGCGCTCACCCTCGCGCGTACCTTCGACTCATCCGTCGCGGGCACCTGTCCGGCCAGTTCGAGCAGACGCTCCGCGGTGTACTCGGCCAGCTCCGGCCTTTCCTCAAAGAGGGAGAGCACCCGGGCCAGGTTCTGCCGGGTCTGCTCCCGCTGCGCTTCCTCGCCCGCCGGTGCAGGTTCGCCATAGCCCGCAAAGGTGATGCCGTACCTCTCCATGAATTCCCGTCTGCCTTCCCAGAAAAGGGGACTGTTCATCGTGTGGGGTGTCCCGTGGGAAGGGGCATCGTATATCCCATAGCCCCGGCCCTTGCGCGTCCTGAACCAGGCCGCATTGGGCCTGAGGGAGGAGGCCTCCGCGGAGACCAGCTCGCGCAGGGTATCCTCGACCGCCTCCCACTCCATCCCCCGCTCCGTACCTATCACCCGCCAGCCGCGGGCCCCAAACCACTCGGCGGGACTTCCGTGCACCACCCGGCTCACCGGAAAGGCGTCAATGCCGAAATTGTTCCAGTCGACAAGAAGATACAGGTTGTTCAGCCCCAGCCCCCAGGCCGAGTTCATCGCTTCCTGAACGATGCCCGGTGTGAGCCCCCCTTCCCCCTCCAGCACAAAGACCCGCACGCCGCCGTGGCCGGCGATCTTCAGGGCGAGGGCCTGCCCGGCGGCCGCGGCCGCGCCGTGGCCCGAAGGACCGGTATTATACTTGAAAAAGAGGCTCTTGCCCGCCATCTCGGCGTGGCCGGGCAGCCCCCCGCGGCGGCGCAGGGTGAGGAGATCCTCCCAGACCAGCTGCTGTTTCTCCGAACCCGCCGGCCAGTACCGCTCCCGGCCGCCCCGCTTTGCGCGGCAGCGCAGGGCCTCATTCAGCACCGCCAGGAGGGCGTAGACCAGGGGATTGGTATGGCCGGCGGCGAGGATGAAACGGTCCGCAAGGGGAAGAAGGGGACGGCGGATATCCCAGCGCATCGCTCCGCCGAGGAGAAGGGCGATGAGGATGTGGGCCTTGGATCGCGAACCCCCGGGATGGCCGCTCTGGCGGAGGTTGAGGCTGAAATCGATGCACTGGTCGGTCATCTCCCTGAGCAGCTCCCAATAGGGATGGGCGGCACCTGCAGCATCGGCCTGGCCGGAAAAGGGGAGGGTCATGACGCGCTCTCCTTGATGGGAAGTGATAAAGCGGGCCGGCTGCACGGAGGGGTACACCCCTGTACCCAGGGGTACACTCTCCGAGGCCGCCGGCGCAATAGGGTGGTTTGTAAGATATAATTAAATAATATTTTAGAATAAATGCCATACTTTTCTGGATTTCTGGCACCAGGGTTGCAAAAGCAGGAGCAGAGAGCACTGCGGGAGCTGCTGATGAAGGCAGACCCGATGTCACTGAACAGGAGGTTGATATGAAACGGCTCACTCTCATGCTGACCCTGGCGCTGTCGGGTCTCTTATTCGCCGGCGCTTTTGAACAGGCGGATGCCCACGGCAGGCATCATGTCTATATCCGCATCGGCCCGCCCGCGGCGCGGATCGTCGTCAGACCGGCCTCCCCCTGGCGGGATGGCATCTGGATCGATGGCTACTGGGGCTGGGAGCACGGCCGCCATGTCTGGATCGACGGCCGCTGGGCCCGTCCGGTCCGCGGCCATTTCTGGGTCGACGGCCGCTGGGTCCATACCCGCCACGGCTGGGAATGGAACCCCGGATACTGGCGCAAGGGTGACTGGCGCAATAACAACAACGGGCGTGACCGCGATTGGGACCGCGACAGAGACCGGAATCGCGACCGGGACAATGACCGGGAGCGTGACAAAGACCGGGGCCGGGACAACGACCGCGGCAGAGGCAACAACCGCGGTGACCAAAACGGCCGCTGGTAACCCGAAGCCCGGAGCGCGGGCCTGAAGTAAAATGCCAGGGCCTTCCCCTCCGGAAGCGGAATTCTCAGCCCGGCTGCCTGAACAGCAGCCGGGCTTTTTTTGCCTCTCCGCGCGGCGGCCCCGGTTTATTCCGTTGGCTCTGGCCCGGAAATTTTGTACATTAGCAGGAAAAACGGGGGAGTGGCATTCAGCGCAGGGAAAGGATCCATGAAGCGGAAAATTATCAAAATTGACCATGAAAAATGCACCGGCTGCGGCCTCTGCATTCCCAACTGCCCGGAGGGGGCGATCCAGATGATCGACGGCAAGGCCCGGCTGGTGAGCGACCTGCTCTGCGACGGTCTCGGCGCCTGCCTGGGCCATTGCCCCGAAGGCGCCATCGAGGTCGAGGAGCGTGAGGCGGAGCCTTACGACGAACGCAGGGTGATGGCCATGATCATCCCCCAGGGAGAGAACACCATCCGCGCCCACCTCAAACACCTTAAGGATCACGGTGAGACTGAATACCACCGCCAGGCGGTGGAGATGCTGAGGGAACTGAATCTGCCCGTGCCCGAGGCACCGGCTGCGCCTGCGCACTCCGGCTGTCCCGGCTCGCGCAGCGTCGATTTCAAGCCCGCGCCGGCGGCCAGTCCCCTCACCGGGCCGCGCCATCAGGCTGCGGCCCCTGCCCCGCCGGCGGGCCCCCAGCCCTCCCGGCTCAGCCACTGGCCCATTCAGCTCCATCTCATTTCGCCCGCCTCCAGCCATTTTGCCGGCTCCGATCTGCTCATCGCCGCCGACTGCACCGCTTTCGCCCTGGGCGGTTTTCATGAAGGCTTTCTCAAGGGCAAGACCCTGATCATCGCCTGCCCCAAACTTGACAGCGGCCTGGATCTCTATGAGGAGAAGATCCGCGCCCTTATCGAGCAGGCGCGCGTCAACACCATCACAGTGATGATCATGGAGGTGCCCTGCTGCGGCGGACTGCTTCGCATCGTGCAGAGCGCCGTGGCCAACTCCAGCCGCAAGGTGCCGCTCAAGCTGGTCATGGTCAGCGCCAGAGGCGAGATCCTGCGCGAGGAGTGGGCTCTCGCCTGAGGTCTGGCCTAAAATCCGTTCGCCGCGATCAGACGGCGGTACCAGTCCGCAGAACTTTTGGGCAGGCGCTGCCGGGTGGCGAAATCGACATAGTGCAGCCCGAAGCGTTTGCCATAGCCCGAGGCCCATTCGAAATTGTCCAGCAGAGACCAGGCGAAATAGCCGCTCAGCCGCACACCCTCCCCAATCGCCTTGCTGCATTCCGCCAGATAGCCCTTGAAAAAATCGATCCTCCCCGGGTCATCGACACGCCCATCCTCGAGGCGATCCTCCATGGCGCAGCCGTTTTCGGTGATGACGATCTCCGGGCGGCCGTAGCGGCGGTCGATCCAGTGCAGGAGGCGGTTGAGGCCCCAGGGGGCGATCGCCCAGCCCATCGCAGTGCGGGGCCAGGCGGGATCGAGTGAAAAGGCGGCCTCTGCATCGGCGTCGGGATCGCAGCCGACGCATGCTGGCTGTTTCCCAGGCGCATCGGCTGCATAGTGGGTGGTGTAGTGGTTGATGCCGAAAAAGTCGCCGCTCCCCCTGAGCAGCCCGGATTCGCGATCCGTGAACCGCGGCAGCCGCTCTCCGAGGCGGGCGCGCATGCTCTCCGGATACTCGCCGAACCAGAGAGGATCACCGAACCAGCCGAGGATGAACTCGACGGCGCGCCCGGCCGCCTCGCGGTCAGCCGCCTGCGGAGTGAGGGGTTCACGCCAGTCGCAGTTCGGGGCCATGCCGATGCGGCCGTCCTGGGCGGCGAAACGGGTGCGGTAGAGATCGACGCTCAGGGCGTGGGCGCGCAGCATCTGATGGGCGGCCTGATAGGGGCCGTCGCGGGAGACCCGGCCGGGGGCGAAGGAACCCTGGCCGTAGCCCAGGACCGCCGCCACCCAGGGCTCGTTGAAGGTGATCCAGTGCTTCACCCGGTCGCCAAAATGGTCGAAGCAGAGCGCAGCATAATCGCGAAAGAACGCGGCGCAGCGGGGATCGAGCCAGCCGTCGATTTCGAGCTGCAGGGCGAGGGGGAGGTCCCAGTGGTAGAGGGTCACCCAGGGGGTGATGTTATGGGCGAGGAGTTCGTCGATGAGATCGGAATAAAAGCGGATCCCCTGCGGGTTGGCTGCCCCGTAACCTGCAGGCTGCACACGCGGCCAGGCGATGGAGAAGCGGTAGGCCTTGACCCCCATGCGCGCCATGAGGGCGACATCCTCGCGGAAGCGGTGGTAGTGGTCGCAGGCGACGTCGCCGGTGTTGCCCCTGGCGGTCTTGCCCGGGGTGTGGGCAAAGGCGTCCCAGATCGAGAGCCCGCGTCCGCCCTCGCGCCAGGCCCCCTCGATCTGATAGCTGGAGGTGGCGGTGCCCCAGTTGAAGCCCGGTGGAAAGGTGATCATGTTGTCCTCCTGCGGTATCAGTCTTTTTATCCTGACGGACTTGCCTAAATATAAGGATTGGCGGGGGCGGAGAAAAGCAAAAAGTGTGCCCCGCCCACCACCCCCTCGTCCCCACCCGCCCCTGGTCCCTTCCCCACCCCCTCGTCCCCATCCGCCTCTGCGCTTTTGTCTTGCGAATGAAATCCAAAATCAATAAGTTTATCCAAGCATGCTGCAGATGCAGCCTTGAACTCAATCACAGAGCCTTCCTTTATGCCGCCGTTCAAATCCTTCGAAGAGATGCAGCCCGAGGATTACGCCGCCATCGGCTTCAAATCGGGACTGGAAATCCATCAGCAGCTCCTCACCTCCAAAAAGCTTTTCTGCCGCTGCCCGGCCGGCCGCTACAGCGACGAATATGACGCCGAGATCCTGCGCCACATGCGCCCGACCCTATCCGAACTCGGCGAGTACGACGGCACCGCCCTAATGGAGTTCAAGACCAAAAAGGAGATCATCTACCGCATCAATCGCGAGACCGTCTGCACCTACGAGATGGATGACACCCCGCCCTTCGAGCTCAACGAGGAGGCCCTCGACATCGCCCTGGGCATCGCCATGCTCTACAACTGCGTCATGGTCGATGAGCTGCACATCGCCCGCAAGCAGTATCTCGACGGCTCGATCCCGACCGGTTTCCAGCGTACCACCATCGTCGGTGTCGACGGCGCGGTGCCCTACAGGGAGCGCTCCATCCCCATCGTCCAACTCGGCCTGGAGGAGGATGCCTGTCGTGAGGTCAGCGATTTCGGCCACCGTCGCGTCTACATCACCGACCGCCTCGGCATGCCCCTCATCGAGACTGTGACCGGGCCGGAGATGCGCACCCCTCTGGAGGTGGCCGAGGTGGCGCAGCTGCTGCGCCGCATGGTCCGCTCTACCGGACTCGTCCGCACCGGCATTGGCGCCGCCCGTCAGGATGTCAACGTCAGCGTCACCGGCGGCACCCGCATCGAGATCAAGGGGGTTTCGCGCATCCCCCAGATCCCCCTGCTCACCTACAACGAGGCGATGCGGCAGTACAACCTGCTGCGCCTGCGCGACGAGCTGCACCGCCGCGGTATCACCCCCGAGAGTTTCACCGGCCGGTATGAGGTCGCCAACAAGCTGCTGCGCAAGACCCGCTTCCAGCCCATCGCCCAGGCCATTGCGGCCGGCAACACGGTTTACGGCGTCGTCCTGCAGGGCTTTCGCGATCTGCTGCGCTGGCCGACCCAGACCGACACTTTTTTCGCCCGCGAAATCTCCGACCGCGTCCGGGTCATCGCCTGCCTGACGACCCTGCCCAACATCATTCACAGCGACTCGCCGGGAGAGACCCTGGCCAGCTCCGAGTGGCTCAACCTGCGCAAGCTCCTCGGCGCGGGCGAGGAGGAGACCCTCGTCCTGGTCTGGGGCCCCCCAGCCGACGCCGAGACCGGGGCGCGGGAGATTCTCATCCGCGCCCGCGAGGCCGCCACCGGGATCCCCTCGGAGACCCGCCAGGCCCTTGAGGACGGCACCAACGGTTTTGAGCGCATCCTGCCCGGGCCCGACCGCATGTATCCGGACACCGATCTGCCGCCCAAGGCGGTCACCCCCGAACGCCGGGAGCGCATTCGCACCACCCTGCCCGCGCCGGTCTGGGAGCGCGAGGTTCGCTACCGCAGCATGGGCATCCCCGCCGATACTGTGGAGCCCCTCGCCTGTTCGCGCTGGGCCGGCCTCTTTGAAACAGCAATCACACAGTGGGGTCTTCAGCCCACCCTGGCGGCGGTGGTGCTGATCCAGTATCCCCGGCGGCTGCGCAAGGGCCAACCGGGGAAGAGTGCCGAATGGAGCGACGAGTTTATGACCGTTTTACTCAAGGCCGTGGGCGCCGGGCGGCTGCAGCGCGAGGGCATTCTCCCGGCAATGCGCCACTGGCTCGCCACCGGGGAAAACCTTTGGGAGAGCTGGCCGGGCATGGCCTCGGAGAACGAAATCATCGGCTGGATCGCCGAGGCGAGGGTGGCGGAGTGCCGCTCTCTCGCTCCAGCCGCCCGCTGCAGGCTGATCATGGGCCGGGTGATGGCCAGGGCCGCCGGCCGGGCCAATGGGGCTGCACTGGCCGAGCGTGTCCGCCGGCAGGAGGGAGTGTCGTGAATCTGGTGACCAAAGAGAAAAGAACCTTTTCCCGCCCGATGCGCCTGCTTTCGGCGCTCATGCTCCTGGGCGAAGATGTGATCAAGGTGCCCGTGTTCCGCTGCCAGCGCTGCGGCGAGTGTATCCTCAGCCATACCGGTTTTGTCTGCTCCCAGCGCTGCCCCAAACGGCTGCGCAACGGCCCTTGCGGCGGCACCGGCGAGGGGGGAACCTGCGAGGTCTATCCCGAACGCATGTGCATCTGGTATCTCATCTACCGCCGCGCCTCCCTGTTCGGACGGCTCAAAATGCTTTACCGCGTCGAAAAGATCCATAACTGGAACCTGGAAAAAACCTCCGCCTGGCTGAACGTCTTTGTCAAACGCATCGAGCCGCCCAAGTGGCGGGTGCCCAAAGGGGAGGGCTGGGAGGAGGCGGAGAAGGAGGGGCCCTGCGGCGATTCGAATGAAGGCAGCTGCGCAGGGGAGGTGAAATAGGCCATGAGTCTGCGTGAAAAAATCGCCGCCGGAAAATTTGTCGTCTGCGCCGAACTCGGACCGCCCCAGAGCTGCGATGATGGTGTGATCCGTAAAAAGGCGGGCTGCTTCAGGGGGGTGGTCGACGCCGTCAACATCACCGACAACCAGACCGCCATCGTCCGGCTTTCGAGCATCGCCGCCGGCCGGATCCTGCTCGAGGAAGGGGTCGAGCCGATCGTGCAGATGACCTGCCGCGACCGCAACCGCATCGCCATCCAGAGCGATCTGCTCGGTGCCGCGGCCATGGGCATCGAAAACCTGCTCTGCCTCACCGGCGACCACCAGAAATTCGGCGACCATCCCGAGGCCCGCGGGGTCTTCGACCTTGACTCGATCCAGCTCATCGCCGCGGTGCAGCAAATGAACGCGGGCAGCCTGCTCTCGGGCCAATTCCTCAAAAAGGCCCCCGCCTTCTTCATCGGGGCGGCGGCCAACCCCTTTGCTGAGCCCCTCGAGATGCGCCTCATCCGCCTCGAGAAGAAGGTGCGCAGCGGGGCCGCCTTCATCCAGACCCAGCCGGTCTTCGATCTCGACCAGTTCAGCCGCTGGCTCGAGCTGGTGCGCGGGCGCGGCCTGCATGAAAAGAGCGCCATCCTCGCCGGGGTGCTACCGGTGCGGTCGGCCAAAGCCCTGGAGTATATGGCCAGGGAGGTGCCGGGCATGCGCATCAATCCCCGCTATCTCGAGCGCATGCGCACGGCTGCCGAGCCGCAGGAGGAGGGGGTGGCCATCGCTGTCGAGATCATCGGCGCCCTGCGGGCCATGGCGGGGGTGGCCGGCATCCACCTCATGCCGGTGATGTGGGAGAGCATCACCCCGCGCATCATTCAGGAGGCCGGGCTCATGCCCCCGGAAGCTCCCGCTCCCGCCTGCGCGCCCTGTGCCGGCGAGGAGAACCCGATCAACCCCTAGCGGAACGGAAAGGCCATGTCAACCGAATACAAGGGCTACCGCGGCGAAGCCCTGGCCGCACTCGAAAATTTCCAGGCTCCGGTCTGGAGCGACGTCCGGGTGGTTACCGGGAAGGGAAGCTACAGCGGCATCGTCCTGCCGCGCTCCGAAACCGCCGACCCCCGGCACATCGTCCTCAAGCTGCGCTCGGGCTATAATATCGGCATCGCCGCCGCCTCCGTCACCGCCATCGAGGTTCTGGGCCGCAAGGAGGCCCACTACAAGATTCCGGAAAAAGAGTTCCCCTTCGATCCCAAGAAGCCGCGCGTCAAGCTGCTCGGCACCGGCGGCACCATCGCCAGCCGCCTCGACTACCGCACCGGCGCCGTCATCCCCGCCTTCTCGCCGGGCGAACTCTACGGCTCCGTCCCCGAACTGGCCGACCTCTGCAACCTCGAGACCGAAAAGCTCTATGGGGTCTTTTCCGAGAACATGGGGCCTGAACAGTGGATCGGCACCGCACAGGCGATCGGCCGCGAGATCGAAAAGGGGGTACAGGGCATCGTCATCGGCCACGGCACCGATACCATGCACCACACCGCCGCCATCCTCTCCTTCATGGTGCAGAATTCCCCGGTGCCCATCGTCATGGTCGGCTCGCAGCGCTCCTCGGACCGCCCCTCCTCGGATGCCGCCCTCAACCTCATGCACAGCGTCAAGACCGCCGCCGAATCGGACATCGCCGAGGTAATGGTCTGCATGTTCGGCCCCACCTCCGATGTCTACGGCCTCCTCCACCGCGGCACGCGCGTGCGCAAAATGCACTCCAGCTACCGCTCCACCTTCCGCACCATCGGCGATATCCCCCTGGCTATGGTCAGCCGCGACCGCATCACCCCGCTGCGCCAGGACTACAAACGCCGCCGCCACGATCGCGAAGTGACCATCAATACTGCCTTTGAGGAGAAGGTGAGCATCGTCTACTACTATCCCAACATGAAACCCGACATCATCGACGCCCTCATCGACAACGGCTATCGCGGCATCGTCATTGCCGGCACCGGGCTGGGCCACGTCAACAAGCCCCTCTATCCCGCCCTCAAACGGGCCCGGGAGAAGAACATCGCCGTCTATATGACCGTGCAGACCCTCTGGGGCTATGTGCAGATGTATGTTTATGATACCGGGCGGGACATGATGGAACTGGGAGTGACCCCGATGGCCAACATGCTGCCGGAAGTGGCCTACGTAAAACTGGGGTGGGCGCTGGGACAGGCCAGCGACCTCAAGCGGGTGCGCGAGATCATGTATACGCCGGTCAACGGCGAGATCACCGAACGAGAACCGTCGAACGGCTATCTCATCTTCCAGGGCGGCATCCCCGAGGTGGAGGAGTTCATTTCGCAGATCAAGAAATAGCGGGCCGCTGCCCCCCTCCGGCTGCGTTATCTCAGCCGGCGCAGGGCGCATTGTCCATCCGGCTGTGTTCCACGCGCTCAGCCGGCGTTGAGCTCATTCAGGATGGTCTCGATCTCGGCGCGGAAGGATTCAGGGGCCATCAGCACGCCCCAACCCTTCTGCATCTGGAAGATCCCGTCGTAGGCCGAGTCATGAAAGGTGCGCACGACATGGGGGATCTCCCTCTCCCTGAGCGCCTCGGCGAGCACCTGGGCCTCGATCTCATTCTTCAGTGTTACGATCCGGCAAAATTCCGTCATTTCGTCCTTCCTTCCTGTTCAGATTTTCCAGTTTGCTTTGCAGGGTGCTGCGCGGGATCTTGAGCCGCCGCGCCGCCGCGCTGATATTTTGACTGCATTCCCGCATGGCCCAGGTGATAATCTCCCGCTCCCTGCTGAGGATATACTCTTCGTACGAGCCGTAGCCGGCTGGACCCTCCGTCTGCTCCGGCGCTGCTTTTTCTGCGCGGCCTCGATCCCCCATACTCCCGGCCGGCATATAGTCCATCTCCTGAGGCAGGGCGAGGAGGCGCTGGACTGTGTTCTCGAGCTCGCGGACATTGCCCGGCCAGTCGTAGGCCATCATCTTCTGGAGCTGTTCGGGGGTGATCTCGACCGGCCTGGCCCCGCGGTGGTGCTTGGCGATGAAATGATCGATGAGCAGGGGGATGTCCTCGCGCCGCTCGCGCAAGGGAGGCAGGGTCAGGGCGATGATGTTGATGCGGTAATAGAGATCCTCGCGGAAGGTGTTCTCCCGCACCATCTGCAGGAGGTTGGCCTTGGTGGCGCAGATGACGCGGAAATTGACCGGCACGGTCTCCTGGCCGCCGAGGGGCTGGATCTCGTGCTCCTGCAGGACGCGCAGCAGCTTGACCTGCAGGCGCATGGGCAGATCGTCAATGTCATCGATGAAGAGGGTGCCGTCGTGGGCGCGTTCGATGTAGCCGAGATGACGCTTGTGCGCTCCGGTGAAGGCCCCCTTTTCGTGGCCGAAGAGCTCGCTCTCGAGCAGGCTCTCGGGCAGCACGGCGCAGTTGACCGCCACAAAGGGCCCCTTGCCGCGTTCACTGTTCTGGTGGAGAAAGTGTGCGACCAGCTCCTTGCCGGTGCCGCTCTCCCCCTCGATCAACACGGTGTGATCGGTGGCTGCCACCGAGCGCAGGGTTTTAACCAGCCTTTGCATCACCGCGGCGCTGCCGATGATTTCGCGCCCTTGGTAATGGGTGATCTGTTTCTTGAGCTGGATATTCTCGCGGATTACCGAATGGAGCTGCTGGATGTTGGCCAGCATGCTGAGCAGCTTGTCGGGAGAGAAGGGCTTGGTCAGATAATCGTAGGCCCCGAGCTTGAGCGCGGCCACGGCGGTCTCGACTGTGGCAAAGCCGGTGATGACGATGACCGTGCAGCTGTTCTCGCGCATTTTGGCCAGCTTGACCAGTTCGAGGCCGTTCAGGTCCGGCAGGCGCAGATCGGTGATCACCACCTCGAAGGAGTATTTCTCCAGGGCTTCGCGGCCGGCTCGTCCGGTTTCGCAGGGGGTCACCTGATAGCCCTGTTTGGTCAGGGTATCGGTGAGGGTGATGCGCGATATCTTTTCGTCTTCGACGAGGAGTATTTTCATTTGGCGCCCTGTATCGGCAAGGTGATGTGAAAGGTGGTACCGCGGTAGGGCCTGCTCTGGCAGGTGATGGTGCCGCCGTGGCTTTCGATGATGCCGAGGGAGACCGAGAGTCCCAGTCCGGTCCCCTTGCCCTCATCCTTGGTGGTGAAGAAGGGGTCGAAGATCTTGTCGAGGTCCCGGCTGTCGATGCCGCAGCCGGTGTCGGCGATCTCGAGATGGATGTGCCCCTCCCCGTCGCTGGCGGTGGTGATGTGAATGGTGCCGCCTTCCTCCTCCTCCATGCTGTCCGCGCTGTTGAGGAGCAGGTTCATGATCACCTCCTGGATCAGATTGGGATCGGCGTGTAGGAGGGGCAGGTCGGACTGGAACTTTTTCTCGATGATGATCTGGTTTTTGCTGAGCCGGTAGGTGAGCAGGGAGAGCACCTTTTCGATTTCGCCGTTGAGTTCCATCGCGACCGTCTGTTTGGCGTGCTGTCTTGAAAAGCCGAGGAGTTTTTGCACGATCATGGCGATATGGTCGAGGGCCTCATCGGCCAGCCCCAGATAGCGCTTGACCTCTGGCAGGTTGCGGGGTTCCTGTGCAATGGCGTAGAGGCAGCTCTTCATGCCGTGCAGGGGATTGTTGATCTCGTGGGCCACGCCCGAGGCCAGGCGGCCGATGGAGGCGAGCTTTTCGGCATGGTAGATCTGGCGCTGGGCATTCAGGAGCTGCTGCCGCGACTGCTGCAGGCGCTGCTTCATCTTTTCGAAATTGCTCACCAGCACCCCGATCTCATCTTCGCCCGCCTTCATCTGCGTGGGGGTGATGTTATCGAGGTCGAACTGCTTCATCTCGGTGACGAGCCGGCCGAGAGACTGGGTGACCCGGTTGATGAAAAACCAGATAAAGGCGGTGATGCTGACGACAAAGAGGACGGCGAGGCCGAAGATGAGGAAAAAGAGGCGCTGCAGCCGGGCGCGGGCGGGCTCGAGGTCGAAGCCCATGTGAAGCTCGCCCCACGATTTGCTGTGAATCTGCAGGGGCAGGGCGGTCTCCAGGATCCAGCCAAAGGAGCGGGAGCGGTAAATACACGTCCCTGTCCTGCCGGCCGCAGGCGGAAGGGCTTCCGCCTCCCCGGCATCCCCCGGATCGCTGCTCTCAAAGCTGCTGCGCACCGCGACATGGCCGTCCCGGTCGTACATCACCAGCCATCTCACCTGGCTGTTTTTGCCCAGGAAGTTGTGGATCTGGTTCTCGAGATAGCCCTCGTTGGGGAGGAGGCCGCTCTCCTGATAAATCAGGCCGTCGAGGATGGAGGCGGCGAAGGTGCGCGCCACGGCGAGGGCGTTCTGGCGCTGGTTCTCGAGGATGAGGCTGCGCCACTGATAGAGCAGGATGATCGAGATCATCATCGTCAGCACGATCATCAGAATGCCCAGAAAGAGGACAATACGCGCTTTAAGGCTCCTCATCATCGCCGGGGCTCCTTCTCGAGTGCGGCAAAGATGGCGTCGACCTGGTCGTAATCGCTCTCCTCGGCCGGCACAAAGCCCCAGGCGAATTCAGGATCCCAATCCCTGACTAGCGCCCGGTGATCGGGCCGCCTCGCGTCGATCCGGAGCAGGGCCTTGACCATCGCCTCAGTGATGAGGGGATCCAGATCCCGGCGCACGATGATCGGCGAACCCGGAATCTCCCGGGAGACGGCGATGACGCGGATCCCCTTGCCGGTGAACTCGGCGGCGACCCGGTCTTTCACGACCCCGGCATCGAAGCGCCCGAGCAGGACCTGATAGACCACAGTATGATGAAAGCCGAAATAGCGCACCGAATCGAGATCACTGACCTTCAGACCATGGCGCTGCAGCTCGTAGCCGAGCAGCCAGTTGCCGGAGAAAGAGAGCGCGGAGGGCAGGGCGAGACGCTTGCCGGCGAGATCGGAGATCGAGCGGATGGGAGAATCATCCCGTGTGATCACCATGGAATGGAAATAAGGCTGGAGCTGGCTGTTGAGAGGCTTGAGGATGCAGCGGATCGGATGGTCCCGGCGCGCCTTGAGATAGAGATAGGTGCCGAGAAAGGCGGACTGAATCTGGCCCTGATCGAGCTGGGCGATGGTCTCCTCGTAGCTGCTGCTCAGCTTGAGGGCGAAGATGATCCCGGTCTCCCGGCTCAGATAGTCCATGATCGGCTGATAGCCTTCGTAAATCAGGTTGGGCGAAAAGCGGGAGATCACCCCGACGTGGACGGTATCCCGCCCCCCAGCGGCGGCAAGCGGTGCGGCAGGGGGGAAGACGGTATCGGGCGCGGTGGTGATATCCATGAAATTGCGATAGACCAGCAGGGTGAGGGCCAGGAAAAAAATGAGGATGAGGAGGATCAGGGCGATTCGGGATTTCATCATGATTCCGTGACAAGGTTTTCAGTCCGGGAAATTACGGCAAACTTTGCTCAGAAGCAAGCAGATTGTCGAAAAACCGGCAGTCCAGATGCCGAAATATCGGCAAATCG